>Ga0265798_10000466_pt1 | contig 67930 bp, 61 predicted proteins | sample P3T30metagenome_FD_192430 | JGI IMG/M metagenome (GOLD analysis project Ga0265798, IMG submission 192430) | Plant litter microbial communities from East Loma Ridge, Irvine, California - P3 T30 | ecosystem: Environmental > Terrestrial > Plant litter > Unclassified | place: USA: California... | reverse complement strand
TCGTTCCTCGGCATCGGCCTGCCCGGCACCGTGATGTCGTGGGGCAACGACATCAACGCCGCCCGCGCCTCCCTGCGGGTCGCCCCGATGCCCCTGATCTGGCCGGCGGCCGCCCTCTCGGTGACCGTGCTGTCGTTCCTCATGATGGGCGACGTCGTGCGCGACGCCCTCGACCCGAAGGCGAGGGCCCGTCGATGACCTCCACCTCCACCCGTCCCGAGTCGGCGGGCACCGCCTCCTCGGCGACCCCCCTGCTCGAGATCAAGGGCCTGAAGATCGGGTTCAAGACCCAGTCCGGCTACGTCGACGCCGTCCGCGGCGTGGACTTCACGATGATGCCGGGCGAGCGCCTCGCCATCGTCGGCGAGTCCGGTTCGGGCAAGTCGACCACGGCCACCTCGATCATCGACCTCCTGCCGGGCGCCGGCGAGGTCACCGGGGGCCAGATCCTCTTCGAGGGCAAGGACCTCACGAAGGCGACGCCCGCCGAGATGCAGGCCATCCGCGGTCGGGACATCGGCTACGTCCCTCAAGACCCGATGTCCAACCTGAACCCGGTCTGGAGCATCGGATTCCAGGTGGAAGAGGCGATCCGCGCCAACGGCGTGGCCACCGGCAAGCAGGCTGTGCGCGATCGCGCGATCGAGGTGCTGAAGGAGGCGGGGCTCGGCGACGCCGACCAGCGTCTGAAGCAGTTCCCGCACCAGTTCTCGGGCGGCATGCGTCAGCGCGTGCTCATCGGGATCGGCCTCTCGTCGCGCCCCAAGCTGCTGATCGCCGACGAGCCCACCTCGGCGCTCGACGTCACGGTGCAGCGGCGGATCCTCGACCACCTCGAGACCCTGACCCGCGACTACGGCACCTCGGTGCTGTTCATCACGCACGACCTCGGTCTCGCCGCCGAGCGGGCCGAGAAGCTCGTCGTCATGTACAAGGGCCAGGTCGTCGAGTCGGGGCCCTCGAAGGAGATCCTGGCGAACCCGCAGCACCCCTACACGCAGCGTCTCGTCGCCGCGGCGCCGAGCCTCGCGAGCCAGCGCATCCAGTCGAGCATCGCCCCGACGCACACCAACGACGTCGAGATCTCCGACGAGGGCGCCGACGACGCCGAGCTGATGAAGCGCGCGCACCAGCGCGAGGAGCTCGGCAAGCGGAACGCGTCGTACATCCAGGTCGAGAACCTCACCAAGCTGTACAAGATCCGTCAGGGCGGCTTCAAGACGACCGAGCTGCGGGCCGTCGACGACGTCTCGTTCTCGATCCCGCGCGGCACGACGATGGCGCTGGTGGGCGAGTCCGGCTCGGGCAAGTCCACCGTGGCCAAGCTGGTCCTCCAGCTCGAGTCCATCACGTCGGGAACGGTCGCCATCGACGGCAGGAGCGTCGGGGCCCTGAAGGGCAAGGACCTCTTCGACTTCCGTCGTCGGGTGCAGCCCGTCTTCCAGGACCCCTACGGCTCGCTCGACCCGATGTACAGCGTCGGCAACACCATCGCCGAGCCGCTCGTCACCCACGGCATCGGCGACCGCAAGAGCCGTCAGAAGCGCGTGCACGAGCTGCTCGACCAGGTGTCGCTGCCCGTCTCGATGGTCAACCGGTACCCCGGCGAGCTGTCGGGCGGTCAGCGTCAGCGCATCGCCGTGGCCCGGGCCCTCGCCCTCAAGCCCGACGTCATCGTGCTCGACGAGGCCGTGTCCGCGCTCGACGTGCTGGTGCAGGGGCAGGTCCTCGATCTGCTGACCGATCTGCAGACCGAGCTCGGTCTCACGTACCTCTTCATCACGCACGACCTCGCGGTCGTCCGGCTGATCGCGGACAACGTCTGCGTCATGCAGAAGGGCCGCATCGTCGAGGCCGGCACGACCGACGAGATCTTCGCGAACCCGGCGCAGCAGTACACCCGCGAGCTGCTCGAGGCCATCCCCGGCGCGAACTTCGAGTTCGGTCGGTAGCCGACCCGCGCCTCCTCGGCCGAGGGCCTCTCCGCCGTTCCGACCGGAACGGGGGAGGGGCCCTTTACCACGTGCCGTAGACTGTCGTCGCCGGGCTCTGTCCCGCGCACCTCCCCCTCCGCTTCTCGTAAGGAATACATCCATGGCGACTGCCATCCGCAGCGACCTGCGCAACGTGGCGATCGTGGCCCACGTCGACCACGGCAAGACGACCCTCGTCGACGCCATGCTCAAGCAGACCAACTCTTTCGACGCGCACTTCGACACCGAAGACCGCATGATGGACTCGAACGAGCTCGAGCGCGAGAAGGGCATCACGATCCTCGCGAAGAACACCGCGGTGCTCTACAACGGTGCTCACGCGACCGACGGCCCGATCACCATCAACGTCATCGACACCCCCGGCCACGCCGACTTCGGCGGTGAGGTCGAGCGCGGCCTCTCGATGGTCGACGGCGTCGTCCTGCTCGTCGACGCGTCCGAGGGCCCCCTGCCCCAGACGCGCTTCGTGCTGCGCAAGGCCCTCGCGGCCAAGCTCCCCGTCATCCTGCTGGTCAACAAGACCGACCGGCCCGACGCCCGCATCGACGAGGTCGTCGCCGAGTCGCAGGACCTCCTCCTCGGTCTCGCCAGCGACCTCAGCGAAGAGGTCGAGGATCTCGACCTCGACGCGATCCTCAACGTCCCCGTGGTCTACGCCTCGGGTCGCAACGGCGCCGCCTCGACGAACAAGCCCGACGACGGCTCGCTTCCCGACAACGCCGACCTCGAGCCGCTGTTCGACGCGATCCTCACCCACGTGCCGGCGCCGACCTACGACGACGAGCACCCCCTGCAGGCGCACGTCACCAACCTCGACGCGTCGCCGTTCCTCGGTCGCCTCGCGCTCCTCCGCGTCTTCCACGGCACCCTGAAGAAGGGCCAGACCGTCGCCTGGGTCAAGGCCGACGGCACCACGGTCAACGCCCGCATCACCGAGCTGCTGATCACGAAGGCGCTCCAGCGCTACCCGGCCGACTCGGCGGGCCCCGGCGACATCGTCGCCGTCGCCGGCTTCGACACGATCACCATCGGCGAGACGCTGTCGGACCCCGACGACGTCCGGCCGCTGCCGACCATCACGGTCGACGACCCCGCCATCTCGATGACCATCGGCACGAACACCTCGCCGCTGATCGGCAAGGTCAAGGGTCACAAGCTGACCGCGCGCATGGTCAAAGACCGTCTCGACCGCGAGCTGATCGGTAACGTCAGCCTCAAGGTCGTCGACATCGGACGCCCCGACGCGTGGGAGGTCCAGGGTCGTGGCGAGCTCGCCCTGGCCATCCTCGTCGAGCAGATGCGCCGCGAGGGCTTCGAGCTCACCGTCGGCAAGCCGCAGGTCGTCACACGTCGTGACGAGAACGGCAAGCTGCAGGAGCCCTTCGAGCACATGACCGTCGACGTCCCCGACGAGTACCTCGGCGCCATCACGCAGCTGATGGCCGCTCGCAAGGGCCGCATGGAGAACATGGCGAACCACGGCTCGGGCTGGGTCCGCATGGAGTTCATCGTCCCGTCGCGCGGTCTGATCGGCTTCCGCACGCAGTTCCTCACCGACACGCGCGGCACCGGCATCGCCAACGGCATCAGCCACGGCTACGGTCCCTGGGCCGGAGAGATCTCGACCCGCACCAACGGCTCGATCATCGCCGACCGCTCCGGCGTCGTGACGCCCTTCGCGATCCAGAACCTCCAGGAGCGCATGACCTTCTTCGTGCAGCCGACCGAAGAGGTCTACGAGGGAATGGTCGTGGGCGAGAACTCGCGCGCCGACGACATGGACGTCAACATCACCAAAGAGAAGAAGCTGACCAACATGCGTCAGTCGACGGCCGACAACTTCGAGTCGATGACGCCGTCGCGCATCCTCTCGCTCGAGGAGTCGCTCGAGTTCGCCGGTGACGACGAGTGCGTCGAGGTCACGCCCGACGCGATCCGCATCCGCAAGGTCGAGCTCGACGCGTCCGCGCGTCAGCGCAGCACCGCCCGCTTGAAGAAGCAGAACGCGTAGCACACGCTCCATCCGAAGGCGGCTCGCAGCTCTGCGGGCCGCCTTCGGCGTGTCCGGTGTGTCCGGCGGCGGTGGACGTCCGGCAGCGCCGCCCGCCTGCGCACCCTGCACCTTCTGCGCGCGTGTCCAGTGACGGCGGCTACCCTCGCCGGGTGCTGACGTCTCCGAAGTCCCTCCTCCGCCCGATCGCCGCTCTGGCCCTCTCCGCCGGTCTGGTCGGCGGTCTGACCGCCTGCGGTTCGGGGTCACCCGTCGACAACATCGTCGGGGGAGCCATCGACAGCAGCGTCGAGGGCCTGACGGGCACCGTCCAGCAGGCCGTCGAGGACGCCGCGGGCGAGGTGCTCGGCGGTGCCGGCGTCACGACCGACGGCACGTTGCCCGAGTCGTTCCCCTCGGACGTCCCGCTCGTCGAGGGCACGGTCCGCGGGGGCGGCTCCGGGCCGGAGGGGTCCGGCTGGGTGGCGCAGGTGACCGTCGCACCCGACGCGTTCGCCGCCGCGCAGCAGCGTCTCGAGCAGGCCGGCTACACCGCGAGCGGGGTGGACTCCGACGCCGACAGCGGCTTCGGCACGTTCACCGGCTCGACGTACCGGGTCCTGCTGACCGTCTCGACCGACACCGAGGGCGTCTCGACCGCGACCTACGTCGTCACGCCGGTCTGAGCCACGGGGGCGACCATCTGCCGGAGGCGCGGTGTCCGCCCGGCGGGCTCCGCGCCTCCTGCAGGTCCTCCCGTCGGCACCGACGGCGGCGTCAGGCGAAGAGCGTCTCGCCGACCCAGCCGTCCGTCGACGCGCCCGGCGGCACCGCGAAGATCGCCGAGCCGACGTGCTTCACGTACTCGTTCATGCGGTCGCTGCGGGCGAGCGCCTGCTGGATCGGCACGAACTGGCGGCGGCTGTCGCGGTTGAAGCAGATGAAGAACAGCCCGGCGTTCAGCCGACCGAGCTCGTCGTTGCCGTCGACGAAGTTGTAGCCGCGGCGCAGCAGGGTCGCGCCCGCGTTGTTCTGCGGGTGGGCGAGGGCCACGTGCGAGTCGGGCGCGATGGCGGGCCCTCCGGTCGCGGCCGCGGCGGTGAAGTCGGGCTCGGTGAACTCCGACCCGCCCGAGAGCGGCGCGCCCTCGCCCTTGTCACGACCGAACACCGTCTGCTGCTCGGCGAGCGAGGCGCGGTCCCAGGTCTCGATCGTCATGCGGATCTTGCGGGCGACGAGGTACGAGCCGCCGGCCATCCAGGGCGCGCCGTCGTCGGCCGTCGCCCAGACCCCCTCGTCGACGGCGCGGGTGTCCTCGGCCTTGACGTTCGCCGTGCCGTCCTTGAAGCCGAAGAGGTTGCGGGGAGTCGTCTGGTCGCGGGTCGTCGACGACGTCCGTCCGAAGCCGAGCTGCGACCAGCGGAGGGAGGCGCGGCCGAAGGCGATCCGCGAGAGGTTGCGGATCGCGTGGACGGCCACCTGCGGGTCGTCGCTGCACGCCTGGATGCACAGATCGCCGCCGCTCGCCGCCTCGACGAGCTGGTCGCCCGGGAAGTGCGGCAGATCGATCAGGGCCGCCGGCCGCCGTGAGGCGAGACCGAACCGGTCGACGCCCGTGGTGCCGGTGAACAGCGAGGGCCCGAATCCGATGGTCACGGTGAGCCCCGCTGCCGGCAGCCCGAGAGCCTCGCCGGTGTCGTCCGGAGGCGCGGCGAGGGGCCCGCCCGTCGCCCCCGTCGGACTGACGTCGAGACCGGCCGTCAGGCGGGACGCCGCGTAGCTCCAGTCCTGCAGCAGTTCGATCAGCTCGGCCCGGGTGGTGCCGTCGGCCACGTCGAAGGCGGCGAAGTGGAGGCGGTCCTGGGCGGTGGTGACGATGCCCGACTGGTGACGTCCGAAGAACGGATACGACGCTGCGGCGCCCGAGCCGCCCGCCGTGCGGGCGCTGACGGCTCGGTCGGCGCCGATCCCGGCGCCGAGACCGAGCACGCCGGCGCCGACGCCCGTGCCGACGAGCCCGAGGAGGCCCCGTCGCGACAGGCCGGACCTCTGGTCGTCGGCGCCGGCCCCGCCGGTACGGGGCACCCCGCCGCTCACCGTCAGGAGACCAGGGCCGCGGTCAGGCGGCTGAGCGGCTCGCTGAGCGCGTTGACGGCGTCCGACAGCTTCTTCCGGTCGGCGTCGGTCAGCTCGGTGTACGAGGGGTACCCGGCGTCCAGGCTGCCGTAGCCGGACAGCAGCGTCTCGACCGAGGTCATCTCGTCGTCGATCGACGTGGCCAGCTCCGGGTCCTTCTCGTCGACGACGTCGCGCACGCCGTCGAACGCGACGCGGGCCCCCTCGAGGTTCCCCTGGAAGTCGTAGAGGTCGGTGTGCGACCAGATCTCCTCCTCGCCGGTGATCTTGCCGGTCGCGACCTCGTCCATGAGCCCCACGGCGCCGTTCGCGATCGTGTCGATGCCCACCGAGAAGCCGCTCGCCGTGACGGCGGTGTAGAGGTCGGCGGTGTCGGCGGTGAGCAGGTCGGCGAAGCGCTGCCGCTCGGCGGTCGTGAGAGCGACGTAGGGCGTGCCGCCGTTCGCGTCCGCCGACGGCTGCCAGAGGTCCTTCTCGATGCGGTGCCAGCCGGTCCACTCCGTGCCGGGCTCGACGTCGGCCTCGCGGAAGTCGATCTTCGGGTCGAGGTCGCCGAACGACTCGGCCACCGGCTCGATGCGCTCGTAGTGGGCGCGGGCGGTCGGGTACAGCTCGCGGGCCCGCTCGTCGTCACCCGAGGTGTAGGCGGTGAGGAACTCGTCCGTGGCGGCGACGAGCTGACCGGTCTGGTCCTCGACGTAGCCGACGTACGCGGCGGCGGCGGCGTCGATGCGCTCCTTCTCGGAGCCCGTCGGCTCGACGGCGGTGCCCGAGTCGGTCACCGTGAACGAGGCGCGGACGCCCTCGCCGACGAGGCCGGGGACGCAGGCCGTGTAGTACTCGCCGGCCGGCACGGAGACGGTCATCGACCCGGAGGTGCCGGGCCCGATGTTCTCCTTCTCGCTGATGATGCGGAGTCCGTCCTCGGCCAGGAGCTCGAACTCGCTGTTGTCGCTGCCGCTGTTCGTCATGGTGAACGTGACGGGGCCGCTCGGCACCGACGTCGTCGACAGCACGCAGCCGTCGTCGGAGCCGTCGACCGTCACCGCGGTGGCCGCCGACGAGCCGGCGGGCGCGTTCGCGACGCAACCGGTGAGGGCGAGCGCGAGGGCGGCGACGCCCGAGGCGACGGCGAGGGGGCGGAGGGGGCGAGCGGTCATTCGGGGGCTCCTGCGGTGCGGGTGGCGAAGGTGGGGGACTCGGGGGCCGGCGCGGCGGGCCGACTCGGCCCGCGCCTCCTGGTCGCCCGGGCGACGAGGGGGATGACGACGGCGAGGTAGGCGAGCCAGGCGAGCAGCTGCAGCCAGCTCGGGGTCGGCGTGAAGTTCACGAGACCCTGCAGCACGACGCCCTGCACGCTGGTGGGCGGGACGGCTCCGCTGACGTCGAAGGCCAGGGAGGTGCGGCCCGGCAGCACGCCGGCCTCCTGCAGGTCGCCGATCCCGTAGGCGAGGACGCCGGCGGCCACGACGACCAGGAAGTACCCGGTGACGGTGAAGAAGCGTCTGAGGTCGATGGTCATCACGCCCCGGTGGACGGCGACTCCGACGGCGCAGGCGGTGAGGATGCCGAGCACGGCGCCGAGCAGCGGCACGGGCCCGCCGCCTGTGGACTGCACGGCGGCCCAGACGAAGAGGGCCGTCTCGATGCCCTCGCGGCCCACGGACAGGAACCCCAGAGCCACGACGGCCCAGGCCCCGCCCTCGAGGGCGCGGTCGAGGCCGGTCTGCAGCTCGGACTTCAGGCTGCGGGCCGTGCGGGCCATCCAGAAGACCATCCAGGTGACGAACCCGACGGCGACGATCGAGAGGCCGCCCCCGATGATCTCCTGCGCCTGGAACGTCAGGCCGTAGGCGCCGAACGTGAGGATCGCGCCGACGCCGAGCGAGAGCAGCACGGCCGCGGCGACGCCGAGCCACAGGCGGGCGAGGACATCGCGTCGATCGACCTTGACGACGTAGGCCACGAGGATGCCGACGACGAGAGCGGCTTCGAGGCCCTCTCGGAGTCCGATGAGGTAATTGGCGAGCACGGGTGGAGCCTTCGGGTCGGCGGCGGTCGGCGGCGGGCGTCGACGGCGGCGCCTGGTGGCGGCGGACGACCACCGCACCGATTGGTTTGGTTAGGCTAACCTTGCTAAGGGCGGCCTAACGAGGACCGACCATAGTGCGGCGCGGCCTATCCTGTCCAGTGATGACTTACTTCGGCACGCCAGGAGGCGACGGCCCCGACTCCCCGGCACCCCGGGTCGAGCGGGTCCTCGTCGTGCACGCTCACCCCGACGACGAGACGATCACCACGGGGGGCACGATCGCGACGCTGGTCGACGCCGGCGCCGGCGTCACGGTCGTGACGTGCACGCGCGGCGAGCTCGGCGAGGTCATCCCGGACGACCTCGCCGCCCTGCGCGGCGACGAGGCGGCCCTCGCCGTGCACCGCGAGGGCGAGATCGCGGGTGCGCTGCGCGAGCTGGGCGTGCGCGATCACCGGTTCCTCGGCGAGGCGGGCGCCCGCACGGCCGGGCTCGAGACCCGGGCGTACCGCGACAGCGGGATGGTCTGGCGGGCGGACGGGGTCGCCGGCCCCACCGACGACCTCCACCCGGCGGCGTTCTGCGCGGCCGAGTTCGGCGAGATCGTCTCGGACCTCTCGGCGGTGGTCGAGTCCGTGCGACCCACGGTGATCGTCTCGTACGACGACGACGGCGGCTACCACCACCCCGACCACGTCCGGGCCAATCGCGCCGCCGTCCGGGCCGCCCGCCTGGCCGGCGTGCCCTACTTCGCCATCGTCGCCGGCGCCGACGAGGCGACCGGAGCCGAGGCCGCCGCCCTCCGCGACGACGAATCGGTCGTGACGATGGACGTCCGACCCGTCGCACCGCGCGTCGTCGCCGCCCTCCGGCGGTACCGGACCCAGCTCGAGGTCGTCGACCTGCCCGGAGGCGCAGCCGGGATCCGCTACCCCCACGGCCGCGTCGACCGTCTGGCCTCGTCCGAGTCGTTCCGCTTCGTGCCCGACCCCGACGAGCTCCCGCCGCGGCCCGCGAGCACGTCCGAGCTCAGCGACATGAGCGTCGGAGGTCGCATCGGCACGTATCTGCTGGCCGTCGCCGCCGGGGCCGTCTTCGGGGCGATCGGCACGGTGGCCCATCAGGGGACGTCGTCGGTCGCCGGAGCCGTGCTGCCGACCGGGCTCGTGGTGTCGATGGCGATGGCCGCGGCTCTCCTGGTCGGATTCCGTCAGGTCTTCCGCTCGCGCACGATCGTCGCGGCCGTCGCCGTGGGGCTGCTCGGCGTCACGGCGCTGCTGTCGCAGCCCGGTGCGGGCGGGTCCGCGCTCGTCCCGGCCAATCTCGCGGGCTACCTGTGGACCTTCGGCCCGGTGCTCGTCGCCATGGTCGTGCTCGCGTGGCCGTTCCTCGACCGCGGCGCGGACGTGCAGCGAGGCCGCGATAAGATGGACGCTCTGCCCGAGGCGAAGGGAACACCCCAGACGTGACGTACGTGATCGCACTTCCCTGTGTGGATGTCAAAGACCGTGCCTGCATCGACGAATGCCCCGTCGACTGCATCTACGAGGGCGAACGCTCGCTCTACATCCACCCCGACGAATGCGTCGACTGCGGCGCCTGCGAGCCCGTCTGCCCCGTCGAGGCCATCTACTACGAAGACGATCTGCCCGACAAGTGGGCCGACTACTACAAGGCCAACGTCGAGTTCTTCGACGAGATCGGCTCTCCCGGCGGCGCGGCCAAGGTCGGCGTGATCGCGAAGGACCACCCCGTCATCGCCGTCCTCCCGCCCCAGGCGTAGAGGCCGTCGGTCGTGGCGCTCGCTCTGCCCGAGTTCCCCTGGGACACCCTCTCGGAGCTCGCGGCCACAGCACGGTCCCATCCGGGCTCGATCGTCGACCTCTCGGTGGGGTCTCCCGTCGACCCCACGCCCCGGGTGATCCGCGAGGCACTCACGGCGGCGACCGACGCGCATTCGTACCCCCAGGTTGCGGGCACCCCGGCCCTCCGCGAGGCCATCGTCGAGTGGTACTCGCGCCGACGCGGCGTCTCGGGTCTCGGCACCGAGTCGGTCCTCCCGACGATCGGTTCGAAGGAGCTCATCGCCGGGTCGGCGCTCTGGCTCGGTCTCGGCCCGGGCGACACGATCGTCCACCCGGCCAACGCCTACCCGACGTACGCCCTCGGCGCGGCCCTCGTCGGCGCCGAGGCCCTCGCCTCCGACGACCCGGCCGACTGGCCCGAGACGACGCGTCTCGTGTGGCTGAACAGCCCCGGCAACCCCGACGGCGCCGTGCTCGACGTCGGACGCCTCGCAGCCGCCGTGGCCCGGGCCCGCGAGCTCGGCGCGGTGATCGCCGGCGACGAGTGCTACGCGGAGCTCGGCTGGGAGGGCGAGTGGTCGACGCGGCCGACACCGTGCATCCTCGACCCCCGGGTCGTCGGCGACCGGCTCGACGGAGTCCTCAGCGTCTACTCGCTCAGCAAGCAGTCGAACCTGGCCGGCTATCGAGCCGGGTTCGTCGCAGGGGACCCGGTGCTGATCGCTCAGCTGCTCGCCGTGCGCAAGCACGCCGGGCTCATGCCGCCGGCCCCCGTGCAGGAGGCCATGCGGGTGGCCCTCGGCGACGAGGATCACGTGATCGCGCAGAAAGAGCTGTACGGTGCTCGACGCGCGGCGCTCGCGCCGGCCCTCGAGCGAGCCGGATTCCGCATCGACCACAGCGAGGCGGGGCTCTACCTCTGGGCGACACGAGGCGAGGACGCATGGCGGAGCGCGGCCTGGCTCGCCGAGCGGGGCATCCTCGTGGCGCCCGGCTCGTTCTACGGGATCGGCGGCGAGCAGCACGTGCGCGTCGCGCTCACGACGACCGACGAGCGCATCGCCGCCGCCGTGGAGCGCCTGGAGCACTGACCGCTAGGCTGGCGGAGTGACTGACACTGCCAACGACGCCCAGAAGGCCACGCTGCAGTTCCCGGGGGGAACAGCCGAGTTCCCGATCGTGCCGAGCACCGAGGGTGCCTCGTCGATCGACATCTCGACGTTCACCAAGCAGACCGGTTACACGACCCTCGACAACGGGTTCGTGAACACCTCGACCGCCCGCAGCAAGATCACCTACATCGACGGTGATCAGGGCATCCTGCGCTACCGGGGCTATCCGATCGAGCAGATCGCCGCCAACTCGACCTACCTCGAGACGGCCTGGCTGCTGATCTACGGCGAACTGCCCACCCCCGACGAGCTCGCCGGATTCGACGCCCGCATCCGCCGCCACACGCTGCTGCACGAAGACCTCAGACGGTTCTTCGACGCGCTGCCGCACTCGGCGCATCCCATGTCGGTGCTCTCGAGCGCCGTCGGCGCCCTCGGCACGTTCTACGAGGGCTCGATGAGCACCTCGGACCCCGAGCAGGTCGAGCTGCAGACCATCCGTCTCCTGGCGAAGCTGCCCGTCATCGCGGCGTACGCGCACAAGAAGAGCCTCGGTCAGGCGTTCCTCTACCCCGACAACTCGCTCAGCTTCGTCGACAACTTCCTCAAGCTGAACTTCGGCACCATGGCCGAGCCGTACGAGGTGAACCCGGTCCTGTCGAAGGCCCTCGAGCGACTGCTCATCCTCCACGAGGACCACGAGCAGAACGCGTCGACGTCGACCGTGCGGCTCGTCGGCTCGACGCAGGCCAACATGTTCTCGTCGATCTCGGCCGGGATCAGCGCGCTCTACGGTCCGCTGCACGGCGGCGCCAACGAGGCCGTGCTCTCGATGCTCGCCGACATCAAGGCCAGCGGCCAGGGCGTCGAGCGCTTCGTCGAGCGCGTGAAGAACAAAGAAGAGGGCGTCAAGCTCATGGGCTTCGGCCACCGGGTCTACAAGAACTACGACCCGCGCGCGAAGCTCGTCAAAGAGAGCGCGAACGAGGTGCTGTCGGCGCTGGGCGTGAAAGACGACCTGCTCGACATCGCGATGGAGCTCGAGGGCATCGCGCTGGCCGACGACTACTTCGCCGAGCGCAGGCTCTACCCGAACGTCGACTTCTACACGGGTGTCATCTACAAGGCGATGGGGTTCCCGCCCCGCATGTTCACGGTCCTGTTCGCCATCGGGCGCCTGCCGGGCTGGATCGCGCACTGGCGCGAGATGAACGCCGACGCGACGACCAAGATCGGTCGCCCGCAGCAGCTGTACCTGGGCTCGACCCAGCGGGACTGGCCCGAGCGCTAGGGGCATCGGCGGCCCATCGGGCCCGACGACGAGGGGCGACGCACCGCACGGTGCGTCGCCCCTCGTCGCGTTCGAGCCGACGCGTCAGGCGTGCAGCTGCGAGTTCAGCGTGATCCCGTGGCCCTTGCGGGGCAGGACCTCGACGGCGCCGGTCAGCGAGTTGCGGCGGAACAGCAGCCCGGGGCGGCCCGACAGCTCGACGGCCTTGACGGTCTGCGTCGAGCCGTCCGACGAGGCGGTGCCGCCGACGACGACGACCTTCGTGCCCGCCGTGACGTAGAGCCCCGCCTCGACCACGGTGTCGTCGCCGATCGAGATGCCGATGCCGCTGTTGGCTCCGAGCAGGGCGCGCTCGCCGATGGTGACGCGCTGCGCGCCTCCCCCCGACAGCGTCCCCATGATGGAGGCGCCTCCGCCGATGTCCGACCCGTCGCCGACGACGACGCCCTGCGAGATCCGGCCCTCGACCATGGAGGTGCCGAGGGTGCCGGCGTTGAAGTTGACGAAGCCCTCGTGCATGACGGTCGTGCCCGGTGCGAGGTAGGCGCCGAGCCGGACCCGCGACGCGTCGGCGATGCGGACCCGGTCGGGGGAGACGTAGTCGAGCATCCGGGGGAACTTGTCGATGCCGGTGGTCGCGATGCCGGCGCGCTGGAGCGACGGGCGCAGTCGGGCGAAGTCGGCCGGGTGCACGGGCCCCGCGTTGGTCCACGTGACGATGGGCAGGTGACCGAAGACGCCCTCGAGGTTGATCGTGTTCGGCTCGACGAGCAGGTGGCTGAGCAGGTGCAGTCGGAGATAGGCGTCGGAGGTGGACGCCGGAGGCGCGCTGAGCTCGATCTCGACGGTCACGGGGACGAGATCGACGGCCCGGCGGGGATCGGGCCCGGCGGCGTCGGCGATCTCGGACGGCACGAGCGCCGGGTCGCGGTCGGTCGGCAGGCGGCCGAGGGAGGGGGAGGGGAACCAGGTGTCGAGCGTCGTGCCGTCGGCGGAGACGGTCGCCAGCCCGTCACCGTGGGCGTGGGTGGCGGCGGTGTCGTCGGAAGTCATGCTGACAACCGTATCGTCCACGACCGCCGTGGTCACGGTCGTCGGAGCCTGGCAGGAGCCGTCGCGGCGGCCCCCGTACACTCGGGGCCATGCCGAAGATCGACCTCAGCGTGTCCGCCGTCGACGTGACCCGCCAGCTCTGCGACATCGAGTCCGTCTCCGGCGACGAGGCCGGCATCGCCGACGCCATCGCCGAGACCCTCGCCGGCCACGATCACCTCGAGGTGCTGCGCGACGGCGACGCCATCGTGGCCCGCACCCGGCTGGGCCGGTCCCAGCGCGTCGTGATCGCCGGCCACATCGACACGGTTCCGCTCAATCGCAACCTGCCCACGCGGTTCGAGAGCGACGGCGGCGTCGACTACCTCTGGGGGCGCGGCACGGTCGACATGAAGGCGGGCTGCGCGGTCCATCTCCGCCTGGCGGTCGAGCTCGCCGAGCCGAACGTCGACGTGACCTGGGTCTGGTACGACCACGAGGAGGTCTCCGACCACCTCAACGGCCTCGGTCGGCTGGTCCGCAACCGCCCCGAGCTGCTCGCGGCCGACTTCGCCATCCTCGGCGAGCCGACGCGCAGCGAGATCGAGGGGGGCTGCAACGGGAACCTCCGGGTGGAGATCCGCACGACCGGTCGCCGCTCGCACAGCGCCCGGTCGTGGATCGGCGACAACGCCATCCACCGCGCCGCCGCGGTGCTCGACGTGCTCGCGGCCTACGAGGCCCGCGAGGTCGAGGTCGACGGCCTGGTCTATCGCGAGGGCCTGAACGCCGTCGGCATCACGGGCGGGGTCGCGGGCAACGTCATCCCCGACGAATGCGTCGTGACGGTCAACTACCGGTTCGCGCCGAGCCGCTCGGGTGACGAGGCCGTGGCCCACGTGCGCGAGCTGTTCCCCGATCTCGACGTCGTGGTCGTCGATCTGGCGGAGGGGGCCCGTCCGGGCCTCGACGCCCCGTTGGCCGCGCAGTTCCTGGCCGCGGTGGGCGGCGAGGCGAAGCCGAAGTACGGCTGGACCGACGTCGCGCGCTTCTCGGCCCTCGGGGTCCCGGCCGTCAACTACGGTCCGGGCGACCCGCTCCTGGCCCACCACGACGACGAGCGGGTGCCCGTCGACCAGATCGTCGAGAACGAGCGCGGACTGCGGGCGTGGCTGACGGCCTGAGCGTCAGGCAGCCGACCCGCGCCTCCTCGGAGACCGCCGGAGGCGCGGCGGGACCGCGGGGGCGCCGTGCCCTGGTCGTCCGCTACCGTCTCACCCCCTGGTGGGCGCGGGTCCTGGTCGTCTTCGCCCTCTCGCGGGTGGTGAGCACCACGCTGCTGCTCGGCTTCGCCCGGGCGCAGGGCCCCAACGCGTGGACCCTGCCGAGCCCGGACTACCCCAGCTTCGCCACCATCTGGGACGGCCACTGGTACTACATCATCTCGGTGGTCGGCTACCCGACCACCCTGCCGACGACGGCCGACGGGCGGGTCGGCGAGAGCGCCTGGGCGTTCATGCCCGTCTACCCGTTCACGGTGCGGGCGCTGACCGAGCTGACCGGGGTCCCCTTCGCCCCGATGGCCGTCGCCGTCTCGGTGGCCTGCGCGGCGGCGACGGCGCTGCTGCTGTACCGGCTCATGCGGCACGTGCTGCCCGAGGGCACGGCGCTGTTCACGGTCGCGCTGTTCTGCTTCTCGCCCGTCTCGCCCCTGCTGCAGGTGGCCTACGCCGAGTCGATGTTCCTGATGCTGCTCTGCGGGTGCCTGCTGCTGCTCGTGCGGCGGCAGTACCTCCCGATGCTGCCGCTCGTGGCGGCGCTGTCGTTCACGCGGCCCGGGGCTCTGGCCCTCGCCCTCGCGATCGGTCTGCACGCCGTGCACCGGTGGTTCCGTCGGGCCGACGATCCCTTCCCGCGGCGCGAGATGATCGCCGTGTCCGTCAGCGCGGGGGCGACGGCCCTGCTCGGCGTGGGGTGGCTGATCGTCGCGGGTCTCGTGACCGGGCGCCCCGACGCCTATACGGAGACGGAGCTCGCCTGGCGCGCCCCGTACGTCGGCCACGGGCCGCTCGTCCCGTTCACGCCGTGGATCCAGGGGGCCGGCTACTGGTTCCCGAGCGGGCTCGGCATCCCTCTGCTCGTGCTCGTCGTGGTCGGGTTCGCCGCCCTCCTGCTCGGGCCGTGGGGTCGGCGCATCGGGGTCGACCTCCGCCTGTGGGGACTCGCCTACGCGCTGTACCTCCTCGCCGTGTTCTTCCCCCAGTCGAGCACCTGGCGACTGCTCATGCCGCTGTTCCCCCTGCTGGGCATCCTCGCCGTGCCGCGATCGCGGGTCTGGCGGGTCGGGCTGCTCGTCGCGTTCGTCGCCGGTCAGTTCGCCTGGCTGTACTTCAGCTGGTGGGTGGACGGATACGACTGGACGCCGCCGTGATCGGCCATCGCCCGGGCGACGTTTAGGTGCGGGCGAAGAAATCACGGATAATAGGACGAGCATCTTTGCGAAAGGGGACTATCTGATGGCAGCCATGAAGCCGAGGACCGGCGACGGACCTATGGAAGCCGTGAAGGAGGGTCGTCTCATCATCGTGCGTGTTCCGCTCGAGGGTGGGGGACGCCTCGTGGTGTCGGTCAACGACGACGAAGCCAGAGAGCTCCACGACGCCCTCGCGAGCGTCGTCGGCGCTTAGTCGGCCACCTTCCCAGCATCACCTCGGACAGCCCCGTCGATCACCGATCGGCGGGGCTGTCCTGTGCGTCCGCGACGGCGTCGCTCAGAGCTTGACGAGCTGCAGGAGACCGTCGCCGGCGGTCGACAGCGAGCTGATGACCGCGGGGGAGGTCGACACCTCGGTCAGCAGCGTTCGGAACTGCGTGGTCGTCGCGTCGCGTCGTGCCGGATTCGCGACCGAGCCGTGCCAGAGCGCGTGCGCGACGAGCACGAGGCCGCCCGGGCGGGCGAGTCGCAGGCCGTGCTCGACGTACTCGATGACCGATCCCGGGTCGGCGTCGACGAAGACGATGTCGTACGAGTTCTCGTTCATCCGGGGGAGCACATCGGACGCGCGGCCCGTGATGAGCCGGAACCTGTTCACGGGCACGCCGGCGCCGAGATAGGCGTCGCGTGCTGCCTGCTGGTGGTCGACCTCGCGGTCGATCGACGTGAGCGTCGCCCGGGGCGCGCCGCGCAGCAACCACAGACCGCTGACCCCGACGCCGGTGCCGACCTCGATGATGTTCTTGGCGGCCGACGCCGCGGCGACGACGGCGAGCTGCGCGCCGACCGCGGGGGACACCGGTTCGACCCCGACCTCGAGCGAGTGCTGACGAGCCTCTGCGAGGGGTCCGCTCTCGGTGACGAGCTCTTCGGCGAACTTCCAGCTTGACTCTATCTGCGACACACTCACTCCTCGAAAGGCCAACTCTAGGGGGTCGCCCTCGGCGGCAGCGGTTAGTCTGCTTGCGTGTCCCTCTCCGGTCTGACGTTCGACAAGCTGCTCATCGTGGGTGTGCTCGCCGTCTTCCTGCTCGGCCCCGATCGACTCCCCGTCTACGCGTCGAAGCTCGCCCAGCTGGTCAAGTCCGTCAAGAACATGGCCAACGGCGCCAAGGAGCGCATGCGCAGCGAGATGGGGCCCGAGTTCGACGACGTCGAATGGCAGAAGCTCGATCCGCGGCAGTACGACCCGCGCCGCATCATCCGCGACGCGCTCCTCGACCCGCCGTCGCAGACGACGACGTCGATGGCTCCCGCCGCCATGGCCACGGCCGGCGCCGTGTCGGCCGGTCTGCCCTCGCGCGGCTCCTCGTCGCCCGGCGTGCCGCTCGCCGCGGGCGAGGTCGCTCCCTACGACTCCGAGGCCACCTAGCCGGACTCCGGCCCGGCGAGAGCCTCGGACCACCCTGAGCCTCGACCTACCGTGAGCCTCGGCCCGACGGATCGTCGCTCCGGGCGGGCGAGGCTAGACGCCCCCGTGCAGGCCCGCCACACGGGTCGCCTCGGCGCGGAGGGCGTCGACCACCCGGCGGACGCTCGGTCTCTCCGCGCGGTCGCGGCGCATCAGCGCCGAGACGTACCGGACGGCCCGGATGCTCTCGAGAGGCAGCAGGACCATGTCGTCCCGCGCCTCCTTGGCGGTGAATCGAGGCAGCACGGCGATGCCGAGACCGGCCCCCACCAGCGACTCGGTGACCTTCGTGTCGCTGAAGCGCTGCGAGATGCGGACGGGGCTGCCCGTCACCCTCTCGATCTCGGCGTAGACCCACTCGAACGGGAACCCGCTCGGCACGCCGATCCAGTTCTCGCCCTCGAGGTCGGAGGGCGAGAGCGACGCCCGGCCGGCCAGGCGGTGATCGGCGGGGAGCGCGATGTCGAGCGGCTCCGTCAGCAGAGGGACCTCGACCAGCCCGCGACCGCGCCACGACCGGCGTTCGGAGGCGTGCGCGACGACCACGTCGTGATCACCCGCCAGGTCGGCGAACTCGCGGATCGAGGGGTCGTGGTCGGTCGCGAGGACCACCAGCCCGGGCGTCTCGGCGACGGTCCGCAGCAGACCGGGCAGCAGCATCTGACCTCCGGTGGGGAAGGTCGCGAGGGTGACCTCGCCCTGGGGCGTCGCCACGAAGTCGTCCCAGACGGCCTGCGCGCGCTCGAGGGCCACGGCCACGTCGGTGGCGGTCTGAGCCAGGACGCGACCCGACCCGGTGAGCACGACCCCGCGCCCGATCCTCTCGGTCAGGGCGACGCCCGCCTCCTTCTCGAGGATCTTGAGCTGCTGCGACACCGCCGACGGGGTGCGGTGCGTGGCCCGGGCCACGGCCGCGATGCTGCCCCGTTCGGCGAGCTCGCGCAGCAGTTCCAGCCTCTTGACGTCCATGTAGCCAATCTACGGTGTCTCGGTAGCAATGCGAGATTGATCTAAGTCATTGTCGGGCGCAGAATGGACATGTCCTCGGAGCGACCCCATGCGCTCCGGCCCCTCGGTCGACCTGGTCCCGAGGCTCGGGTGCCCGTTGGATGCACAGCGGCTCCGCCCATCACGCACGACGTCGAACCGCGTCGTGTCCGCACCATCAGAACGCGCGACGCATCGCGCCGAGAAAGAGAAACATCATGTTGACCGGAATCATCGTCCTCGCCATCGCCGCAGTCGTCGGCATCACCGGGTCGATCGTCTCCGTCGCGCGCGACGGCTTCCACGCGATCCCCACGAAGACCTACACCCGCTGGAGCTAGGTCCTCCGCCGCCGCGTGTCGCGGCGGCACCAGCGCAAGGGGCGTCTCGCATCGCGAGGCGCCCCTTCCGCGCACCCGGCGGGGTCAGCCCACGCTGAGACCGAGCTTCCGCCCGGCGAGACCCCGGGCGCGGACGGCCAGACGATCGGCCAGAGTCCCGATGGCGCGCGCCGCGGGGTCGTCGGGGGAGGCGAGCACCACGGGGACCCCGTCGTCGCCGCCCTCCCGGAGCGCCATGCTCAACGGGACGCTCGCGAGGACCTCGACCGGCTCGGCCTGCCCGGCCGACAGCCGCCTCGCCGTCTCGGCGCCCCCGCCGGAGCCGAAGAGCTCGAGCACCGTCCCGTCGGCCTGGGCGAGCCCGGCCATGTTCTCGACGACCCCGAGGAGGCGCTGTCCGGTCTGGCGGGCCACCACGCCGCTGCGTTCCGCCACGTCGGCGGCTGCGGGCTGAGGCGTCGTCACGACGAGGACCTCGGCATGGGGGAGCAGCTGGCCGACCGAGATGGCGACGTCGCCGGTGCCCGGCGGGAGGTCGAGCAGCAGCACGTCGAGGTCGCCGAAGTAGACGTCGGTGAGGAACTGCTGGATGGTGCGGTGCAGCATCGGTCCGCGCCAGGCGACGGCGGTCGAGGCGTCGTCGACGAACATGCCGATCGAGATCACCTTCACGCCGTGCGCCACCGGCGGGAGGATCATGTCGTCGACCTGGGTCGGCTTGACCGACGCCCCGTCGTCGCCCACCAGTCCGAGCAGGCCGGGGATGCTGAAGCCGTAGACGTCCGCGTCGACGATGCCGACGGCGAGACCGCGGGCCGCGAGCGAGACGGCGAGATTGGCCGTGACGGTCGACTTGCCGACGCCGCCCTTGCCGCTCGTCACCGCGTAGACCCGCGTGAGCGACTCGGGCCCGAACTGCATCCCCCGGGCGGCGCGACCCGCGCGCAGCTTCTCGGTCAGGGCGCGTCGCTCGTCGCGCGTCATCACCGTGACGTCGACGTCGACCGTCGTCACGCCGGCCACCGACGCGGCGGCGTCGCGGACGTCGCGTTCGATCGTGTCGGCGGCGGGGCAGCCCACGATGGTGAGCTTCACGCCCACCCTCGCCGCCCCTGCTCCGTCGACGGACACCTCGCCGATCATGTCGAGCTCGGTGACCGGTCTGCGGATCTCGGGGTCGAGGACACGCCCCAGGGCGCGGCGCACCCCGTCGACGAGCGGCCCCGTGGTCGACCCGGCGTCAGCCACGGTGTCCGTCGTGTCGGGTCTCGCGGCGGATCGGAGCCGAGGAGGCGCGGGTCGCCCCGGACTCGTCGCCGTCCCGTCGGTCGAGCTCGTCGAGCATCGAACGGAGCTCGGCGCGGATGAAGTCCTTGCTCGCCATGTCGCGCATCGCGAGACGGAGGGCGACGACCTCGCGGGCGAGGTACTCGGTGTCGGCGAGATTGCGCTCGGCGCGCTGGCGGTCCTGCTCGAACTGCACGCGGTCGCGGTCGTCCTGGCGGTTCTGCGCGAGGAGGATGAGCGGCGCCGCGTACGAGGCCTGCAGCGAGAGGATGAGCGTCAACGCGGTGAAGCCGATGGCGGCGCTGTCGAAGCGCCACGCCTCGGGGGCGACCGTGTTGAAGATCATCCAGGCCACGCAGAAGAGCGTCAGGGCGATCAGGAAGTACGGGGTGCCCATCCCTCGGGCGATCGACTCGGTCGCGCGCCCGAAGCGGTCACGACCGGGACCGCGGCGGCCCGGGAGCACCCGCGTGCGGAGGCCCTTCGGCGCGTCGAGGCGGACCGTGCTGCGGTTATCGCGTGCCATCGGTGGCCCTCCTCGCGGTGGTGTTCACGGGTGCGCGCCGGGTGCGCGGTCGGATCCGGTTCAGGGGCTGGCCCGGATCCTGGCTGCGCCAGTCGTCGGGCAGCACATGGTCGAGGACGTCGTCGATGGTCACCACCCCGACCAGTCGATGAGCGGCGTCGACGACGGGCACCGAGACCAGGTTGTAGGTGGCCATCACGCGAGTGACCTCGAGGGCCGTCGCGTCGACCCGGACGGGCTCGAGCTGCTGGTCGAGCAGAGTGCCGAGCCGTTCGTTCGGCGGGTACCGCAGCATGCGCTGGAAGTGCACCATGCCGAGGAACCTGCCGGTCGGCGGCTCGTACGGCGGCAGGGTGACGCAGACGGCCGCCCCGAGGGCGGGGGCGAGCTCGTGGCGACGGATGAGGGCCAGACCCTCGGCGACGGTCGCGTCGGCCGAGACGATGACGGGCTCGGTGGTCATCAGACCGCCCGCCGTGTCGGCGTCGTAGCTGAGGAGCATCCGGACGTCGTCGGCCTCGTCGGGCTCCATCAGACCGAGGAGCTCCTCTTTCCGCTCCTCGGTCAGCTGGGCGATGAGGTCGGCGGCGTCGTCGGGCTGCATCTGGTCGAGCACGCCGGCGGCGCGGTTGTCGTCGAGCTGTCCGAAGATGTCGATCTGCTCGCTCTCGGGCAGCTCTTCGAGCACGTCGGCGAGACGGTCGTCGGAGAGCTCGGCCGCGACCTCGTGCCGACGCTCGGGGGTCAGCTCGAGCAGGGTGTTGGCGAGATCGGCCGGCACGAGGTCGGAGTAGGCGGCGATGAGGTGCTCGGCGCTCTGGGCCTCGCCCGCCTCGTGCTCCTCGCGGACGTCCTGCCACGAGGCGAAGGTCGTCGGCCCCTTGCCGAAGGGCGAGGGCGTGGTCTTGGGCTTGCGGAGGAACAGCTGCCCGATCTCCCAGTCGCCCTCGCTGACCTCGTCCATCGCGACGTCCTCGATCGTGGCGCGGCCGCCGTCACGACGGAGGGACACCTTGCGCCCGAGCATCTCGGCGATGACGCGGGTCTCGCCGCCCCGCTGGTCGAAGCGGCGGAGGGTGATCAGGCCGTTCGTGATGATCTGACCCGAGCCGATGCTCGTCACGCGGCCGATGCCCACGAACACCCGGCGCTTGCCCGGGACCTCGACGATCAGCCCCACGACCCGGGGAGGTTCGCTCCGGCGGTAGACGACCAGGACATCCCGGACCTTGCCCACCTTGTCGCCGGCGGGGTCGAAGACGGAGCACCCGGCCAGACGGGCGATGAAGACTCTGTTGGCGCTCACACGACCAATTTAGTCTCTCGTGTCGGAGGCCCCGTGTTTAATGGGGGGATGACGAACCCGAGCCCCCTGGGCCGACGCACCCGCGCGGTGCCCACGGTGCCGCGGGGCGACGTCCTCGGCACGTACGAGAGCTACCCCGAGGCGCAGGCCGTGGTCGAACGGCTGTCGCATGCGGACTTCCCGATCAAGCAGCTCGCGATCATCGGCAACGACCTCACGACGGTCGAGCGCGTGACCGGGCGTCTGAGCTACGGTCGTGCGGCGCTGGCCGGTGCGGTGACGGGGCTCTGGCTCGGCGTCTTCTTCGGTCTCGTCATGCTGGTCTTCTCGCCGACGACGGTCACGATCACGACCGTCGTGGCCGCCGCCCTGATCGGCGCGGGCTTCGGAATGCTCTACGGCATCGCCAGCTTCGCCGTCAGCCGTCGCCGCCGTGACTTCACCTCGACCCACCAGGTCCTCGCCACGAGCTACCAGATCGTCGTCGACCCCTCGGTGTCGTCGCGCGCCCACGAGATCCTGGCGCGACCCGACCAGCAGCGCTGATGCACGACCGACGGATGCGGTTCCTCCGCGGCGGGCTGACCGCCGGCCTGTCCGTCGTCGTCGCGGCCTTCTCGCACGCGGCCGGCGGCGGCGCCGAGCCGGGCCTCCTCGGGGTGGTCCTCTCGATGGCGTTCGCCCTGCCGGTCTGCGTCGGGCTGGCCGGACGCCGCGTGTCGATGCCGCGGGTGGCCGTGTCGGTCGTGCTCAGCCAGCTCGCCTTCCACGTGCTCTTCACCCTCGGCTCGACCGAGCCCGCCGGGGCCGTCGCCTCCGGCGGGCACCACTCGCCGCTGATCATCTCCGCCGCGTCGGCGAGCGGGTCCGCCGCCACGGGCATGGCGATGGGACACGCCGCCATGTGGCTGGCCCACGCCGTCGCCGCGGCCGTGACCCTCGCGGGCATGGCCTGGGGTCGACGCGCCGTCGGCGCCGCCCTGCGTGCGGCCGCCCGCCGCGCGGTGGCCGCCGCGCGGGTCCTCGAGACGGGAGGCGCGGTCGGCGCCGCACCGCGCCTCCTGCCCGTCGTCGCCTCGCCCCTCCGCCGACCCGCGACCCTCGCGTTCCTCGCTGCGACCCCGCTCCGCGGACCCCCTCGTCCCGTCTGACCCCCGCCGCGGCCGACTCCGGCCGCGGTCCCGGCCGAGCGCTCCCGCCGGCCCCACCCATCAGACGACGACCGCCACCTCGCGGTCCGGAACAGGACATGCCCATGAACACGACCACCTTCGCCCTCAGAGCGGGCAGCGCGCTCGGCGCCGCCGCCCTCCTCGCTCTCGCGGCGCCCCTCGCCGCCTCCGCCCACGTCCACGTCGAGCCGGGACAGGCCGAGGCCGGTTCGTACTCGACGCTCACCTTCCGAGTGCCGAACGAGTCGGCCGACGCGGGCACCGTCCGCTTCGTCGTGGACCTCCCCACCGACACGCCCTTCACCTCGGTGTCGTACGAGCCCGTGCCCGGGTGGAGCGCCGAGGTGACCACGGGCGAGCTGCCCGAGCCCGTCGACATCGTGGGCGCCACCGTCACCGAGGCGCCGGTGTCGGTGACCTGGACGGCCGACGAGGGCACGCAGATCGCCCCCGGGCAGTTCCAGCGTTTCGTCGTCTCGGCCGGCGCGGTGCCCGACACCGGGTCGATCGTGCTGCCGGCGCACCAGGAGTACAGCGACGGCACGGTCGTCGACTGGGACGAGCCCACCCCGGCGTCGGGCGAGGAGCCGGAGCACCCCGCTCCGACGCTCTACGTGAACGACGCCGCGCCCGACGAGGGGCACTCGGGCACCCACGGGTCGGAGGACGCCGCCGACGACGCGTCCGTGGTCGCGTCGTCCGACTCCGACGCAGGGTCGACGGCGGCGATCGCCTTCGGCATCGGCGGTCTCGCCTTCGGGGCCGTCGCCCTCGTCGTGAGCGTCGTCGCTCTGACGCGTCGGTCCACCGGCCGCCGCGGCGACGCCGGTTCGTCCGAGGGATCGACGCGATGACCCGCGCCGCTCTCCCGTCCGCGGGTCACGGCCGGGTGTCTCGCCGGGCCGGCCTGACGGCGTCGGCGGCGGGACTCGTCGCCATCGCCGCCCTCGTGCTCGCGCCCGCCACGGGTGCGGAAGCGCACGACTCCGTCCTGACGAGCGACCCCGCCGCGGGGTCGACGGTGACGGCTCCGCTCGACGAAGCCGCCATCACGTTCAGCGACGTCGTCCTCGACCTCTCGGGCACCGGGTCGTCGAACGTCATCGAGATCACCGACGCCTCCGGTCGGCACTTCGAAGACGGCTGCTCGACGTCGGCGGGCTCCGTCCTGAGCACGGGCGTGGCCCTGGGAGGCGCGGGCGACTACACGATGACCTATCAGGCCGTCTCGGCCGACGGGCACACGGTCTCCGACTCGCTGCCGTTCCGTTACGAGCCGCCGGCCGACGCCGCCGTGGCCGAGGGCTCCGCCGAACGGCCGGTCTGCGACCCGACGGCGACGGCGACGGCCGAGCCCGGGGACGGCGTCGTCACGGCCGACCCGGCCCCGACCGACTCGGCGTCGGCAACGGCGTCGGACGGCGCCGATCAGACGCTCGCGCCGGTCGACGGCGGCGCGGGAGACGCGGGCGACGACGACGGGACGGGCCTCGGCCTCGTCATCGGCCTCGGGGTCGGCATCGTCGTCGTGGCGCTGGCCGCCGTCGCGGTCGTGCTGGCGACGAGCCGCCGCCGCTCCGGTGCGGTCGACGCGGAGACGCCCCCCGGAGAACGCTCCGGCGAGGAGATCGAGCCGGAGGGGCCGAGGGGCTAGGTACTGCACGGCCCCGTCTCGGGCTCCGGCCCTACGGCCCTTCGGCCTTTCGACACGGAGGCGAGTACGGGCGGAGGGCCCGGACGACCGTCGTCACGGTCGTCCGGGCCCTCCGCACGGGGCACGCGAGGGTGATCAGCCGCGCGCGACCCAGGCCTCGACGTCCGCGACCGTGCGGGGGATCCCCACGGACAGGTTCTCGGCTCCGTCGGCCGTGACGACGATGTCGTCCTCGATGCGGACGCCGATCCCGCGGAACTCCTCGGGCACGGTCAGATCGTCGGGCTGGAAGTACAGGCCCGGCTCGATCGTGAAGACCATGCCGGGCTCGAGCACGCCGTCGAGGTACAGGTCGCGTCGAGCGGCGGCGCAGTCGTGCACGTCGATGCCGAGGTGGTGGCTCGTGCCGTGGACCATGTAGCGGCGGTGGTACTGGTGGTCCGGCTCGAGGGACTCGGCGGCGCTCACCGGCAGGAACCCCCACTCGGCCGTCCGCTCGGCGATGACCCGCATCGCCTCCGCGTGGATCTCGCGGAAGCGGATGCCCGGCCTCACGATGGCGAACGCCGCGTCCGCCGCCTCGAGGACGGCCTCGTAGACGAGGCGCTGGACGTCCGTGAACCGGCCCGAGACGGGCAGGGTCCGCGTGATGTCGGCCGTGTAGAGACTGTCGAGCTCGATGCCGGCGTCGATCAGGATGAGGTCGCCGTCGCGCACGACGCCGTCGTTGCGGGTCCAGTGCAGCACGCAGGCGTGGTCTCCGGACGCCGCGATCGTGTCGTAGCCCACCGTGTTGCCGTCGGCCCGAGCCCGGCGGTTGAAGGTGCCCTCGACCAGACGCTCCCCACGAGGATGCGCGAGGATCTCGTCGAAGTCCGCCACGACGTCGGTGAACCCGCGGCCCGTGACCTGGACGGCCTCGCGCATCTGAGCGATCTCGTAGGCGTCCTTGACGAGACGCAGCTCGCCGAGGTCGCGGGCGAGGTCGTCGGAGGAGGCCGTGTCCGAGGCCCGGTCCGCCTCGGCGGAGGCTCGGGCGGGGGAGTCGGCCAGACGCGCGGAGTCCACGTCGTCGATCCGCCGGGTCAGCTCGGGGTCGGCCTCGCGGAGGAGGAGGGTGTCGCCGTCGACGGTGCTGACGACGGCATCGAGCTCGCCGAGGTCGCGCGTGGTGAGACCGAGGTCGGCCCCCACCTGCACCAGGGACGGCCGCGGTCCGATCCAGAACTCGCCGATCTCCGGGTTCGCGTAGAACTCGTCGGAGTCGCGCCCGGCGCTGGCCCGGAAGTACAGCGTCGCCTCGTGCCCGTCGTCGACGGGCTCGAGCACCAGCACCGAACCGGGAACGGTGTCGGATCCCCAGCCGGTGAGGTGCGAGAAGGCGGAGTGCGCCCGGAAGGGGTAGTCGCAGTCGTTGGAGCGGACCTTGGCGCGGCCCGCCGGGATCACGAGGCGCTTGCCGGGGTGCAGGGCCGACAGCGCGGCGCGCCGCGCCGCGGCGAACGGAGACTGCTCACGGGGTTCCGGCAGATCGCCGGGCCTCTCGGCCCAGTTCGACGAGATGTAGTCCTTGAAGGTGTCGGAGCCGGGGGTCGTGGAGCGGTTCGTGGTCGCGCGGGGTGCCTTCGATTCAGCCATGCCGTCCATTCTCGCGCGAACGGCCGACGTCGCGCGCGACCCCCGGCTGTCCGGGCGCCGAACGGCGGACGAGGGGACTCAGGCCCCGGTGCGGCTGAGCTGAGCGACGACCGGTCGGTGGTCGCTGCCGGCCTCGTCGAGATCGGTCACGACCCGGAAGCCGGTGGCGAGCCAGTGGCGCGACGCCAGCACGTGGTCGATCGGCGTCCCGAGCAGCGGGCTGAGATCGGTGGGCCAGGTCCCGACTCCGCCGTTCGCCGTGCCGACGGCGGCGTCGCGGCAGGTCCCGAGCGCGCCTCCTGCCGTGCCGAGGCCCGCCATGTGGTCGATGGTCGCGTTGAAGTCGCCGGCCATGACCACGTTGCCCGAGGCGCAGGCGTCGGCCAGCACGTCGAGGCCGGCGCGCCACGGCTCCATCGCCTCGCGGAGGGGCGCGACGGGGTGGGCGGCCACGATCACGGGGGACGCCTCGTCGACGGGGGTGGCGATGATGCTGGGCATCCCCGGAGTCGTCGTGACCGAGGTGCCGTCGTCCTCCGTCGCCACGGTGTACTCGCCGAGGGCGGTCGAGACCAGCAGGGACGTCGGCTTGGCCGTGGGCACGTCGTCGTAGCTCGATGTGAACCAGGCCATCGGCAGACCCGCGGCGTTCATCGCGTCCGAGATGGCCTTCGCGGTCTCGGCGTCCGTCTCGGGCAGGGCCACCACGTCGGCTCCCACCTCGACGGCCAGCTCGGCGACGGTCGGGGCGCCGGGAGCGCCGCCCAGCGTGTTCCAGGACAGCACGGTCACGTCGGTGTCGAGGGCGTCCGTGAAGTCGTCGCGGCCGATGCCCCTCGAGGCGAGCACGCCGGCCGACACGGCGGCGGCGACGAGTGCGAGGACGGCCACGGACGCCGTGACGGATCGGATCCGTCGGGCGAACAGACCGATGACCAGGAGGACGACGGCGACGACGACGGCGACGCCCGCTCCGACGACACGGAACGACACCGCCTGGGCGGCCGGCCAGCTCCTCTGGAGGTCGAGGGCCTGGGGCCAGACGGCGATGAGCAGGACCGCAGCGGCGGCGAGCACGAGGACGAGGGCGACGAGACGACGGATCATGGCCCGACCGAGCATAGGCGACGCCGCCTACGATGAGGGGATGCCGTCACGACCGATCGACCTGCACGCCCACAGCAGCGTCTCCGACGGCACCGAGACCCCCGCCGAGCTGGTCCGCGCCGCCGTGGACGCCGGTCTCGGCGCCCTCGCCCTGACCGACCACGACTCGACGGCCGGCTGGGCCGAGGCCACGCGGGCGGTCGTCGGCACCGGTCTCCTGCTCGTCCCGGGCATGGAGCTCAGCACGAGCTTCGGCCTGAACAGCGTCCACATGCTCGGGTACCTCTTCGACCCGACGGACGCGGCGATCCTCACCGAGACCGCCCGACTGCGCGACAGCAGGCTGCACCGGGCCGAGCGCATCGTCGAGCGGATCGCCGTCGACTACGACATCACCTGGCAGGACGTCCTCGACCAGTCCACCCGAGGGGCGACCCTCGGACGGCCGCACATCGCCGACGCGCTGGTGGCCCGCGGCTTCGCACCCGATCGCAGCGCCGCCTTCGCCGGCATCCTGCACTGGCGCTCCGGGTACTACGAGCCGCACGAGGCGCCGAGCCCCCTCGTCGGCATCCGCCTGATCCGCGAGGCGGGCGGCGTGCCCGTCATCGCGCACCCGGCCACCAGAGGCCGCGAGCCGAACGTCTCCGAGAAGGGGTTCGCGTCGCTCGTCGAGGCCGGCCTGATGGGGGTCGAGATCGCGCACCGCGAGAACACGCGGGCCGGCGCCGAACGCCTGCGCGAGCTGGCCGCGAAGCACGACCTCATCGTGACGGGTTCGAGCGACTACCACGGCGAGGGCAAGCCGAACCGACTGGGCGAGAACAGCACGGACCCCGAGCAGCTCGAACGCATCGTCGCCGCCGCCACGGGGTGGGCACCGGTCGCAGGCTGACGGCAGGAGGCGCGGGTCCGGAGCCCGGTCGACCGACGGAGCGAGGCTCCCGGGTGCTCTGCGATCGCCGGTGGCGGCCCCAGACGGAGCGCGACCCCCGGGCCCGGTGGGGTCAGGGGGTCGCGCGGGTGACTCGGGAGGCCGACGGTCAGCTCTGCGCGGGGGTCTCGCCGCTGGGACGTCGGCGGCGGTTCCGGCTGCGTCGGCGGGGCTCGCCGTTCTCGCCGACGGTGTCGGCCGACGGCGCGGACTCCGCCGGAGCGGCGGACGTCGAGGGGGCCGCGCCACGACCCGAGCCGTCGCGGCCGGACGAACGGGGGGCGTCGTCCCCGCGACCGCGCGAGCGGCCGCGCGCCCCGGGGGTGCGCTCGCGCGGGGCCGAGGCGCCGCCTTCGACGGCCGCCTTCGGCGCGGAGCGCAGGCGGCCCTTCGTGCCGGCGGGGATGTCGAGATCGGTGAAGAGGTGCGGGCTCGACGAGTACGTCTCGACCGGTTCGGGCTGACCCATGTCGAGGGCGCGGTTGATCAGCGCCCACTTGTGCAGGTCGTCCCAGTCGACGAAGGTGACGGCGATCCCGGTCTTGCCCGCTCGGCCGGTCCGACCGGCGCGGTGGAGGTAGGTGTCGTGGTCGTCGGGCACGGTGTGGTTGATGACGTGCGTGACGTCGTTCACGTCGATGCCGCGGGCGGCGACGTCGGTGGCGATCAGGATGTCCTTCTTGCCCGCCTTGAACGCGGCCATGGCCCGCTCGCGCTGCTCCTGGTTGAGGTCGCCGTGCACGGCCGCGGCGTTGAACCCCCGGTCGTTGAGCTCTTCGACGAGCTTCGCGGCGGCGCGCTTCGTGCGGGTGAAGACGACCGTCTTGCCGCGGCCCTCGGACTGGAGGATGCGGGCGATGACCTCGTCCTTGTCGAGCGAGTGGGCCCGGTAGACGACGTGCTTGATGTTCGCCTGCGTCAGGCCCTCGTCGGGGTCGGTCGCGCGGATGTGGATCGGGCGGTTCATGAACCGGCGGGCCAGGGCCACGATGGGGCCGGGCATCGTCGCCGAGAACAGCATCGTGTGACGCGTCTCGGGGACCTGCTGGAAGATCTTCTCGATGTCGCTGAGGAACCCGAGGTCGAGCATCTTGTCGGCCTCGTCGAGGACGACCTCCTGCACGCCCTTCAGGTCGAGGAGGCGCTGGCCGGCCAGGTCGAGGAGGCGCCCGGGGGTGCCGACCACGATCTGGGCGCCGGCCTTCAGCTGCTCGACCTGGCCCTCGTAGGCCTTGCCGCCGTAGATGCTGACGACCTTGGTCGCGCGGTTCGAGGTGGCGACCTCGAGGTCCTCGGCGACCTGGACGCAGAGTTCGCGAGTGGGGACGACGACGAGGACCTTGACCCCGGGGGTCGGGTCGAGGCCGATGCGCTGGGCGATCGGGAGGCCGAAGCCGAGGGTCTTGCCGGTGCCCGTCTTGGCCTGGCCGATGATGTCCTGGCCGGCGAGCGCGAGCGGGATGGTCTGGGTCTGGATGGGGAACGGTTCGACGATCCCCTTCGCGGCCAGTGCGTCGACCATGTCCTGGTCGATCGAGAGGTCTGTGAAAGTCACTGTTGTTGCCCTGTCTCATATAGGGGGATGCGTCGAGTTTAGCCCGTCGCCCCGAGCGGGCCTCCGGACCCCGTAAGCTGTCGGCGTGGTGTCATGGATGGGCCGAGGGTCGAAGCGCGTCGTTCCCTCGTTGCAGTGGCCGCGTCCGTCGTCCAGGCAGCTCCCCGTCAACCGGGTCGAGCTGGGGGCCTTCACCCCCGACCTCGAGGTCTACCTCGGTCAGGCCGCCTATCTCCAGCTCGCGCTCTCCGAGGCGCTCGGTCGCGCCACCGAAGCGGCTCCCTCGGTCCGTGCGCAGGCGGTCACGGCGCGAGTCGCCGGTGCCACGCTCGACCGCCATCGCGGCCTCACCGCGGAGATCGAGCGATCCGGTGGTGATCCCGCGGCGTCGATGGAGCCCCATGTCGCCGCGATCGACGAATTCCGTCGTCGCACGACCGGTTCGACGTGGCACGAGACGATGCTCGCGCACCACGTCTGCGCCGGGCTCCTCGACGACGTCTTCGTCCGACTCGCGGCCGGCCTCTCGGCGGATCATCGCGACCGCATCGTCAGCGTCCTCGAGGCGGGGGACGACGCGGAGACCGTCGCGGAGATCCTGTCGGCGTCGATCGAGGCCGACCCCCGGCTGGCGTCCCGACTGGCCCTCTGGGGCCGGCGGCTGGTCGGCGACACGCTTCTGGTCGCGCGGGCGGCGATCTCGGCTTCGCACGAGTCCGCCGACGACGAGCGCCTCGAGCCCGTCTTCACCGAGCTCATCGCGGCGCACACCCGGCGGATGGACGCCCTCGGCCTGACGGCCTGAACCTCCGACGGCCGCCTTCGACGAGGGCTCGCCGTCGACCGGTCACGGCCTCAGGCCATGAGTCGGGCGACCAGCCCGTCGTCATGGGCGAGACGCGACTTCGCGGTGACCCGGCAGACGACTGCGGCGACGACGGCGGGCACGACCAGGGACACGACCCAGATCCACCCGCCGTCGGCGGGCCAGCCGAGCCAGGTCAGGGCCTCCCAGAGGACCGCCGCCGACGCGGCACCCACCGCGGGGGACAGGAGCGCACCGCGTGTGCGGCGGCCGGGCAGGGCGAGATGGGCGATCACGCCCAGGATCGCCCCGCCCAGCACGATGAAGAGGAGCTCCATGCTCAGCTGACGAAGCCGACCCGGCGGTTCTCCTCCGAGCCGACCTCGACGTAGGCGAGGGACGCGGTGGGAACGAGGTAGGTCTTGCCCTTCGAGTCGGCGAGGGTCACGTACGACTTGCCGCCGTCGAGAGCGTCGGCGACGACCTTCTCGACCTCGGTCGCGCTCTGCGACGTCTCGAAGCTGATCTCACGGGGGCTGTTGGTGATGCCGATTCTGATGTCCACGACGTCACGATATCCGACCCCGCCGAACGTGGGCGGCACGTTCACTGTCGGCGCAAGCCAGTAGCGTCGGAGTCATGGCGACGACAGGCTTCCGACCTCCGGGCGACACGCGGCGCGGGACGCGCCCGGCTCGTCTCGACGAGTCGCAGGCCCGGGTCGTCGGCCTGCCCGACGGCGTCTCCGCTGCCGTGATCGGCGCACCGGGCACCGGCAAGACGACGACTCTGATCGAGACCGTCGTCGACCGGGTCGAAGGGCGCGGCCAGGGGCCCCGCTCGGTGCTGGTGCTGACGCCCGCGCGATCGACCGCCACGCGCCTCCGCGACGTCATCGCCGCTCGCCTCGGTGTGCCGACGCCCGGTCCGATGGCCCGGACGGTCTCGTCGCTCGCGTTCGACGTGGTCGGCCACTCGGCCCTGCTGGCCGGAGCCGAGCCGCCGACGCTGCTCACCGGCGGCGATCAGGACATCATCGTCCGCGAGCTGCTCGAGGGACACGAGACCGACGGCACGGGTCCGCGCTGGCCCGAGCACCTCGGGCCGCAGGTCCGCCGACTCCGCGGCTTCCGGACGGAGCTCCGCGAGATGTTCATGCGATCGACCGAGCAGGGGGTCTCGCCCGTCGATCTGCGCTCGCTCGCCGCATCCCGCGACCGACCCGAATGGGCGGCGGTCGGCGACCTGCTCGACGAGTACCGCCGTGTGGTCGACGGTCTCCCGGGGCGGCATCTCGACTCCGCCGAGCTCGTCGACTACGCGGTGGCCGCCCTCGACCGCGGCGAGACGGCCCCCGTCGTCGACGGTCTCGGGCTCGTCCTGGTGGACGACGCGCACGAGGCGACGGAATCCACCGTGTCGCTCCTGCGGGCCCTGGTCCGCCGAGGGGTCGCCGTGATCGCCTTCGGCGACCCGGATCTCTCGACGAACGCGTTCCGGGGCGGCAGCCCCGACGTGCTCGGCCGGCTCGGCGCGCGGCTCGGGCTCGACGACGTCGAGACGATCTTCCTGTCCACCGCGCACCGGCACGATCCGGCCCTCCGCGATCTCGTGTCGCGCATCACGGCGCGGATCGGCACGGCCGGCGCGGGCCGACAGCACGCGGCGGTCGCGGGTGCGCCGCCGGCCGGGTCCGAAGGGGCCCCTCCGATCCTCACCGTGCGGGCCGACAGCCCAGCCCACGAGATCTCCTCCGTCGCGCGGGTGCTGCGCGAGCACCACCTCGTCCGGGGCATCCCGTGGGCCCGCATGATGGTCGTCGTGCGGAGCGGCGGCCAGGTCGCCAGCGTCGCGCGAGGCCTGCAGTCGGCCGAGGTGCCCACCCGCACCTCCATCGCCGGTCGAGCCGTGCGAGACGAGCATGCGGCCCGCCACCTCCTCATCGCCGCGTCCGTGGCCGTCGGCCGCGATGCGCTCACCCCCGACAACGTCGCCGAGCTCCTCACGGGGCCCCTCGCCGGGCTCGACGCGCTCGCCGTCCGTCGCCTCCGCCTCGCGCTCCGGGCCGACGAGCTGGGTGCCGGGGGATCCCGCTCGGCCGACGCCCTGCTCGTGGAGGCCCTGGAGGGCCCGGGTCGGTTCGTCACCATCGACTCGCGGTTCGCCGCTCGCGCCGGACGATTCGCCGACAGCCTCGACGCCGCGAGGCGTGCGGCGGCAGGGGGAGCCAGCATCGAGGAGGTCTTCTGGGGTCTGTGGGAGCGCAGCGGTCTGGCCGCGCAATGGTCGGCGCAGTCCGCGGGCCGCGGCATCGTGGCCGCCGAGGCGGACCGGCATCTCGACGGCGTCGTCGCCCTCTTCACGGCGGCCAAGCGCTTCGTCGAACGGACCCCCGAGGCCGACGCGATCGGCTTCCTCGACTCGCTGCTCGGAGCCGAGGTGCCCGACGACACCCTGTCGCCCCAGACCTCCACCGAGTCCGTGCTCGTCTGCTCGCCGTCCGGCGCCGTCGGTCTCGAGGTCGACGTGGTCGTGGCCGCCCGTCTGCAGGACGGCGTCTGGCCGAACCTCCGCCTCCGCGGGGCCCTCCTCGGGCCGGACGAGCTCGTCGACGCGTCGCACGAGATCTCCGCTCCCGCCTCCGCCCTCGACGAGCGCGCCGCCGTGCTCTCCGACGAGCTGCGGATGTTCGCGCTCACGGTGTCGCGAGCGACCAGGCAGGTCGTCCTCTCCTGTACCGAGAGCGACGACGAGGGGCCCTCCGTCTTCCATCGGCTGCTGCCGACGGGCACCCCGACCGCGCCCGCGGGGCACCCGCTGTCGTTGAGGGGGCTCGTCGGGCATCTCCGTCATGCGCTCGTCGAGTCTCCCCGGGGCGCTCGCGCCGAGGCGGCGACGGTCGGTCTCGCCCGGCTGGCCGAGGCGGGGGTCGCCGGTGCCGACCCCGTCGAGTGGTACGGCCTCGCCGAGCCGACCACCACGTCGCCCCTCGCCGACCTCACCGACCCCGAGGTGCACGTGCCCGTCTCGCCCTCCCAGCTCGGCTCCTTCGAGGAGTGCCCTCTGCACTGGTTCGTCGACCGCTTCGGCGGCTCCGCCCCGAACTCCGCCATGGGACTCGGGACCGTCCTGCACGATGTGATGGAGCACGCCGTCGACAGCGACGTCGAGTCGCTCTGGGCCGCGGTCGAGTCCCGGTGGAGCGAGCTCGAGTTCGAGGCCCCGTGGATCGGGGAGTCCGAGAAGCGTCGGGCACGGGACATGACCGAGAGCCTGGCCTCGTACCTCCGCGACTTCGAGACGAGCGGCGCCGAACTGATCGGGGCCGAGTCCACCTTCGAGCTGGACATCGGCGTCGCCCGCCTCCGGGGCGCGATCGACCGCGTGGAGCGCACCCGCGACGGCGCCGCCGTGATCGTCGATCTGAAGACCGGCCGATCGGCCCCGACCTCGGCGGCCGCGGTCGCCGAGCACCCCCAGCTGGGCAGCTACCAGGTCGCGCTCGCCGACGGCGCCATCGAGTCGGTGCCGCCGGGCACGCCGCCCGGCGGGGCGAAGCTCGTCATCGTGTCATCCGGCGTCCGCGGCAAGCCGTACCGGGAGCCCACCCAGGCTCCCTTCGACGCCGAGACGCTGCAGGGGTTCCGTGATCGCGTCCGCACGGCGGCCGAGAGGATGGTGGGGCCGGTGTTCCTGGCGCGACTCGACGACCACTGCACCGGGAGGCACGGCGGGCCGTGCCGCATCCACATCGTCGGAGAGGTGAGCTCGTGACCGCGTCGACCCGCGCCTCCTCGGATCCCTCCGCGTCGTCCGCGCCCGGGTTGTCCGCTCTCCAGCTCGCCGACGTCCTCGAGCTGCCGCCGCCGACCCCCGAGCAGCAGTCGGTGATCGAGGCGCCTCTCACGCCGGCTCTCGTGGTCGCGGGTGCCGGCAGCGGTAAGACCGAGACCATGGCCAATCGCGTCGTGTGGCTTCTCGCGAACCGGCACGTCCGGGTGTCGGAGGTGCTCGGCCTCACCTTCACCCGCAAGGCCGCGGGCGAGCTCGGCGAGCGGATCGAGCGGCGGATCGCGCAGCTCGAGGCGGCCGGTCTGCTCGGCGACGCCCTCGACCCGTTCGATCTGCCGACGGTGTCGACCTACAACGCCTTCGCCAACGGGATCTTCCGCGACAACGCCCTCCGGGTCGGTCGTGAGAGCGAGTCGCAGGTGCTCGGCGACGCCTCGGCCTGGCAGCTCGCCCGGTCCCTCGTCGTCTCGAGCCGCGACGAGCGTCTCGCCGGTCTCGCTCGGAGCGTCGACTCGATCACCGAGGCCGTCCTGCGACTGAGCCACGCACTCAGCGAGAACGTCACGGCGGCGGCCCCCGTGGCCGCTCTCGCGGATCGGTTCCTCGATCTCGCCGGTCTGCCCTCCACCAAGGGCAGCGACTACCGATCGGTGACCGACGCCGTGGCCGCGGTGTCGGCGCTCCCGCCGCTGCTGGTCCTGGCGGAGGCCTTCGCCGACGAGAAGACGCGACGCGGGTTCGTCGAGTACTCGGACCAGGTCGCTCTCGCCCTCGAGGTCTGCGAGACGGCCCCCGACGTCGTGGCCGAGCTCAGACAGCGCTTCCGCGTGGTGCTGCTCGACGAGTACCAGGACACCAGCGTCGTGCAGACCCGGCTGCTGGCGCGTCTGTTCCGGGGAACGGGCGTGATGGCCGTCGGCGACCCCCATCAGTCCATCTACGGGTTCCGGGGTGCGAGCGCCGCCAACCTCGGTCGCTTCCCCGTCGACTTCGAGGCGCCGGCCGGCAGCCGGTTCAGCCTGTCGACCAGCTGGCGGAACGCGTCGACCGTGCTCGATGCCGCGAACCGCGTGGTGGCCGACCTGACGGCGACCGGCGACGAGGCGGTGGGGGTCCTCCGACCACGACCCGCGGCGCCGCCCGGTCACGTCGAGGTCGCCTACGACCAGACCCTGCCCGACGAGGCCGCGCGCGTGGCCGACTGGTTCGCCGACCGGCTGTCCGTTCCGGTGCTCGTCGACGGCCGACCGGCGCAGCGCACGGCGGCTCTGCTCTTCCGATCCAAGAAGACGATGCCGGTCTTCGTCGAGGCGCTCGCTGCGCGAGGGGTCCCGTACCACGTGCTCGGGGTCGGGGGTCTGCTCCAGCGGCCCGAGGTCGTCGATCTCGTGGCGTGCCTCCGGGTGCTGCACGACCCGTCCGCGGGGTCCGAGCTGATCCGGTTGATGGTCGGCGCGCGCTGGCGGGTGGGTGTGCACGACGTCGCGGCCCTCCGCGGCGTCTCGTCGTGGCTCTTCTCGCACGACCACGCGCAGCAGGCGCTCTCCGACGAGGTCGCCGCGGGCTTCCGCGCGTCGGTCGCCGTCGGCGAGCACGGCTCGATCGTCGACGCGCTCGACTTCGTCACCACGGCGCCGCCGACCCACCGGCAGCTCGGCGCGTTCAGCCCCGAGGGTCTCGTGAGGCTCCGCCGACTCGGTGCGCAGTTGGCGTTCCTCCGCGGGCGGACGGGGCTCGACCTCGTCGACCTCGTCACCCTGGTGCAGCAGGAGATGCTGCTCGACGTCGAGGTCGCCGCCGCGACCGGCGCCGGGTCGGGCGGGGCCTGGCTCCAGGCCTTCGACGACGAGCTCTCCGGCTACGTCGCCACGGACGAGAACGCGTCGCTCGGCGGCTTCCTCTCGTGGCTCACGGCCGCCGAACGTCGGGACGACATGGGCCCGCGATCCGAGGCCGGCGAGCGCGGGACGGTGCAGCTGCTGACCGTGCACGGCTCGAAGGGGCTCGAATGGGACGTCGTCGGCGTTCCGAGGCTCGTCGACGGCGAGTTCCCCGGCACGTCACGCGCCGGCGTCGGCTGGCTCGGCTTCGGCGAGCTGCCCTACGAGTTCCGCGGCGACGCGGCCGAGCTGCCCGAACTGGCGTGGCGCGGGGTCGACGACCAGAAGGACTTCGACCGGCGCCTGGCCGAGTTCAAGGCCGAACTGGTCGCCCGTCACGAGGGCGAGGAGCGTCGTCTGGCCTACGTGGCCTTCACCCGGGCCAAAGACGAGCTGCTGCTGTCGGGCTCGTTCTGGTCGTCGACCGTCAAGCCGCGTCGTCCGAGCCGGTATCTCGTCGATCTGGTCGACGCGGGTCTCGTCGACCCCTCCCGGGTGCCCGACGGGCCCGACGACGACGCGAACCCCCTCGCCGACGAGTCTCGCGAGCTCCCGTGGCCGGGTGACCCTCTGGGCGCTCGCCGCGGTGCGGTCGAGCACGCAGCCGCGCGCGTCTCGCGTCTGATCGCCGATCGGCGAGAGCACCCAGGAGGCGCGGGGCAGGACGGCGGCGAGGCCCCCGCCCCGCAGACGCCCCTCTTCTGGGCGGCCGACATCGATCTGCTCCTGCTCGAGCGCGACGCGGCGCGCGAGCGGGCGGGGCTGCTCGATCTGCCGCAGCGCATCCCCGCCTCCCGCTTCAAGGACTACGTCGACGACCCGGCGGCCGTCGCGGCGGCCCTGCGGCGTCCCCTCCCCGAGCGGCCGTACCGGGCCACGAGGCTGGGCACGCTGTTCCACGAGTGGGTCGAGTCGCGCTACCGTCCGACCGGGCGCGTCGAGATGCTCGACGCCTTCGCCGCCGAGACCGATCAGGACGACGAGCGGATCGGCGGCACCAGGGGGGTCGTCGACCCGGACGACGCGCGCCGGCTGGTGGAGCTCCAGGCGACGTTCGAGCGTTCGGAGTGGGCGGGCCTCGACCCGGTGGACGTCGAGCTCGAGGTGCATCTGCCCCTCGGCGGCCGGACGATCATCTGCAAGATCGACGCCGTCTTCGCTCGGGGCGATCGCTTCGAGGTCGTCGACTGGAAGACGGGTCGTTCACCCGCCGACGCCGACGACCTCGAGCTCAAGCAGCTGCAACTGGCGCTGTATCGAGAGGCCTACGCCTCGTATCGGGGCATCGACGCCGACGGCATCGACGCCGCGTTCTACTTCGTCGCGGACGATCACGTGCTCCGGCCGGAGCACGTGGCCGACCGCGACGAGCTGCTCGGGCTCTGGACCCGGGTCGAAGAGGGGGCGGGCGGCTAGCTGTGGCGTCGTTCGGTGGACGAGAGCAGCTTCTCGACGCCGTCGATGTCGAGCGCAGCCGTCTGACCGGCGCCGATGGCTCCGCTGCGGTCGAGCTGGAGCGAGTCGACCAGGCTGCCCATCAGCTCGACGGCGTCGTCGACGACCTCGGTGCTCTTCGTGCTCGTGCCGTGCAGGAGCCACTTCGCCAGCTCGAGCTCGTGATAGAGGGTCGCCCGGTGCCGCAGCTGATGGTCGCTCGAACCGCGCGCGGTGTTGTACGCCTCGAAGGCGTCGTCGACCGCCGACGGCGTGCCGAGGAGCCAGGCGAGGTCGCGGGCCGGGTCGCCGACGTGCAGATCGTGCCAGCCGAGCACGCCGGTGACCTCCGAGCCCGTGACGAGGATCGACCCGGCGTCGAGCGAGCCGTTGACGACCGTGGGCTGGAACTGCCAGAGCAGGTGATCCTGGATCGCCGCCTCCCAGCGCTCCAGCAGAGCGGCGGGCAGCAGGCGCGTCGATGCGGCCCGGTCGACCAGCGACGCGGTCGAGCGCATCGCCTCGAACGGCGTGTGGCTCGTCAGGCCCGCGTCCGTGACGAAGCTCGTGGGCAGCGAGTGGATCGCGGCGACGCCGCGTCCGACGACCGGGGGGAGACCCGAGTCGGGGGTGACCCGCGACGCCGGGAGGTGCTCGCCGGGGATGAAGTCGTAGACGATGCCGCGGGTGCGGCCGAGCGGCGCCTGGCCGCGGTACTGGGGCACCGCGAAGGGCAGACGCCCGCGGACGCCGGCGCTGAGGGCGCGCAGGGCCACGAGGTCGGCGGACTGGCGCGCCTCGGCGCGCTGCGTGCGCGGCACGCGGATGATCCAGTGCTCGCCGAGCCGCCCGGTGAGCAGGGCGGAGTCGTAGTCGCCGTCGGTCGACGAGCCGTGCTGCGCGGCCGCGGAGACGTCCAGGTCGGCGACGGCCGCCGTGGCCAACGCGGCTAGAGTGAGATGAGATCTGGCCATGTCCTCAGGGTAGGCCGCTCGGCGTGGTGCCTCGTCGTTCGCCACGCTGTCAAACCGTAGTGATTGGTCGTTCCATGTCCTCGCCCCTGACGGACCGCCTCCCGCTCGCGCGTCACCAGGTCGATCGCGACTACCTGACGCGGGACCGCGCCGACGTCGTCTCCGAGCTCCTCGCCTCCGACGACACGCGGGTGCTCCCGCTGTGGCGCGGGCGCACGCTCATGGCCTCGTCCGACCGGCTCGCGCTGCTCCCGGCCCGAGCCGTCCCGCAGGCCGACGACTACGTCTATCTCGGGCTGTCGCAGGCCGTCGACGAGGCGGAGCCGGTGGGCACCCCGCTCGTGGCCGCTCTCCTGAGCGACGAGCAGGCCCGGACCCTCGAGCCCGACGAGTCCGCCTGGGGCGGCCTGCGGGCGTTCGGCAGCGTCCTCAGCGCTCGCGACGCCGGCCTCGCCGTCGAGGCGGTCGCCGTCGCCAACTGGCACGACTCCCACCGATTCTCACCACGCAGCGGTCGCGCCCTCGTGAGCGACAAGGCCGGCTGGGTCCGTCGCGACCCCGAGAACGGACACGAGGTCTTCCCGCGGACCGACCCCGCGATCATCGTCGCCGTCACGGACGCCGACGACCGGCTCCTCCTGGGCTCGAACGCCCTCTGGGAGAACAACCGCTACTCGCTGCTCGCGGGCTTCGTCGAGCCGGGCGAGTCGCTCGAGCAGGCGGTGCAGCGGGAGATCTTCGAGGAGTCCGGGGTCAAGGTCGTCGACCCGGTCTACCTGGGGTCGCAGCCCTGGCCGTTCCCCGCCAGTCTCATGCTCGGGTTCCGCGCCCGGGTGGACGCCGACGACCCGGGCGTGCTCGAGCCCGACGGCGCCGAGATCCTCGAGCTCCGCTGGTTCAGCCGCGCCGAGCTGGCCGCCAGCCTCGACGACGTGATCCTCCCCGGTCGGACCTCGATCGCCCGCGCCATCATCGAGGACTGGTTCGGCGGCGAGATCGACCAGTGACCGAGGCCGCCGAACTCATCGCCGGGCTCGACGAGCAGCAGCGCGAGGCGGCACGTCGACTGCTCGGGCCGGTCTGCCTCCTCGCGGGCGCCGGAACGGGCAAGACGCGGGCCATCACCCATCGCATCGCCTACGGGGTCGCCACCGGCGTCTACGCGCCCAGCAGGGTCATGGCGCTCACCTTCACGTCCCGGGCGGCGGCCGAGCTGCGGGGGCGCCTGAGGGCGCTGGGCGCCGGGGGGGTCTCCGCGCGGACCTTCCATGCGTCGGCCCTCTCGCAGCTGTCGTACTTCTGGCCGCAGACCATGGGCGGTCAGATGCCGCGGCTGGTCGACGGCAAGGGCAAGCTGATCGCGCATGCGGCCGAGCGCCTCGGTCTGAAGCTCGACACGGCGTCCCTCCGCGACATGGCCGGCGAGATCGAGTGGCGGAAGGTCTCGCGGCTGACGCTCGAGTCGTACGCCGCCGCCCTGCCGCAGCGGTCGCTGCCGCAGAACGTCAGCCCCGAACGCGCGGTCGATCTGCACGCCGCCTACGAGGACATCAAGGACGAACGCCGCCAGCTCGACTTCGAGGACGTCCTCCTCGCCACGGTCGGCATGCTCCAGCTGGAGGCGCGGGTCGCCCAGCAGGTCCGCGAGCAGTACCGCTTCTTCGTCGTCGACGAGTACCAGGACGTCTCGCCCCTCCAGCAGGAGCTCCTCGAGCTGTGGCTCGGCGATCGGAACGACCTCTGCGTCGTCGGAGACGCGAGTCAGACGATCTACTCGTTCGCCGGGGCGTCGGCCGACTACCTCCTCGGCTTCGGGTCGCGTTACGACGACGCGACGGTGGTCCGGCTCGAGCAGAACTACCGGTCGTCGCGTCAGATCGTCGACACGGCGAATCAGCTGATGCGCGGTCGTCCCGGGGCGCTGCACCTCCATCCCGCCGTCGAGACGACCGGCCCCGTGCCCCCCGTCATCGAGTACCCGAGCGACTCCGCCGAGGCGCGGGGCGTGGCGCAGACCATCGCCGACGAGATCAGGTCGGGCGTCGCCCCGGAGGAGATCGCCGTGCTCTATCGGGTCAACGTGCAGGCCGCGCTGATCGAACGGGCCCTGGCGGACGTGGGCGTCTCGACCCGCATCCACGGTGCGACGAGGTTCTTCGAGCTGCGCGAGGTCAAGGAGGCGCTGATGATGTTGAAGGGCGCCGCGATCAGCATCGTCGGCGAGCCGCTCTTCAAGACCGTCAGCGACGTCCTCCGGTCGCTCGGCTGGACTCAGGAGGCCCCCGAGCAGCGCGGTGCCGTCCGTGATCGCTGGGAGTCCCTGAACGCCCTGATGGGTCTCGCCGAGGCCTCGCCCGCCGAGACGACGCTCCGGCAGTTCGTCGACGAGCTCATGGCGCGGCAGGCGGGTCAGCACGAGCCGACCATGCCGTCGGTCACCCTGGCGACCCTGCACTCGGCCAAGGGCCTCGAGTGGCGGAGCGTCTACCTCGTCGGTCTCAGCGAGGGGCTGGTGCCCATCAGCTACGCCCAGGGTCCCGAAGCCGTCGACGAGGAGCGCCGTCTGCTGTACGTCGGCGTCACCCGCGCTCGAGAACGTCTCCGTCTCTCGTGGAGTCAGAGCGGGCAGGGCCGAGGAGGCGCGCGTCAGCCGAGCAGGTTCCTGGCAGAGCTGCGCATCCGCAGTCGGGATGGGGTCGACTCCGCCCCTGCGTGACGGCCCCGCTCTCGAGATCGATCCGCGTGACCAGCGCTGCGTGGTCCGGGTCGGCGTCGCGCCGACTCGAGATGACGCTCGCCGCGTCGAGGAGTCGGCGCACGGCGACGGTGGCGGATTCTCGGATGACGAGGGGGCGGGGGATCACGACGGGTCGTCCGCTGAGCTGACCGGCGATGGCCGGCCATGCGGCGTCGACGTCGCCCGCGGTCAGATGCAGGCACCGCGAGCACGCGGTGCGCCCCGGGATGACGAGGGGGCCGATCCGCACCGAGCGATCGCCCGTCCTGACGAGGAGGTGGCTGAGGTCGTCTCGGACCCACGAGGACGCGGTGACGGGGTCGAGGGCCAGGCCGCCGACGAGGAGGCCCACGACCGGCGCACCGGGAGCCGCGGCTCGCCTCGCCGGAAGGGGGTCGGCGGCGAGGCGGACGGGGACGCCCTCGGCCTGGAGGAGCCTCCCGGCGTCGTCGGCGATCGGGCCGGCGCCGTGGAGGAGGACGGAGAGCGCCGGCGGGCCCTCGGTCGGTCGAGGATCGAGGGCGGGCTCGAGCCGCGCGACGAGACGATCAGCCGACCCCCGCTCACCGCCGATCTGCGCCAGGATCGCGCCCACCCCGCCGTCTCCGAGCCCGGCGGCCACCGCCCAGACGAATCTCTCGTCGAACGCGCTCACCTCGTGCAGGACGACGTAGGCCCGTTCGACCCCGATCTGCACGGTCGACGGGTCACGCCAGACGAGGGTGGTGTGGGGGAGGAACCGGAGTGGGCGGGGCATCCGACGATCATCGTCGCCGTGAGGGAGGCGCCGACGGTTCTCCACAGGGGCCCGAGCGCGGGCGCCCGGTCAGCGCTCGGTGGAGGACCCGGGCTCGTCGGCCGATCCGTCGTCCGCCTCGCGGGGGCGTCCGTCGGACGTGTCGTTCAGGAGATCCTCGATCGCACGATCGACGTCGTCGAGCTGGGGCTCGGTGGCGGTCAGCCGGGCGACGAGGGCCTGAGGATCGTCGATGTCGGCGCTCGTGGGGACGATGTCGGGGTGCGACCAGAGGGAGTCGCGCTCCTCCGCGCCGACGGCGTCCGTGACGGTCGCCCAGAGGGCCGCGGCCTCGCGGAGCCGCCGGGGGCGGAGCTCGAGCCCGACCAGGGTCGAGAAGGCCGACTCCGCGGGTCCGCCGGCGGCGCGCCGTCGGCGGACGGTCTCGGCGATCGCCCCGGACTTCGGCAGTCGCACGGTCGCCGCCGCGGTGACGACGTCCACCCATCCCTCGATCAGGGCGAGCGTCGTCTCGAGGCGGGCGAGGGCCGCGAGCTGCTCGTCCGACTTCGGCGGGATGAGCGCTCCGCTGGCCATGGCGTCGCGCAGCTCGTCCGGGCTGGAGGGGTCGAAGTCGACCGCCAGCGCCTCGAGGCGCTCCGTGTCGATGCTGATGCCCTGCGCGAACTCGCGGATCGACGAGATGAGGTGCAGCCTGAGCCAGCGCGCATGGCGGAAGAGACGCGCGTGAGCGAGCTCGCGGACCGCCAGGTAGATCTGGATCTGGTCGGGCTCGATGTCGAGTCCCTCGCCGAATGCGGCGACGTTCTGGGGGAGGAGCGCGGCCTGCTGCTCGTCGAGCAGCGGGATGCCGACGTCGCCCCCGGAGACCACCTCGCGCGAGAGCTGGCCGACGACCTGGCCGAGCTGCATGGCGAACAGGGTCCCGCCGACGCTGCGCATGACCTGGCTCGCGCCGGCCAGCAGAGACTGCATCTCCTCCGGGGCCTGGTCCTTCAGGACGCCCGTCAGCGAGTCCGCGATGGACGTGGCGACGGGCTCCGCGAGCTGGCTCCAGACCGGCATCGTGAGGCGCGACCACTCGGCGCGGGTGACGAGCCGGGGCGCGACCGTGAGCTCCGAGACGAAGGTGACGTCGTCGAGCCAGAGGGCGGCCACATGGAAGGCCTGCTCGAGGGCGGCCCGTTCGGCGGGCGGCGTCGTCACGGCGGACTGCGTCCCGGCCGCGACGGCCTGCTCGGTCGCGACCTTCCAGTCGATGCCGTCGCCGCTGCTGTCCACGGCGTTCTGCAGCTGGCTCATGAGGCGTGCGATGAACGCGGGGTCGTCGGGCAGCCCGGCCACACCGGCCAGCTGCGCGGGGTCGATCTCGGAGTCGCCGGACAGGAACTGGCGCAGCATGTCGCGGAACTCGTCTTCCGGCTCGCGCTGCGAATCATCGGTCATACGAACTACGCTAACTGCTGGCCACGGGAACAGCCGGGAAAACGCCCTCCGCCCCAGCCTCCCCGCTCCGCCCGTGGCGAACATCGAAAGGACCGTCGTGGCCTTCTTCACGCCCCCGACCCGCGCCTCCCTCTCCTCTCGTCGACCCGGCCGGGTCGGCTGGTCGCTGCTCGGCGTCGCGTTGGCCTCGGGGCTCGTGCTCACGTTCCTGCCGTCCCCCTATCTGATCGAGCAGCCCGGTCCGGTCTTCGACACGCTCGGCAGCGCCGAGTACGAGGGGGCGGAGCAGCCGCTCATCACCGTCTCCGGCGCCGAGACGTATCCGACGGCGGGGACCCTCGACCTCCTCACGGTGAGCGTCCAGGGCAACGAGTCCGTCCGTCCGTCGTGGGTCGAGGTCGTCTCGGCCTGGTTCGACCCGAGCCGGGCCGTCGTCCCGGTCGAGGCCATCTACCCGTCGGGCGTCACGAACGAGCAGGTCGACGAGCAGAACACCGTCGACATGCAGAACTCGCAGAAGTCCGCCATCGCCGCCGCGATGATCCACGACGGGTACTCGGTGCCGAGCACCGTCACCATCAGCCAGGTCTCGCCCGGGGGCCCGGCCGAGGACGTGCTGGAGGAGGGCGACGTCGTGACGAGCGTCAACGGCACGAGCCTCGAGACGGACGGCGACGTCGACACGCTGCGCCGGCTCGTCGCCGAGAACGGCGTCGATCAGCCGGCCGTCGTCGTCGTCGAGCGCGACGGGTCGTCCCTCACCACCGAGGTGACCCCCCAGGAGGTGCAGCGCACGGCCCTGCTCGGGGTGGGCGTCAGCGTCGACTACGACTTCCCCTTCGACGTGACCCTGAAGCTCGATCAGGTGGGGGGCCCGAGCGCCGGCATGATGTTCGCGCTCGGCATCATCGACAAGACGACGCCGGGCGAGCTCAACGGCGGCGAGCAGGTCGCCGGCACCGGGACCATCACCGCCTCCGGTCAGGTCGGCCCGATCGGCGGCATCCGGCAGAAGCTGTACGGCGCCCGCGACGCCGGGGCGGCCGTGTTCCTCGCCCCCGTCGACAACTGCGACGAGGTCGTGGGCAACGTCCCGGCGGGTCTGGACGTCTACGCCGTGACGACGCTCGACGACGCGGTGACCGCGCTCGAGACCGTCGCGGACGACGGGGACACCTCGGCTCTGCCCACCTGCACCGCCGACTGAGGGCCGGCGTCCAGCCGGGGCATAGGTACCCCGGGCAGGGTGGAACGGTCAGGTGCGGCCCGTAGGATGGCCCCTCCACGTACCCCTATGCCAGGAGCACACCCTTGACGTCACCTGCATCGTCGCGATCCGCACGACGTTCGCCCCGATTGCCCGTCCTGGTCACGGTGGCGATCCTCGCCGCCCTGGTCATCGCCTTCTTCATCTTCTCGTCGCTCCTGACGGACTTCCTGTGGTTCAAGCAGCTCGGGTTCGCGAACGTCCTGACGACCCAGTGGATCGCATCGGCGGTGATGTTCTTCATCGGATTCCTGGCCATGGCCGTCCCGGTCTACGTCAGCATCGACATCGCCTTCCGGTTCCGCCCGGTCTACGCCAAGCTCAACTCGCAGCTCGACCGTTACCAGCAGGTCATCGAGCCGCTCCGCCGGGTCGTGGTGCTGGGCGTGCCCATCGTCCTCGGCCTCTTCGCAGGCATCGCGTCGTCCACCAGCTGGCAGGTGGCCCTCCAGTGGCTGAACCGCACGCCGTTCGGCACGACGGATCCGAAGTTCGGGCTCGACGTCGGCTTCTACGTCTTCTCGCTGCCCTTCTATCAGGGCGTGGTCGGCTTCGCCTCGGCGGTCGTCCTCATCTCCGGGCTCGCCGCCGTGGCCACCAGCTACCTCTACGGGGCCCTGCGGTTCACGGGTCGTGAGGTTCGCATCTCGAAGGTGGCGCGCATCCAGCTCGCGATCACCGCGGCGGTCTACCTCCTGCTGCAGGGCGTCAGCCTGTGGCTCGACCAGTACGCCACGCTCACCCAGGGCGCCAACAAGCTCCTGACCGGCGTCACGTACGCCGACGACGCCGCGGGCATCCCCGGCAAGCAGATCCTCGCGCTGGCCGCGGCGATCGTCGCCGTGCTCTTCATCGTCACCGCGATCATCGGTCGCTGGCGGCTCCCGGTCATCGGCACGGCGGCCCTCATCATCGCGAGCATCATCGTCGGCGGCATCTACCCGTGGATCGTCCAGCGGTTCCAGGTCGAGCCCAGCGAGCGGACGGTCGAGGCGCCGTTCATCGAGAACAACATCGACGCGACCCGCGAGGCCTACGGCGTCGCCGACGTCGAAGAAGAGACGTACGACGCGCAGTCCGACGCTGAGGCCGGTGCGCTGGCCGGCGACGCCGTGACGACCGCGAACATCCGCATCATCGACCCCGCGCTCGTGACCGACGCCTTCGCCCAGCTGCAGCAGTACCGCCAGTACTACAGCTTCCCCGAGCAGCTCTCGGTCGACCGCTACACGATCGACGGCAACACCCAGGACACCGTCATCGCCGTCCGCGAGCTCAACACGGATCAGCTCGGCGCCTCGGCGACCCCCTACAACACGACCTTCGTGTACACCCACGGCTACGGCGTGGTGGCGGCCTACGGCAACCAGCGCTCGGCCGACGGTCAGCCCGTGTTCCTCGAGTCGGGCATCCCCGTCACCGGTGCGCTGGGTGACGCCGACGAGTACGAGCCGCGCATCTACTTCGGTCAGGAGTCCCCGGCCTACTCGATCGTCGGCGGGAACGGCGAGAACGACATCGAGCTCGACTACCCGTCGGGCAGCAACGACAACGGCACGAACCAGACGACCACCTTCGAGGGCGACGGCGGGCCCACGCTCGACAACCCGTTCAAGAAGCTGATCTACGCCATCAAGTTCCAGTCGGAGCAGATCTTCCTGTCGGACGCCGTCAACGACGAGTCGCAGATCCTCTACGACCGCGACCCGTCCGAGCGCGTCCAGAAGGTCGCGCCGTACCTGACCATCGACAGCGCGCCGTACCCGGCGGTCGTCGACGGCAAGGTCGTCTGGATCGTCGACGGCTACACGACGACCCGCAACTACCCCTACTCGAAGCCGCAGGCGCTCAGCGACGCCATCGCCGACACCTACACGGAGCGTCCGACCTACGCCTCGAACGAGATCAACTACATCCGCAACTCGGTCAAGGCGACCGTCGACGCCTACGACGGCTCGGTGAACCTCTACGCCTGGGACACCGAGGACCCGATGCTCAAGACGTGGCAGAAGATCTTCCCCTCGACGCTGACGCCGCTCTCCGAGATGTCCGTCGATCTCATGCAGCACGTCCGCTACCCGCAGGACATGTTCAAGGTGCAGCGCGCCATCCTCGGCACGTACCACGTCACCGACTCCGACTCGTTCTACTCGAGCGACGACGCGTGGGTCACGCCCAACGAGCCGACGAGCACCGCGACGACCCCGCCGCTCCAGCCGCCGTACTACCTGACGCTGCAGCTGCCCGACAAGGACCCGGCGTTCTCGATCTACTCGACGTACATCCCCCAGCAGTCGGGTGAGAACGCGCGGAACGTGCTGACGGGCTATCTGGCGGCGAACGCCGACGCCGGCTCGACACCCGGCGAGGTCGCCGACAGCTACGGCGAGCTGACGCTGCTGACGCTGCCGCGGACGGACACCCTGCCCGGCCCCGGCCAGGTGCAGAACAACTTCAACACCGACACGGCGGTCGCCAATCAGCTGGCGCTGCTCACGCGGGGCGACACGAGCGTCGTGCGGGGCAACCTGCTGACGCTCCCCGTCGGCGGAGGCCTGCTGTACGTGCAGCCGATCTACGTGAAGTCGACCTCGGAGACGTCGTACCCCGTGCTGCAGCGGATCCTCGTGTCGTTCGGCGACCAGATCGCCTTCGAGGACACCCTCGACGGTGCCCTGGACGAGCTCTTCGGCGGCAATTCGGGTGCGACCGCCGGAGACAACGGCGTGCCGACGACCGATCCGGCGACGGAGGGCGACGGTGAGGCGGACGGTGGAGACACCGGCACGACGGACCCCGGCACGACCGACCCGGGCACCGGTTCCGGCACGGACAACGCGGCGCTCGACCAGGCCCTGGCCGACGCGCAGTCCGCCCTCGAGGATCGTGCGGCGGCGTACGCCGACAACGACCTCGTCTCGGCGGCCGAGGCTGACGCTCGCCTGCAGACGGCCCTCGAGGACGCGGTGGCGGCCAGCGGCCAGTAGCACTCGTTCCGAGTGATCCACGAGACCCCCGTCGTCCCTGCCGACGGGGGTCTCGTGCTCTCCGGGCTGCGAGTCGCGGGTCCGAATCACCATCCGGCTGCACCGATTGGACGGGCCTCGAATCCCGTGCTAGTGTTTCTTCTTGTGCCGCGGGGTGGAGCAGTTCGGTAGCTCGCTGGGCTCATAACCCAGAGGTCGTAGGTTCAAATCCTGCCCCCGCAACAAAAGAGAAAAGCCCCGGTCTTCTGACCGGGGCTTTTCTTCATCTCCGCGGGTGTACACGCGGCTCGGGCCCTGCGAAGCTGGCGGCATGTCACCTCTGCGGGTCGTCGTCGCCCCCGACTCCTTCAAGGGCTCCGCCAGTGCGGTCACCGTGGCCGCGGCGGTAGCCCGCGGCTGGCTCGACGCTCGCCCCGACGACGTCCTCGTCGAGGCGCCCCTGGCCGACGGCGGCGAAGGCACCCTCGATGCGTTCGATGCCGCCGTACCCGGTGCCGAGCGTCGGACGACGATGGTCCCCGGCCCCGACGATCGGCTCGTCGAGGCGCCGTGGCTGCTGCTGCCCGACGGCACGGCGGTGGTCGAGCTGGCCGCGGCCAGCGGTCTGACGCTCCTGGCCGAGCCGCGGCCCTACGACGCGCACACGCGCGGAGTGGGGCGTGTCATCGTCGCCGCCCTCGACGCCGGCGCGACCGCCCTGGTCATCGGGCTCGGCGGCAGCGCCTCGACCGACGGAGGAGCCGGGCTGCTCTCGGAGCTGGGCGCGCGCCTCCTGGACTCCGTCGGCGACGTCGTCCCCGATGGCGCCCACGGTCTGGCCGCCGCCGCGCGGATCGACCTGGGCGCGCTCCGGCCCCTGCCGGCGCGGGGTGTCACGGTGCTCGGCGACGTGACGAATCCGCTCACGGGTCCGCATGGCGCCGCGGCGGTCTTCGGCCCGCAGAAGGGCGCCTCGCGCGACGACGTGCTCGCACTCGACGACGGTCTGCGGCGCTTCTCGCAGCTCGTCGACGTCGATCCCGACACCGCCGGGGCGGGCGCGGCCGGCGGCGCCGCCTTCGGCCTGCTGGTCTGGGGCGCGTCGCTGGTCCCGGGTGCCCGGGCCGTGTCCGATCTCGTCGGGCTGCCGCGGCTCGTCGTGGGCGCCGACGTTGTCATCACGGGGGAGGGGCGTCTCGATGAGCAGACGGCCGACGGCAAGGCGGTGTCCTGGGTGACGCGGGTCGCCCGTGACGCCGGAGCCTCCGTCTTCGTCGTCGCCGGTTCGGTCGAGACCTCCGACGGCGATCACGACCTGGCCGTGTCCCTGTCGGACCTCGCAGGATGCGCGGGCGAGTCCCTGCTGAACCCCGAGAGCTGGGCCGAACGCGCCGGTGCCGTGCTCGCGCGGCACGACCTCACCACAGAGAGGGCGTCGCGTCGACGGGACTGACGGTCAGGCGCGCAGGGCCGCCAGCCGACGTCCGGCCTCGTCGATCACCTCGGCGCGCTTGCAGAAGGCGAAGCGCACGAGCGACGAGTGCTCGGCAGCCAGGGTGGGCCCGCAGAAGGCGCTGACCGGGACGCCGACGACTCCCGCCAGCTGCGGCAGGGCACGGCAGAACTCGGCCGCGTCGTCGTAGCCGAGCGGCGCGGCGTCCGCGACGACGAAGTACGAACCCCTCGCGGGGGAGACGTCGAAGCCTGCGGAGAGGAGCCCCGCGGACAGCAGATCGCGCTTGCTCTGCAGATCGGCGGTGAAGTCGTCGAAGTGCTCGCGGGGCAGCCGGAGACCCACGGCGATCGCCGGCTGGAAGACTGAGCCGTTGACGAAGGTCAGATACTGCTTGACGCTCATGATCTGCGAGACGAGCGAGGCCGGCCCCGAGAGCCAGCCGATCTTCCAGCCCGTCGCATTGAACGTCTTGCCGCCGCTCGAGACGGTGATCGTCCGCTCGGAGGCTCCCGGCAGAGTCGACAGGGGCACGTGAGGGACCCCGTCGAAGACCACGTGCTCGTAGACCTCGTCGGTCACCAGGAGAGCATCGAACTCATGGGCGAGCGCGACGAGGGAGCTGCGGGTGGCGTCGTCGAGGAGGGTTCCCGTGGGGTTGTGCGGATCGTTGACGATGACGAGTCGCGTCCGCGACGAGAAGGCGGCTCGGAGTTCGTCGGCGTCGACGCGGAAGTCGGGGCCGCGCAGCGGCACCGTCCGATGTCGACCGCCGGCGAGACCGATGACCGCTCCGTAGGCGTCGTAGAAGGGCTCGAAGGTGATCACCTCGTCGCCATGGTCGACGAAGGCGAGCACGGTCGCGGCGATGGCCTCGGTGGCCCCCGCGGTCACGAGCACCTCGCGTCCGGGGTCGACGTCGATGCCGTAGAAGCGCTGCTGGTGTTCGGACACGGCCTCGAGCAGGGTCGGCACGCCCCTCCCCGGCGGGTACTGGTTCGACCCGCCGAACAGGGCGTCACGGGCCGCTTCGAGCACCGCCTCGGGAGGGTCCTCGTCGGGGAATCCCTGGCCGAGGTTCACCGCTCCCGTGGCCGTCGCGAGCGCGGACATCTCGGCGAAGACGGTCGACCTGAGGTGGCCGGTCGCGTCGAGGAGGCCGGCTCCGCGGGCCGTCCGCTGCCACGGTGTCGATGAGGTCATGGTCCCTCACCGTAGACCCGCTCCGGCCGCCGCTCGTCGACGCGGACGGCGGGACTCCAGGAGCCGCTTACGCTGTGTCCAGCCCGCTCCCAGGTTCGCCAAATGCTCTGCACAGGTGGACGGACCAGGCTGAAGCCGCTTGGAAGGAGCATCAGCTGATGAACGAGAACCCCCGGGGCGCCGACGGCGTCGACGACGCCGACGACACGACGCGCGGACAGCACGACGACGCCGCGGCGCGAGACGACGCCGCGGGTCGGGGCGACTCGACGACCGGCGGCGACGTGACCTACGGGGCCCCGCCCCTGCCCGGCTCGCAGCACGAGGCCGGCCGCTCGCAGCCCGGGGGCTACCCGCAGCCCGGCAGCTATTCGGCGCCGGGCAGCTATTCGGCGCCCGGCAGCTACTCGGCCCCGGGCAGCTATTCGGCGCCCGGCAGCTACTCGGCCCCGGGAAGCTTCTCGCAGCCCGGCGCCTACGCAGCGCCCGGCGCCTACCAGGGTCAGCAGTCCTACGGCGGACCCGACGCGTACGGCCGGCAGCAGAGCTACGACCAGCAGGGTCACCCCCAGCAGGGCGGCCAGGACTCGCCCACGGAGCAGTACCCGTCGCACTTCGGGCAGCAGAACCCCTACGGAACGCCAGGCCAGTACGGCGCGAGCACCTGGCAGGGGCCGGCTGGACCGCAGAAGGCGAAGCGGAACCGGGGTGTCGGGGTCCTGGCGGCGACTCTGGCCGTCGGTCTCCTGGCCGGTGGCGTGGTCGGCGGTGCCGTCGGCGGCTCCGTCGCCGACGGGGGTGCGGGCGCATCGACGTCTGCGGGTCCGGCGCGCGACCTCACCGTGAACGACTACGACGACGCGACCGTCGTGACGGCCGTCGCGGCGAAGGCCACCCAGTCGGTCGTCACCATCAACGTCGCATCCGGCTCGTCCGGAGGCACCGGATCGGGCGTCATCCTCTCCGACGACGGCTACATCGTCACCAACACGCACGTCGTCACCCTCGACGGCGCCAGCGCGTCGGGAGCGGTCAGCGTGACGATGAGCGACGGCAGCATCCTGCCGGCCGAGGTCGTCGGGCTCGACCCCGTCGTCGATCTCGCCGTGCTCAAGGTGGACGCCACCGACCTGACGCCGATGGAGTTCGCGGACTCGTCCAAGCTGAACGTCGGCGACACCGCCGTGGCCATCGGCGCGCCCCTCGGTCTGTCGAACACGGTGACCGACGGCATCGTCTCGACCCTCAACCGGAGCATCACGGTGCAGTCGTCTGCGGCGCCCTCAGACGGCTCGGACCAGGGCGACTCGAACGACAACAACGGCCAGGGCCCGTTCTCCTTCAACAACGGCGACGGGAACCAGCAGTCGCAGGCCAGCAGCGTCATCTCGCTGCCCGTGATCCAGACGGACGCCTCGATCAACCCCGGGAACTCCGGTGGTGCCCTGCTCGACTCCGACGGCAAGCTCATCGGCCTGAACGTCGCGATCGCCAGCTCGGGGGAGTCCTCCGGCAGCATCGGCGTCGGCTTCTCCATCCCGTCGAACCTCGTCAAGCGGGTCGCGACCGAGATCCGCGACGAGGGTACGGCGTCGCACGGCCTGCTCGGCGCCAGCGTCGACGACGCCACGAGCGATTCGGCCGCGACGCAGGTCGGCGCGCTCATCGTGCAGATCAGCCAGGGAGGCGCGGCGCAGTCCGCCGGGCTCCGACAGGGCGACGTCGTCACGGAGTTCAACGGCATCCCCATCAGCGACCGGACCGACCTCACGGCTCAGGTGCGGTTCCTGGCCGGGGGCAGCGACGCCGAGCTGACCTACGTCCGCGACGGCCGGACCTCGACCGCCGAGGTGTCGCTCGACACCCTGACGACGTAAGGGGTCCCCCCTCGGACCGAGGGGGGTCCTCCTCCGGGCGGGTCGTGGCGCAGAGCGCCGCGTCCCGCCCTCCGCTGTTGGTAGGCTCGCTGTCGATCGTCGGGCACCCGACGCGACCCACCGCGCCCACCGGCGCCGCGAGAAGCCGAGGCCCGACCGACATGGCACCGTTCGACACTCCTCTGCCGGGTGTCTCGTACGTCATGCCCGTCCTCAACGAGGAGCGCGAGATCCGCTCCGCGGTCGAGAGTCTCGTCGCCCAGGACTACGAGGGTCCGTTCGAGATCCTCCTGGCGCTCGGACCGAGCGTCGACGGGACCAACGACGTGGTCGCCGCGATGTCGGCGGCCGACCCGCGCATCCGGAGCCTCCCGAACCCCGTCGGGTCGACCCCCGCCGGATTGAACGTCGCGATCCGCGCCTCCGTGCACCCCATCACCGTCCGGGTCGACGCGCACTCGGTGCTGCCCTCCGACTACACGCGCCTCGCCGTCGCCGCGCTCCGTCGCAGCGGCGCCGACAACGTGGGCGGCATCATGAAGGCCGAGGGCCGGACGCCGTTCGAGAAGGCCGTCGCGCGCGCCTACGGCAGTCGAGTCGGACTCGGTGGCACCCCCCACCACGTGGGAGGCGCGGAGGGCCCGACGGAGACGGCCTACCTCGGCGTGTTCCTGCGGTCCCGACTGATCGAGGTCGGCCTGTTCGACGAGGGCATCAAGCGCGGACAGGACTGGGAGCTGAACCGCCGGCTCCGCGCCACGGGGGGCACGGTCTGGTTCACCCCGGAGCTCGTCGTGACCTACCGACCCCGCCCGAGCATCAGCAAGCTCGCCCGGCAGTTCGTCGCCACGGGGCTGTGGCGCGGCGAGCTCGCGCGACGGTTCCCCAAGTCGAACACGGTGCGCTATCTCGTGCCCCCGGCCATGGTGATCGGCGTGGTGGCGGGTCTTCTGCTCGGTCTCGTCGGTCTCGCCGCCGCCGTCGTCGGGAGTCCTCTGGCGTGGCTCGCTCTGGGGCTCGTGGCGCCCGGCGGCTATCTGCTGTTCGTCGTGGCGGCGACGCTGTTCGCGGCCCGGGGCGAGAGCGTGCGGACGCGACTGTGGTTTCTCGTAGTCTTGCCTTCCATCCACTTCGGCTGGGGATTCGGATTCGTCTTCGGTTTCTCGAACCTGACGAAGAACATCACCGCACACACCGGAAGATAGGCGATCCGATGACCGCGCCGCCCACGAGACCGTCGTCGATCGCCGAGCTGCGTCGTGTCGCCCAACCCCCCGAGGTACGCAGCCGTGCGAACGCCGAGCACTGGACGGCGTCGCTCTACCTCCGAGACCTCTCTCCGTATCTCACCTGGCTCCTGCTGAAGACCAGCGTCACGGCGAACGGCGTGACCGGGCTGATGATCCTCACCGGCTGGGCGACCGCGGCCGCCCTCCTCATCCCGGGTGCGGGCGGGGCGGCCCTGGCGCTCGTGCTCGGCCAGCTGCAGATGCTGGTCGACTGCTGCGACGGCGAGGTCGCCCGGTGGCGCGGAACGAGCTCTCCGGCCGGGGTGTTCCTCGACAAGGTGGGGCACTACACGACCGAGGCGCTGATCCCCATCGCGCTCGGCCTCCGGGCCGCCGGCCTCCCCTTCGACGCTCCGAGCGACTACCTCTGGACGACGCTCGGCTTCGCTCTGGCCCTCGTCATCGTCCTCAACAAGTCGCTGAACGACATGGTGCACGTCGCGAGAGCCCACGCTGGGCTGACCCGTCTCGAAGACAAGCGGGGCGGGGTCACGACCCCGAGCAGCCGCGTCCTCTCCCGCCTGCGGAGCGCCGCTCGGTTCGTGCCGTTCCACCGTCTCTACCACTCGGTCGAGCTCACGATCCTCGCGTTCGCGGTGTCGATCGTCGGCCTCGTCGTGGGCCAGCCGATCGCCGACCGGGTGTTCCTGTCGATCCTGATGCCGCTCGCGCTCCTCGCGCTCGTCGGCCACTTCGTGGCGATCATGGCCTCGAAGCGGGTGCGGTCCTGACCGCGACGGTCCGGCCCCGCATCGGGGTCGTCAGTCTGACGCAGGGGCGTCGTCCGGCCGATCTGGCCGAGGGGCTCGCCAGCCTCCTCGCGCAGACCGACGTCGAGCTCGACATCGTCTGCGTCGGCAACGGGGGCGGTCCGGGCGCGCTGCCCGACGGCGTCCGGGGGATCACCCTCCCCGAGAACGTCGGCATCCCGGCCGGGCGCAACCGCGGGGCCGACCTCGTGACCGGCGAGTACGTCTTCTTCCTCGACGACGACGCCACGCTGCCGTCGCCGCGCTTCCTGGCGGACGCCGTCGAGATCCTGCGACGTGACCGCGGCATCGGGCTCCTCCAGCCCCGGGTCGTCGACGCAGGAGGCGCGGCGAACCCCCGGCGGTGGATCCCACGGCTCCGAAAGGGCGATCCCCGCGACTCGAGCGACGTCTTCTCCGTCTGGGAGGGCGCGACCCTGCTGCCGCGTGACGTCTTCGACGCCTGCGAAGGATGGGGTGAGCCCTACTTCTACGCGCACGAGGGGATCGAGCTGGCCTGGCGCGTCTGGGCGCAGGGGCGCCGAGCCCACTACGAGGGCGGTCTCGTCGTCAACCACCCGGCGATCGACCCCGCACGCCACGACGACTACTACCGCCTGAACGCCCGCAATCGGGTCTGGCTGGCCAAGCGCAACCTGCCGTGGCCGCTCGTCCCCGTCTACGTCGGATCGTGGACGCTCGTGCAGCTGCTCCGGTGGGGGCGGTCGCCCGCGAAGCTCCTCCCGTGGCTGGGGGGATGGCGGGAGGGCTGGCGCACGAGCCCCGCAGGTCGTCGGTCCATCGGTTGGGTAACGGTCGGACGGATGGCGCGGGCTGGCCGCCCACCCGTCATCTAGCCTGGACGAGTGGCGACGGAACCGCCGCGGAGCACACCTCGGAACGGAGAACGACCCTGTGGCCCTGACCCGTGACCTCGCACTCGCCTGGAGTCTCGCCGGTCGGCTGGTGAGGTCCCGACGCAGTCGTCGCACCCTCGACAGGACCGGTCCGACCCGGCGGCTCCCCGCGGAGGGGACGATCCGCGTGGCCGTGTACTTCGCCGACACGTCCGTCAACATGTATCAGATCCGGCAGTGGTACGGCCCGCTGGCGCATCTGAACGAGCGCTATCCGGTCGCGATCGTGGCACGGTCCCCGGGAGCGATGCTCCAGCTCCTCGAGGAGTCGCCGGTGCCGGTCGTCTACGCGCGGCAGGTCGCCGACCTCGAGGCGTTCGTCGCCGCGCATCCCCTCGCTCTGACCCTCTACGTGAACCAGAACGCGAAGAACTTCCAGATGATGCGCTACGGCCGCATGTGGCACGTCTTCGTGAACCACGGCGAGAGCGACAAGATGTACATGACCACGAACCAGTTCAAGGCCTACGACTACGCCTTCGTCGCCGGAGACGCGGCGCTCGAGCGGCTCTCGGCGAAGCTGTGGGACTACGACCTGGCCAAGCGCGCCGTGCCGATCGGCCGCCCCCAGGCCGATCACGTGGCGGGCGTCGTGCCCTTCGACGACGACGGCAAGACGGTCGTCCTGTACGCCCCGACCTGGGAGGGGGATCGCGCCTCGGCGGCCTACGGCTCGATCGCCACGCACGGTGTCGCCCTGGTCGACGCCCTCATCGCGACCGGTCGCCATCGGGTGGTCTACCGGCCGCATCCCCGGAGCGGCGTCCTCGATCGCGAGTATCGCCGCGCTCACGAGTCGATCGTCAAGGCCATCTCGGATGCCAACGAGGCGGACGAGACGGCGCAGCACGTCTACGACTCGGGCTCCGAGCTCGGATGGCAGCTCGTCGTCGCCGACGTCGCCATCACCGACATCTCGGCCATGGTCTACGACCGTCTGGCCACGGGTCGACCCCTGATCGTCACGCGCCCGGTGTCATCCGAGGCGGACGTCGATGAGCGCGGGTACCTCGGGGATGCGGAGTGGCTGACCGCCGACGGGGCCGGCGACGTGGCGGACCTCGTCGACAGGGTGCAGGCGGACCCGGAGGCGCGGGGCCGTCTCGATCACTGGGTGCATCACCACTTCGGGGACACGACGCCCGGTTCGGCCACGGCCCGTTTCGAGGGCGCGGTCGAACGGCTCGTCGATCTCCGCGACGACTACGCGGCTGCCCAACCGATCATGGCCGAAGGGTCCGAGGGGGGCCCCGACGAGGACGACGATCTCGATCGATGAGGCTCGAAGGCACCGGGGCTGGAGCCATGATGTATCCGGCATCTGGAGTCTGAACGCTGAACCGCGTATCCATGAGGTATGCCTGAGCCGACATCGACCGCTGCCCGCATCTTCGGAGACCGTGTCCGCGAGGAGCGTCAACGACTCGGCCTCACGCAGGACGAGCTCGCTCACCTCGCCGGGATGAACGTCTCGAACTACGGCAAGATCGAGCGGGGCATCGGCAACCCGGTGCTGCACACGATCGTGAGACTGGCCGTCGTCGTGGGTGTCGACCCTGCCGTGCTCGTCACCGGCATGTCGGCCGAGCACCTCCCGCCCGTGCTCGAGACCTTCAGCGCAGCCGATTACGTCAAGGAGCGCACGGCCCGACGCTCCGGTTGACGGGGCCGGGCGTCAGAAGCTGAAGCGCCAGAGGAACTCCTCGCGCGTCGGCCGGAACCACCTCACGACGGCGATGGCGTTCTGGGTGAGCTCGGCCGCGATGACGCTCAGCGAGAGCGCCTCGCCCGGTTCGAGGCGGTCCGTCGCCACGGGGACGAGAAGACCGCAGCCGAGCAGGCTGACGCGGATCCCGAGGACGGACTCGTCGGCGACGTTCACGAGTCGGTGGACACGGGGTGCGCGGGTGCGGTCGATCTGGAAGGGCACGGGGTAGGCGGTCGCTGTCTCGGACATGACGTCACCGTACGACCGCCCGCCGACGTCGCCGCGCGGATCTCCGGGACGACCGTTACCTGTGGAGGGATGGACGACGACGGACCTCGGCGAGCAGGAGCGTCCTCCGCATCCGCCTCGTCTCGGGTGTCAGGCGTCGAGCTCGACGACGAACACGTCGGGCGCCGGCCCGAACGCCGAGCGTGCACTCGTGACGACCTTCCGGCCGAGCAGGTGATTGCCCGTGCCGCCCACCACGGCGCCGATGCCGAAGGGCACCGCCCGTCCGATCACCGTCGCCGTCTGGGTCGCCGCGAATCGGCGGACGAACGATTTCCGGACGGAGTCGGTCAGGCCGCTGATCGCCGCCTTGGGCAGCTTCTGCGTGACCAGCTCACCCCAGAAGGCCGACCGCGCGGGCGCCGTCCCGAGAGCCTCCCCGGCGAACTGCCGGACGAGCGTCGCACCGGGCGCGCCCATCATCATCGCCATCACGAGGGCGCGCGCCCGATCGGGGTCGGTGACCGCGATGCCGTGCACCTCGGTGACCGACTGGGCGAAGAGCGCACTGGCCTCGAGGAATCCGGCGGTCTCGACGCCGGAGAGGGCGAGCGAGACGCCCCAGCCGACGCCGGGCACGACGGCGCTGGCGCCGACGGCCGCGCCCCCGGTCGTGACGGCGGTCAGGTACTCGCGCTCGAGGATGCGGATGAGCTTCTCGGGGGAGGCCTTCTTATGGCGACGGCGGAGCGCTCGCACGTGGCGGACGACGACCGGCCGCTGGACGGCCAGCAGCTTGTCGAGTCGACGGAGCCACGGCGACTCGGCGAAGACCTCGTCGGAAACGCCGTCGTCATTCCGGACAGCCCGCGAGCCGGGCTCGACGGGGCCGACGGGGTGGGGGGAGTCGTGCTTCGAGGCCATCATCGGACCCTACGCCGCGGGCCGGGGAGGATGATCCGAGTTGTACCGGGACAGCGCCTCGGTGAGCGGCCCGTCGAAGACGAGCGCGCCCTTGTCGAGGTAGAGCCCTCGACTGCAGAACCGTCGGAGGTCCCGTTCGTTGTGCGAGACGAGGAAGAGCGTCCGGCCGTCGGCGAGCATCTCCTCGATCCGGCGGTAGCACTTCTCACGGAACGCCTTGTCTCCGACGGCGAGGACCTCGTCGACGAGGATGACGGGCTCCTCGAGCCGCGAGATGACCGCGAAGGCGATGCGGACCTTCATACCGCTCGACAGGTGCTTGTACGGCGTGTCGACGAAGGCGGCTATCTCGGCGAACTCGATGATCTCGTCGAAGCGCGCGTCGATCTCCGCCTTCGTCATGCCGTGCAGCCCGGCGGTCAGATAGACGTTGTCTCTGACGGTGAGGTCGGCCACGAATCCGCCCGTGATCTCGATCAGGGGCGCGACGCCGCCCTCGACCTCGACACTGCCCGTGTCCGGGAGGATGACCTCGGCGACGAGCTTCAGCAGCGTCGACTTCCCCTGTCCGTTGCGGCCGACGACGCCGATGGCCTCGCCGGGACGGACCTCGAACGAGACGTCGCGCAGCGCCCAGAACTCGCCAGGACGGGATCGGCGGCTGCTGTCGGCGAAGAGGTCCTTGAACGAACGCCGCCCTCGTCTGTTCCGACGGAAGCGGATGCCCACGCCGTCGACGCGGATGACGGGCTCGGCCGTCGGAGGATCGGAAGGCTGGACGGTCATCTCAGATCTCCTTCAGGACGGCGCGTTCGCTGGCACGGAAGACGAGGAGGCCGACGCCGAGGATGACCAGGCTCATCCCCGCCCCGACGAGCACCTCGAGCAGATCGAACTGGTCGGGGAAGAACGCCGACCGGTAGAGGCCGAAGATGCCGCTCAGCGGGTTGAACGCCGCGAGCAGATGCAGGCCCTCGGGCAGGTTGTTCGTGCTGTAGATGATGGGCGAGGCGTAGAAGAGGAACCGCAGCGCCAGCTTGGTCGCGCGTTCCAGATCGCGGAAGAACACGACGAGCGGCGCCACGATGAGGCCGACCCCCGTGACCAGGATCGCCTGCATCACGATCGCGAGCGGGAAGTAGACCACCTGCCAGTGGAGCTGGGCCCCGGCGACGATCGCGAACAGGGCGAGCACCGGGAGGCTCAGAAGGAACTCGATGCCCTTCGAGGCCACCAGCCTGTTCACCCAGATCGTCCGCGGGATCTTCGTCGAACGGACCAGCTTGGACTCGCGGATGAAGGCCCGGGTGCTGTCGGACACGGCCCCGTTGAACCACATCCAGGCGAGGAGTCCGCTGAGCAGGAAGACGATGTAGGGCTCTTCGCCCACGTCACGCCGGAAGACGACGGTGAAGACGAAGTAGTAGATCCCGGCCATGACCAGCGGATCGAGGATCGACCAGACGTATCCCAGGGCCGACGTCGAGTACCGCACCCGGAGGTCGCGAGTCGTCAGCAGCCACAACGTCTGCCGATAGCGAGTGAAGGCACTGCGCTGCGGGCGTGCGATCGGGGCTGTGCTCACGGATGTCCTTCGTCGGTCGGGCCGACCGACCTCGGACCGACGTCGGTCAGACGAAGAGGTTCGCGCGCTCCAGGTCTTCGGCGAAGTCGACCTCGACGGCGTAGAGGTCGGAGATGTCTACGGGCTCACAGAGTAGCCCGTTCTGCTCGATCGCCAATTCGATGCCACGCTCGAAGTAGTCCTGGTTGTCGACCTTGTTGAGCTGACGCATGAGGACGGCCTTGTCGGCGCGCGAGACGTAGTTGATGCCGACGGCCTCGCCCAGTCCGCCGACGACCTGCTTCGAGAGCTGTGCGATGAAGCCCTCGGCGTCGGTCGTGTACTTGACCTCCTCGTCGGAGACCTTCGACGTGTTGACCGTGACGAACGACTGGTCGGCGCGGACGAGACGCGCCGCACGGCGCAGGGCCTCGGGGTCGAAGACGACGTCGCCGTTCATCCACAGGACGCCGCCGGAGGCGCTCGCACGCAAGGCGCGGAGCAGGCTCTTCGAGGTGTTGGTCTGGTCGTACTGCTCGTTGTAGACGAACGCGGCGGACGGGAAGGCCTCGACGATGTGCTCGAACTTGTAGCCGACGACGACCGTGATGCGCGCGTCGGGCCCGAACGCCTCGTGGATGTTGTCGAACTGCTGCTGCATGATCGTGCGGCCGTCGTTCAGCTCGGTCAGAGCCTTGGGCAGCGAACGGCCCAGGCGGCTGCCGAGGCCGGCGGCCAGGATGACGACCTGCTGCGGTGCTGTCGCGTCGGTTCTGCTCACGTGCTGTCTCCTTACGGGGCGAGGCCGGTCGGGCCGGCTCTCTGGGGCCCCGCCGGTGCGACCCGGCCCGCGAAGTCGCGGGTCCGTCTCGTGTTCGAGCGGAGTTCACCGCGGGGTATCGATCTGGACACATCGTTGTGTGTGGGGAGTCTATCGCGGCGGCCCATTCGAGGGTAGGGTCCGAGACTTCTTCGTTTCCCTTTCGTGATGAGCTCCGGGCGGCGGGCCGGGCCGACGCTCGTTGGTACGGTTGAGCGATGGCTGCGACGACCGACGACGAACAGGGTGCCGAGCGCGCCGAGCAGACGGAGGTCGACGGGGGTCGGCCGGACAGCGGGACGGGGACCGACATGCAGGGCGACGAGAGCGGCGACGGAGACGTGGCGGCGACGCAGGACGAGAGCGCGGCGGGGACTCCGACCCCGAAGCCCCGTCCGAGCGCACGGGCGCCGCGGCGTCCGTCGGCGACGCGATCGGCCGCCGACCGTTCGGCCGCCGCGAAGAAGGCCGCGGCGACACGGGCGGCCAACGCCCGGGCCCGAGCAGCCGAGGTCGCTGCAGCCGCCGTCGCCCAGGAGCGAGCCGAGCGCGAGCGGGCCGAGCAGCAGGTCGCCGAGCAGCAGGTCGCCGAGCAGCAGGTCGCCGAGCAGCCCGCGGCCGAGACCGAGGCGGACGTCGCGTCCGGCAGCGTTCGCGACGACGACGCGCCTGCGCCGGTCGCCGAGGAGCCGATCGACGCCGCGACGGACGACGACGCTGACATCGAGCCCGCGGTCGTCGCCGACGCGGACGCCGGTCCCTCCGTGGTCGTCGAGGCGGACGCCGACCCCTCTGACGACGCCGACCCCGCCGTCGACGCTGCGGACGCCGACGCGACCGATCCGGCCGCACCCGACTCCGGCGGATCCGCCCTCGACGTCGGGGACCGGCCGGACGACGACCTCCCCGATGACGGCGGCCACGATGCGGAGCCGTCAGCGGACGCGGTCGAGGCCGTCGTCGAGGACCCGACCCGCCCCTCCTCGGATCCGGACCTGCCCCCGGTCGTCCTCGCGATCTCCGGTCTCGTGAAGCGCTACGGAGCCACGACCGCGGTCGACGGGATCGACCTCGAGGTGCGCGCCGGATCCTTCTACGGGATCGTCGGACCGAACGGCGCCGGCAAGACCACGACCCTCTCGATCGTCACGGGTCTGCTGCGTCCCGACGAGGGCAGCGTCAGCGTGCTCGGATCGGACGTCTGGACGGATCCGGCGGCGGCCAAGCGCGCCCTGGGCGTCCTCCCCGACCGCCTGCGGCTGTTCGACCGCCTCACCGGCGCCCAGCTGCTGTACTACTCCGCCACGCTCCGCGGCCTCGACGGGGCGACGGCCCGCAAGCGCACGTCCGATCTGGCCACGGCCTTCGGCCTCCAGGACGCGCTCGGGCGACTCGTCAGCGACTACTCCGTCGGCATGACCAAGAAGATCGCCATCGCCGCGGCCATCATCCACTCGCCTCGGGTGCTCGTGCTCGACGAGCCCTTCGAGTCCGTCGACCCCGTCTCCGCTCAGACCGTGACCGACGTCCTGCAGCGGTACGTCGCCGGCGGGGGGACGGTGCTGCTCTCGAGCCACAGCATGGACCTCGTCGAGCGCATCTGCGACAGCGTCGCCGTGATCGTCGACGGCCACGTGCTGGCGAGCGGCACGGTCGACGAGGTCCGGGCCGGACGCTCGCTCGAGCAGACGTTCGTCGAACTCGCCGGCGGGCGTGCCGTCACGGAGGGCATGGAATGGTTGCAGAGCTTCTCCGACTGAGGCTCCAGACGATCGCCAACACGGTGCGCTTCGGACCGCGTGCTCTGCTGGTCTCGGTCGTCTCGATCCTCGTCGTCCTCCTCTCGTCCTCCGCCCTGTCCGCCCTCGCCGGCGGTCTCCGCGGATCGCCGGTCGACGACGTCCGTGCGCTCGTCGTCGGCGCGGGCTCGCTCGTCGTCCTCGGCTACTTCGTCGTGCCCTTCGCGCGAGTCCGTCCGCCCTGGGCGGATCCGCGTCGTCTCGCACTCGTCGGCGCGCCCGAGTCGTCCGTCGCGACGGGTCTCGCCCTCGGGGCGCTCGTGGGTCTGCCCGTCCTCGCCCTCCTCGTGCTCTCGACCGGCTACGTGCGGGCGTGGGATGAGACCGGGGCTCCGGCGATCGCCGCGGTGGCGGCGGCGCTCCTCGCGGGCGTCACGGCGTTCCTGCTGTCGCTCGTCGCCTCGACCCTGAACACGGTCGTCCTGACCTCCCGCCGGGCGCGGCAGTTCCTCCTCGTCGGGGGCGTGCTCGTCGCCGTGCTGGTCGTGCCGCTGATCGTCGATCTCGTGCGGGCCACCTGGACGGGCTCGTCGCCGACCGGCGTCGTCGCCGACGCTCTCGCCTGGACCCCGTTCGGGGCCGCGCTCGCGATCCCCGGACACCTCTCGGTCGGCGACACGGGCCGCGTCGTCGGCGACGTCGTCATCGCCGTCGCCTCCGTCGCCGGTCTCTGGTGGGCGTGGCGCGCCCTCGTCGCCCGGGCGTTCCGCGACCGGCCGGCACCCGCCGTCGGCGACGACACCAGCGCGCTCGGCTGGTTCGAGTTCGTCCGGGCCACGCCGGCCGGGGCGGTCGCCGCCCGGAGCCTCACCTACTGGATGCGCGACGCGCGGTACCGGATGTCGCTCGTCGTCATCCCGATCCTCCCCCTGCTCGTCGTCCCGCTCGGGATCGCCGGCGTCAGCTGGCATTGGCTGGCTCTCGTACCCGTGCCGCTCATGTGCCTCATCGTCGGGTTCCTGCCGCACAACGACGTCGCGTACGACAGCACGGCGTTGTGGCTCCACGTCGCCGCCGACACGAAGGGGTCGGCGGACCGGCTGGGCCGGCTCGCTCCGGCGCTCGTCATCGGCGTCCCCCTGGTCGTGCTGGGCTCGACCCTGGCCGTGTGGGCGTTCGGCGACTGGCGAGCGCTGTGGTCCGAGATCGGGATCGGCTCGGCGCTCCTGCTCAGCGGGCTGGGTCTCTCGAGCATCATGTCGGCGGCCATGCCGTATGCGACCGTCCGACCCCACGACGATCCGTTCCAGCAGCCGCAGTCGCTCGGCTCGTCGTCCGTCATGGCGCAGACCGTCATGATCGGGGGCGCGCTGGTGGCGGCCGTCCCCGCGTCGTACTTCGCCGGACGCGATCTCTTCGGAGGCGACGTCTCCGCGGGTCCGTGGTCACTCGTGACGGGTGTCGCCGTCGGCGCGATCGTCCTCGTCGTGGGCGTCGTCGTCGGCTCCCGGATCTTCACGCGGCGCGCGCCCGAGCTGCTCGCCTTCGCGCTGCGGAGCTGACTCGGCGCGATCGGCTCCGGCCGTCGTACCATGGTCGCCATGAGCAACACGGAAACCGGCGGTGGCCTCGACGTCCTCGATCGCGAGCTCGAGAAGCTCCTCAACGAGGAGAACATCGACCCGGGTGATCACGAGCGCTTCTCGCACTACGTCAAGAAGGACAAGATCATGGAGTCCGCTCTGAGCGGCAAACCGGTCAAGGCGCTCTGCGGCAAGAAGTGGACGCCCGGGCGCGACCCCGAGAAGTTCCCGGTGTGCCCGACCTGCCGCGACATCTACGAGAAGATGAAGTCCGAGTAGACGCCCTGGCGGGTCCCCTCCGCGGGTCAGGCGTAGATCGTCGGGATCACGGGCTCGCCCCGCCCGAGGCGGAACGCGCCGGCGGGCAGTTCGGCCACCGCCGCTCGGCGGTGATCGCGTGCCCGCTCGACGCCGTGGTGCCCCGTGTAGCGTTCGTCGACGACTCCACCCGTGACCAGCGGGACGAGCAGGGCGCGTTCATGGGCAGCCGTCTCATGGTCGCCGACCCGCACGAGCTCGGTGGTCGCCACTCCGCCGTCGAGCACCCGCACGGGCGCCTTGCGTCCCCCGACGCTCGCCTTGTCGGCGGACTTCTTCGCCACCGACAGCCAGGCGCCGTCGTCGCCGCGGCGGGCGACGAGCTTGTAGACCATCCCCGCCGCCGGATGCCCGGAGCCCGAGACCACCGAGGTGCCGACGCCGTAGCTGTCGACCGGGGCGGCGCGCAGAGCCGCGATCGTGTACTCGTCGAGGTCGTTCGTGACCGTGATGCGCGTGCCCGTCGCGCCGAGGGAGTCGAGCTGACGACGGACCTGGCCGACGAGCGAGGGGAGGTCCCCGCTGTCGATGCGCACGGCCCCCAGGCCGGTCCCGGCCACGTCGACCGCGGTCCGGACCGCCGTCTCGATGTCGTAGGTGTCGACCAGCAGGGTCGTGCCGGAGCCGAGGGTGGCGACCTGCGCCCGGAAGGCCTCCTCCTCGCTGTCGTGCAGCAGGGTGAAGGCGTGGGCGGCGGTCCCCATCGTCGGGACGCCCCAGGTGCGGCCCGCCTCGAGGTTGCTCGTGGCGTCGAACCCGGCGATGTAGGCGGCGCGCGCGGCGGCGACGGCGCTGCGCTCGCCGGTGCGGCGGGAGCCCATCTCGGCCAGGGGCCGCCCGTCGGCGGCGGAGACCATGCGCGCAGCCGCGCCGGCCACGGCCGAGTCGTAGTTGAAGATGCTGAGAGCGAGGGTCTCGAGCAGCACGCCCTCGGCGAAGGTCGACTCGACGACGAGGAGCGGTGATCCGGGCAGGTACACCTCGCCCTCCGCGTACCCGTGCACGTCGCCCGAGAACCGGTAGTCGGCGAGCCAGTCGATGGTGGGGGAGTCGACGATGCGCTCGTCGCGCAGCCAGGAGAGCTCGGCGTCGCCGAAGCGGAACCTCGTCAGCTCGTCGAGGAACCTCCCCGTGCCCGCGACGACGCCGTAGCGGCGGCCCTCGGGCAGGCGACGGGCGAACACCTCGAAGACGCTGTCGCGGTGCGCCGTGCCGGCGCGGAGCGCGGCCTCGACCATCGTCAGCTCGTAGCGGTCGGTCAACAGCGCACTGGTCACCCCGCCACCCTAGGCCGTGAGGGCCCGGTGGGCCGAGCGCCGGGTAAGCTGGGCGACCGTGACGGACGCACCCATCGGAGTCTTCGACAGCGGGGTCGGCGGCCTCACCGTGTCGCGGGCCATCATCGATCAGCTGCCTCGCGAGTCGATCCTCTACGTCGGCGACACCGTCCACTCGCCCTACGGCCCCAAGCCCATCGCGACGGTGCGCGAGTACGCGCTCGCCGTCATGGACGACCTCGTCGCGCAGGGCGTCAAGCTGCTGGTCATCGCCTGCAACACCGCCTCCGCGGCCGTGCTCCGCGACGCGAGGGAGCGCTACACGATCGGTCGGGGCATCCCGGTCGTCGAGGTCATCCAGCCGGCGGTCCGCTCGGCGGTCAAGCAGACCCGGGCGAAGCGGATCGGCGTGATCGGCACCGAGGGCACGATCAACTCCCGGGCCTACGAAGACGCCTTCGCGGCGGCCGCCGACCTCGAGCTCGTCACCCGCGCGTGCCCGAGGTTCGTCGAGTTCGTCGAGGCCGGCGACACGTCGAGCGCCGAGCTCCGCGCCGTCGCCGAGGAGTACCTGGCACCGCTCCGTGAGGCCGAGGTCGACACGCTCGTGCTCGGCTGCACCCACTACCCCCTCATGTCGGCCGCCATCCAGTACGTCATGGGACCGGACGTCCGCCTCGTCTCGAGCGCCGACGAGACGGCCGCCGACGTGTACCGCACCCTCGTCGACCACGGTCTCGAGGCGCCGGGCGACAACACCCCCCGCTACGAGTTCGAGGCGACCGGCGACGACAAGCCGGCCTTCCTCCGTCTCGCGAAGCGGTTCCTCGGGCCCGAGATCTCCCGCGTCGGTCACCTCGAGACGGGTGCGATCGACCTTCCCGCACGACCCACACGAACGACCGAGCACGGGCCGACGACCGGCCCCAGGAGAACAGCATGAGCGAGACCAGCGGAACGACCGGCACCAGCGCGACCGTCCGAGCCGACGGGCGGCGCGTCGACGACCTGCGCGCCGTCACGATCGAGAAGGGCTGGAGCTCTCAGGCCGAGGGCAGCGCCCTCGTCTCGTTCGGGGACACCAAGGTGCTCTGCACGGCGTCGTTCACGAACGGCGTGCCGCGGTGGCTGGCGGGCAAGGGCAAGGGCTGGGTCACGGCCGAGTACTCGATGCTGCCGCGCGCCACGAACTCCCGCAACGATCGCGAGAGCGTCAAGGGCAGGATCGGCGGTCGCACGCACGAGATCTCGCGTCTCATCGGCCGGAGCCTCCGGGCCGTCGTCGACACCAAGGCCCTCGGCGAGAACACGATCGTGCTCGACTGCGACGTGCTGCAGGCCGACGGCGGAACCCGCACGGCAGCCATCACCGGGGCCTACGTCGCCCTCGCGCAGGCGATCGAGTGGGGCCGCGAGCGGAAGTTCATCTCGCAGAAGGCCGTCCCCCTCATCGACAGCGTCTCGGCGGTCTCGGTCGGGATCATCGACGGCGAGCCGATGCTCGACCTGGCCTACGTCGAGGACGTCCGCGCCGAGACCGACATGAACGTCGTCGTGACCGGCCGCGGCCTCTTCGTCGAGGTGCAGGGCACCGCCGAGGGCGCGCCCTTCGACCGCCGTGAGCTCGGCGAGCTGCTCGACCTCGCCGTGGCGGGTGCGGCCGACCTCACGCGCAAGCAGCTCGAGGTGCTCGGCTCGTGACCCGGGTCGTCATCGCGACGCACAACCCCGGCAAGGTCGCCGAGCTGCGTCGGCTGCTGGCCGACGTCGTGCCCGGTGTCGAGTTCGTCGCCTACGACGGACCCGAGCCCGTCGAGGACGGCTCGACCTTCGAGGCGAACGCGCTGATCAAGGCGCGGGCCGCCGCCGAGCACACGGGCCTGCCCGCCCTCGCCGACGACAGCGGCATCTCGGCCACGGCCCTCGGCGGCGCGCCCGGGATCCACTCGGCGCGCTACGCGGGCACCCGCGACGCCGACGACAACATCGACAAGCTCCTGGCCGCTGTCGCCGGGGCCGACGACCGGTCGGCGTGGTTCTCGTGCGCGGCGGCTCTCGTCGTCCCCGGCGAGCCTCGCCGCGAGCACGTCGAGTACGGCGAATGGCGGGGGACCCTGCTGGAGGCGCGGGTCGGCTCCGGCGGACACGGCTACGATCCGGTCTTCCGGCCCGAGGGCGAGAGCCGCAGCGCCGCCGAGCTCACGACCGAGGAGAAGAACGCGGTCAGCCATCGCTCTCGGGCCTTCCGGGCGATCGCGCCCCTCGTGGCGGCACTGGCCGACTGAGCCGACCCGCGCCTCCTCGGGGTCAGGCTCCGGGGGATCGGCCCGGGAGATCGGACGCCGCCGGCGGGTCGGCCGGTTCGGACTCGCCCTCGGCCTTCTTCGCCTGATGCACGCCGTGGAAGTAGTGCCCGGCG
>Ga0265798_10000465_pt1 | contig 67965 bp, 53 predicted proteins | sample P3T30metagenome_FD_192430 | JGI IMG/M metagenome (GOLD analysis project Ga0265798, IMG submission 192430) | Plant litter microbial communities from East Loma Ridge, Irvine, California - P3 T30 | ecosystem: Environmental > Terrestrial > Plant litter > Unclassified | place: USA: California... | reverse complement strand
TTCGCCCTCGGCCTCACCCGCGATGCCAGCCACGCTATCAACTACCGCGTGAGCCACCGCAACCGCCCCGGCGAGGTGCGCGGTGTGCAGCAGTGGCTTGATGTGGCCCAGCAAGTAGGCCGGCTGGAGCTGCGCGGCTCGCTGTTTTTGCTCAACTCACAGGCCGGGCGCTACCAGTCTACCTGGGGCCGGGGCGAGGCTAGCGTGCGCTACGGCGGGGGGCGGCTCATCCCGGGCTACACCTACCGCTTTGATAAAAACCGGGTTGTGTCGCCGCAGGGCGATACCATTCGCTCGGCCAACTACTTCGACGAGCACACGCTTTCGCTGCAAAGCCCCGACACCGGCCGCACCCGCTACGGCCTGAGCTATAGCTACCGGCGCGACCGCACGCCCACCGCCGAGCAAAACAACCTCGAAATCCACAACCTGGCCCAGACCGTGCAGGGCAACCTCACCACCCGCTTCGGCCGCAACCAGGACCTGCGCCTTATCGCCACCTACCGCGACGTCGACCTCGTGAGCCAGCCCGACAGCGCCCGCCAGCGCAACCTGCTGGGCAAAATCGACTACAACCTCGGCCTGCTCCAAAACCAGATTCGCTCCGAGCTGAGCTACAGCGTGCAAACCGGCCGCGAGCTGCGCCGCGACTTCTCCTTCCTGGCCGTGCCCGCCGGCCAGGGCACCCACTACTACGCCGGCGACCTCAACCAGAACGGCGTGCAGGACAAAGACGAGTTCCTGGAAGCCCAAACCGCTGATGCCCAGTACCGCACCTATATCAAGGTGTACCTGCCCACCGCCGACTACCTCACCGCCTACCACAACCGCCTCAGCTACCGCCTCACCGTGGCCGCCCCGCGCGGCTGGCGCGATGCCGGCGCCTGGCGCGCCGCGCTGGCCAGGTTCAGCAGCGTGAGCAGCATCACCGTGGACCGCCGCACCACCAGCCCCGACCTGCTGGCCCGCCTCAGCCCGTTCAGCTTCGTGAAGGAAGATGACAAGCTGCTAGCCTTCAATCAACTGCTGCGTAATACGCTGTACTTCAACCGTGCCAATCCCATTTTCGGTGCCGAACTGACCTTGCAGCAAACTCAGCAGAAAACCCTGCTCACCCAGGGCTTCGACCTGCGCAATCTCTACACCCAGGGCCTGCTGCTGCGCCGCACCCTGGCGCGCTCGTTCACGGCCCGCCTCAACGTGGCCCGCGACGTGCGCGAGGCCCAGGCCACCTACTCCGAGGCCCGCAACTTCAAGCTGCTGCTCTACACCGCGCAGCCCGAAATCAGCTACCAGCCCAGCCCGGCGCTGCGCCTCACCGGCTCGCTGCTGCACACCAGCAAGCAAAACGTGCTCGCCACCCGCGACGCCGACAGCAACGGCACTTTCGACGACCTGGGCTTCGAGTCGCGCCTCAGCCAGGTGGGCAAGCGCACGCTTACGGCTGCCACCCACGTCACGCGCGTCACTTTTGAGGGTGATGTGGCCTCGGTGGTGGGCCTCGAAATCCTGCAAGCCCTGCGCCCCGGCACCAACTACACCTGGAACCTCAACCTGGAACAACGCCTAGCCAACGGCCTGAACATCAACGTGGCCTACGACGGCCGCAAGGCCAGCGGACTGGGCATCGTGCACACCGGCCGCATGCAGGTAGCCGTGCTGTTTTAGAAAAAAGCCCGCTAAATTGGCAGAAGCTGGCCAGGGTAGTAACTTGGAAATTCGTTCGCCACCAGTGCCGCCGGTTTTGCCCATGATTAGCTTCTTCCTCAACGACCAGCCCGTGCACACCACCGAGCCGGCCGCCAGCGCCCTGCTCGACTTTGTGCGCTACCACGAGCACCTGATGGGCACCAAAATCGGCTGCCGCGAGGGCGACTGCGGTGCCTGCACCGTGCTCGTGGGTGAGCTAGCCGCCGATGGCCAACGCATTGCCTACCAAAGCATGACGAGCTGCCTCACGCCGCTCGGCAACGTGCATGGCAAGCACGTAGTCACGGTTGAGGGCATCAACCAGGCCAGCGGGCAGCTCACGCCCGTGCAGCAGGCCATCGTGGATAATAATGGCGCGCAGTGCGGCTTCTGCACGGTGGGTTTCGTGATGTCGCTCACCGGCCACAGCCTCGGCGATAAACCCGCCACCGAGCAGAGTACCCGCGCCGCCATCGACGGTAACATCTGTCGTTGCACCGGCTACAAATCGCTGGAGCGGGCCGCCGCCCGCCTCACCGCTGAGCTAGCCGCCCGCCCTGATGCTGCTCGTGTGCAGTGGCTGAGTGAAAGGCAGTTTGTACCCGCTTATTTTGAAGAAATGCCGGCCCGGCTAGCCACTTTGCGCGCCGAAACCGCCGCTGCCGAAGCACTCGCTAGCCCCAATGCGAGCGGCCCCGCCGCCACCGGCCGCCCTGTCTCTACCTCGCCCAACGGCCATTTCCAAAGTCAGAATGGCCACGATAGCAGCTCCTTTCCGCACGCCAACCACCCGTTGCTGAGCGGTGGTACCGACCTGCTGGTGCAGCGCCTCGACGAGCTGCGCCAGCAGCCCGTGCGCCTGCTCTTCGACCAAAGCCACCGGCGTGGCGTGCGCCACGCCGGTGGCCGCGTGGTGCTGGGGGCCGCCACTACGGCCAGCCAGCTGCTAGAGTCGGCGGTGATGCGCAGCCTGCTGCCTCGCCTGCCCGAGTACCTCAAGCTGGTATCGAGCACGCCCATTCGCAACATGGGTACCGTGGCGGGTAATTTTATAAATGCCTCGCCAATTGGCGATTTAACGATATTATTTCTAGCCCTTGGGGCTGAAATTACCTTAGCCGAGGCGGCCGCCACCACCCGCACCTTGCCGCTGGCTAGCCTCTACCTGGGGTATAAAAAGCTGGCAAAAGCGGCTGATGAACAAGTAACCGAAATCAGCTTCCCGGCCCCGCTGGCCGGCGACTTCTTCAACTTCGAGAAAGTCTCCAAGCGCATGCACCTCGACATCGCCAGCGTGAACACTGCCGCCTGGCTGCGCGTCGAAAACGGTGCCATCAGCGCCGCCCGGCTCTCGGCCGGCGGGGTGGGGCCGGTGCCGCTGCTGCTGGCCCGCACCGGCGAGTACCTGCTGGGCCGTGCGCTGAATGCCGAGACAGTGGCCGGGGCCAACGAGGTGATGCAGGCAGAAATCAGCCCCATTGGCGATGTGCGCGGCACGGCCGCCTACAAGCGGCGGCTGCTGCGGCAGTTACTGTTTGCGCACTTCCTGCGCTTCGCGCCCCAGTTGACGCTGGCGGAGCTGATTTACTAATAGCATCAAAAAAACCGCCTGTCATGCTGACGACGGCAGCATCTTAATCAGGATAGAAGAAGGCTAGCTGCACGACCTAGATAAGATGCTTCCATCGTCAGCATGACAGGCGGGTGGAGGAGAAAATAAGAAAAACGCCAGCCATGAACCACCTAGACCCCCAGCGCCACGTGCGCGGCGAATCGCAGTACCTCGACGATGTGCCCGTGCAGCAGGGCACGCTCTACGCGGCCGTGTACGAGTCGCCGCTGGCCCACGGCGTGCTCAAGGGCCTCGACCTGGGCGCGGCCCGCCAGGCGCCGGGCGTGGTGCGTATTCTCACGGCGGCGGATATTCCCGGCCGCAATCAGATTGGCGGCATTGTGCCCGACGAGCCGCTGCTGGCTGAGGGCCAGGTGCACTTTCGGGGCCAGCCGGTGGCGCTGGTGCTGGCCCGCACCGAGGCGCAGGCGCACGCCGCGCTCAAGCTTATTACGGCCGATATCGAGCCGCTGCCCATCCTCACCGACCCGCGCCGGGCGGCTGCGCAGGGCGAGCTGATAGTGCCGCCGCGCACCTTTCGCATCGGCGATTCGGCGGGCACGTTTGCGCAGTGCGCGCATGTGTTTGAGGGCGTGGCCGAGAGTGGCGGGCAAGAGCATTTGTACATCGAAACGCAGGCGGCGTATGCGTTTCCAACCGAGCTGGGCGGGGTCAAAATCATTTCCTCGACGCAGGGGCCGACGGCCGTGCAGCGGCACTGTGCCGTGGTGCTGGGCATCGGCATGCACCAGATAGAGGTGGACGTGACGCGCCTCGGCGGGGGCTTTGGTGGCAAGGAGGACCAGGCTACCCCTTGGGGCTGCCTGGCGGCGCTGGGCGCTTTTGTGGTGAAAAAGCCCGTCAAGCTCGTGCTCGACCGCATGGCCGACATGCGCATGACCGGCAAACGCCACCCGTACGCGTCGGATTTTAAAATCGGCTTGAGCGCGGACCTGAAAATCCTGGCCTACGAGGTGACGTATTACCAGAATGCCGGCGCCTCGGCCGACCTTTCGCCGGCCGTGCTGGAGCGCACGCTCTTCCACACCACCAACGCCTACCACATTCCCCACGTGACGGCCACGGCTAACTCGTGCCGCACCAACCTACCACCCAATACGGCGTTTCGGGGCTTCGGTGGGCCGCAGGGCATGTTCGTCATCGAGTCGGCCATTACCGAGGCGGCCGAGGCGCTGGGCGTGCTACCCAGCGAGATTCAGCGGCGCAACCTGCTGCGCGAGGGCGACCTGTTTCCCTACCGCCAGCCAGCCGAACTGTGCCACGCTGAGCAGGCCTGGGACACGGCCGCCACGCTGTTTGACCTAGCGGGCCAGCGGGCGGCCGTGGCGAAGTTTAATCAAGAAAATAAGCTTTTTAAGAAGGGCCTGGCGCTGATGCCCATCTGCTTCGGTATCTCGTTTACCAAGACGTTTATGAACCAGACGCGGGCCTTGGTGCACATCTACACCGATGGCTCGGTGGGCATCAGTACCGGCGCGGTGGAGATGGGGCAGGGCGTGAATACCAAAATCGCGCAGGTAGCGGCGAGTACGCTGGGGATTTCGCTTAATCGCATCAAAATCGAAACCACCAATACCACCCGCGTAGCCAATACCTCGCCCAGCGCCGCCAGCGCCACCGCCGACCTCAATGGCAAGGCCACCCAGCTAGCCTGCCAGGCCCTGCGCGAGCGCCTGCTGCGTCACGCCAGCACCGAGTTTGCCGTGGACTACGAGGGTATTCAAATTGAAAATGAGCAGGTGCTTGCCGCCGGCATCCCGGCCGAAACCACCTGGGAAAAGCTGGTGAGCAGCGCTTTCGTGCGGCGCGTGGCCCTCACCGAAAACGCCCACTACGCCACGCCCGGCGTGCATTTCGACGCCAGCGTAGAGCAGGGCCACCCCTTTGCCTACCACGTATATGGTACGGCTCTCACCACCGCCACCGTCGATTGCCTGCGCGGCACCTACACCATCGACAGCCTGCAAATCGCCCACGACTTCGGCCAAAGCTTCAGCCCGGCCATCGACCGCGGCCAGATTGAGGGCGGCGCCGTGCAGGGCATTGGCTGGATGACGCTGGAAGAAGTGAGCTATAACGACGAAGGCCGCTTGCTCAGCAACTCGCTGAACAGCTACAAGATACCCGACTTATACTCGGTGCCCGCCGTGCTCGATGTGCATTTTCTCGACACGCCCGGCCACCCCAATGCCATCCTGCGCGCCAAGGCCGTGGGCGAGCCGCCGCTCATGTACGGCATCGGTGCCTACTTCGCCCTGCGTGCGGCCATTCGGGCTTTCCGGCCCGGCGCGGCCCTGCCGCTGGTGGCGCCCATGACGCCCGAGCGCGTGCTCGGTGGGCTGTATCCACAGCCTGTGGAGGTTACGGCTACCATGGCGGGCGCCTAGCATTCGTATCGGCTGGCTAGCACACAACGGGGTGTGCTGCTGCCCCAGCGCAGCAGCACACCCCGTTGTGGTATGCTGAAGGGTAGTAGGCTGCTACACTTGGCGCCGCCGCCCGGCCAAAATGCGGTAGAATGACCGCGTTTCGATTTCCTCAATGGTGAGGCCGGTGGGCACGATGTCTTCTTCCGAGATAGCGCCGCAGTTCAGAGCTTTCAGAAAGAAATTGAGCAGGCCCTGGCCAGTGGCGGCATCGTCGAAAATATCGCCGGTGAGGGTAGAGATGGCGGCGCGCTCCACGAAGGTTTTGAGGCGGTGCACCGCGCCTTCGTAGGAGCTGAGAAAGAAGTTGTAGGTGGCTGCGTAGCGCATGGGCAGCTGCGCGGGGTTGAGGTCCCAGCCCTGGTAGAGGCCGCCGATGAGCGAGTGCATGGTGTGCTGGTAGGCCTGGCGCCAGCCGCTGTGCACGGCCGCCTGGTTTTCGCGCAGCTGGGCAAACGTCAGGTGCTCACCCCGGTGCGGGCCGATGGGCATCACGTTGGTGGCCCCGTCGCTGAGGAAGATACCGGTGCCGCCGAGCGCCACCTTGGTCATGTGGTGGGCAAAGTCGCACACGGGGTGCGCCATCGTTTGGTACTTAGCCGTGATGCCGGCCGAGGCCGTGTAGTCGTAGGTGCCAAAGTGCGCCGCGATGCAGCGGCCCTCGCTGGCCCGGATGATGCGCAGGAGGGGGTTGCGGCCCTCGTCGTCCATCACAATTTGGGTGGCTTCCACCATCGTTTCCATCTTCAAGGTGCCGGATGCCAGGCCGTTGGCTTTTTCTAGCAGCTCGAAGAAGCGCACCATCGTGGTCATTTGCTCGGGGATGGTAACCTTGGGCAGCATCACCACGAAGTTGGCGGGCAGCTGGCCGCTGGTGGCTTCGAGCAGGGTGGTGAGGAAGATGTCGAGGGTGCGCACGCCGCGCGCCTTCAGGTCTTCGGTAAAGGGCTTGATACGGATGCCGATGAAGGGCGACAGCGTACCCTGGGCCAGGCCTTTGGCTACCTCTTGGGCGGCTTGCACGGCGGTGGCGTCTTCCTCGGCATCGGGCCGGTTGCCGAAGCCATCCTCAAAATCAACGCGAAAATCCTCCACCGCCTCAGTCTTGAGCTTTTGCACAATCTTGTTGTACACCGTGTAGGCTAGCCAGGCGGGCTCCTGGCGGCGCTGGTCGGTGGGCAGCGCGTCGAGCTTGGCGGTGAGGGTGTGGATGTCTTTTTCGAGAACGGGCAGGTGCTCGTGGCCGGCTAGCTGAAGCACGTGGGCCAGCTCCACAAAGTTGGGCGCGTAGGTTTGAAGGTTGCGCAGCGCAATTTCGCCCATCCGCACGCAGGTATCGGCCTTGAAGAGGTTGGCGCCGCCGTACACCGTGTGCACGGGCTGGCGGTCGGGCCGGTCGCCGGGGTAGGTGTGCTGAAAGCGCAGGTTGGCCACGCCAAGCTGGTCGAGCAAGGCCGTCTTATCGGAGTCTTGGAGGCTGAGTTTCATGGTGGGAAAGGGTCGAACGGAGCCGGGCTCCGGTGGTGAGTGAGCAGCTTGGGCAATGGTAAACGGCGGGCTACGCCGTTTTGCCAACTCAAGAGCCGCGGTACGTGCTGTAGCCGAAGGGGTTGAGCAGCAGCGGAACGTGGTAGTGGGTTTCGTCGGTCACGACAAAGCAAATGTCCACGAAGGGATAAAAGCCGCTGGTGTGCTGCTGCTCAAAATACTGCTGCGTGAAAAAGCGCAGCTGGTAAGCGCCGTGCGCCAGGCGCTCTTCGGGCAGCAGCAAATTGGTGAGGCGGCCATCAAGGTCGGTGAGGCCGCGGGCAATTTCGCGCCAGCCAGCGTGGGTCCAGTCGTGCAGAACGATGGTAACGCCCGCCGCTGGCCGGCCCAGCGTGGTATCGAGTATGTGGGTGGTTATCTGGCTCATGTAAGTAGTTTTTCGAGGCGCAGGCGCGTGATTTTGGCCTGCTCGCCCGTGGCAATGGCAAGTTCCTGGCCTGGCTTATGGGGTAGCCGGGCTTGCAGCAGCGTCAGCATCTCGGCGGCCGACTTGCCGGTGGCGCACACGATGAAGATGTAGCCAAATTTGTGCTCGTACGCGGCGTTGCCGGCCGCCAAGGCTTCTAAGGTCGCTTGCGTAGCCTGCGCTACCGTACCCTGCTCGCCCGCCGCCCAGGCGGCCGTGCTGGCAAATTTCTCTTTCAACGCCTTCACGTCCCCGATTTTTGGGTGGTGCGTGAAGGCTTCGCGCCAATCGGCCTCGCCAAGGCCGTACCAAACCCGCCCGGCGGCCTCGTAAAGTGCGGCTGCCGACGCGAAAGGAAACTGCGCATGCAGCGTAGCTACCCAGGCGGTGGCGCCGCAACAGGTGGCTAGGGCCTCGGCCCGGTCGGCGGGGCTGAGAGCGTTGAGGTTAGCAAGTGTCATAAGCAGGAGCGTGGGCTTGGTAGGCCGCGTTTGGGTAGGGGCGCGGGCTACCAAGCCCGCGCCACATCATAGCACCGTCGGAAAACGGTTCACGTTCTTGTAGTAGATGTACACCGAGGGCTCCTTGCCAATGGAAGCGGCCCACTGCTGGCAGTAGGGCGCCATCCAGATGGCATCGCCTTTCTTAACCGGGTACCACTGCTGGTCAAGCATATAAATGGCCTGGCCCTGCAAATACAGCAGGCCGTGCTCCATGATGTGCGTTTCTACCATCGGCAGGTTGCCGCCGGGCTGGTAGGTAAAGATGTTGACGGCCATGTCAAACCCCAGCTCATTGGGCAGCAGCTCCTGAATGCGCAGGGCCTCGTCGCTCAGGTACACGGGCGCTTTGCTATCGTCCTTTTCGCCCCAGCACACGCCGGGCGTGGCGTGGCCGGCCAGCGGCTCATATACCTTGTGGAAGGTGAGTACCTGCGTGTTAGCCGTGGGGTTTTTGAACACGTAGTGCTGGCCCACGGGCACGTACACAAACTTGCCCACGGTCAGGATGCGGCTATCGTCGCCGATGGTGGCCTGCACCTGGCCCTGCACCACGTAAAAAAAAATCTGGCTAGCCTGGGTTTCGCCGCTGAGCTGGCCCGCGTCGGTGAGGGTCACGAGCGTTTGGCAGAGGCGGGCGCCCATCTGCTCGTTGATGATAACGTTGACGGTGCAGCCCGTCCAGCCGGGTACGTTGCTGTTGATGTACCCATCGGGGGCGATGATGGCGTGGTTGCGCCGCGTAACCGAGCGGGTGAGGGAGCCTAGTTCCATACAGGTAGGGGAGAAAGCGCAGTGGCCTGCGCCAGGACAGAAAATAAGTAATCAGGCGTGCGTCGCCGCCAGGTTTTGCAAAAAGCGCTCGGCTACTGCCAGCGCCGCCGCCACGTCGGCCGCCGCCACGTTTTCCAAGGGGTTGTGGCTGATGCCCTTATAGCAGCGGATAAAAGCCATCGTGGCCGGGGCCACCGCCGAGGCGGGCACCGCATCGTGGCCAGCCCCGCTCACCAGGCCATCTACCTCGTAGCCGCTAGCCGCGATGGCCTGGCCCAGCAGGCGGTTTAGCCCGGGGTCGCAAGCCACGGGCGCGGTGTACTGCACCAGTTGCCAGGCCAGCCCCAGCCCGCGCCGGGCCGCAATGGCTTCGGCCTGGGCCTGCAAGCCGGCGTAAGCCGTGGCTAGCTGGCCGGCGTCGGGGCTGCGCAGGTCGAGGCTGTGAATGACCTGGCCGGGAATAACATTGCTGGCCGAATACGGAATACGCAGCTGCCCCACCGTGGCTACCAGGCCCCGGCCGTGGGCCAGCGCAAAAGCCTCGGCCGCCAGTACAAACTCGGCGGCGGCGGCCAGCGCATCCTGGCGCCTGGGCATGGGCACAGTGCCGGCGTGGCCGGCCATGCCTTGCCACGCCAGCTCCACGCGCTGCTGCCCGGCAATGGCCGTAACCAGCGCAATGGGCACCTTATTCTCCCACAGCACCGGGCCTTGCTCGATGTGCAGCTCGAAGTAGCCCAGCCACTCGGCGGCCGGCAGGGCATCGGCGGCGAGGCTAGCCACGCTGCCGCCCATCGCGGCAATGGCCTGGGCCAGGGTAATGCCGTCGGCATCTGTCTTGTGCAAAAGAGCGGGCTCAAAGGCCCCCGTCACTACCTTGCTGCCCAGGTAGGTAGTGTGAAAGCGCACGCCTTCCTCGTCGCTGAAGGCAATAAGCTCCAGGTGAAAAGGTAGCTCAATACCTTGCTGTATAATGCTTTCCACTAGGTTCAGGCCCATCAATACGCCCAGCGGCCCGTCGTATTTGCCGGCGTTTACGACGGTGTCGATGTGCGAGGCCAGCACGAAGGTTTTGGCGCCCGGCCGCCGGCTAGCCAGCCGGCCGCGCAGGTTGCCAATGCCATCGAGCCGGGTGCTGAGGCCGGCGACTTCAAACCAGCTTTGCACCAGCTCGCGCCCCCGCACGAAGGCCGGCGTGCCAAAGGTGCGCGTGACGGTAGCGCCCGTAGCATCTTCGCTGATGGCGGCTAGCTCGTCGATGCGCTGGAGGAGGTGGGCAGTGCGGGCTAGGTAGTCAGGCAGCTGTTTCATAAGTAATTAGCAGTTCAAATTGGCAACTAAGCACCTAGCTCCCAGCGGAGTGAAAGTGGCGGCTGGCCGCTTGAGAAGGTCAAACTAGCCGTCCCCGGTTGAGATGCAGCAAATCGGGGTGGCGAAAAACTTCCGCGCCCGCTAAAAAGGTGTGCGTGACCACGCCCAGCAGCTCGCGCCCGAGGTAGGGCGACACCTTGTGGCGGTGGTGCAGCAGGGTTTCCGTCACGGTAAACGCCTGGCCGGCGGCTACTACGGCCAGGTCGGCATCGTAGCCCTTGGTAATCTGGCCTTTGCGGTGGGCCTGGCCAATGAGCCGGGCCGGGTTGGTGCTGAGCCAGCGGGCCAAATCGCAGAGCGTGGCGCCCCGGGCCTGCGCGGCTGTCCAGAGCACGGGCAAGGCCAGCTGCAGCGAGGCAATGCCGCCCCAGGCCGTGGCAAAGTCGCCGCTGGCTAGCTGCTTGAGGCTGGGCGGGGCGGGCGAATGGTCGGTAGCTACAAAGTCGATAAGCCCGCCTTGCAGCGCTTGCCAGAGCTGCTCGTTGTTGGCCCGCTCGCGGATGGGCGGCGCGCACTTGAACTGCGTGTGGCCATCGGGAATGTCCTCGGCGTTGAAGAAGAGGTAGTGCTGGCCCGTTTCGACGGTCAGGGGCAGGCCCCGGGCGCGGGCCTCGGCAATGGCGGCCAGCGAGTTGGCCGAGGAAAGATGGACGATGTGCACCGGGCAGCGGTACTCGGCGCAGAGCCTAATCATGAGCGCTATGGCCTCGTCTTCCCAGCTCTTGGGGCGCGAGGCCAGGTAGTTTTGGTACGAGCGGGTATCGCCTTTTTTCCACGCATCATTGTCCTGCGAAAGCTCGCAGTGCACCAGCAGCGGCAAGCCGTGGCTAGCCAGCAGCGGCATTACCTGGCGCAAGTCGGCCTCAGTGGCGTTGGGAAAATCAGCAATGCCCGAGTGCGTAAGAAAAGCCTTGAAACCCAGCACCCCCGCCGCAATGAGCGGCTCCACCTCGGCCGCGTTGCCAGGCACGATGCCGCCCCAAAAGCCCACGTTGGTGTGCAGCTGGCCCTGGGTGGCGGCCTGCTTGAGGCGCAGGCTAGCCACCGAGGTCGTGACTGGGGCCGAATTCAAGGGCATGTCTACCAAGGTGGTAAGGCCGCCGGCCAGCGCGGCGCGGGTGCCCGTGTCGAAGCCTTACCACTCGGTGCGGCCGGGCTCGTTGAGGTGCACGTGCGGGTCGATAGCGCCGGGCAGCACGGCCGCGTGGCCCAGGTCGCGCACGGGGCCAGCCACGGGCGCATCGTAGGGCAGCACATCGGCAATGCGCCCGCCTTGCAGCACGAGCAGGGCCGGGCGCTGGCCCGCGGGCGTAACGACTGCCGTACTTTTTAGAAATAAATCGGACATGAGTCGAGGATTGGCGGTAGCGACTGGCGACTATCTTGCCGCTCTTTCTTTGCCCCGCAATCTACGCGCTATGCCCATTAAACTTGGTACCAATGCCTACGGCAAAAACGCCGTAAATCTGTCGCGCATTATTCGCCACGCCGGCTACCACGAGTTTCGGCAGGTATCGGTGAGCGTGCAGCTGACGGGCGACTTCGAAACGGCGCACACCCTGGGCGACAACTCGTTCATCCTGCCTACCGACACCCAAAAGAACACGGTGTACGCCCTGGCCAAGGAACATTTTACGGGTACCATCGAAGCCTATGGCCTGGTGCTGGCGCGGCATTTTGTGGCGCGCAACCCGCAGGTGAGCAAGGCGCGCATCGAAATCGTGGAGCACCTGTGGCAGCGCATGGCGTTTGACGGCCAAGCGCATCCGCACAGCTTTACGGGCGGCGGCTCCGAAAAGCGCCGCGCCGTGGTAGAACTGACCGCCGCCGGCACTACTACCGTGTGGGCGGGTATCAAAGGGCTCATGCTGCTCAAAACCACGGACTCGGGCTTTGTGGGCTTCCCCAAAGATGAGTACACGGTACTGCCCGAAACCACCGACCGCATCCTGGCCACCGAGTGCGAGGCCGAGTGGGAGTACTCCCGTGCAGAAGTAAACTTTGAGGCGCTGTTTCAGCACGTTCGGGCTACGCTGCTCCGCACTTTTGCGGGCCACCAGAGCCTGTCGGTGCAGCATACCCTCTACGCAATGGGGGAGCAAGTGCTGGAAACTACTGAGCAGGTAAAGGAAATCAGCCTCATCATGCCCAACAAGCACCACATTCCTTTCAACCTGGAGCCCTTCGGCCAAGCCAATACCAACGAGGTCTTTGTGGCGACCGATGCGCCGTTTGGCTACATCACCGGTACGGTGGTGCGGGGCTAAGCAAGAAGAAATGCTGGACTTAGCTGTTTTCGTGCCGCGCCTGAAGCAGGTAATAGCCTGGACTGCGTACCGTGCGCAGGATTTTGATTACCGTAACGGTAACTACGGGACGGTATTTCGGCAGTTAAACCCGCTGATTGAGGGCTTACCACTTTTTACCATCCTAGCGGCTGGCTATACTGTCTGGAACAAAGACGCGCATGAACTGCGCTATTTGCAGCAAGCCTTGCAACAGGCAGTGACGCAGCGCGATGAGCAGCCAATCGCGCTTGCCTTTAACCTTGGTGATTTTAATCGCCTGGGGCGGATACTTTACTTTGAAACCCAAATGACCACGACCGACGGGATGCCAATTGCGGAGAGTGATTGCTTTGTAGACGAGTGTGACGTACCGCCGATTGATACGTGGTTTTATTTTGACGAGCAGCAAAGAAATCTTTTCTGCTGGATACCCTGGCAGTTTGAGCAGGTGATGCAGCAGGCAATTGACGTCGAACTGTTCGGCAGCTACCACTGGCTGGATAAGGAAGGACCAAATACGCACGCTAGCATCGTGGCCGCCATGACAAGCTAACTGCTTATGCCCGCCATCCCCCGCGACCTGCCCGCCTGGGCCCTGGCTGCCGCCGCCCTGCGCGCTGGCCGGCCCGCCGCGCTGCTGTGCGTGGTGCGCAGCGCGGGCAGCAGCCCCGGCCGCCAGGGCTTTAAGATGACCGTAACGGCCGAAGCCGTGGCCGGCTCCATCGGCGGCGGCATAATGGAGCATAAGTGGGTGGAGCTGGCCCGCCAGCGCCTGCGCGAAGGCGACTACGCGCCGCTGCTACGCCCCCAGATACACCGGCGCGAGGCCCCCGCCGACCGCTCGGGCATGATGTGCGCCGGTGAGCAGGACGTGCTGCTGTGGCTACTGCGACCAACCGACTGGCCCACCGTGGCAGCCATTGAAAAGGCGTTGCAAACGCTCAGTGGTGGCGCGTGGGAAGTAAGCGCGGCGGCGGGGCTGCGGCTGGCGGGCCCCGCTGTGGCCGGTTTTTATGACTACCAGCCCGGCGTGGCCTGGCGCTACTGCGAGCAAGTGGGCTTTCGCGACCAGTTGACGATAGTGGGCGGCGGGCACGTAAGCTTGGCGCTAGCACAAGTGGCTAGCAACCTGGAGTTTGAAATTACCGTGCTTGACGACCGCGCTGACCTGCCGACGCTGGCTGCCAACCACTTTGCCCATTATCGCCAGCGCATTGCCAGCTACGAAGCGCTGGCCGTGCCGCCCGGCCCGCGCCGCTACGTAGTAGTCATGACCGTGGGCTACCGCACCGATGCGGTGGCACTGCGCCAGCTGCTGGGCCACCACTACGCCTACCTCGGCGTGATGGGCAGCGCCACCAAAGTAGCCGAGCTACGCCGCGTGCTAGCAGAAGAAGGGATTGCGGCCGCCGATTTGGCACGGCTGCGCGGGCCAATTGGGGTGCCAATAAACAGCCGCACGCCCGAAGAAATTGCCGTAAGCATTGCCGCTGAGCTACTTGCCGTGCGCAATGCACCTGCGGGCTAGCCCTGGTCGGTGGTGGGCTTGGGGGGTAGCGCGGCGGCCCGACGGGCTTCCTGCTCATCCATGTCATCGAGTAATTCCTCTTCCTTCCAGATTATTTCGGGATTGAAGAGTCCGGTAAGGGCGGCCATTTCCTCCAGAATGCTGGGTTCGGTGGGCGGCGTAGGCTGGGGTGGCAGGGGCGAATCGGATTGCATAAGCTGCCTACGTAGGCAGGCTGCTAATAGATTATCGTGGGTGTAGCAGGGCACTAGGGTAGCAGCTGTTAGTTCGCTGGTTGGGGACTAGGTAAGCGGCCCGCCGGGCTACCCCAGCAAATGACTATCGCGGTAACCCAAGTAGGCGCCGCGCCGCGCCGATGATGGCCAGTTCTACCTGCCCCACGGGCTTTTGGGCAGCGTCGAGCTGAAGCTTGGTGGCGGCCTGGGCGGCGGGCGGTGCTGGCTGGCCCTGCTCGATTTGGGTGAGGCGCGGGGCCAGCAGGTTGGCCACGAGGCCGAGTTGGGTAGCCAGCGGGGCGTACTCGGCCAGGCCAGGGCTAGCCACGAACAGCGGCGCAAGGGCCTCGGGGGCGCGCTGCCACTCGGCTACCTGCCGGCGCAGGCTAGCCAGCTGGCGGCGGCCCGCTGGCGACAGCTGCGGCGGCGTAGCCGGAAACGTGGGCACCCCGATGCGCAGGCCCGCCAGCAGGCTATCAGTGGTGGCACCGAAGCGGCGGGCCACCTCCGACTCGGCTGGGGCAACATCCACGAGGCGCGTTAAGGGCGTTTCGGTGGTGTATTTAAATCCCTGGAAGTGGCGCTTGTAGTCTTTCACCGGCTCGGCGAGGCTGGCCAGTAGTTGCAGGGCGGGCAGGGCGGTGGGGTAGGGGCTGGCCAACTGGCGCAGCAGGGCGGCCGGGGCGCGGCGGTGGCGCAGGCCCAGCGCCTCCAGCTCCTCGCTTACGAAAGCCAGGCGGCGGTACATGTCGGGCACATCCTGGGTGAGGGCGGCGGGGCTCCAGAGGCGCTCGGCGATGGCGGCGGCGCGGGGCCACACCCGGCTTTCGTAGATGACGCTGTCGGCAAATTCGGCCCACATGGCGGCCTCGCCGCCCAGCACGCGGCTGGCTAGCGAGTCGGGCACGCCTTGCAGCGGGTCGGCGGCGTAGTGAGTGGCGGCCGGGTAGTTGAGGTCGAGGTAGTAGCCGTGGGCGCGCAGGGCGGGGTGGCCCAGGCGCACGGCTTCAGCCACGGCCTTGGGGCCGCGCCAGCTCTCAACCACGATGGGGGCGGGCAGGTCGGGGCCCAAGATTTCATCCCAGCCGACCATTGTTTTGCCCAGCTTCTGGACAATGACGAGCAGGCGGCGGTTGAAATAGGTTTGGAGTTGGTGCTTGTCGGGCACGGTAGTGCCGGGCTTCACGAAGCCTTTCTGCTGCATGAAGGCCGCGATGCGCGGGCTGCGGCGCCACTGCCGGCCGTCGTTTTCATCGCCGCCGATGTGGAAGTACTTATCCGGGAAAAGCCCGCTCATCTCGGTTAGCACCGAGTCGAGCATAGCGTAGGTGCTCTCGCGGGTGGGGTCGAGCAGCGCCCAGTTCTGGCTGGTGCCCCAGCGCGTGGGCACCGCCTTGATGGAGTCGTTGCTACCCAGGCGCGGGTAGGCGGCCAGCAGCGCGCCGGTATGGCCGGGCAGGTCAAACTCGGGCACCACCCGGATGCCGCGCTGGGTGGCGTAGCGCACCACCTCGCGCACCTCGGCCTGGGTGTAGTAGCCAGTGGCACCGGCCACGGTGTGCAGGCGCGGAAAGAGCCGGCTTTCCACGCGCCAGCCCTGGTCGTCGCAGAGGTGCCAGTGCAGCACGTTGAGCTTCACGGCGGCCATCGCGTCGAGGTTGCGCTTCACCACGGGCACGGGCATAAAGTGCCGCGCCGCATCGAGCAGCAGCCCGCGCCAGGCAAAGCGCGGCGCGTCCTGGATATCGCAGAGCTGCGCCCGCCAGCCCTTGGGGGTGCTTTCGATAACCTGCCGAAACGTGGCCAACCCGCGCTGAATACCTAGCGGCCCCACCGCCGTGAGGCTGGCGCCGGCGGCCGTAATGCGCAGGTGGTAGCTCTCGTCGGGAGAGGTGGCGGGGCCGGTGGTTTGGCGGCGCAGGGCCAGCAGCGGGGCGGTGGCAAAGCGGTAGTGGCCCGCCTGCCAGGTAGCCTGGGCGGGCACCGGCATGAGTGGCCGCTGGGCGTGGGCAGCGCTGGCTAGCAGCAGCACCAGTGCGCCAGGTTTGGCCAGGTTAACTAAGGCGGCGCGAACCTTTTGAGTGAAAAACTGGCGCGAACCTTCGAGTAATCTGGCGAAACCTGGCTTTGTCATATCATTCCCCTGGCCTTGAATTCCAGGTACTTATTAATCGTGTTGGCCGTCAGCGCTTGCGGTGGGGTGAGCAGCGCGTGGATGCCGTAGCGCTGAAGCTCCAGCACAATCTGGCGCTTTTCCTGCTGAAATTTTTCGGCGATGGTTTGGTTGTATACGTCGGCCGTCGTTGTGGCCGGCGCGTTGAGAAAGGTGCGCAGCTCGGTGTTTTCGAAGAAAACGACCAGCAGCAGGTGCGCCTTGCTCAAGGCTCGCAGGTATGGCAATTGCCGTTCCATTCCCTGCAAAGTCTCGAAATTGGTGAACAAAATTAGCAGGCTGCGCTGCTTGATGCGGGCGCGCACGGTGGCGTAGAGCAGCTCGTAGTCGGTTTCGAGGTACTGGGTTTTCTGGCGATACAGCACTTCTAGCAGGGCGCGCAGGTGGCCCGGCCGGCGCTCGGCGGGCACCACGGCGCCGGGCTTATTAGAAAACGTGATAAGGCCGGCCTTATCGTGCTTGAGCAGGGCAATGTTGCTCATCACTAGCGTGGCGTTGATGGCGTAGTCGAGCAGGCTGAGGCCTTCGAAGGGCATGCGCATCACGCGGCCCTTGTCGATGAGGCAGTAAACTTGCTGGGCGCGCTCGTCCTGAAAGTGGTTGACGACCAGCGTATCGGCGGGGCCGCCGGTAGCGCGCCGGGCGCTGGCCTTCCAGTTGATGGTGCGGGGGTCGTCGCCGGCGGCGTAGGGCCGGATTTGCTCAAACTCCATGCTCTGGCCCACCCGCCGGATGCGCTTGATTCCCACTTCGGTGAGGCGGTTGTGGATGGCCAGCAGCTCGTACTGCCGCATCTGCAAAAACGACGGGTACACGGGCACCACCTGGCCCTCGCGCCCGAAGCGGAAGCGCCGCCGCACCAGCCGCAGCGGCGAAGCGGCGTACACGTTCGTAGCGCCAAACTCGTACTCGCCGCGCTTGGTAGGCCGCAGTTGGTACGTGATAATCTGCGTCTGCCCCGGCTGAATACTGGCCTCAAACAGCACGTCGCGCCGCTGAAACTGGTGCGGAATCTCGTCAATCACTTCCACCTGAATGCCGAAGCGGTAGCGGCTTTCCAGGTACAGCTGCACGTCGTTGTCGGAGCCGTTGGCCAGCTTATCGCCCAGCACCCGCCGCCCGAATACCGGGCTAGCCCCGCCCGCCGTGGGTGCGTAGAGCAGCAGCGCATCGAGGGCCGTGAGCAGCACCGCCACGCCCAGCAGCACCTCCAGCGGCCCCAGCAGCCAGGGCAGAAAGAAGCTGACTACGAAGCCCACGATGAGCGCCGTGAAGAGGTAAAAAAAGCGGGGAGTCAGGAAAAAGCTCATGCTTGGCGTAGTTGGTCGCGCACTTCCATCAGGGCAAAGCCCAGCAGGTTGGGGCCCTGCCAGCGGGCGGGGTTGGCAGCGTCGGGCGAGTCGGCGGCCAGGCCAATGCCCCAGATGGTATCGACCGGGCTGGCCTCCACCAGCACGCGGCCGCCGGTAGTGAGCAGAAAATCGCGCAGGGCCGGGTGCTGGCTGAACTTGTGGTAGTTACCGGTGCGCACGATGGCGTACTTGTGGGCCTCCCAGGTTTCGGGCACGAAACCTTTAATCTCGCGGCCTAGCTTCTTGGCCTCGGCCGGGCTCTTCACGGCCAGGATGCGTGTGGCTATGTCGGCATCGCCAAAGAGCCGCGCTTTCTCGACCATCATCCAGTGCTCGGTAGAGCGGTAGGTGAGGCCCGCCACCACGAAGTCGGCCGGCCACCACTGGCTCAGGCACGTCTTAGTGATGGTGCCATCCTTGCTGGACTGGTGCCCCCAAAAGAACAGATATTTAACGCTACGGCTTGCCTCGATTTCGGCCAGCAGCCAGTCGGTGGAGTACGTCATACTTAGCGGGGTACTTCTACGGACTGCACCAGCTGCTGCACCACCTCATCGGCGGTGCCGCCTTCCATCTCGCGCTCGGGCGTGAGCATGATGCGGTGGCGCAGCACCGGCGCGGCCAGAAACTGCACGTCCTCGGGCGTCACGAAGTCGCGGCCGCGCAGGGCGGCCAGGGCCTTGGCCCCGTTGAGCAGCGCGATGCTGGCGCGGGGCGAGGCCCCGAGGTACAGCGCCTTATGGGCGCGCGTCTGGCCCACGATTTTGGCGATGTATTCGAGCACGTTGGCCTCCACGCGCTGCTGGCCCACCTGCTGGCGCAGGGCTGCCAGGTCCTGAGCCGTGAGCACGGGCTTCACCTTATCGAGCGGCGTGCCGCCAAAGCCGCTGTGGTGGCCCTGGAGTATCTGGATTTCCTCGGCTAGGGTGGGGTAGCCCACGTTCAGCTTGAAGAGAAAGCGGTCGAGCTGGGCCTCGGGCAGGCGGTAGGTACCTTCTTGCTCGATAGGGTTTTGGGTGGCCAATACCACGAACGGCGAGCCCAGGCGGTGCTGGTGGCCGTCTTGCGTCACGGTGCGTTCCTCCATCACCTCAAACAGGGCCGACTGCGTCTTGGCCGGAGCGCGGTTGATTTCGTCAATCAGCACTACGCTGGCGAAAATGGGGCCGGGCCGAAACTCAAAGTCGCCCTGCGCGGGCCGGAAAATGCTGGTGCCCAGCACATCGGCCGGCATAAGGTCGGGCGTGAACTGGATGCGGCTGAACGGTACGTCCAGCGTGCGGGCGAGTAGCTTGGCGGTGAGGGTTTTGGCTACGCCGGGCACGCCTTCGAGCAGCACGTGGCCATCGGCGAGCAAGGCGGTGAGCAGCAGCTCCAGCAAGTCTTGCTGGCCCACGATAACCTGGCCTATTTGCTGGCGCACGGCCTCGGTGCGGGCCGTGAGTTGCGTGAGGTCGGTGCGCGGGGTAAAGGCCGACTCGGGGGCGGCGGGCGGGCCAGCCGGTAGTTGCGGCGACTGGTAAGGCGTTTCGTTTTCCATGAATGAAAGAAAAAGCGGAGTCAAAAAGAAGCCTGGCTAAGCAGGCTCAGCCACTACCTTGCGCCTTTAAAAAGGCGGGCAGCGGCGCCAAAAAGAGGAAATAAAGTGGCTTAGCAGGCTTTAAATGGCCTTTATTGGTAAAGTACAATTCGCTAAAAAGACTGTTTCCCGGCGTAGTGCAAAAAGTGATTTATCACGTCGATTCACGCTTGAAGTCATGGATGGCGCGGCTCAGCTTGAGCAATTCCTGGTCGGTGACGGTGGGCGCGGTGCGAGCAAAATTGATGAGCCGGACTAGCTCCTCCACGCGGGGCCGGGGCAGGCCGGCCTTCTGGCTCAGGCGCTCACGGAAGGCTTCATCGGCGAGGTCGGGCGCGGGCTCCTGGAAGCGGGTGCGCAGGTAGTCGAGGAAGAGCGCGACCTTCTTTTCGGCAATGCGCTGGTGGTTGCGGCCCTGCTGGTAGAGGCCCGCCACGGTGCGCGTGAATAGCAGCGTGGTATTGGGCAGCGGCCGTAGCATAGGGATAATGCGCTGGCGCCGCCGCGCCTCGATGAAGATGAACAGCACGGCCGTGGCCCACAGCAGGTAGTAGGCGATGCGCAGGCTTTCGTGGGCTAGCAACACGCGCAGCACCGACTGGTCGCCGAGGCGGCCTTGCTTCTGGTACTCATCCCACCACACCGGCCGGCCCGTGGGCAGGTACGAGAGCGCCGCTAGCGCAAACTGCCGCTGGCGCGGCGGCAGCACAAAGTAGTTGGCAAAGGCCAGCGGCACTGTGCATACGTAGGCGTGGCCGCGGCCCCGGTCGAGGCGCACTAGCACCGCCCGGCCCTGCTCGTCGGTGGCCAGGGTGGTGCCGGCGCGCCCAGCTTGTACGGCTAGCCGGCCCGTGGCAGCCCCGGCGGGCAGCCGTAGCGCCGCCGGGCCCAGCCCCGGATTGACAAATTGTACCCGTACCGAATCGGGGGTGCGCAGGCTGGTGGGTACCACGGCCGAGTCGGTATCGGTGACCCAGAAACCCAGCGCGTTCGTCAGGGTGCTGTCGAAGCTTTCGGCCGCGATAAAAACGTCGTTGCCAGCTTCGATAAATTGGAGCAGCGTGGGCTTTTCGAGGCGGCTGAGGCTAAAGGAATTGTTGACAAATAGGTAGGTGGTGGGTTGCTGAGGCAAGTTGGGCGCGCTTTCCGGGGCCGCTTCTTCCTGCTCCTGTTCCTGCTCCGGGGCAGCGGGGGCTGCGGCAGCACGGGCTCCCGAGTCGGCGGCTACTGAGTCGGGGGCGGCGAGGGTCGTGGAGTCGCGCAGCGACGCCGTTGCCACCGAGTCGTCAGCGGCTTCGGCTTCTTCTGGCTCGTCGCTGTCAAAAAACTGATTGTAGATGGGCAGGCGCACGCTGGTCACCTCGTCGGTGCCCAGCAACTGGGGCAGCACGTTGTAGAGGGCGTAGGTGCCGTAGGGAATCCTGTCGGCGCTGCTCAGGGTGGGGCGCCAGTCAATAGGCTTGGGGCGGTAATATTCCAGCGCCACGTAGGCTCCAAACAGAGCCAGCAACCCCAGCAAATACAGGCGGAAAGAAGTCACGGGGTAGAAGTTAAGGGCGAAGTAGGTGGTCGTACACGGCCAGGTAGTCGGCGGCGGCCCGCGCCCAGCTAAAGCTAGCGGCGCGGGCGCGTAGCTCAGTAGCGCGGGCGGGCTGGGCCTGGTATTCGCGCAGGCCCTCGGTGAGCGTGTGGCGCATGGCTGCGGCCGTAAAATCGGGGAAGTAGCGCGCCGCCGCGCCACCGATTTCGGGCAGCGAAGTCAGTGGGCTCAGAAATACCGGCTTGCCAAACTGCATGGCCTCCACCACCGGCAAGCCGAATCCTTCGGCCAGCGAGGGCTGCAAGTACGCCAGGCAGTGCTGATAGTACCAGGTCTTATCAGCCTCGCTAATGCGCGTGCGAATGGTCACGCGGTCGGCCACGCCGGCCTCGGCGGCCATAGCCCGCACCCTAGCCTCGTAGCCGGGCTCGGCGTAGCCCCCGGCCAGCACCAGCTCGTAGGCGGTGCCCACCAGCAGGGGCAATAGTACGTGCAGGTTTTTCTTGGCATTGATAGAGCCCAGGCTGAACAGAAATGGCCGCTGGGGCACGTAGCCGGGTACGTGGCCGGGCGTGGGCACCAGCGTTTCTACGCCGTTGGGGATGCTGCGCAACAGCTGGCCGGGGCGGTAGCCCAGCAGGTCAGCATTATGCAGGATATCCTGGCGCACAAAGTCGGAGATGGCCACCAGGTAATCAGCCCGGCGAATATTGCGGCGCACCATTGCCAGCTGCCGGGTGTAGGTCCGCTCATCGGGGCGCTCGTGCAGAAAATTGAGGTCGTGCACCGTCAGCACCACCTTCGTGAGCGGGCCGGTGGGCACGTACCAGCTCAGCTGCGAGGTGGCGTGCCACAGCCGGAAACGGTAGCTAGCGGGGTTGACGTACTTGTGAAAGCTGCGCTGCGTGAGGTAGCGCACGCCCTGCGTGCCCAGCGCCCCCACCGCAGTGGGCGGCACGTAGCAGCTAAGGCGGTAGCGGTGGTTTTGGCGCACCAGCTCCTGGGCCAGCGGAAAAACAACGTGACTAAAGCCGCTGTGGCGGTCGCGAAACGGCTCGCAGTCGAGGCAAATAGCGGGAAACGACATGAGAACGAATTAGGAAGGCACCGACCGGCCGCCGCCGAGCTGCCGGCCCAGCGCCACCTGGTCGGCGCGCACCTCGGCGTAGAGGCCGGGCGTGAGGGCCAGCTCGCCGTACCACACGTACTCAAACTGCCGCGTGGCTTCGGCAAAGGGCGGGCGCAGGCTCGGCCGCTGGCTAGCCAGCTCGCGCAGGTAGGCCTGGTTGGTTTTATCGGGCTGCCACTCGATAAGGGCGCGGTCGCTGAGCTGCTTGAGCAGGGCCAGGTAGCCCAGGCGCACGGCCAGGCGCAGGTTGCCGGCCGCTTCGGCCGCCCGCAGCTGGGCCGGAAAATCCAGCTCGTGGATATTCTCGCCCAGCGTTTCGTAGTCGAGCGCCGCCCGGCGCGGCGCGCGGCCAAAGGCCCGCGTGAGGTCTACTTGCAGCAGCTTGAGCACCACAAAAATGACGGCCGCCGCCAGCAGCCCGTAGATAACCCAGCGCCAGAAACCGTCATAGCTCGGGGCCGCCGGCCCCGTAAGCAGGTCGCGCAGCCAGCCTAGCACGCGCCGCCAAAAGCGCCGCCAGGCGCTGCTGGGCGGGCGGCTCGTCGCCAGGGGTGTTTCGCGGTAGTCGAACGCCCGCTGGCTAGCCAGCTCGCGCAGGCGCTCGGCCACGGCGGGCGGCTGGCGCAGGCGCACGGCTGAGCTTTGGTCGGGGGCCGGGGCTTGCGCAACGGGTGCCCGCGCCGGGGGCGTGGCTGCCCCCAGCGCGGGGCCGAGCGCCAGGCCGCCGAGCAGCAGCCAGCGCGCCGTGCGCCGCAGGGGCAGCTTAGTATTCACCTTCTTCGTGGGGGCGGTAGCTGGTGCCATCGGGGCTAGCGGCTGGAGACTGGCCCAGCTGGCTTACTAAGCGCGACAGCCCAAATGATTCGCGGCGCTCCACGAGGTTGAAGTACTGAAAAGCCAGCGCCAGCAAAATGGGCGGATAGAGTAAGAAAGCGATAACCGTGAAGAAAATGGTCAGGGCCACGACGAAGATAGCGCTTACCTGCCCGGGCTCCACAGTGGGCACAAAGGTGCTGGGTACCCCCAGCCGCAGCAGATTAATCAACATGCTGAAGCCAAACATCAGCACGTAAAGCAACCCAATCATTGTGATAATCAGCCCGAAGGTAGACCACCATTTACCCTTGGTGAGGCTCAGGCAGCGGATGATAGTAGCCATGAAGCCCGTGCCTTCGACCACGCGCACGATGAAAAACAAGCTCAGCGCCACGACTAGGTAATAGCCCGGCAAAAAGAAGAAGAAAAAGCCCAGGATTATGATAATCGCCAAACCCCAGAGCGAAAAAAAGGAGCTTACGAGGTGGCGCTTGACTACTGCCCACACCTCGCTAGGAGTGATGGGCGTGGGCACGGCGCCGGCGGGCCGCAGGCAAAGCACTAGGTAGCCGTAAATGGTAAGAATGAAGACGGATACAAAAACCATTGAGGCCGCAATAGTCGCATAGTAGACTGGGCTTTGGAAGATGGCGCCGAACAAAAGCCGCTGCGTGGCCAGGGGGTCACGTGGGTGGTAGCCTTGCTGGTAGCGCGTGGTGTGCAGCATCGTGCTGACCATGCGCGACTGCACCAGAGCCGTGAGAATGCCCTGAATCAGGGCTAGCGGCGCCACTAAGTAGAGCAATACACGGCCCAATGGCCGCCAGTGCTCCCCAATAAACTCGAAAGTGGCGCTGATTTTTTGCCCGAAATTTCGCTCCTGGCGAAAGTCGGACTCGTGCGTGTAACGAAGCGGCATAGGAAATAAAAAAGGGGGAGAAGCGAGTTAAGCGGCCTGTGCCCGCCGGCGCAGCTGCCGGGGCCGCCACCCAAAATACCAGCCGATAAACGCCGCCGAGCCGCCAATGATGAGCAGGCTGACCGCCACCGGCATTTCGGTGTGGCGCGTCACGAAGCTTTCCAGAAAGCCGGCGATGAAGAGGAGCGGCACCACGCCCAGGGCCAGCTTCAGGCTTTCGCGGGCGGCCAGGCGAATGCTGTCGCGGCGCGCAAAAGTGCCCGGAAACAGCACGCCCCGCGCCAGCACGTAGCCCGCGCCGCCCGCCAGCACAATGGACGAGATTTCGAGCGTGCCGTGAATCCAGATAGTAAGCAGCGAGGCCAAGAGTACGTGCTGCCGAAAAAAGAAAAACTGAAACGCCCCGAGCATCAGCCCATTGCGAAAAATGATGAACGTGGTGCCCACCCCGGCCGAAATGCCCAGCGCAAACACGAGCAGCGCCACGCGCACGTTGTTGAAGGTGATGGACAAGAACATCGACGCCTCGGGCGATTGCTTGTACACGGCCATGGGGTCGCCGCGCTTGATGCTGGCTAGGGTCTGGTTCACGTAGGCATCGCCCAAAATCGTGCGTACGAAGGTGTCGTCGTAGGCCGCCGATAGCGCCCCCATCAGCACGCTCAGCACAAAAACGAGTAGCGCCCAGCGTAGCTCGGGCCGGTGGCGGCTCACCACGAGCGGCACCTCCACGGCCCAGAAGTGGCCGAAGCGACCCTGGTCTTCCGCCTTGTTTTTATAGAGCGCCTGATGCTGGCGGCTGGCCAGCTGGTTGAGGTAAGCTGTGGTGTCGGACTGCGGGTAGAAGGTCTGGGCGTAGGCCAGGTCGTCGGTGAGCGCCACGTAGCGGGCGGCTAGCTCATCGGGGTTGCCCGTGGGCGCGGTGGCCTCGTAGCGCTGCCAGCGCTCCTGATTGAGCCGGCGGAATACAGCTTCGCGCATATAAAAGAAATTGCCGGTTAGCGGGCGGTGAAGATAGGGGAGCAGCAGCGTTACTTTGCTGCGTCTGGCGGGCGGCTCCGCCATTTATTACTTGCCCCTTATGGCTACTATCCGCGTTCAGACCACCCAGAATGTTACCCTTGAGTATGAAGTGGCCAGCGTGGGCGACCGCCTGGTGGCGGCCCTGCTCGACTACCTGATTATCATTGGGTACGGTATTCTGCTGTCGGTGCTCATCAACGCATTGGGTAGCGACGGCGCCAGCAGCGCCATCAACTACCAAGACCCCGCCCAGCTTATTGGTGTGCTGCTGTTTGCGCTCATGTGCGCGCCATTTATCTTCTATTTTCTAGTCTGCGAGATTTTCTTCAATGGCCAAACTATCGGTAAAAAAGCCCGGCACATTCGGGTCATGCGCCTCGATGGTACGTCCGCCCGGCTCGGTGATTACTTTCTGCGCTGGCTGCTGCGCCCAGTCGAAATTATTAGCTCGCTGGGTGGCTTGGCCACTATCACCATCTTGCTCAATGGGCGGGGGCAGCGGCTGGGCGATTTGCTGGCCGGCACCACCGTGCTCAGCCTGCGGCCCAGTGCCAGCCAGTTGCTGGCCGCCGAACTGGCCATGCCGGCGGGCTACCAGCCCGTGTTTGAGCAGGCTAGCCAACTCACCGACCACGACGTAGCCCTGCTACGCCAGCTGCTGAGCCGTAGCCTCAAGCAGGGTAACTACCTGCTGCTGCACGAAACAGCGCTCAAAATCAAGCAGCTGCTAGCCGTGCACAGCGACCTGGCAGACGAAGCTTTCCTGCGCACCGTGCTGCGCGACCACGCCTTCCTGGTGGCGCAGGGCTAACACTGGCTAGCCAGGCAGCAACAAAAAAAGGGCTTCTCCTACTAGGAGAAGCCCTTTTTAGTGGCCTTGGCTACTCGCAGGGTTAGTTGCGGGTCATCAGGTTGTTGGTCGACAGTTCGGTGGACGGGATAGGCCACACGTAGTTGGCCGCCGTCGAGGGTATGGCGCTCACCGTGCCCTTGGCGGGGATGGTGGCGTTGAGGCGCATGAGGTCGATGTTGCGGATGCCTTCGCCCAGGAACTCGATACGGCGCTCCAGCAGGATGGCGTCGAGCATGGCGGTGGTGGAGTTGCTAAAGGAAGCCGCTGTGTAATCAATAGGCGTGGCCCCTGCGGCTAGTGGGTTTGAGCGGTTGCGCACTGCATTGAGTAGCGCCAAAGCCCGCGTGTCGACAGTATTCGTAGTGCGAACCAATGCCTCGGCCAGACTGAGCATTACCTCAGGGTAACGGATAACGGGAGCCTTGTCTGTGTAGGGCGAGCCGGTCGGGTACTTAGCCAGGAAGCGCTCGGCGCTGGTGGCAGTAGAGCGCACCACGAAGTTGGTGCGGCGCAGGTCGGTAGATAGCCAAGCCGGGTTACCTACGATACCGCCCGTTGTGGCGTTGGTGCTTGTATTAAGCCCGTATTCGCCGTTGCCTCCTAGTTGAGTCGGCAGAAAGTAGTAGGCCAACTGGTTTTGGGTGCCGGGCGGGTCCTGTGCCGTAAAGGGAAACGACAAGATGCTTTCGCTGGTTTCTTGCGGGGCAGCAAATACGGCGGCGACTGACGCATTCAGGCTGTTAGCCACCCCAGTGGCGGCGACGTAGGGCGCGGTGGCAGGCACTAGCTTATTAGCCTCGGTAACCACGTCGGAGTAGCGGCCCATAGTCAGGTACACGCGGCTCTTCAGCGCGATAGCCGTGTTGCGATGGGCACGGGTTACGTTAAGAAGCGATACTGCTGCGCTGCCCTGTGCAGCTGTGTATGACAGGGGCAGGTTTTGCTCGGCAAAATTCAGGTCTATTAGAATCTGGTCGTATACCTGCGCTACCGTGCTACGTGCCAGGTTATTGTTGCCTGAGCCACTTTCGGCTGTTAAGCGCAGGGGTACACCAGGGCGGCTGCCGTTGCCATCGATGTAAGGCCGGGCGTAAAGCTGCAACAGTGAATAGTAGCACAAGGCCCGTAGCAGTCGGGCCTCGCCCCGGTAGTAGGTAGCGGTAGTAGCGTAATCGCTGGGGAAGGGGGCGGCTGAAAGCTTGCTAGTATTGGCGTCAAGGCCAGCCAGGAAGATATTGACCTGATTAATAGCTGCGTAGGCATTACCCCACACGCTTACTACGTCGTTTTGCGATGTTTCGGCCAGCGTATGGTTCCACACGGCCAAGCCGGTTACCGAGTTGCTGGTGCGGTTGACAAAATCGTTGGCCCGGATGTCGCCATAAATCTGGTAGCGGCCGCCTAAGAAGCCCCCGACCTTAACATAGCTGTACAAGCCATTTACCTGAGCTAGCACGCGCGAAGGCGTGTCAAAGGCTACGCCCGCGTCGAGCAAGGCCACGGGTTTTAAATTGAGGAGGCTATCCTGGCACGAGAAAGTGCCCAGACCCAGCATAGCCGTGCAAACCAGCGCCGCTACCCGCTTGCGAAAAGAATAGTTCATATAGTTGTACTGTCTAGCGAATTAGAAGGAAACGTTGAGGCCGGCCGTGTAGGTGCGGGCCTGGCCCACCGAGTTGCGGTCAACGCCGGGCGCCAGGTTGCTGCCGCCGTTTACCGAAATCTCAGGGTCAATACCGCTGTATTTGGTGATGAGGGCCGCGTTCTGTACCTGTACATATACGCGTACGTTACTGAGGTTGAGCTTGCTGACGGTTTTGCCCGGCACGGTGTAGCCCAGCGACACGTTGCGCAGGCGGGCGAAGTCGCCCTTCTCCACGTTTTGCGACATCACGATGGTCGAACCGTTCGACACGTTGTCGCCGAAGACCACGCGGGGCCACTCAGCGTTGGTGTTTTCCGCCGTCCAGCGGTTCAGAATATCGGCGCGGTTGTTCCAGAAGCGCTGGTCGTGCAGGCCCGATTTGGTGCCGTTGTAGATGTAGTTGCCGCCCGAAAACTGAATAAACACGCCCAGGTCGAAACCCTTGTAGCGAAAGGTGTTGTCGAAGCCGCCGTACCAGGTTGGCAGTACCGGGCCGTAGTATACGCCGTCGGCTAGCTGCGTGGGTGAGGTCGTGTTGGCGCCCGAGCTCACTACCGTCCAGCCCGTGCCCGTAGTGCCCAGGTGGTTGTACTGCACCACGGTGCCATCGGCCTTTACCAGCATACGCTGGCCATTGGCGGGGTTCACGCCTGCGTTGGGCACGGCTAGGATGGAGCCGATGGAGCGGCCTACGGTGGTGTAGTTGGCCGTTTCGAGGCCCGAAGTAGTGCCAGCAATGCGCTGAGTATCATCCAGCAGCGACAGTACTTTATTGTCAAGCGTGGTCAGGTTGCCGCTTACTGTCCAGGTAAAGGCTTTGTCCTGTAGTACGTTGTAGCGCAGGTTGAATTCAAAGCCCCGGTTACGCATGGAGCCTACGTTGGCTGGAATTGAGTTGCCGGGAATACCGCGCGAAGGAGCCTGCGGCACGTCCAGAATCAGGCCGTCAACCAAGTTATGGTAATACGTAGCGTCACCCGTCAGGCGGCTATCCAGGAAGCCAAAGGCGATGCTGGCATCCGTCTTCTTGCTTTTTTCCCACGTGATGTTTGGGTTGGCACCCTGCGTGTAGTAGAACGTGCCCGCGTTGCCGTACAGGAACGAGCCGTATAGGGGCAGCGAAACGTAGTCGTAGACACCCTGGTTATTGCCGGTGGTGCCGAAACTGCCACTCACTTTCAGGTAATCAAAAACCTTAGCGAAGCCAGCTTCTTTCCAGAAACCTTCTTCTGATATGACGTAACCTGCCGATAAGCCGTAGAAATTACCGAATTTCTGTGCCCAAGCTGAGTAGCCATCGCGGCGACCAGTAGCCGTAAACAAGTATTTATGACCGTAGTTGTAAGTAAAGCGGCCAAAGAAAGAGGCTAGGTAGTTAGACCCCTGAGAGTTGCCGGCGGCTGCAATGTTGAGATAGTTGCCTTGAAAAGTCGTAAAGAAAGGGTCAGCTACGCCAGTACGGCTAGCTCCCCAGCGCTGCACGTCAGTGTACTGTTGCTCGTTGCCAGCCAGTAACGAGAAACTGTGCTCGCCGGCTGATAAGTCATACTGGGCCGTGTTCTGCCAGTTCCAGCGCTTGTTGGTACGGTAGTAATCGATGGCTTGGCCACCTGCCGAGAAGCCATCACCGGCAACGGACGTGTAGTAGGCTTTATCCTCAAAGTTGAGGTTGTCGATGCCGTACTGCGTGCGCAGGTGCAGGCCCTTTATCACCTCTACATCAGCGTAGAGCGCGCCTTGCAGCGAGTTGCTTTCGGAGGTGAAGTAGTTGTTGTCCAGGTCTACTACTGGATTGTAGTATCCAGGCAACAAGGGTTGAAGAGTGGTGGCAGTGCTTGTAGTGGGGTTGTAGTTGGGGCCCGCCCCAATACCTGCGCCGTTGGTATTATAAGTACCATCGGGATTATAAGGCGAAATGTTGGGCGGCAGCACCAGCGGCAAGCGGCCCAGGCCGCCCGTGCCGAAGGCGCCATCACCTACCGAGCCCGAGTTGGGCGATGAGTTGAGGGAGTTGGCGTAGTTGACGCGGGCCCCCACCGTAACGCGGTTGAAGAGCTTGTGCTCCACGTTCACGCGGGACGAGAAGCGCCGGAAGTCGTTGCGCACCAGCATGCCGTTCTGCTTGGTGTAGCCTACCGAGGCCAGGTAAGTGGTTTTGTCGGTGCCACCCGAGAAACTCAGGTTGTGATTTTGCGAAACGCCCGTGCGGTAGATGTAGTCAAACCAGCGCGTATCGTAGGCGTTGCCGTTGGCATCGGCTAGGTTGAAGCCCTGCACGTTGGTGCCCGCCGTACCAGTAGCCGCGAGACGGTTGGCGTTGAGGTTGCGCACGGCCTCATTCTTGATGTCCACATATTGCTGCGCGTTCAGCATGTCGAACAGACGAATGGGCTTGGAAACACCTACCCACGTATCGTAGGAAAGGCGGGCCTGGCCCTTCTTGCCCCGCTTGGTCGTTACCAGGATAACGCCGCCATTGGCCCGCGAGCCGTAGATGGCCGTGGCCGAAGCGTCTTTCAATACTTCGACGTTCTCGATATCCTCAGGCGCGATGTTAGCCAGCGGGTTGTTGGCCACGCTGCCCACGGCCGAGTTGTTGCCGCTGTACGTTGGTACCCCGTCGATAACAAACAGAGGGCTTGAGCTAAGCGCAATCGAGTTGGCGCCCCGAATCCGGATAACGGGCGGGTTGTTAAGTACCCCGTTGGGGGTAGTGATGGATACGCCCGAGGCGCGGCCCTGCAAAGCCTGGTCGAAGCTCTGCACCGGGGTGTTGGCAATTTCCTTCCCGGTTACGGTAGCTACCGAGCCCGTCAGGTCGCGACGCGACTGCGTGCCGTAGCCTACTACCACGGCCTCGTCGAGGCTGGTAGAGTTCGTGGCCAGGGTAATGGTGAGGGGGCTGTCGCCGATGCGCGCCTCCTTGCTGGTGTAGCCTACAAAGGAGAATATCAGCGTGGTGGCGCCAGCTGGCGCGGGCAGGCTGTAGCGGCCGTCGGCGTCGGTGGCGGCGCCCAGGCTAGTGCCTTTTACCAGAACAGTAACACCGGGCAAACCTGCTCCGTCACTGCCAACTACCCGGCCGCTAGTCGTACGAGTTTGGGCATGCAGGTCCCGCGCTCCCATTATCAAGACGATAGCGGAAAGAGGAAGTAAATGTTTTCGCATGTGTAAGATTTGGGGGTTTAATAGTGAACAGGCCGGGCGAATATACTAGCGCAGTTGAAACGCCAACTATTCCATTTAAAAAGAAATTAAGCTGGCCCCCAGCGCTTTGAGAAGCACCGTTAATGTTTTGGGCTGAACATCAGCTTATTGCACCGAAAGCGTTGGGAGGTTTCCTTAGTGTTAACTTATGATGAAGTTGTAGCAATCAGCCTGCGAAAACCTGCCCAGCAAGCTGCTGCCAGCCAGTAGGCTACTAGTCAAAGCATGCAAAAAGCCGGCTCCAAAAGGGGGCCGGCTTTTGATAAAAGGCAGTGAAATGGGGGTGCTTACAACTGCCGCATTGGTTGGGAAAACCTAGCGCGTGGCACCGGGCTAGCGGGCGCACACTAGCTCGGCAACGCACTGCTTAGTGGCGGGGCTACGGTAAGTAAACGCGCTCCTCGGGCCACTGCACGCGGGCCAGTAGCTGCGCGTCGGCTTCGGCTAGGTGCAGCTCCAGCTTGAGTTCCTGGGCCAGCCGGCCGGCTATCCACAGGCCCAGGCCGGTGCCGGGGGCCAGTGGGTCGGCCTGATACCAGGCAGTGGTGAGCTGTGCCAGGCGGGCGCCCAGGGGGGCAGCCAAGGTATTGGCAACTTCCACGGCGGGGCCGCGCCCGCTTGCCGGAGCCAGTAGCCGCAGCACTACCGGGGTGCCGGGGGCGCCGTGCTTGCGAGCATTGTCCAAGAGATTGAGGAGAATAGTCGTCAACTGGTCGGCATCGGTGCGCCGAACCAGGCTAGTGGTTGCCACCTCCTCCGGCAGCGAAATGGTGAGCACACGCCCAGCTGCCCGAAAGCGCGGCAGCTCGCGGTCGGCCAGAGTAAGTACCAGCTCATCCAGCGCCACCGGCCGGGCCTGGGGGCGCAGGGCCGCGCCAGCCCCCAGCCGGCCCACCAGCAAGAAGTCATCGACCAGCCGGCCCAGGCGGGCCAGCTCGGCATCGTGGCCAGCCAGCGCGGCGCGGGTGGCAGCAGGCAGCGCTGGGTCGCGGCCGCTCACGTCGAGGCCGGCTTGCAGGGTGGCCAGTGGCGTACGCAGCTCGTGGGCGGCGGCGGCCAAAAAATTGGCCTGCGCCGTGGCCTGCCCGGCTAGCCGCGCCAGCAATTGGTTGAGGGTTTCGGCTAGTTCCTGCACCTCGTCGCCCGTGGCAGGCACGGCCAGCGGGGTAATATCCTGGGCGTGCTGCATGTGCCGGGCCTGCGCAGCCATGCGCCGCAGGGGCCGCAGCACGGCCGCCGCCACCAGTGGGGCCAGCAAGGCCGCCAGCGTTAGGCTGCCCAATAGCCCAAGTAGCAACGTGCGCTGTACCCGCGCCACCGCTTGTGCGAGTGGCGCGGCCGGGTGGGCCAGCCACAGCGTGAGGTAGCCGGTAGCGGCGGCTTCTTCGGCGCCGGGGCCGGGCGGGGCCGCTGCGCGGCCCACAGCCACTACGCGGTACTGCGGCCCTAGCCCGGTGCCGGGGGCATTGGGTGGTGGCAGGCTGGCAGCTAGACCGGCGGAGAATTGGGCCGAGCGAAATAGCTCGCGCTCCGGCTGGCCCTCTGCCCGAAAAGCCACCCGCATGAGTTCACCACGCTGGCCGGGGAGCGGCAGCGTAGGCAGCGGGTCGAGCGAAACGCGCCCCAGCAGTTCTTGGGCGTGTGTGCGTAGCAGGGCATCGTCGGCGTGGGTGAGTTGGCGGCGCAGGCTGCGGTATTGGTAGCCGCCGGCCGCTAGCGTGGCTAGCCCCAGCACCAGCCCAAACACCAGCAGCAGCTGCCCCCGCAAGCCCAGCCGCCAGGGCCGCCGCCCGGCACTACTGGTAGGGGCAGCATTCTGCGTAGAGCCTGATTCAGTGCGCATTCTTATAAGTCGCAGCTTCTCAGTCGGTAGCCCTGGCCAATCACGGTTTCGAGCAGGGCCGGGGCGGGGGCAAAGTCGCGGTCGAGCTTGCGGCGCAGCTGCGACACGTGCACTTCTATCACGTTGGACCCCATGTCGTAGTCTACGTCCCACACTTTTTCGGCAAGCCTGGTTTTGCTCACTACCCGGCCGGCGTTGCGCAGCAATATCTCCAGCAGCGCAAACTCGCGGTTGGTGAGGCTGATAACCCGGCCGGCCCGCGTGACCACGCGGCCCAGTGGGTCGAGCACGAGGTCGGCGAGGTGCAGGGCTTCGGCGCCGGCCGGGCCCGCCGTTTTGCGGCCGATGATGTGCAGGCGGGCTAGCAACTCCTCGAAGGCAAAGGGCTTGCGTAGGTAGTCCACGGCGCCGGCTTCGAGGCCGCCCACCACGTGCTTGCTATCGGTGAGGGCGCTGACGATAACCACCGGCGTGGTAATGCCAAACTCGCGCAGGTTGCGCAGCACATCGAGGCCACTCTGGCCGGGCAGCATCAGGTCTAGCAAAATGACGTCGTAGGGCGTGGTGGCGGCGCGCTCGAGGCCTTCGGGGCCAGTGGCGGCCACATCGGCAACATGGCCAGCCTGCGTCAGGCCCTGTTGCACAAAGCCCGCCAGTCGGGCTTCGTCTTCAACGATAAGAATTCGCATAGGGTAAGGGGTAGTGCGGGCCACGATAGGCCTAGTCTGAAAGGGTGGTCATAGCCACTTTATAGCCTGGGCTATACGCCAAAAAAACGCCAGCTGGGGTGTTCCGGCTGACGTTTTTTTTGACTGATTGTGGGCTGGCTAGCGCACCAGGTACTTGTTGCCGCCGAGCGTCAGCGTTTCGGCGCGCACCACGCGTACCGGCGTTGTGGTAGCCATAGCCTCGCCGGGGTGGGTGCCGCGCACCGTGCCGCTGGCTTCCAGGCTAGCGCCGGCGGTGAGCTTATCGGCGAGCTGCTCCACGGCGCGGGGCGATAGTTGCAAGATGGTCTGGTCGCTGAGCACAAGGCTCTTGACCTCGCCACGCGGGCCGCGCCGCAGTTCACGGATGGTGCCTTTTACCGTGGCCGTTTCCACGGTGGGCACGGTGGTAGGGCGCTGGGGCGGCGTATCGCGGATGGTTTGGCCGCCGCTGGTGAGGCTCACGAAGTGGAAGCGGCTGCGGCCATCCGGCCCCGCCTGGCGAAAACCCGTGACCGTGACGCTGCTGCCGGCCTTGGCAGCGGCCGTCAACTGCTGGCCAATGTGGCGCGGAAAGTGGATGGTATCGGGAGCGGCGCTGCCTTCGGGGCGCAGTACGAAGGCGTCGTATACCTGCTCATCGTTGCGGGCCTGGTAGCTGGCTAGTGTGCCGCGCACGTCGTTCAGCACCTGTACCTTGCCACTTAGTGCGCCAGCGGGGCCGCCCTTCGGACCGTTCAGGCCTTGCGGCCGGGGGCCGCCGGGGCCTTCAGCACCGGGGCCCCCGGCGGGTGGTGGGCCAGCCGGGCCGCCAGTGGGCAACGGGCCTGCCGGACTACCGGCCGGGGCGGGCGGTGAGGTGGTCAACCCAGCGGCGGCCTTATCGCCCTTAGCTGATTTGGAGGATTTAGTTTTAGTCTTGACAACCGTTTGCTGGGCGTGGGCAGTGGGGCTGGTAAATAAGAAAGCGGCCAAAAGGGAGGCGGCCAGAAATGACTTATGCATGAGATTGGAGGGGAGGAAATTGAGTGAAGCGTAAGTGAGCGTCGGCGAACTCCGGTTGCTCTTTCGACGCTACAAAATTTCCATCGCCCCCTGAGGACGGCCTGAAAGCCACATTAATTTTCCTTCAGCTTAGCTTTTGACTTCATTGAATAAGCTGAAGAGCCAAAGCACTGAACCAGCAGAACGTAATGACTACTACCCACAACGTCTGTCCTGCTGAGCTTACGAAGCAGCTTATCGCGCTAGAACAAGTCGTTCAAACGTGATAAGCTGCTTCGCAAGCTCAGCAGGACAGACGTTGTGGGAGTTACTTAAAAACGCAAGGCCAGGGGCTAGCCGGCGGCCACCGCCTTGCGGCGGCTGGGCTTGGCGGCGGGCTGGCGCTCGTCGCCCTGAGCCAGCAGCTCGTCGTCGCGCTCGGTCTTTTTCACGAGCCAGCTTACGCCGTAGAGGTCCTTGCGGCGGTCGCGCAGGTTGCGTACGGCGCCACTGGTGTTCAGGTCTTTGAGGAGGTCAAGGTCGAGGTCGGCGATGAGAGTCATCTCCGTGTTGGGCGTGGCCTCGGCCACGATGGCATCGTGGGGAAAGGCGAAGTCGGAGGGGCTGAACACGGCCGACTGCGAATACTGGATGTCCATGTTCTCGACGCGGGGCAGGTTGCCCACCGAGCCGGTGATGGCCACGTAGCACTCGTTTTCGATGGCGCGGGCCTGCGCGCAGATGCGCACGCGCTGGTAGGCGTTCTTGGTATCGGTCCAGAAGGGCACGAACAGGATTTTCATGCCCTCGTCGCTCAGGATGCGGCTCAGTTCGGGAAACTCCACATCGTAGCACACCAGGATGCCAATTTTGCCAAAATCAGTGTCGAAGCACTTGATTTTGTCGCCACCGCGCATACCCCAGTAGCTGGCTTCGTCGGGTGTGACGTGCAGCTTGTATTGCTCGTCCACGGTGCCGTCGCGGCGGCACAAGTAGCTCACGTTATAGAGCTTGCCATCTTCGTACACCGGCATCGAGCCGGCGATAACGTTGATGTTGTAGCTCACGGCCAGCTCCATCATGCGCACCCGGATGGGCTCGGTGAAGGCCGCCATACCCCGAATGGCCGCCGAGGCCGACTCCTCATTGGTGAGGGCCATCATGGGCGCGTTGAAAAACTCGGGAAACAGCACGCAGTCAGCCTTGTAGCCGCTCACAGTGTCCACGAAGAACTCAATTTGCTGGAAGAAGTCCTCCAGGCTCTTAGTGGCCCGCATCTGCCACTGCACGATGCCGATGCGCACATTAGACTTCTGGTTGCCGATGAGCTTGTCAAACTCCTCGTCGTAGTACACGTTAATCCACTCCAGCAGCGTGGCGTAAGCCTTTGACTCCGAGTCGTAAGGCAGGTAGCCGCGAATGATTTTCCGCACGTAAAACTCGTTCGAGAGCTGGAAGGTGAGGATGGGGTCCACGAGCTCCTTGTTGCGCACCATCTCCACGTACTTGGCGGGCGTCATCTCGTTGGCGTAGGCGGCGTAGCCGGGGATGCGGCCGCCGGCTACCATGGCGCGCAGGTTGAGGCTCTCGCACAGCTCCTTACGGGCGTCGTAGAGGCGACGGCCCAGGCGCAGGCTGCGGTACTCGGGGTCCACGAATACGTCGACGCCGTAGAGGGTGTCGCCCTCCGCGTCGTGGGTGTCAAACTTGCCGTGGCCGGTGATTTTGGCGTAGGTGTGCTTATCGCCAAACTTGCTGTAGTCCACGATGATAGCCAATGCGGCGGCTACTACTTCGCCGTTGTCCTCAATGCAAATCTGGCCTTCGGGAAATTTCTTGAGCAGGGCGTTGTACTCCTCCTGCGCCCAGGCGCCTTCCATATTGGAATACACCTTTTCCATGATGGCCTTGATGGCCTTGAAATCATTGCGGCGCAGCTGGCGCAGCACCAGCTTGTGGGCGGGTACGGCGGTGGGCGTCAGGCGCTCATCGGTGGCGGGCACGCCCGCGGGCCGATTGCTTTTTTTTTGGTGATGGGCGCCGCTAGGGGCAGCTTTGCCATTGGAAGAACCAGCCATAAGAATAAGAAAAAGCGAACAAATAAGCGGGGCGCTAGTCAAAATCGCCCCAGAAAAAACCCGCTGGCGACCGGCCAGCGGGAGTTATAACTGCTAAACGGGCAGATAGGTGCGCAAGTTTACGCAATAGGCTAGCCAGCGCGGGCCGGGCTATACGCCCGTCATCTCGGGTACTTCCTCATCAGGCACGCGCACCACGAGGCGGCCGGCGGTGGCGGCCCGAATCTGGGCTACGGATACGCCGGGGGCGCGCTCGCGCAGCACGAAGCCGTCGGGCGTGACGTCGAGCACGGCCAGCTCGGTCACGATTTTCTTTACGCAGTGCAGGCCGGTGATGGGTAAGGTGCAGTTGGTGAGGAGCTTGCTGGAGCCGTCGCGGGCCACGTGCTGCATGGCCACGATGATGTTCTTGGCCGAAGCCACGAGGTCCATTGCGCCGCCCATGCCCTTCACCATCTTGCCGGGAATCTTCCAGTTGGCGATGTCGCCGCGCTCGCTTACTTCCATCGCGCCCAGGATGGTGAGGTCTACGTGCTCGCCGCGAATCATGCCAAACGAGTCGGCCGAGCTGAACAGGCTGGAGCCGGGCAGGGTGGTCACGGTTTGCTTGCCGGCGTTGATGAGGTCGGCGTCCACCTCGCTTTCGGTGGGAAAGGGGCCCATGCCGAGCAGCCCGTTTTCGGATTGCAGCTCCACGCTGAGGCCAGCCGGAATGTAGTTAGCGACCAGCGTGGGGATGCCGATGCCGAGGTTGACGTAGGAATTGTCCTGAACTTCTTGCGCGATGCGCCGGGCGATGCCGTGTTTGTCGAGTGCCATGACCGCAGATTTAACGGATGAAACGGATTTCGCAGATACGCTTGCTTACGCAAGCTGACTACGCTTTTGGGGTGGGATTTTGGAGAGAGCTATTTAGAGGCTTGGCGCTTGGTGAGGGCGGCGTAGACGGCTTTGCGGAAGCGAGGTACCAGGTCAGGCGTGTTATTGTGCGGGAATTTTTGGGTGTAGATAAGTACTACGAGCTTCTCCTGGGGGTCTACCCAGTAATCGGTGCCGAAGGCGCCGCCCCATTCATAGCTGCCTACTGACTGGCCGGTTTTGGCCGCGCCGGCGGGCGTCACGATGCTGAAGCCCAGGCCAAACTTGTTGAGGCCTTGATTAATATCGCCAATCTGGTTTTGCGTCATTAGGGCTACCGTACTGGGTTTCAGTAACCGGCGGCCGTTGTAGGTGCCGCCGTTGAGCATCATTTGCAGGAAAACGGCGTAGTCGTCGATAGTGGACGATAGGCCGCCCCCGCCCGAAAAATAGGTGCCCGGCTGGTTAGGAAAGTCCGGCCGCAGGCTCAGCATACCCGAGGCCGGCATGGGCACGGTGCGCCCCTGGTACTCCGTATAAAGCGGCACGAGGCGGCTTTGGCGGTCAGTAGGAAGGTAGAAATAAGTATCGCGCATACCCAGCGGCTCAAACACACGGGCGCGCAGGTACTGGTCGAGCGGTTGCCCGCTCAGCACCTCAATGAGGCGGCCCAGCACATCCACGCTCAAGCCGTAGGTAAAGCGCTCGCCTGGCTGGTGCATCAGCGGCTGGCTAGCCAGCACATCAATGGCCGGGCCCAGCGTGCCCGCCGGCGAGCCCACGCCCGACGGCACGTGCGCCTTGGCATAAATGGCCCGTGCCTCGGCCGAACCAATCACCGCGTAGCCGATGCCCGAAGTATGCGTCAGCAGCTGCCGAATAGTAATCTCGCTGCGCGCGGGCACGGTGGTAAACGTAGTGTCCTTCGCATTGAAGCTAGCCAGTACCTTCGGGTGGGCGAAGGCCGGCAGGTATTTCGAAATGGGGTCGTCGAGCTGAAACTTGCCTTGGTCGTAGAGCTCCATCAGCCCCACGCTCGTAATGGCCTTGGTTTGGGAGGCAATGCGCTCGATGGCATCGGGGCGCAGCGGGGTCTTAGCCACCGCATCAGCGTAGCCGAGAGCCTTGCGGTACACCACTTTACCATCGCGGGCCACGAGGGCAATTACGCCCGGCAGGCGGCCATCGGCTACGTAGCCTTGCAGCACCTGGTCAAGTTGCGCCAGGCCCTCGGGGCTGACGCCGCCGCTCGCCGGGGCCGCCGCTGGCAGCACCGTAGAAGCCGGCGCGGCCGGCTGGGCCAGCGCCGGCACGGCGCCCAGTAGTAGCAAGCCAATTAGCACTCGTTTCATAATACGCAGGCAGCTTATAAGCCCCCCATTAATTGTCAACGTGTAAATCTCAACTGGCTAGCCACGTAGCCAGCCTGCATTAGCAGGCGTATCCGCGAAATCCGTTTACTCCGTTAAATCTGCGGTTGGGAGACGGTGCGCTGCTCGATGCGCTTCTCATAGCTTTTACCCTGGAAAATACGCTGCACGAAGATGCCCGGCGTATGAATCTGGTTGGGGTCCAGCTCGCCGGCGGGCACCAGCTCTTCGACCTCAGCCACGGTGATTTTGCCGGCGGTGGCCATCATGGGGTTGAAATTGCGGGCCGTGCCCCGGTAGATAAGGTTGCCGGCGGTGTCGCCTTTCCAAGCTTTTACCAGGGCGAAGTCGGCGTGCAGGGCGGTTTCGAGCAGGTACATTTTGCCATTAAACTCGCGGCTTTCCTTGCCTTCGCCTACCTCGGTACCGTAGCCAGCGGGCGTGTAAAAGGCCGGGATGCCCGCGCCGCCGGCCCGGCAGCGCTCGGCCAGCGTACCCTGCGGAATGAGCTCTACCTCCAACTCGCCGGCCAATAGCTGGCGCTCAAACTCAGCGTTTTCGCCCACGTAGCTCGAAATCATCTTGCGCACCTGCCGCTGCTGAAGCAGCAGGCCGATGCCGAAGTCATCGACACCGGCGTTGTTGGAGATGCAAGTGAGGTTTTTGGTGCCAAGACGCAGGATTTCCTGGATGGCGTTTTCGGGGATGCCGCACAGGCCGAAGCCACCGAGCATCAGGGTCATGCCATCGGCCAGGCCGGCTAGGGCGGCTTGGGCGTCGGCTACAGTTTTGGTTATCATGGGTGGGAAGGGGCGGGGGGAGGCAGGTAATTGAGGGGCAAAAATTCACCCATTTTTTCGAAACCCCAGTAGCCGTCCGTGAATACGGCCAGCGGATTGGCCAGTTGGCCGTTGGGCTGAATTTCGATTTCGGGCTGCATGAGAATGAGCTGCGACGCTTGCTGGTCTTGGGGCAGCGGGGCTGGCTTGGCAAAGCGCGAAGGCTGCGGGTGGTAGTTGGCATCGGGGCCTTCGTGCAGGTACGTCACCTGCAAATGGTCGCGGAAGCGCAGAAAGACGTGCCGGCCGCCCGGCGCCACGCGGCGCACGCTGTCGAGGTGCCGGGGCGCCACGTAGAGCATCGAGAAAGCGGGCGGCACGCTAGCCCAGCGGCTTAGCGAATCCTGCTCGACCGGGGAAAATGCCCGCCGCTGGCTAATCAACGCCTTGCGCAGGCTATCGGCGCGGGCAAAGCGGGGGTTATTCACAATGCGCAGCCGCCGGGCCACAAAGCCCTGCGCAGTCATCTGGCTATCGCGCACGCTACGCAAAAAATGGGCGAGGGAGCCCCGGTAGGCCCGCTCGCGGTTGGCTGCCCAGCGGCGCTGCTGGCGTTCCGACTTGGTGGCCATTTCTTCAAAAACCGGCTGGCCGTAGAACGTGACGACTTGCTGGGTGAAGTTGGAAACGAAGCGCAGGCCGTAGTATTTGATGCGGTAGCCCAGCGCCTGGTTGTCTACCTGCACGTACTTGATGGCCGAGGCCGTCAACTCATTGGCTTCGGCGTCGAAGTCAAGCAATACGTCGTCGGGATTGCGGATGCGGCACTGCTTGGAAAACGTGCTGTAGCCCAAAAATAGCTCCGTGAATTTCTGGAAGTCGCTGGCCCGGTTAGGGTTAGGGCGCACTACTACTTCGCCCAGCTGGTTGGCCGTGGGGGCTAGCCGCAGCGTTATTTGCTGCGCGCCCGGCTCTACCTTGATAGTCTGCCGGGCCAGCCGGTAGCCCACGTAGGAGGCCACGATGTCGTAGGTGCCCGCCGGTACCCTCGGAAATTCAAATGTGCCCTGCTCGGTGGTAGTGACGCCCAGCGTGGTATTGGCCAAAAACACGCTGGCGAAGGCTAGCGGCTGGTGCGTAACCGAATCTTGCACTACGCCCGTGAGGCGGCCCTGGCCCAGGGCCAGCCCCGGCAGTAGGAGTAAGAGAAAGGCCAGCGCGGTACGCATTGCAGCAGCAAATAGCAAGTGATACGCTGCAAGATACTGGCTTAGCCGCCCGGAGGTTGGGCCGCAGCGGGGTTACTTCACCGCGTCTGGCTGGTAATCGAGCGGCAAAAACTCGCCCACTTTCTCGAAGCCCCAGTATTCACCGGTCGATACGTCGGCGGGATTGCGGAGCGTGCCGTTGGCCCGGATTTCGGCCTCGGGCACTTGCAGGCGAATGCGCGACACCTGGCGCTTGGCCGGGTAGGGCTGCTTGCGCGGCTCGGGGCCGAGGGTAGCCATGGGCGCGTCGTAGTTGGCGTCGGGCGCTTCGTTGAAGTGCGTCACTTGCAGTTCGCCCGTGAAGCGCAGGTAAGTGCGGCCATCGACTACCCGGCGCAGGCTGTCGATGGGCCGGGCAGCGGGGTAGAGCGTGGCAAAAACCGGCTGCATCGTATCTAGCCGGCGCAACGAGTCGCGCTCGGCCGCCGAGAGCGAGCCGGCTGGCCGCTGCTGCAACTTCTCTAGGCGGGCAAAGCGCGGGTTGGGCGTGATGCGGATTTGCTGAGTAAGAAAGTTATTAGCCTTCAGGGTGTTGTTATAAACGCTGCGCAAAAAATGCGAGAAGGAGCCTACGTAGGCCACGGCCCGGTTGGTTTCCCACTGCTGCTGCTGCGCCGCGTCGCGGGGCGTCATTTCCTCAAACACCGGCTGTCCGCTGAAGGCAACAAACTCCGTTTCGGGGTTGTAGGTAAAGAACATGCCGAAGTACTTGAGCCGGTAGCCCAGCGCCTGGTTTTCGACCTGCACAAAGTTCTTGGCGGCCGCCGTCAGCTCCTTGGTCGAGTCGTTGGTATACACCACGATGTCCTTGGGATTGGTAATCTTGCACTGCCGCGAAAACGTGCTTTCACCGAGAAAGAAGCTGGTGAATTTCTTGAAATCTTCCTCGCGGTGGGGGTTAGCTTCTACCACTACTTCGCCCAGCTGCGGGCCCGAAGAGCCCAGCAAAATAGTCACCTGCTGCGGCGCGGCCGCCTTGCCCACCGTGATGCTTTGTTTGCCCAGCCGGTAGCCCACGTAAGAGCCCACCACATCGTAGGTGCCCGCCGGCACCTTGGGAAAATCAAACGTGCCCTGCTCAGTGGTGGTAGCGCCAAGGGTGGTATTGGCCAGAAAAACGCTGGCGAAGGCCAGCGGCTGGTGCGTGGCCGAGTCTTGCACCACACCCGTGAGGCGGCCCTGGCCCAGGGCTAGCCCTGGCAATACTAAGAGAAAGAATAAGAGCGTCTTATGCATGGTAGCCGTAAGGTGAAATAGCTGCTCGCCGCAAGCAGCCAGCCAGGAGGTGCAATAGTCGGGCCGAGGGCCAGCCTAGACCCCCAGCGCCGCCCGCGTGGCCTGCGCATCGAGCGCCAGCTGGGCCGTGAGGGCGGCGAGACCATTGTACTTTTCTTCGCCCCGCAGCCAGGCAACGAACTCCAGCGTCAGTAATTGCCCATAGAGGTCGCCGTTAAAGTCAAGGAGGTTAACCTCAATGGTTTGGGCTAGCCCGTCGCCGATGGTGGGGCGCACCCCGATGCTGAGCATACCGGGGTGCCGGGTGCCCGCTGCCGTGGTCGCCCACACCGCGTAGATGCCCTGGGCGGGCACCAGCTTCAGCTTTTCGGGCACGTCGAGGTTGGCGGTGGGGTAGCCGATGGTGCGGCCCAGCTGCTGGCCCGTCACCACGAGGCCGGTTACGGGGTAGTGGTAGCCGAGGTAGGCGGTGGCCGTGGCCACGTCGCTACTGCGCAGGGCCTTGCGGATGCGGGTGCTACTCACGCCCACCGCGTCCACATCCTGCCGCGGAATTTCCTCTACCGTGAAGCCGTAGCGGGCCGCATGCTGGGTGAGGTAGTCGAAGCCACCCTCCCGGTTTTTGCCAAAGCGGTGGTCGTAGCCGATGACCAAGTGTTTGGTGCGTACCGTTTTAAGCAATAATTCCTGAATGTATTGCTCCGACGTCCACTCGGCAAACTCCCGGGTGAAGGGCATCACCAGCAGGTAATCGACGCCGTAGTCGGCTAGCCGGGCCACGCGCTCTTCCAGCGTGTTGAGCAGTTGCAGTTCCAGCAGCTCAGGGTGCGAGGGTGGTGGCCCCAGCACCAAGCGCGGATGGGGCCAGTAGGTGATGACCACGGCCGGCCCGCCCACCGCGTCGGCCACCTGGCGCAGGCGCGCCAAAATGCGCTGATGCCCCCGGTGCACCCCATCGAAGGTGCCGCTCGTCACCACGGCATTCGCCAGGGCCGGAAATTCGGCGGGGTCAGTGATAACTACCATAAACCGCAGATTTAACGGATTAAACGGATTTCGCAGATACGCTTGCTGCGCAAGCTGGCTACGCTAGCGGGCTTTTGATTGGGGTCAGAAGCTTGGTGGTCGCCGCCTTGTTTGCTGCGCAAGCTGCTACGCTAGGCTTGGGGGGATTGTTTAGCCTGCTCAGCCTGCTGGCTGGCGTAGTAGTCGAGGCCCACGCGGGCTACCTTGATGCGCTCGCGGCGGGGGCGCTCGCTGGCTGGCTGCGTAGGAGCTTCGGTGCCGGGGGCGGCCGTGGGGCGGTCTGACTGGTCGGGGCGGGGCGGGCGCAGGGCCTGCACTTCGGCCACGGTCCAGGCGTCGGCTAGCCGGTACTCGCCGATGCGGGTGCGCACTAGGCGCGTGAGGTGCGCGCCCACGCCCAGCGCCACGCCCAGGTCGCGGGCCAGGCTGCGGATGTAGGTGCCTTTGGAGCACACTACCCGAAAGTCAATGTCAGGCAGCACGATGCGCGTTATTTCGAAGGTCTTGATGTCCACGACTTTCGATTTGATAACGGCTTCCTCGCCCTTGCGGGCCAGCTCGTAGGCACGCTGGCCATCGACCTTCACGGCGGAGAACAGCGGCGGCGTTTGCTCAATTTTGCCCAGGAAGGTGGCGGCGGCGGCCCGGATTTCGGCGGCTGTGAGGTGGGCGTAGGGCTGCTCGCTATCCACGGGCGTTTCCAGGTCGAAGCTCGGCGTGGTCTGGCCCAGCCGGAAGGTGCCTTCGTACTCCTTTTCCTGCGCCTGGATGAGGTCTATCTCCTTGGTTTTCTTGCCGGTGCAGAGGATAAGCAGGCCGGTGGCCAGTGGGTCGAGGGTGCCGGCGTGGCCGATTTTGCGCGGGCGCAGGGTGTTTTTTACCTTGCGCACCACGTCGAACGACGTCCAGGTTAGCGGCTTATCTAGCAAAAGCACTTCGCCTTTCTCAAAGTCGAAGTCCGCTAGCTGTTTTTTCTCACTCATATCAATTGCAGGTTTAGGCCCATGCCGAGCATCAGCAACAGCAGCCCGCCCACGATAATGCGGTAAATACCAAAGGCCCGGAAGCCATATTTAGTTACGAAGCCCACAAACAGCCGGATAGCCAGCAGCGCTACCACAAAGGCCACCACGTTGCCAATTACCAGCAGCTTTATTTCCGTGCCCGAGAACAACTGGCCTAGGTCGATGCCTTGTGCGTGAGCATCTTTATAATAATCGTACACATCCTTCACGGCGGCCGCTGCCATCGTGGGCATGGCCAGGAAAAAGGCAAACTCGGCTGCCGCGCGGCGTGTCAGCTTCTGGGTGAGGCCGCCGATGATGGTGGCCGCTGAGCGGCTCACGCCCGGCACGGCCGCCAGGCACTGAAAGAGGCCGATAATGAGCGCCTCCTTGTAGCTGGGGTTGGTGACCGGGTGGCCGCCTTCCTTGGGGTCTTCCTGTGGAAACCACTTATCCACGAATAGCAGTACAATGCCGCCGAGCAGCAGCATCACGGCCACCGTCGTTACCGATTCCAGCAGCGCGTCGATGTACTTCTTAAACGTAAGCCCCACCACCACGATGGGCAGAAAGGCGACCAGCAATTTCAGGTAAAAATCGAAGCTTTGGAAAAAACGCTTCCAGTACACCACCAGCACCGACAAGATGGCCCCAAGTTGGATAACTACCAGGAATAGCTTCATGAACGGGGTCGGTGCCACGCCCAGTAGCCGGGAGGCGATAACCATGTGGCCAGTGCTGGAAACGGGCAGAAACTCGGTGATTCCTTCCACGATGGCCAGCAAAAGGGCCTGCCAATAAGTCATTTAATCAACTATAAGTAATTTATAAATACCTCTGTCGTGCTGCGCTTGCGCGGCATGACAGCCGATTGGAACAAAAATGGTTAGCCGGGGCGCTTGTAGGCGGGCCGGGCGGGGGCGGGCGCTACCGGTGGTGTGGGCGTAGCCACGGGCGCTACGGGCATAGTTACGGGTGCCGCTGCTACCGGCGCAGCCGGGGCCACGGGCGCAAATTCGCCGGGGTTGCTGCGCACCATAATGGCCGCAAACTCAATCACGAAGCCTACGAACAGCAGGATGGGTCCCAGCGTGAGGCCCAGAAAACCTTCGCCGTAGGGTGCGCCATCCAGCTTCATGGTGATGAAGCCGACAGCCAGCACGGCGAGGCCGAGCCACATCAGGCGGTAGTTGCGGGGGCCGAAGGCGAAGCGGGGAGACATTTTTTCAATTAGCAATTAGCAGTGAGCGATTATCAATTGAGCAGTCATCGTGGGCTGATTATCAGAAGAAAGCTTGCAGCTTGGCAACTGATAACTGGTAATTGATGACTAATAATTGACTTAATACAGTTCGTCGAGCGATACGTTGAGGTATTTATTGACAGCCCAGTAGGAGCTGAAAAAGCCAATGGCGGTGCCCAGCCCCAGTACGCCCAGCAGGAGCAGGCCGATGAGGTGGTCGTCGCGCAGCAGGCGCAGCTGCGCTACTTCGAGGTAGGCGTATTGGAGTAGGCTCAGCAGCAGCAGCACGGCTAGGAAGCCGCTGGCCAGCCCCTGCCAGGTGGCCCGCCGCAAAAACGGCTGCTGGATAAAGAACCGCGTGGCGCCCACGAGTTGCATGGAGCGGATGAGCAGGCGCTGCGAAAACATAGCTAGCTTGATGGTATTGTTAATCAAAATGACTACTACGAGCACGAGTACCGCCGCAAAGCCTAGCAGCAGTAAACTCACGCGCTCCAGATTCTGATTGATGCTGGTGAAGAGGCTCTTAGGGTATTGTACCTCAAACACGCCGCGCTGCTGGCCCAGGCTGCGGCCCAGCAGGCGCAGGTGCATGGTATCGGTGTACTCGGGCTGAATTTTGAGCACGTAGGCGTCGCGCAGCGGGTTGTCGTCCAGGAAGTTGTGGAAGTCCTCGCCAGTGGTTTCGAGGAGTTGGCGGGCGCCCTCCTCCTTGCTCACGAAGCGTACCTGGGCGCGGCCGTCATGCTTAGCTACGTAAGCTTGGCTCTCCAGGTCTTGCTGGAGGCGCAGCAGCTCGGTTTCGGGCAGGTTGCGCTCCAGGTACACCTGCACTTCCAGGTTCTCACGCACTTGCTGGCTCAGCTTGTGGGCGTGCAGCAGCAGCAGGCCAAACAACCCGATGACCGTCAGGGCCAGCGTGATGCTGAATACCACCAGCAGGGTAGGGTAAGAGCCGAGTTTCTTCTTGCGGGGCCGGGCCATAGTACGCAAAGGTAACCGCAGATTTAACGGATTTAACGGATTTCGCCGATACGCCTGCTGTCGCAGGCTGACTACGTGGGGTACACATAGTATAGGGCAAGCCAGATGCCGCGAACCTCCGTACCCCAAACCTGGCTTAGTCAGCCTGCTTTAGCAGGCGTATCGGCGAAATCCGTTAAATCCGTTAAATCTGCGGTCTAGAGGGAGGTGCGCTTGTCTTCTTCTACGGTGAGGACCTCGCGGGCGCGGCGGGTGTCGCGCTCGCGGCGGCTCTGGTTTTCGCGGCCGAAGAGGTCGCGCAGGTTGTTGAATTCCTTGGTGTGGAGCAGCGAAATGCCGGCGCGGGGCTGGTTCACGGTGGTCACGATGTTATCGCGCGGGGTGGTTTCGTAGCGCAGCTTGGCGCGGAATTTTCCATCGGGCCGCAGGAAGTATTCCAGGCTGAAGTCACCAATGAGCGAGGTTTGGGTGGCCGAGTAGGGCAGGCCGGTGCTGGGGTTGATGGCCGAAGAAGTAGAGTTGCTAATCCCGCCCTCCCGGGTGAGGCGCAGCCGGCCGCCCAGGAAGGAGTAGCTCAGGCGCACTTGCAGGGCCTGGAGCTGGTCGGCGGTAAGGCCGTTGATATTGAAGTCGATTTCCAGGTTCTGGTCAATCTGCGAGGTGAGCAGGCCGAGCTGCGAAGAGATAATCTGGCCCAGGCTGTTTTGCACCGCATTGCCCTGCCCGGTGAGCGAGATGCCGCTGAAGCTGTTGCTGTTCTGGGGCGACAACGTTCTGAAGACGAGCAGGCTGAAAACCTGGCGGTTGAGCTCCTGCTCGTCGTTGCGCAGCAGCGCGATAAAGGAGGCCAGATAGTCTTGCAGCGAACTGGGCGCATCATCAAACTCCAGGGCCAGCTTAATGACCGGCAGCAGCAGCGGGCCGGTCAGGTTCATTACGGCCGTTACGGGTACCACGGCCCCGCTCGTGCCCGAGCCGCTGGTGGAGAGAATGGGGGCCAGCGACGTGCGCTGGGTGTAGGTGGCCGTCACGTTCATCTGGCCGTCGAGCGGGTCGCCGTTCCAGGTGATAATGCCGCCGGGCTGCACCACAAATTCCTTATTGACAAGTCCTTGCAGGGTGAAGTTATAGGCGCCGCGCACAATCTCGACTTGGCCGTACATGTTGAAGTCGCCCCGCGTGTCGATGGCCAGCCGCAGCTGCCCGGTGGCGGTGCCCCGAATCACGTCGCCCGTGCTTTCATCCAGCAAAATCTCCAGGTAGGCATCGGGCGTCACCGTCAGGTTCATGTTGAGCTGAATGCCCGATAAGTCAACCTTGTCCTGGGCGGCGATGACGGCCGCCTGCCGCGCCTGGCGGCGGTGGATGGAGTCGGGCAGGTTGCGGTTGACGAACTTGATGTAGCTGGCTTGCTCGGCCTTGGCGGCATTGTCGAGGGGCAGGGCCAGCCGGGTGCCGGCTTCCGAAGAGGCCGTCACATTCACTACCAAGTCGCTCACCGGGCCGCGTACGGTGGCCGTGCCAGTGGCATAGGCGGTGCCAAAGTACAGGTCGTTGTCGCGCCGGGTGGTGCGCAGCACCTGAAACTTGCGGAAGCTGGCGTTCATGTCTAGCGTCATGTTCTGGAAACCCTGGTGTTTGATGAGGCCGGTTACGGTGCCCAGGTTGCCCTGCTGGTCGCGCAATTGCACGTTGCTGAAGGCGATAGACGTAGTAGTGAAGCTGATGCGGTCGGCAAACTTGTACGTAGTGCCCAGGTAGCCAAAGGTGAAGCGGCCATCCGTGACATCCACCGCGCCGGCCAGGGTGGGCGCGCTGAACATGCCGCCGAGTTGCAACTGGCCACGCCCAGTGCCGCCCAGGTTTTGCAGAATACCGCCCAGAAACGGCTGCGCCAGCACCACCGGCGCATCGTTGAGCTCGCCGGTGAGGTTGAGCTGCTGGGTGGTAGAGCGGGGCGCGAGGTAGCCCGTCACGGTGAGCACGCGCTGCTGCTGGCGGGCCACGTCGAGGTGCAGGCGCAGCTGGCTGCTGGGGTTGTCCCAGTCGCCGCGCCCAGCCACCTGCCCGATGGGCGTGCCCTCATACACGAGCGAATCGACAGCCAGCGTGCTGTTGATAGCCAGCTGGTTATAAATGCCGCTCACCGTGGCCTGCATATTCAGGCGGCCCCCCAGCCGCTGGTCAATAACTGAGTTGAGGGTTGTGAGGTCGAAGTTGGCAATGTCGAGTTTGAGCGGCGGCTGGCGCGGGTCGGGCGAGATGACGCCCTGCGCGCTCAGGCGCTCATTGTCGTGGCTGAGCACGAAGTTTTGAATGTCAAATTCTTTGCCGCCACCGCTGATTTTAACCGAGTTATCGGCTGCAATAACGTAGTCCTGGTTCAGCAAGTGCAGGCCGCTGCGGCGGAAAACTATCTGCACGGCGCCGGGCAAAAAGCCCAGCGCACCGTTGATGTTGGCGCGGTTGGTGGTGCCGCTCTGGGCCAGCGAGGTCGAGAAATTGATGCGCTGCTGGTCCCACACGCCCTCGAGCACAAACCGCTCGGTACGCCCCAGCGTGGGCACAAGCTGGCGCTCGGAGGTGAGGCTGGCCTGGGCCAGCACCTCGGGCTGGTAGGGCAGCTTGGAGGTGGTGAAGTCAAACTCCGTGGCTACCGTATGTACCGGCCCGTACCAGATGCTGTCGAACCGCCCGCCGAGCTGCAAAATCGACGTTTCGCCCTGCCGGAACGAGCCGTCGAGGTGGCTGCGGTCGGCAATCTGCAAGTCGGGCATGAACAGGTTCAGCAGCGGATTAATGTGCTTGAGGTTTATGTCTAGGTCGATGGCGTAGTTGGGCAGCGCGCCCTGGCGCTTACGCCGGTAGTAGGCGGCCGTGGCGGCGGCGTTACTTTCAAAGTTGAGCCGGTACTCGTGCCACAGCGTTTGCAAGTCGCGCGATACGGCAGCCACCTCGAAGGCGCCGTTGGCCGTGAGGTCCAGCAGCTCCGAGTGCAGCATTACCTGGCGCTGGCCGCGGCTGTTGCGGGTGCTGCGCACGTCCAGCGTATCGAGGTCGAGGCTCTGGCCGCGCAGCGTGAAGTGCGAGCCGCGCAGCTGCGCCGTGCCCAGCAGCGAGTCGAGCTGAGTGCCGCGCAGGTTCACGCGGGCGGTGGTGCTCACCGTGAGCGGCACACCCAGCAGACCCAGCGTGCCGAGGTTGGCATGGGCGATATTGGCCAGCACGTCAATGCGTTGGTGCCGGGGGTCGAGGTTGACATCGCCGGTGGCGGTGAGGCGCACGGCCGGGTCGTTGGCCGTCACCGTGCCCTTAAAACCCTGGCCGGCAAAGTCGCCGTTGAGGCTCAGGTTGCGGTAGCGGTAGCCGTTGAGCCAGATGGCGGGCACGCTCAGCACGGCGTGGCCCTTGGCGATGGGCGGCACGAAGCCCGTGCCATTGACCCGGCCATTCACCGTCACGTCGCGGATAATCGACTCATCCCCAATAAACTTGCCGAGGTTGAAAGCCGTGCTGTGAATGGTGCCCTCGTACACCGCGTGGTCGAAGTCGCTCTTGGTCTTTAAGTTAAGGTCAGTTGATACCGACCCCAGCGCCGTATTGAAGCTGGCTTTGCCCACAAAGTCATTGTAAAAACCGATAAACTGCCCGTCGAGCTTCACCAGGCCCAGCCGCTGCACCAGCCGGTTGGCCGAGGCGGGCAGGAAGCGGCGCAGGTCGGCGGCGTCGATTTGGGAGGGTTGTAGGCGCAGGTCGATGAGGCTTTCGCGCCAGCGGGGCAGGTTGTCGGCGTGGGCGCGGGTGGCGACGATGTGCGTGCGGCGGCCGTAGCGCACGTCCAGGTTCTTAATCTGGAAGTCGCGCACGTAGCCCTTAGCATCGCCCGAAATCACGACGGAGTCTTTCAGCGAAGCCAGCTGCGGGGCAAATTTGGCAATGTCGTCGGTATAGAGCTTGGTGCCGCGTAGCTGCGTCACCACCCGCATCGAGTCGTTGAAATCCGAAAAGTTGCCGAAGCGCTTGTACTCAAAGCGCAGGTATTTGCGCAGCTCGCTCCGGCCCAGCCGCAGCGTCAGGTCTTTGAACTCCCAAAAGTGCTGGTTGTACTCAATGGTAGCCGTAAGCTCGTGGAGGCGCGTTTTGGTAGGCGTTTCCACGGTGCGTAAGCCAGCGATGCGGGCGCGCAGGGTGTCGGTTTTCCAGTTGAGGTTGGAGATATCGGCGTAGATGCTGTCGGCCACCAGGTGGTTGTAGTCGATGCTGCTACCATAGTATTTCTCGCGGGGCCGGTCGGGCCGCTCCAAGGCAAAGTGGCCGTTGCGAATGGCGATGTCGTGGAGCTGAAAATCAAACGGCTTGCCGGTTGTAGTCGTATCCGGCGGTCCGCTTAGGCGCTTGATGGCCGATAGAAACTGGTCGAGCGTGGTGGAATCGGGCTGGCCGGCCACGTCGCGCAGCACAAAGCGCGGCTCATGCAGCGTGAGCGTGCCCACGTGCAGGTGGCTGGGGTCGAAGACCGAAAAAAGCTTAATATCGGCATCCACTTTGCCCACGCCAAACAGCTCTTCGCCGCGCCGGTCGAGCACCCGCACGCCTTCCAGTAATATGTGCGAAAACGGCCGGATATCGACGCTACCGATAGTCACCGCCTGCCCCAGCTTGCCGGAAAGCACGCTGGCTACCTTTTGCGCTACCCGGGTTTGCACGCTTGGTACGCGCAGGGCCAGCAGTACGCCGCCCACCACCAACACCAGCACCACGGCTAGTCCAAGCAGGATTCGGAGCAGAATACGGAGGAAGCGACGCACAAAAAACAGCGGAAACCGGTTTACTAAAGCCCCCAATGGGCTGTTATCAACGCAAAGGTGCGGCTTTTAGCGCGCATCAATCGCGCCAACGTAGGAGGTAGCGGGCAGGTTCGCCCGAACTTTGCGGTCTGAACCGGTTAATTCGGGGATAGCCACCCTCGCCTGTCATTGCGAGCGCAACGCAGCGGAGCGTGGCAATCTTTCCTTAATCGCTAGGCTAGTAACCCAAACGGGAAGGAAAGATTACCGCGCTCCGCTACGGTGCGCTCGCAATGACAATTGATTAGCAATTAATTACCTAACAATGAACTTACTCGCCATCGAGTCGAGCTGCGACGACACCGGCGCGGCGGTTTTCCAAAACGGCCAGCTCCTCAGCAATGTCGTGGCCGGCCAGGCCGTGCACGAGCAATACGGCGGCGTGGTGCCCGAGCTGGCTTCGCGGGCGCACCAGCAGCACCTGTTGCCCGTGGTCACGGCCGCACTGCGCAAGGCCGGCCTCACCAAAGATGACCTCGACGCCGTGGCCGTGACCCAGGGCCCGGGCCTGCTGGGCTCGCTGCTCGTCGGCAACCTGTTTGCCAAAACGCTGGCGCTGGCGCTGGGCAAGCCGCTGCTGGCCGTCAATCATATGCGGGCGCACATCCTGGCGCACTTCATCCGCGAGCCCAAGCCGGGGTTTCCGTTTTTGTGCCTCACCGTGAGTGGCGGCCATACGCAGCTGGTGGTGGTGCGCTCGGCGCTGGACATGGAAATCCTGGGCCAGACCATCGACGATGCGGCCGGCGAGGCCTTCGACAAAACGGCCAAGCTGCTGGGCTTGCCCTACCCCGGCGGCCCGCGCCTCGACAAGCTGGCCCAAACCGGCAACCCGCGCCGCTTCGCCTTCCCCGAGGGTGCGCTCGACGGCTACAACTTCTCCTTCAGCGGCCTCAAAACGTCGGTGCTCTACTTCCTCAAAAAGGAAACCGCCGCTAACTCCGCCTTCATCGCCGAAAACCTGCCCGACCTCTGCGCCAGCATTCAGCACACCATCGTGCAAACGCTGCTGCGCCAGCTCAAAAAAGCCGTGCTGGCCACCGGCCTGCACCAGGTAGCCCTGGCCGGCGGCGTAGCCGCCAACTCGGGCCTGCGCCAAGGCTTGCAGTCTTTAGCCGAAGCCGAAGGCTGGCAGGTCTTCATTCCCGACTTCGAGTTTTGCACCGACAACGCGGCTATGGTGGGCCAGGCCGCCATCTTCCAGTACGAAGCCGGCGACTTTGCCAGCCAGCTCACCAGCCCCGACCCGCGCCTAAAACTGCACTAGCGTGGCCCACGCCCAGCGCCCCCAGCGCCCAAGCCGTATAGCCCCCCCAACAACCGCCCGCGTAGCCAGCTTGGCGAAGCCAAGCGTATCCGCGAAATCCGTTAAATCCGTTAAATCTGCGGTATGAAAGACAAGACCCCCGCCCACATCAACATCAAGAACCGCCGCGCCAGCCACGAATACACTTTCCTGGCCAAGTACGACGCGGGCATGATGCTGCACGGCACCGAGATAAAAAGCGTGCGCGCCGCCGAAGTCAACCTCCAGGATGGCTACTGCACCTTCGACCACAAAGGCGACCTGTGGGTGCACAGCGTGCGCATTGCGCCCTACACGCCAGGTACTTACAACAACCACGACGCCATGCGCGCCCGCAAGCTGCTGCTCAACAAGCGCGAGCTAAAGCAGCTGGCCGGTAAAATGGACACCGGCCTCACTATCATTCCGCTGCGCCTGTTTGTCACCGACCGGGGCTTTGCCAAGCTCGAAATCGCGCTGGCCCAGGGCAAAAAGCTCTTCGACAAGCGGGAAGACCTCAAGGCGAAGGACCAGAAGCGCGAGATGGAGCGCTTCCGCTAGCCCAGCCCAAGCCGGTTGTCCTTGCGAGGCAATTGCACTGAGGCGACGCCCGCTTTCGGGCCGCTGCGCTTGCTTTGCAGGCTCGCAAGGGCAACTGATTTTTAGTTTTTTATTTTTCTACTCCTTGAACCACGGTATTTGCGCGCTGAGCGCCGTTCCCGTCCGCGCTGAGCCTACCGACCGCGCCGAGTTAGTCACCGAACTGCTGTTTGGCGAATGCTACACGGTGCTGAGCACGCAGGGCAACTGGCTGCGCATCGAGGCCGCCGCCGATAGTTATCTGGGCTGGATTGACTTTAAGCAGCACCGCCCGGTGAGCGAAAAATACTTCGCCGCCTGGCGCGCCCAGGACCATCCCCGCGTGCTCGACCTGGTGCAGGTGGTGTCCAACGCCACCACGCGCCAGCCCATCACGCTGGGGTGCCGGCTGCCGTTTTTCGATGGCATGACGCTGAAGGTAGGCGATGATAACCCGCTGTTCTACAATGGCACGGCTACCAACTTGGCGCAGCATTGCCAGCCCGAGCGCCAGCTAGCCGTGCTGCGCAAGATGGGCCAGCACTTTCTGCGGGCGCCCTACGTGTGGGGCGGCAAGCAGGTGTTTGGCCTCGACTGCTCGGGGCTGATGCAGACGCTGTTTGGTCTTGTTGGCATTCAGCTGCCGCGCGATGCCCGCCAGCAGATTGAGTTGGGCGAGCCCATCGATTTTGTAACCCAGGCCCGGCCCGGCGACCTGGCTTTTTTCGACAATGCCGACGGCGCTATCGTCCACGTTGGCTTGGTGCTTGATGATGGCTTCATCCTGCACGCTCACGGTGAGGTGCGCCTCGACCCGCTCGACCACCACGGCATCTTCAACCGTGACCGCCAGAAGTACAGCCACAAGCTGCGTTTAATCAAGCGACTACTGTAGTAGCCGCAGCTATCAGTCGTCTGTCCTGCTGAGCTTGCGAGGCATCTTATGACGCCAGAACAATCGCTCGAACGTGCTGAGATGCTTCGCAAGCTCAGCAGGACAAATGCTAATGGATATACGCTAACTGCTTACCACACAATGGGCGCTTCGCCGTGCTGGGCTAGCCAGGCATTGGCCTTGCTGAACGGCTTGGAGCCGAAAAAACCTCGGTCGGCTGAGTACGGCGAAGGGTGCGCCGCCTTCAGAATCAGGTGCTTGCTGGCGTCAATCAGCTCCTCCTTCTTTTGTGCGTAAGCGCCCCACAGGATGAAAACGACGTGCGGCCGCCCGGCCGACACCTTGCGGATAACCTCGTCGGTAAATTCTTCCCAGCCTTTTTTCTGGTGCGAGCCGGGGGTGGCGGCCCGCACGGTAAGCGTAGCATTCAGCAGCAGCACGCCCTGGCTAGCCCAGCGGTCGAGGTTGCCATTGGCCGGGGCCGGCGTGCCGGGGATATCCTCCTGCAATTCCTTGAAGATATTTTGCAGCGATGGCGGCGTGCGCACGCCTTCGTTCACGGAGAAAGCCAGGCCATGCGCCTGGTTTTTGCCGTGGTAGGGGTCTTGGCCCAGGATGACGACCTTCACCTCCTCAAAGGGGCAGGCATCGAAGGCGTGAAAAATCTGGGGGCCGAGCGGGTACACCGTGGTAGTGGCGTATTCGCCCCGCACCCAGGCCGTGAGTTTTTGAAAATAAGGCTTCTCAAATTCGGCGGCGAGGACTGGCCGCCAGCTTTCGGCAATTTTAACCATGAGAGGGGAGAGGTAGACGAAGAAAAACGGGCCACAACTAAACGGCCCGGCCCGGCGTTAGGCCACAAAACCAATCCTGCGGGGCTACTGTTGCCCCGGCAGCGTAATTTCGCCGGCCACCGCCATGCCTACTACCACTACGCAGGGCGTAACCGTTACGGTTACGACCAACTACTTGCCCGATTACTCCAGCCCCGCGCAGGAGCACTTTGTATTTGCCTATCGCATCGATATTCGCAACGATAGTGAATTTACTATCAAGCTTTTGCGTCGCCACTGGTACATCTCCGACGTGGGTACCAGCGTGCGCGAAGTAGAGGGCGAAGGCGTGGTGGGCCGCACGCCTGTGCTGGAGCCCGGCGAGGCCCACCAGTACGTGAGTGGCTGCAATTTGAAGTCGGGCATGGGCAAAATGCGCGGTACCTACCTCATGGAGCGCGTAGCCACCGGCGAGCATTTTCAGGTCAACATCCCGGAATTTACCCTGATAGTGCCGTTCCGGATGAACTAACCGCTTATTTTGTCATGCTGAACGCCGTGAAGCAGTTCGCCCGCATCCTTGGAGTAGTACCCCACTGGTGCGGGCGAGCTGCTTCACGGCGTTCAGCATAACGTTCAAAAAGTAAAACTTGTACCAACTCTTCGCCTTCCTCCGCTATTGGCTGCTGCGCTCGGGCAATGCCCACGGGCTGCATTCGCCGTTTGTATTCAACCTCTACACCACTATCATCCGCCACACCGGGCAGTACGCTGCCTACGCGCAGGTGGAGAAGCGGCGGCAAGCGCTGCTGGCTAGCCAGCAGGTGCTGGAAGTAACGGATTTTGGCGCGGGCTCGCAGGTAGCTGGCGGGGGCGGCCGGCGCCGCACGGTGCGCGACATTGCCCGCCACGCGGCCAAGCCGCCGCGCTTGGCGCAACTGTTATTCCGGCTGGTCAACCACTTCCAGCCCGCGACCATCCTGGAATTGGGCACCTCGCTGGGCCTCACCACCGCCTACCTCGCCCTGGCCGACTCGCGCAGCCAGGTGCTCACCTTCGAAGGCTGCCCCAATACCGCCGCCGTGGCCCGCGAAACCTTCGCCCAGCTCGCTATCCAAAACGTGCGCCTCGTCGAAGGCAACCTGGATACTACGCTGCCCGCCACCCTGGCTGGCCTGGCCCAGCCGCTCGACTTTGTGTTTTTCGACGGCAACCACCGCTACGAGCCCACGCTCCGCTACTTCGAGCAGTGCCTGGCCCAGGCGCACGAAAACAGCGTGTTCGTACTCGATGATATTCACTGGTCGGCTGAAATGGAGCGCGCCTGGGAAGCCATCAAAGCCCATCCATCGGTGACGGTGACCATCGACTTGTTTTACGTCGGCCTGGTATTCTTCCGGAAGAAGCAGCGGCGCGAGGACTTCTGGCTACGGTATTAAGTAACGAAGGCTCTCCCTAAAAAAGGCCCACAGGCTAGCCTGCGGGCCTTTTTAGGGAGTTACAACAACAACCGCTACGCGTTCAAGCCCTGCGGGTCGATGTCGCCGCTGGGGCGCACGGCTTCGCGCACGCGGGTGAGGCGCTGCAACAACTTTTCGAGTTGGTCGAGGGGCAGCATATTGGCCCCGTCGGAGAGGGCGGTAGCGGGCGTGGGGTGCGTCTCGATGAAAAGGCCGTCAGCCCCTACCGCGATGGCGGCCTTGGCGATGGTTTCGATGAGGGCGGGCTGGCCGCCCGTGACACCGCTGGCCTGGTTGGGCTGCTGCAAGGAGTGCGTCACGTCCATTACCACCGGCACGCCGAAGCTGCGCATGGTGGGCAGGTTGCGAAAGTCAACCACCAAGTCGCTGTAGCCAAAGGAGTTGCCCCGGTCGGTGAGGATGACGTGCGGGTTGCCGGCGCCCTGCACCTTGTCCATTGCCCAGCGCATGGCTTCGCCATTCAAAAACTGGCCTTTCTTGATATTCACCACTTTGCCGGTTTTGGCGGCGGCTACCAGCAGGTCGGTCTGGCGGCAGAGGAAGGCCGGGATTTGCAGCACGTCCACGTACTCAGCGGCTAGGGCCGCCTCATCCGATTCGTGGATGTCGGTCACGGTTGGCACCCCGATTTCACGCCCCACCTTTTGCAGGATGCGTAGCGCCGTTTCGTCGCCGATGCCCGTGAACGAGTCGAGCCGCGAGCGGTTGGCCTTGCGATAGGAGCCCTTGAAGATGTAGGGAATCTGGAGCTTATCGGTGATGTGCTTCACGCGCTCGGCAATGCGCAGGGCCATGTCCTCGCCTTCGATGACGCAGGGGCCAGCCATCAGGAAAAACTGGCCGGAATTAGTATTGCGGAAGTGCGGAAGCGCCTGGGCGAGGGAAGTGAGCATGGGGTAGTCTGGTAGTGAGTGTTTGAAGAATAATAGAAGAACGTCATGCTGAGCTTGCCGAAGCATCTTGCTCGCTTCATTCAACGAGGCGAGCGAGATGCTCCGGCAAGCTCAGCATGACGTTCTTTTTAACTAGACAGCGGTTTGCGCAGGCAAATAAACAGCTCGCGCCCAGCGCGAGCGGGCAGCGAGTTATGGGCCGTTTCAAAGTAAATAAACTCGAAATACGGCTCAAAGTAAGCGCGGTATTCCTCCCTGCTGCCGCCAAACGGCGGCTCGCTGGCATTCGGAAACTCGGTGTCAAAGAGCAACCCCACCAGCTTGCCGCCAGGCCGCAGTAGTGCGGCGCACTGCTGGGCATAGGCTGGCCGCAGAGCAGGCGCGATGGCGCAGAAAAACGTTTGCTCGATGATGAGGTCAAAAGTCGCCTCCGCTGGGTCGAGAGCGAAGAAATCGGCTAGCCAGAGGTTTTCCCTGGGGAAGTCGGGCACGCGGGTGGCTAGCTCGGCCAGCGGCTCGGGGGCGAGGTCGGCCACCACTACGTGGCAAAAACCCAGGTGGTGCAGATACTCGGCCTCGTGAGCGCGCCCGGCCCCCGGGATAAGGATGCGCGGCTGCTGGGCCACAGCCAATTGGTCGAAGTAAGCGCGCAGCGGGGGTGTGGCGCGGCCGGCATCCCAGCCGGTGCGGCCGGGGGTGGCGTAGCGCGCCTGCCAGTAGGCGGCATCAAAGTCCTCGGAAACCGTTTGCATGAGAGCCAAGTATAACGCAGGCCGGAGCCAACTGGAAATTTCCCCTATTTTTACCCACCACAAAGGTAGGGAATGCCCCGGCCGGCCCCGGCTACCCACCTTTTTCTGCCACTTCTTTTTCCCCAGCCCCCTTCTATGGAGCCCCAACAGGACTATCCCGAACCCCGCCAGAACAATAGCCGCGTCCTCCTCTGGGTGGCGCTCGTCCTCGTGCTGCTAGGTATCAACGGGGTGCTGTTTTATTTAAATACGCAGAAGAAGACGGAAAACGAGCAGCTCACTACCGAGGTAAAAGCCAAGGATACCAAGCTGCAAGAGCAGATAAAGGAGTACGAAGACCTCAAAGCCAGCTACGAGCGCCAAAGCCAGGACCTGCAAAAGCTGGGCCTCAGCAACGACTCGCTCGAAGCCCGTATCGCCGGCATCAATGCCGATTTGCTGAAGCTGCGCTCGTTTAAGGCCGGCTCATTCTCGCTGGCCGAGCAGCAGCGCTTCAAGCAACGAGCCCTCAACCTGGAAAGCCAGCTCAAGAAGAAAGACGACCAGATTGCTGACCTGCGCCAGTCAAACGAGACGCTCTACACCGAGACGGCCACCCTTAAGGAAAAGCAAAACAAGCTGACCGATACCATCAGCACCATCGCCAAAACCAACCGCGACCTGAGCGAGAAAGTAACCGTGGCCTCGCGCCTGCAAGCCGACAATATTCACGTTACCATGCTGAATAAGAAGGACAAAGAGACGGAGGACGACAAAGAGGAATACAAAGCCAAGCGCGTGGACCGCGTGAAAGTGGGCTTCAACCTGGCCCGCAACGACGTGTCGCCGAAGGAAACCAAAACTATCTACATGCGCATCCTGGAGCCCGATGGCGCCGCGCTCTACAACCTGAGCACGGGCGGCGGCACCTTTACCGTGGATGGCCAGGAGGCCTTTTACACGATGAAGCTGGACCTGGTTTTTGACAACACCAAGCAGGCGCTCAACTTCATCTACGCGAAGGGTGGCGACTATAAAATTGGCCAGCACACCGTGGAGCTTTACGAAGGCGGTGCCCTAATGGGCAAGGCCACGTTCACGCTGAAATAGACCGCAGATTTAACGGATTAAACGGATTTCGTGGATACGCCCACTGCGTGGGCTGGCTAAGCGGATGTGTTGGCGGCCTGTCGCAATTGTTGCGGCAGGCCGTTTTTTGATGCGTATTAGCTAGGGGAGTGAAGGCTTTAATGGCGATGGAGGATTGAGTAGGACGTTATGTAGCGTGGGCATACTTTCGGAATAGTACCGACTTTTGCGGCTCTACTCTTTGCCGTCCTTTCGCTTGGCTGCTAAAAAATATCTCCTGTTGCTGCTTTGGCTGGCGCTACCGCTACTGGCCCCTGCCCAGCGCCGCCCGGCCGGCCGCGTTTCAACTCCTCGCTCCGCGCCCAAGAAGGCCGCCGCCGCCCCCAAAAACGTGGCTCCGGCGCGCCCGCCGGCTTTCCTGCGCTACCTGCACTCGCCCTGGGTCGATAGCCTCATGCGCACGCTCACGCCCCGGCAGCGGGTGGCCCAGCTTTTCATGGTAGCCGCTTATTCCAACAAGCCGGCTATTTACCAAGACTCCATCTCGACGCTGATAAAGAACTACGGCATCGGCGGGCTGATATTTTTTCAGGGTGGGCCGGTGCGCCAGGCGCGCCTGCTCAACCGCTTCCAGGCCCAGAGCCGGGTGCCGCTACTCGTGGCGATGGACGGCGAGTGGGGCGCTGGCATGCGCCTCGACAGCGTGCTGCGCTTCCCGTACCAGATGAGCCTGGGCGCGGTGCCCGCCGCCGACTCGGCCCTCATCTACGACATGGGCCGCGAGGTGGCGCGGCAGTTTCGGCGGCTGGGTATGCAGGTCAACTTCGCGCCCGTGGTCGATGTCAATAACAACCCCGCCAACCCCGTTATCGGCTTCCGCGCCTGGGGCGAAAACCCGGCCGCCGTAGCCCGCCTCAGCCGCCAGTACATGCGCGGCATGCAGGATGCCAACGTGCTGGCCGTGGCCAAGCACTTCCCCGGCCACGGCGACGTAGACGCCGACTCGCACTTGGCCCTGCCCACCGTGCGCGTAGACCGCCGCCGCCTCGACACGCTGGAGCTGCCGCCGTTTAGAAATATGATAACCAACGGTATCGGCGGCATGATGGTAGCCCACCTCAACGTGCCCGCCCTAGACACCACCGGCGCGCCCAGCACCCTATCCAAACCCATTGTGACCGGCGTGCTGCGCCAGCAGCTCGGCTTCAAAGGGGTAGTCTTCACCGACGCCATGAACATGCAGGGCGTCATCAAAAAGACGCCCACCGGCGAGGCCGAAGTGCGCGCCCTGCTGGCCGGCAACGACGTGCTGGAGTTCAGTAAAAACGTGCCGCTGGCCCTCACCACCGTGCTGGCCGCCGTGGACAGCGGCCGCATCTCGCAGGCCCGCATCGACGAAAGCTGCCGCCGCGTGCTGGCCCTCAAGCAGTGGGCTGGCCTGCGCAAGCTGCGCCCGGTGAGCGAGCAAAACCTCTTTGCCGACCTCAACCCGCCCCACGCCCGCTACCTCGCCCACCGCCTCACCGAGCACAGCCTCACGCTGCTGCGCAACCAGAATAACTTTCTGCCCTTGCAGCGGCTCGATACCCTGCGCATGGCCACGCTCGTGCTCGGCGGCAGCCCCACCGACACCACCGACTTCCAGAAAGCCGTGGCCAGCTACGCCCCGCTGGCCCACTTCCACCTGCCCGCCGCGCCTACTATGGATGAGCTGATGGACATCCGGGCCAAGCTCTTCAGCTACGACGTGGTGCTGGTGACCCTGCAAAGCCTGGGCCGCCTGCCCGCCACCAATTTCGGCATCGCCCCCGAGGCTCACCTGCTGCTGCGCGAGCTCACCAAGCCCGGCCAGCGCGTGGTGCTCAGCATCTTCGGCTCGGCCTACGCGGCGGCCAAGGTGCGCGACTTCGACCGGGCCAGCGCCGTTGTGCTGGCTTACCAGGAAAGCCCCGATGCCCAGGCGCTGGCCGCCCAGCTCATTTTTGGCGGCATCGGGGCGCGGGGCAAGCTACCGGTGTCGGTAGCTAGCAACCTGCCCGCTGGCTTCGGCCTCCCCACTAAGCCCGGCCTGCGCCTGGCCTACGCCCACCCCGAAGACGCCGGCATGAGCCCCCGCCTGGAAGCCCGCGTCGATAGCCTCATGGCCCAGGCCCTGGCGGCGGGTGCCACGCCCGGCGGGCAGGTGGTCATTGCCCGGCGCGGCGTAGTAGTGCTGCGCAAAAGCTACGGCTACCTGGCGGCCAGCGACACGGCCCCGTTGCCGGTAGCGGCGGCACCCCCGGCTGGCCCTGCTTCGGCAGCCAGCAACTTTAGAAGTGAACCAGGGAGTGAGCCAGCCGCTGCCGGTCAGTTAGCCCCGGCCGGCCCGCCCATCCCGACCATAGCTGCACCCGCTGCCCGCCTCGTGCAAAACACCGACGTGTACGACCTCGCCTCGCTCACCAAGGTGCTGGCCGCCACGCCCGCCCTGCTCAAGCTGCAAGAGCAGGGCAAATTCAGCCCCGACAGCACGCTGGGCCAGTTCTTCCCCTTCCTGCGCAAGACCGACAAGGCCAGCCTCAAGCTGCGCGACGTGCTCACCCACCAGGCCGGCCTGCCCGCCTGGATTCCCTTCTGGAAGGCACTGGCCAAGCCCACCGGCGAGCTGCAAAAGCGGTGGTTCCGGCCCGATTCGTCGGCGGGCTTCCCGCTGCCGGTGGCGCGCGGCATCTGGGGCCGCAAGGACCTGCCCGCCTACCTGCAGCAGCAGCTAGCCGCCGCGCCGCTCACGCCCCAGCCCGGCTACGTGTACTCCGACTTGTCGTTTTACCTCTACCCTGACTTGGTGCGCCGCCGCACGGGCCAGTCGTTCGAGCAGTTTTTGACTAAGGAGGTGTACGCCCCGCTAGGCTCGGGCCTGCATTTTCAGCCGCTGCACCACTACGCAGCGGCCCGCATTGCGCCCACCGAGTACGACTCGCTGTTTCGCCGCCAACTGCTGCGCGGCTACGTCGATGATGAGGGCGCGGCGCTGCTGGGCGGCGTTTCGGGCCACGCGGGCCTCTTCGGCTCGGCCAATGACGTGGCGCAGCTAGCCCAGGCCTACGCCTGGGGCGGGCGCTACGGCGGCCAGCAGCTATTCAGTAAAGACATTCTGGCCGACTGGACGCGCCAGCAGTTCCCCGGCACTGCCAACCGGCGCGCCCTGGCCTTCGACCGGCCCGCCGTGCCCGCCAGCGGTAATACTGCGCCGGGCGCATCGGCCGGTAGCTTCGGCCATTCGGGTTTCACGGGTACTTATTTCTGGGTTGACCCCGCTCGGGAACTCGTAGTAGTGGTGCTCACCAACCGCCTCAATCCCTCGCGGCGCAACAATAAGCTGGGCCAGCTCAATGTGCGCACCCAGATTCAGCAGGTAGCGATTGAAGCAGTGCGGTAGGGGATAGTCGTGTGCCGTTCAACGAAGACTACAAAAGTCTTCAAGACTTTTGTAGTCTGGCGCTCATCCAGCCTATTAGTATGTTGGCGGCCGGCTCATTCACTTGGATAATAAGCCCCGCTCCCTACAAAACCTGCTCCTGTTGCAGCCAGCTGATAGCCTCAGCCTCCGTGATGCACTGGTTCATGCGGAAGGGCAGCCGGGCGGCATAGGTCGCCGGCTCGGGTACCGAGCCATCAGTCATGAACTCTTGGCGCAGGCCGGGGGCCATAAAATAGGCCAGGCGTACCGGCTCGCCCAGCTCGCGCACGGCCTGGGGATAGTAGGAGGTGAGCAGCCAGTCGATGGTAGCCGGAGCACTACGGCCCCGCCGCCGGATGTCGAAGAGCCAGTAGTGCGCGTCGAAGTGCTGAGCTGCCGCCAGCAGCTCGGCATAGTCGCGTAGGGCCTCGGCTTCCGTCACGGGCCGCAGCCAGCGGGCAATGAGCACCTGTACGTCCGTCTGGTAGCTTATCTCAAGGTAGTCGGAAGCAGAGTGAAGGCGGTGCATGGCGAAGCGGGCGGCAAGTAAAAGCTGGCTTGCCGCCATACGAAATAGCCGGGGCAAGTGTTTACAGGCTAGCCCGCCTGCCGTAGCCGGGGCGCCCCGAGCGCCCGCGGCTGCTATCTTCCGGCCTTCGCCCACTTCCCACCCGCCCCGAATATGCTCGGACTCATGATGCAAACGCCCCTGCGCATCGCGGGGCTGCTCGAACACGCTGCCAAGTGGCACGCCGACACCGAAATTGTGTCGCGCCTGCCCGAAGGCGGCCCCCTACACCGCTACACCTACGCCGCCGCCCACGGCCGCGCCCAGCAACTCGCCCACGCCCTCACCCGGCTGGGCATCCAGGCCGGCGACCGCGTGGGCACCCTGGCCTGGAACACCCATCGGCATTTCGAGCTGTACTACGGCATATCGGGCATTGCGGCGGTGTGCCACACCATCAACCCGCGCCTGTTTTTCGAGCAGCTGGTCTACATCATCAACCACGCGCAGGACCGGCTGTTGTTCTTCGACCTCACCTTCCTGCCGCTCGTTGCCAAGCTGGCCCCGCACTGCCCCACGGTGGAGAAGTGGGTGCTGATGACCGGCGAAGAGCACCTGCCCGCCGGCTCCGACCTACCCGGCCTGGCTAGCTACGAAACCCTGCTGGCCGCCGAAAGCCCCGCCTTCGCGTGGCCCTACTTCGATGAAAACACGGCCTCCTCGCTCTGCTATACCTCTGGCACTACCGACGAGCCCAAAGGCGTGCTCTACTCGCACCGCTCCACGCTGCTGCACAGCTACGCCGCTTCGCTGCCCGACTGCTTCAACTGCGGCGCCCGCGATGTGATTTTGCCCGTCGTGCCCATGTTTCACGTCAATGCCTGGGGCGTGCCCTACCTGGCCGCGCTCAACGGCTGCAAGCTGGTGCTGCCCGGCCCCGCCCTCGACGCGGCCAGCCTCTACGAGCTATTTGAGAGCGAGAAAGTTACCTTCTCGGCCGGCGTGCCCACCATCTGGTTTGGGCTGCTGAATTATATGCGCGAGGGCCAGCGCAAGTTCGCTACCCTGCGCAAGATGATAGTGGGTGGGGCCTCGTGCCCGCCCGCCCTGCTACGGGCCTTCGACGAGGAGCTGGGCGTGGAAATTCGCCACGCCTGGGGCATGAGCGAAACCTCGCCGCTCGGTACCGTGAGCACCCTCAAAGCTAGCCAGCTCGACTTGCCTGAGGAAGCGCAGTTCTTCTACAAAATCAAGCAGGGCCGCGCCATTTTCGGCGTCGATATGGAGATAGTGGACGAAGCCGGCCAGCCCCTGCCGCACGATGGCGTGGCCTTCGGCGACCTGCTGGTGCGCGGGCCGTTCATTGCCAGCGACTACTTCGGCACGGCCAGCCCCGGCCAGCTCACGGCCAGCGGCTGGTTTCGCACCGGCGACGTGGCCACCATCGACCCCGAGGGCTTCATGAACATCACCGACCGCTCGAAGGACGTGATAAAGTCGGGCGGCGAGTGGATTTCCAGTATCGACCTCGAAAACCTGGCCATTGCTCACCCCGCCATCGCCGAGGCTGCCGTCATCGGCGTGCCCCACCCCAAGTGGAGCGAGCGCCCCCTGCTGGTAGCCGTGCGCAAGCCCGGCCACGAGGTCAGCGGCGACGAGCTGCTGGCCTTCCTCGACGGCAAAATCGCCCCCTGGTGGCGCCCCGACGCCGTGGAGTTCGTGGCTCAGCTGCCCCACACCGCCACCGGCAAGCTCCTCAAAACCCAGCTCCGCAAAGACTTCGCCGGCTACGAGCTGAAGGCGTAGCCAGCGAAGTGTTGAGTCTTATTTGTTGAGGTGGTCTTCGTGGCTAGAGACTTTATCCGAGAAAATCTTTTGCAGCTCGGGTAGGTGCTCCTGCATGCGGCGCTGCCCCAGCTCCATACCCATAGCCATCATGGTAGGGAGCTTGGTGGCCATCTTTTGGCCGGCCGGCGACTGGTAAAAACGCGTGATTTCCACAAGCTCAGCCTCGGAGAACTCGCGGGCGTACGCTGCAACCAAGTCTGGCTTTAGCGAGTTGAAGCTTAAGTATTTGCGCATGAAATCACGCATATCGCCTTCAAAGCGCTGCAACTCGGGATGCTGCTTTAATTGTACTTGCAGCCCACTGTCAATCAGCTGGTTGAACGATGCTTCGGTATAAATGGTATTCAGCAGCGCTTCGGCTGCCTGCCGCTGGCCGGCCGTGGGGCGCGCTGGTGTGCTGGTCGTAGTAGCTGCCGTGGTTTGGGCCATCGCTGGCGTTGCCAAGCTCCCGGCCATCAGTGCAAAAAGTAAGTAACCTATTTTCATGCATCGAATATAGCGGTTGGGGTAGTAGTAGCCGAGGCTGGCCCTGATGAGCGCACCGGCCAAGCCGGCTGGCTAGCCCCAAAAGAAAGCGTCCCGCTAGCCTGGGCCAGCGGGACGCTTTCTTTTGGGGCTAGCCAGCCGGCTACTGCCCGCGCTCCTGCAAGTAGGGGGCGAGCACGTCGTAGGCTTTCTTGGCCCGGGCCTCGTCTTTTACCTGCGCGGCGGCCTGGTACACGCTCTGGAGCGTGAGCAGGTTCATGCGCGTGGCGTCGTCGAAGAGCGCGCCGTCGTGCGTCTGGAAGTAGCTCAGCGAGCCGATGCTGCGGGCGGTGAGCTTGTCGAGGATGGCGTCGGCCTTCGCCTTTTCGCCTACGGCGTAGAGCACGGGTACGAGCTGCGGGGTGTAGTAGTCGTAGGGTACGGCCGCGTCGGGCATCACTTCCAGGCACTTATTGGCTACCTCCTTGGCCTTGGCCATGTCGTTGCTGGCGGCGTAGGCGTTGGCCAGGCGAGCAAACTTATCGCGGTAGTTGGAGGGGAAGCGCAGGTTGTTTTCGTCGTAAAAAATGCTGGCGTTGTTCAGGCCCCGGTACTGGAACTTGTGCATCAGGGCGTCGTAGCAGATGGATTTCTCCACGTAGCCCTCGTCGCCGCGCTTGTCGTAGTTGGGGTCGCGCAGGGGCAGCAGGCGGTAGGCCATGCCTTCCAGCTGGAAGTAGGGCTGGAGGTTCATGTAGTCGCTAGGGGCCACCGTGGAGCTGAAGTAGATGGGGCGCTTCCAGTTGTTGGTGGCAATCATGTCGAGAATCACCAGGTTTTTCTTCTCGATGGCGCGCTTGCCCATACTCCAGTCCATGTGGCTCACGAGCTGGCCTTCGCGGCCTTTGGGGATGATGCCGAGCTTTTTGACGGCCGCCGTGTCCACGTTCAGGAAGAACTTGGGCGTGGGGAAGGTCATGGTTGAGTAGTTGCCGTCGGTGTACTTGAGCAGCGGGCTGCCCTGGCCCACCAGGCTGATAAACTGCTTGAGGTCGAGGCTGTCCACGGCGGGGTTGGGCGAGAAGGGCAGCATGTCGTTGTTGCCCTGCGCATAGGTTGCCTCGTTCATCGTGATGGGCAGGCCTTCGGAGAGGTAGGCGCGGCGCTTCATCTGCTGGATGTACCAGTCGGTATTCAGGTACGAGAGCACGGCCACGCGCACGTCGGTGCGGATGCCTTCGACCTCCTGGGCGTACCAGAGCGGGAAGGTGTCGTTGTCGCCGTTGGTGAACAGAATAGCGTTGGGGGCGCAGCTGTTGAGCAGGTTGCGCGCCGAGTCTACCGAGTTGTAGCGGCCCGAGCGGTTGTGGTCATCCCAGCCTTGAGCCAGTAGCAGCGTGGGCGAAATCAGGCCCAGCAGCACGGCCACGCTGGCGCGGGCATTCTCGGCCTTGAGGGCGGCGGCCAGCACTTGGCCGAGGCCAATGACGCCGAGGCCAATCCAAATGGCGAAGGCAAACGTGGCGCCGGTGAAGGTGTAGTCACGCTCGCGCGGCTCGATAGGCGGCTGGTTGAGGTACACCACGATGGCGATGCCCGTAAACAGGAACAGCAGGCCTACCACCAGGGCATCGTGCCCGCGCCGGCGGATTTGCACAAACAAGCCAATTAAGCCCAGAATGAGCGGGATGGCGAAGAAGTTATTACGCGCAAAGCTCTCGCCGATGCGCTCGGGCAGCGCTGCCTTGCCGGGGCTGAAGGGCGTCACCACGCCCGCCTGTTGGATGTCGGACTCGCGCCCGATGTAGTTCCAGCCGAAGTAGCGCCAGAACATATGCCCAATCTGGTAGCGGAAGAGGAAGCCCAGGTTTTGGGCCATCGTGGGCTTGGTGCCCTCCTGCAAGTCGGGCACCCACTTCTTGTACTCCTGAATGTGGGCGGGGTCGTAGCTGTAGAGGCGTGGCAGCAGCATCTTGTCGGCGTCGGCGTAGCCGGGCTCCTGGGCGCGGGGCAAAATCTCGACGTACTGGCCGCCTTCGCGCTTGTAGCGGGGCGCGCCTTCCTCGTAGTGGTCGGGCTGGGCGTTGAACTGTGGGCCGTAGAGCAGCGGGCGCGAGCCGTACTGCTCGCGCTTGAGGTAGCTCACGAAACTCAGCACATCCTCGGGGTTGTTCTCGTTAATGGTGGGGTGAAACGACGAGCGGATGGGCACAATCAGGTAGGTCGAGTACCCGATGAGGATGAACACGAAGCACAGCATGGCCGTGTTCAGCAACTGGCTGCGGCGCTGGTAGGAGAGGCGGAAGCCAAACCAAATCAAGCCCACAAACAGCAGCAAGAAGATAATCAGGCCCGAGTTGAAGGGCAGGCCCAGCGTGTTAATAAAGAAGACCTCGAAGCCGCCGGCCAGCGTGGGCAGGCCCGGGATGATGCCCACCAATACCGAGCCCACAATCACGAGGCTCACTACCAGCGTGATGATGCCGCCCACCATGTTGGGGATAGCCGAGCGGCGGTAGTAGTAGATGAAGGCCAGCGCCGGCAGGGCCAGCAGGTTCAGCAAGTGCACGCCGATGCTGAGGCCGATAACGTAGGCTATGAGGATGAGCCACTTATCGGAGTCGGCATCGTGGGCATGCTCCTCCCACTTCATCATAATCCAGACTACGGCGGCCGTGCACAGGCTCGACATGGCGTACACTTCGCCTTCTTCGGCGTTGAACCAGAAGGAATCAGAAAACGCAAAGGAGAGCGCGCCGACCACACCCGCACCCAGGATGAGCAGGGTTTGGTAGCCGCTGGGCTCGGGCGTTTCGGTTTCAAACTCGCTGTTGGCCACCAGCAGCTTGCGGCCCATGCGAGTGATAATCCAGAACAGGAACAGCACCGTAAACGAACTGCTCAACGCCGACAAGGCATTGACCAGCACCGGCACCTTCGTTACATCGCCAAAGCTGAAGAGCGAAAACAGCCGCCCCAGAATGAGGAAGGTGGGCGCGCCCGGCGGGTGAGGCACCAGCAGCTTGTAGGAGCAGGCAATGAACTCGCCGCAGTCCCAGAACGAGGCGGTGGGCTCCAGCGTGAGCAGGAAGACGACGGTGGCGATGGCAAAGACCACCCAGCCGACCAGGTTATTCA
>Ga0265798_10000464_pt1 | contig 68238 bp, 72 predicted proteins | sample P3T30metagenome_FD_192430 | JGI IMG/M metagenome (GOLD analysis project Ga0265798, IMG submission 192430) | Plant litter microbial communities from East Loma Ridge, Irvine, California - P3 T30 | ecosystem: Environmental > Terrestrial > Plant litter > Unclassified | place: USA: California... | reverse complement strand
TTGGGCGTAGGCTCTCGCGATGTATTGGCCGATGCCCTTGCCTGCTCCGGTGATGAGCACGGTGTAGCCTTCGGGGAGAGAGACTTTGGACGGGTCTGTTGAGGCGTTGGGCTCGGTGTGTAGTTTGTTGGTTATTTTGTTGCCCAGGTGGGTGGGCATCGGAGGAGGTCCTTGGGACATGATGGCGATTTGAGACGGATGTCTGTAGATGGTGGGAACGGGTGTTGTCGTCGTGGGTTCCACGTATCAGCACGATTGTCTGATGGATCGATGCATGGTGGCGTCATCAAAAACTTGTCTTCCGATGCATGTTTACATGTTTCGCAGCTCAATACAAGCTTCAAAAGACTTCGGATAGGTGATAGTAGATTACAAACGAATCTTTGATTGGTCTTGTATGAGAACCTGGTTACTTCGGTGTGAGCTTTTCGCCAATACTGACCTTGAACTAAGTTGCTCGTTGGTCTTCAACTATCGTTTCCATTACCGTTGAACAATCGATGATTTCGCAAGGAATATTGCCGACCGACTGACTACAGGATGGTAGCATCTTTAGGGGTCTACCGCAATGAGGACGATCAATCATTCTGCTGATTAAGAGGTGACATGGAAGTTTTATACGAGTATACTTGTTCCGACTGCGATCCAACAAAACCCCAACCCTAACCCTGGACAGATGGAATCGGTCAGGTATGGCGGTAAAATCTCGGCCGTACAAGCCACTGCCCAACGTCGCCCAAACAAGTCACTCTTTTTTGGCCCACTGAGGGCTCGGGCAGCGATGACTCCAGGCCCTTTCTCTCTCTGGATTACCTATACCACATACATGGCATGAACTCAACAACATCAACGGTTAACTCGGAAGAGGCCCATCGCCAATCAGATTGGCTTCATCACCCATCCAGATGGTTCGCCGTTGCGTGAACCTGACGCTATTACTTTGACTCTACTACCTCCGATGGATTAACAAGGTCACATGCCTGTCATGGAGAAGGCAAGTCTTCGACGTTTATGTCAGAGGCAAGTATGGTTATCCTAGTTCACCTCGATCCGAGAATCCCGTCACAGCAATGCCGCCGTGGTATGAGCATGAGAAGCCATATGTTACCACCTCATCTGGCTCTGTTCACATACCTACCTATCTACAGCATAGATTCACGAAGAGCTGGTGTTGCCACGCTGCGCCCAAAGTATGCCACGCCTGCAGCCTCAATACTACCCAATCACCCGCCAAAAGTCGGGCGTAAGCAGGTCTACGAACCCTAATGTTGAATACCGACAATTGAAGATCAAGCATGTTCCGCGCAGCCATACCCTCTTCCACTGTAGGTACAGCCACACAGATTTTCTCATCCTTTTTTCTTTCCGTCATGTTCCTCTGCATCTCTTCAAAATCTCATGCCGTCCATCAACTTGAGAGTAAGAAGGAAACCCGACTCGCCTTCTTGTACAACATCGAGATTGTGATGCTGGACCAGGCCCAGGAACTACCATGCATCCCATCTGCCATCCAAAGGCTGAGCGACTGCTTTCCTCGCCGCGAACAATCAGCCGAAGCGGTCCCAACAAGGAGACCTGGACGAGACCGCCGGGCTGGTATCATCAACCGCGCAAAGAGTGCTACAGTACATGTACCTTCGGGGCTTAGGAAACGCAGACAACCCATTTCGCCGAGCGCTATTCGACAACCACGCCCGGTCGGCTTCGAATGTCTGCTACTCCCACGGCTCTCTTTCGGCGAGGCATTGCTAGATGTAGACGAATTGTTTTCCAGCATCAGCGGATCGAGTAATACAACACCGCCACCATCCTGCCAATATGATCTAAGTGCCGACACTCGAGACCGGCGAACCCAAGCCAACGAATACCACGAGGAGTGCGTACCTCAGCATCCGATAGAACATGCACGCACGGGATCCGAATCTCCTAGTCCACTTCTCCAGCTCCAGCCTCCTCTACACCAAAACCAGGACACTAATCTGCTCGAGACCTGTATCAGAGAACTGATGGCGACACCAGAGAGATCTGAGAGGAGGCGTGGCAGAGCAAGAGACAGGAGGGTCTTCGACGATGGAAGCACACGGCCAATACCCTTACTTACACAAAGTTCACACGGCGGCTATTCTCTTTTCCCATCTCTACGGCAGCGTACAGGGAACGCCACTCCTCCTGCTTTAATTCACCGTCCGGGACCAGAGCACCCACTAGCGAAAGCACGTCTCGACAGTGCCGCCGTTCCGGCGAGCGAATCTCACCAAGCAGAGAATCACAAAACAAAGGCGCGCCTCGACAGCGCCGACCTTCCAGAGAGCGTGATTAACCGAGTGTCCACGCTAGACGCGCTAGAAGAGGATTTCTCTCGGGACTCTGCAGCCTATGTTCCTGAGAAGCCCGCATCAACGGATTCGTCGGGTCAGAGGAATGCAAGGGCGGTACCTGTGAATTGCTCTCAATCTTTGATTGAGATAAACGACACAAGCGCCATCAAAGAAGCCAGTCCACCGGTTCTTTATCAACCGATGATTCTGCCGTCACCACTATCGGGAAATCGCAGCCAAAATGCAAGCCGAACTCTTCCACTGGCGCAATCACTGAGGACCTCGAGAACTTTGAGATGCCGTCCAACAACCGTCAATCGACCACATAATCTACCAACACCAGGCATAGTCGCATCGGAAAATCCATCACCATCGAAAGAAGACGCCTCAGCCATCGTAGATGGACCCAATAACTCATCGGGGATTCTAGCTGCATCGTCTTCATCGTCACCGCCTGTTTCGCCTTATGATTTTGCACGGAGAGGAACATAGTCGAGCATTAATCGGGTTTGGACAGTGCACCGTTCGCCGACCTTTACTGGCTTTGTGTGTGTTGGAGGTAGCTATAAGTTTGCGTCAAGTCTCAGGTCTGATCTGATAGATGACCGAAGCTATTTCTCTTAATTTACGAGAGTATGAGGTATTTGAACACTCATGTTTTGTTACCGTATATGTGAGTAAAATACTCCTAAAGGTATCTCTCGTGTTGTCCCAGCCATCAGTCCATGTCAACCAGAACGATATGCCTTCTTCACACATCGCAGCAAAGTGAAACCTTCCCAACCCCTCTTCTTCACAGACGCATGTGCATGTATACGTGGCTAATTTGCTGCAGTATTACATATCACACGAACGTATACAACCCCCACTTGTCAGCAATATTGCCATGTCATCACTTCACATGTCAAGGTTTGTTGACCGAACACGTAGAGCATTCGATGGAGAGTATCTCACGAGTACCAGCGAGTTGACATGATATATCGGCTGCTGGCGATAATACTTGGGATCATGATCTGTTGACATCAAAGTAGGAGGAGACTGTTCATTCACTGGTACAAAGTACGGTTCGTCTGATATACGGATCTCGCTGATAATTGAATCCCATCGTGTCAACAGACTTTAGCATTCACTTGGACAATGAAAGCCCCCGCCATATAGGTAATCGGCCAAACTCCAAGCGAGAAGCCACTCTGACGCAACGACGACCCCAATCGAATCCAAGTCCCAAGCCCCGACTCCGACTCGACTCGCGCACGCATCCAGACCGGCTCGACCTCACTTCCCGCTACTCTCGAGCTCTTACACAGTAACTACCACTCCCTCCTCCAGCAAAAACACATCCTCTCGCAAAAAGGATAGCGCACGCCCTGCGACGGCCTCCTCCAAAATGCAGCGCATCGACCCCCGCCCCGAACCTTCGCAACAGCAATCCTCCACCACCCCGCCCCAGCAGTCGCAGCAATCGCAAGCCCAACAGCAACAACAAGGCCAAGGCCAAGCACAACAATTCATGCCCACCGGTTTCGCGAGCACAGGCGCAAACCCGCACACGCAGAGCTTCGAGGAGATCTACGGGATCCCGGAGAATTTCCTGGAGATCGAGGTACGTTTTCTTTGTGTTTGGAAGATGGAACAGGAAAGAGGGGCAGCACGCGAGCAGATGATTTCCGAGGGGCGGTGCATAACGAATTGAGGAAAACCAAATAGCCGGCAAATGTCGGCTTATTAGACTGCCTAAGCAAGAACACACACACACACACGCGAGCTACCAGAAGAAGAAGAAGAAGAAGAAGAAGAAGAAGAAGAACAACAACAACACCTCACTAACACCCTCTCTCCCCACCCAAACAGGTAACAGACCCACAAACCCACCAACCCACCGCCTCGCCCTCCTCGCGCTACACAACCTACCTGATCCGCCTGTCCACCAACATCCCAGCCTTCAAGCTGCGCCGCTCCGAAGTGCGGCGACGCTACTCCGACTTCGAAGTCTTCCGGGACCTGCTGGAGCGCGAGAGCGCGCGGGTCTCGATCCCGACCCTGCCGGGGAAAGTGTACCTGAACCGCTTCGACGACAGCGTGATCGAGGAGCGGAGAAGGGGGCTCGAGAGGTTTTTGAAGATTGTCGTGGGCCACCCGTTGTTGCAGACGGGGAGTCGGGTGCTGGGGGGATTCGTGCAGGGTGAGTTTCTTTTTGGTTGTTGTTGTTGTCCAACTTTCCTTCTTCTTCTTGTTGTTGTGTCTTGTTCGGCGCTGACGGAATGTGATTGATACCACAGATCCCAACTGGGACCGTAATGCGTGGTGACTACCTCAAGGTCGAGCATGCCTTGAGATCGACAACCAAACCGAGGAATGGATGGTCTACGGGGCCGCGAGAGCCGATCGAAGGCGCGGTGTAGCAGCCACTGGCTAAGACCGAGGACATTTTGAAGAGAGTTCGAGCGAGTGGCTTCAAGATAGGGGCGTTCTCTCGCTTTGGTGAGACTGGAGACTGGAGGCTGGAGAACTGAGCTGGCGATTTCGTGTTCATTCTAGCGCTTCCGGTTCCCTGCATTGTGAGCGGGCAATGCAAATGCGGCTGCAACTGCAACGGCAGCGATTGAGAGTCATTCTAATTGTGTTCATAGCACGTCAAAAGGAAAAACCCAGCATCGCAAGAGGATTATTTTCTCGAGTCAAACGAACATTTCGCCATCGAGGAGAAAGCCAAGGCAATAAAAATCGTAACCATGTATCTCAGATAAATTTCGGAACAAAGTCTACAAGAAAAATGCTCGTCTGTAGTCATCTATCACACCAATCCCCTGCCAAATTCGAGAAAAATAACCCGATCTAATAAAAAACGCTTGATGCTTTTCCTTCCAAACTTCTCTCGTTCTTCACAACAACCACTCTATGCGGAAACAGTACCCCTGACACCACCCTTGCCGCCAACCTCGCGGGCGACGAAAGTGATGGTAAGGTCGGCGCCAATGTTGACCTGCACCTCGACCTTGCCGTCCTTCTTGACGTCGCGGACAGCGGCCTCGGCAAGAGTCTTGCCAACCTTGAAGACCTTCTCGCGGATCTCCTCGGGCTCGTCGTCGCTGTCGTCGTCGCTGTCGGCTGCGTCGCCGTTGGCCTCGGCCTGGCTGACCTTGATCTCGCGCGAACCCTCGGCGAGGCGGAGGAGGACGTCGCCGCCGGCGGGGACGGCGATCTGGGCTGTGCGGCGGGCGGGGACGGGGGTGTCGGCCGGGATGATGGGGACGAAGCTGCCGTCTGCTTGCTCGAGGCCGATGGCAGAGGGAGTGTGAGGAGCGACGGTGACGACGGGCTCGATGCTCGACTCGATGTCTGATTGCTCGAACTCGGAGATGAGCGAGGCCTGGATGGCGGCGCCGCGGGCGGAGAGCTCCGAAGGGTTGACGGCCGAGGGGCTGGTGGAGGGTGCGGTGACGGTTGTGGACTCGGGGAAGTGCGAGCGGAGGTTGGAGGCGATCTTGGGGGTGTGCGAGGTGCCGCCGGAGAGCAGGATGTGGTCGACGTCGAGGATGTCGAGCTCGGCCTTCTTGACGGCGGCCTCGATCAGGCGGGTGAAGGACATGAAGACCTTGTTGGCGAGCAGCTCGTAGCGAGTCCTGTTGACGGAAAGGCTGAAGTCGATGCCGTCAACGAGCGACTCGATGCTGAAGGAAGCGGACTGGCCAAGGGAGAGGGACTTCTTGACGGCCTCAGCCTCAAGGGTGAGCTTGGCGAGCGAGCGCTCGTTGGTGCGTGGGTCGGCGGCGGACTTGTTCTTCTTGAGGAACTCCTTGGCGGCGTACTCGATCAGGACCTCGTCGAGGGCCTTGCCGCCGAGCTCGTAGTCGTGTGCGGTGGCGAGGGTGGTGTACATGCCACCACGGCTGGCGACAACAGCAACATCGGAGCGGATGCCACCAAGGTCGGCAACAAGAACGATCTTGTCCTGGCTGGCGGGCTCGGACTCGCCGCTGAGCTGCTGCTTCGCGTCGTGGGCGAGGAGAGCAGAGATGGGCTCGGGGATGGTCTGGATGATCTCAATGCCGGCCTTGGCAGCAACGGCGCAGACGGCAGCCTTCTGGGCGTCGTTGGAGTCGGAGGGGATGGTGAGGACGGCGCTGTTGACCTCGCGACCAAGGTAGGCGCTGGCACTCTGCCTCAGTCTTGTGATGTACCTGACGGCGACCTCCTCGACGCTCAAGCAGCTCTTCTCATCACTCTCGCCCTCCTGGATCTGGAAGCATGCGGTCTTGCCGTCGTCCTTGGGCTCCGGGCGGGCGCTCTGGTGGCAGGCACGGGGGTCGACGTTCTTGAACTCCTTGCCCAGGAAGTCTCTGAAGAAGGCGACTGTGTTGCGCGGGTTGCGGACGAGCTGCGACTTGGCCTGGGTGCCCTCGTACTCCTCGCCGGCGACGTAAGAAAGGATGGTGGGGATCTGACGGTCGCCCTCCTCGTTTGCGATCACCTCTGCCTTGCCATCGGGGCCGGTGTAGGCGATGCTGCTGTTGCTGTTTCCGAAGGTCAGGCCGATGGTGGTGCGGCCGGGCGTGTCGGGGGTTGTCTCTGCGGCGCTCATTGTGGTGGTGGTGGTGGTGGTGGTGGTGGTGATATGTGAGAGGGAGGGGAGGGGAGTAGTATGTAGAGGGTGTTGCTGTGGTAGTGGTTGCGGATAATGAAAAGTAATAAATTCAAGAGTAGGTAGAATAGGTTACATAGCGGCTCGCGATTGGCAAAAAAGTTCGATGGGAGAGCCACCAGGGTCCCGCGTCAAGAAACAGCCTGCGACCCAATAGATAGCAGCATTTCCCATTTCCTCTCTTTCAATACTGCAACACCAATCAACTCACAACCATGTCGCATACAAAAATCCTCCTCCCTGGTGAACCCGTACCCGCCGACGCCCTCCCCAAAAGCAAAAAGGGCACCCTCACTCTCGGACCTGGCCTGCGACACATCCCGCCCACCTCCATCACCGCCACCACTCTTGGCTCCGTCTCGGTCGACAATAAAAAGTCCGCCGTCTGGCTCGAAGGCACCAATGGCCGCTATCAGCCTTCCACCGGCGATCTAGTCATCGCTCAGGTCCACCACAGCTCCACAGACGTCTTCCACTGCGCTCTAACGCCGCAAACGCCCCACGCGCTCCTTGGACAGCTCGCGTTCGAAGGCGCAAGCAAGAAAACCCGCCCACAGCTGGTTTCGGGCGATCTTGTGTATGCCCGCGTTTCGAGAGCGGTCAAGGGCGAGGATGTTGAACTCGAAGGTTTCAACTCTGCGACTGGCAAGAGTGAGGGTATGGGTCAGCTGAAGGGTGGCATGGTATTCGAAGTATCGCCTGCATTCGCAAGGAGACTGATGATGGGCAAGAAGGGCGGAGTTGGTATCTTGGATGGTGTGGGAGAGAAGATCCGCTTCGAGGTCGCAGTTGGGCGCAATGGCAGGGTTTGGGTGGACAGTGGGAACGTCAGGACTACCGCTAGCATCGGAAAGCTATTGACGGACAGTGACGAGAACGCCTGGAGTGAGGAGGATCAGGAGAAGGCACTGAAGAAGGCTCTTAAGGACATGAGCTGAAGCAGGACTCTCGTGATCTGAGAACGACTTCTTTGAAGCCTGTGGCGATGCCACCACATCTGGAATGCCGGGCCGCAAAACAGCTGGCCACATACGAGACTCACGACCTACGGTCCAGCGAGACCATATCAGCGTCACTAGTACACGACCGCGAAGACCATTCGCTATCTCAAGGTCCCTCTGGTGCGAGCCTGATAGGCAGCGCCACTGGAAGATACGCGATCTAAACATGTCATGCTCGCCATGAAGGATATCGACAGAGATCGCAAGGTCTACGCACGTTTCGAAGCATTGCGCGATCGTGTGGACGTCGTTGAATACTAACGCTACGATGTAGTCTACCGTAATCAGGTATTCCTCGACGGCATCGACGAGAATATGTCGTGGCCCACGCAATCCATTTAGTCTCACGGCTAAGCCGTCGATCTTTCAAGCCGATCCTTCGTTGTTCCTCCATTCCGTTTCTCAGTCATCCTCCAAATTCACGATCTCAATTTCATCCACGCACCGACATCCCAGCAACTCACGCCCTTTTTTCTCGATGCTAGCGAAGAACAGTGTCACCTGTTTGCCTCGATCGTCTTTCTCCGCCAGGAGGGCTGCAGCCAATGCATCATCGACCCATCGTGGGTAGCACATCATCCTCGCACATCGACGGTGTTCCTCATGGCTGGGGAGTAAGCAAGCACCCTGTCGATGGATCTCGACGTCGGGCTGCACGTGCTTTTTGGTGCCAGACTTTGGGTAGCGGAGGCTGATGACGAGTTCTCGATTGTTGTTCAGCTTAGGCGTGCCGACGTTCAAGACGTCGTGAGCAGGTAGGACCAACGAGAGAGCCCATCTTTTGATCATTCCCAGATGTCCTCCAGCTGCCAGCGCCGCTGTCCACTTTCTCACTGGCTCGAGCGATACCCGCCCGGATGCCAAGTTTCTGGCCGTCTCGACAGGTATCTCCACGGCGAACGTGTTCTCGCCATAGTACAATGGCAGCACCTCGCTACGAATTTGTCGACTCGTCATCGCCAGGTCTGGCTGTTCCGCTGAGACGGCTGGGTAGACGAAGAACTGCGTCTCCACGACCACCAGACGCCAGATCCGCTGGCGAACTTCCAGAGGTAAAGTCATGAGGCGCGATCCTGTGGAGGCGTCGTCTTGATGTTCGCTCTTGATCTCGACAGGATGGTCGAGTTGCTCGGCATCCGCCTTCAACCTCATCGTCCGCTCCGTCGGCCGCACAAGAACACTTTCCCGGACAACCTTTGCCTTGCCCTCAGCGGCACCACCCGTCTTCTTCGCCTTCGATACAGCAGGCACTTGCTTCAAGTCCCGCATAAAATCCATGAGATTCTTCGGTTTCTCCGCCGCTGCTCCTTTCTTCCCCTTCCCGTTCGATTTCCCTCTAGCCATACCCCAAACGCCACTCTCGACAACCTTCAAGCCAACACCATCATGCACAACCGGCTGCTTCCTCTTGTTCTCGCGAGCTTTAGCCGCCGTACTGGCTGCGATATTCTCTTTAGTCGTCGGGGGTTGCTTTTTCTTGCATTTCGCTGGCGCGTGCTTTGCGAGTTCTTCTTTCAGTTCGGCTTCGGCGGCTAGTTCGTGAGGTGGTGGGAGGACTTGGATCTTGCGCTTCTTCTTTGTCGGGGCTGTAGGGGAGGTTCGCGGTTGGGGTGGCGGGGTGCTGGGGGTTTGGGATGGGGTCGGGGTGGGTCTTCCGTTGTCGTTGTCGTTGTCCATGGCTGTTGCGCGTTCGTGGGCTGCTTTTGCGACACGGCCGGCGGTTGTGAGGGTGTTGAATTTCCGTTTGGGGGATGGTTTGACGGGCATGTTTGCAACGCAAGAGAAGGATGGTGGGATGGTGGTGAGATGTCAGTGCTCTCAGTGGTTGATTGATGTTGTCGGAGTACGAGTGGGTTGGGTATCAGGATATTGATGATGGCGTGTGGAAGAGCCAAGGAACACGACAGTGAGGCGATTTGAGGAAGCAAACCAGAGAGACGGAATCACATGTCAGATGAAGCGTCGGCTTAACAGTGATGATCAGGCGCATCATTTCGTTGCATGTGAGGTTTGTGAACTACTTCACAGGCCTGTGTTGCAAATTCACATGCTTGTCCAAAAAGAGATTTGCTCGCTCCGGCGTGACTCGAAGCGAAGGTACCTGACGCATGGTGCGATCTTGACTGATCCGTTCCTCAGTGCCATTGAGAGACGAGCCCTGCAAATCTTAAATCCGACCTCATCAGACGGGCAAGCTTTGTCGTTGCACCCGTGAAACTGACTGCTGACGACTCTTCTCAGCCGCACTGCGCTATCGCATCCTGACACCCAAACTTCAACGTAACTTCAATAATGAAGAAATCCTGCGATCCTCCATGCTGACAGTCGCACGGATTGTGAAGGAAGACGAAGATTCCGGCCCATATCAGCTTGGAGGAATAGCTATTGAGGGTGTGGAAGATATAAAACAGAGTAACGCCCCTCTCTCTTCACGCTCTTCCGTGCTCCCACTACGACTGTTACAACACACCCGACCAAAGAGAGATACTTTACAATGGCCCCACAAACCACCACTCACTACATCACAGGCCCTCCTGCTCACTTCGACCTGGTTTACAGCGACGTCTGGCTCCCGCCTCTGTACTCACGACGTATCCTCTGCTTCAAACTCCCGCAAGACTCCAGTCACCAGAGAGCGATCGAAATCCTCAAGCGCGGCTTACAATCTCTCGTCGACGGTACGCCAGAACTCGGCGGCCAAGTCGTCTTCGTCCCCGGCGAGGAACGTGAAGATGGCGTCCCATGGAAAGCTCTCCGGCCGGGCAAAGGAATCGAGCTGGTGGTCAAAGACCTGCGACATCGACGCGACAGCAACAGCAACAGAAACTCCAACGAAGACCTCGACACGGAGAAATTCCCCAGCTACGCCGCCCTAGAAAGTAACAACTTCCCCATCTCAGCCTTCAAAGACAAAATCCTGGTCCCTGTCCCTGTCCCCATCATGCCCCTGCCACTCCCGCAAACTGTACTGCAAGCGAATTTGATCGAAGGCGGGTTACTGCTCTGCGTATGCCTAGGCCACGAGCTTACAGATGGGAATGGAATGAATGCCATCATGATCGCTCTGGGAGAGCAGTGCAAACTTGCCTCCGAGAGCGAGGAAGATTTGAAACCGAGAGTGATGAACATCGACCGCAGCCTCATGCTAGGTCTCACAGGCTCAAAGACCGGTCTGAAAGATCATCCCGCGTACGGGTATTCGAAAGGAGCTTTCGTCCCACACGACGACAGCCACCCAGCCTCCGAAAACGACCAGGCGTCGCAAGAAGCCAAAGCCGGAAAAGCAGACGCCAACAACAACGAACCAATCATCACCCATCAACACGACAACGAGCACACCACCACCGCCCAACGAGTAAAAACCCACACCTATCACATCCCACCCCCCGCCGCCCTCGCCCTCAAACGCGCCGCCTCAACCCCAACCCACCCCGTATCAACCCACGACGCCCTCTCAGCACTAATGTGGCGCACCCTGATTCACGCCCGCCACGCCTCCGGCCTCTTACCCACCCTCTCGCAAGAACAACACGACTCAGAAACAACCCCAAAGCCAACACCAACAAGCACCTACACCCTCCCGCACAACGCCCGCCGCCACCTCTCCCTGCCCCCCGACTGGGTGGGCAACGCCTGCTACTTCATCAGCGCCACGCTGCCCCTCTCCACCATCCTAGCCCCGCGCAGCCTGCCCACAATGGCCGCTTCCATCCGCGCCGCTCTCAACGCCGTCGACGGCGATGTCGTCGGGGGTTTGATGCAGCTGCGGAAAGAGTGCACGTACGACGTGACGTGGTGGCCGCTGTTCCAGATCGACGAGCCGCAGATTCTGATGGGGACGAGTTTCTACCATTCCGGGCTCGTTGGGGTTGATTTTGGGGAGGGGGTGATGGGGAGGGTGCGGCATTTCAGTTGTACGGATGAGGGGGCTATGTGAGTTCTATGTGTACACCTTGACGGGTCTTTTGGACAAAGAATTTTTTTGGCTAACGGCGGATTTTTATAGGGGTGGATTTAAGAATACTGTTTTCGTGGGGCCGAAGTTGGGAGGGGAGGGAGGGTGTTTTGTCAGTTTGGGGTTGACAGCTGAGGAAGAGGGTTGGTTTGCAAGGGATGAGGTTTGGGGAGAGTTTGTGAGGGAGGTTTGAAGTGGTGTGGGTTTCTCTCGGTTATGTTCGACTCGTTTGATTTCTCTTTTCCAGTGAGGCCATCAGGGACGAGGGTTCGCTGCTGCTTCGGCTGCTATTCTCTCGCCTGATGCTTTTTCGGCTGCCGCTGTTCCCTCTTTCACTCCGCCGGTCCATTTGCCGTCTTTGCGCTCCCAGGCTACTGTGCCGAAACTGGTCGTGCGGAGGACGTTTGCTCGCAGGGCGGATAGTTTTTCGCACTTCTTCGTGAGAGCGTCCATGTCGGCAGCCGAGGGGAAGGTCTTGCCGACGACGTTTGATTTGGGGTTTTGGACCTGTTGAACGAACGATCAGTATTTGTCCGCAATCAACAGGAAAGGAGAAAAGAGGGCTAGTCAGCAGGAAGACTCACCTCCATAAAGAACTGCAAGCTCGGATTGGCCACAATCTCAACCTGCTCCAGTTGAGGACATCCCTCAAGTCCCTTGAGAAGCTCTTTCTTACACGCCTCACCAGGCTCGACTTCCAACGTCATGTTCAACACCATAACACCCTTCTGCGTCTTCAGCACAGTCTGGAACTGCGGCAGAGTGAAAGTGAACAGCGTCGAGTTCAAGGCCCTCAAGCCCTTGGGACGATCGTCGCCCTCGGTGAAAGCTTTCACGATGTCCTCCGACAGCGTCTTGTTGAAAGCCATGACGCCCTCCTTGTTAGCGGCATTCTGCACGTTGCTAGGATCCTGCTCATCCTCACTGGCATCCTCGGGCGCCGCGACGTTGAACGAACAGCTGATCAGCCCCGGCCCGACCAGAGTCGCCAGCTCCGTCGCCGGGATCTGCGCCATGAAATCCTCGTCCTCGTGCCTGAAAGTGTAGTTGACCTCCAGGAACATCAGACCCCTGCGGGCTTCGCCGGGCTCCTCGGACGAACTGTACTTGAGCCAAGGCGCGATCTGCGCGAAGAAGCCCGGTTTCGCAAAGACGTCGAGCAAGTGCAGGGCGCGCAGGTTGGGCAGCTTTTTGAAGAACAGCGCCGCATCTTCGGCACTCTCCTTGCTGATGCCGCCGAGCAGCTGGCTGTAAATTACGACGCTCTTGAGGTTTGGCAGGCGTTCGGCCAGGCGGTTGAGGAAGCCTGGGGGGTAGCCGAGGCTGAAGAGTTCGAGGGTCAGGCTTTCGATTGCGAAGGGGATTGAGTCGGGGATCGAGTAGGGTTTCGAGAGTGTTTCTTGGTATTCGTCGACTTTGATGTCGCAGGTCAGGGTAAGGGCTTTGAGGCCCCGGGCTGCTGGAGGGAAGTCGGGGAGGACGAATGATTGGAGAGGGATCTGGGCGCCTTGGGCTTCTGCTGGATTAACGGCCTCGCCTGGGAGGTTGGCTGGGTTGGTGGTGGCCATTGTGGTGTGGAGGCCTGAAGGCAAATTGGGAAGGTAGATTGAGGGATGTAAGTGAAGTAAGTTTAGGGAAGGGTTGGTTGAAGTGGTATTAAAAGCACGAGATGGTCTCTCGGTCGCTCATTTTGTTGATGAGGAGACGAGAGGGGTCCGGCAACGATGGGACTAACATCATGCAGGCCATGGCGCTTGGGAGATGCGCATTGCATTCGGTCGTCTGTCCTGTGCTGCGCAGTAGTGGTGGAAGAGCTCTCAAGGTTCCATGTCAGCTGTGGTGGGGTGAGCTCCGAGGAGGCGGGGACGATTGATCCTCCCCTCCCACACTCCCTTGGATTGAACCCAATGCAAGGCTTGGCTGAGGGGCCAACGGAGGTTCACAAGTGTTCTGTACGATTCGATCATCACGACAACCTGTTGTAACCGTCTTCCCAACTGTGCAAGAAAGACACCATCTCAGTGGCGAAGAGCACACCGGATCGGATCCCCGCAACGATGTCGAGTGCATTGACCACATAGCAACGAGTGACGAGTATTTATTTATATCGACGTGGCAGGATCATCAATGAACAAATCAACGACTTAGTCAACAACGGACCCATCAAGGCCGATAACGATACATCCACTCCTTCAGCCTTCCCATCTTCTCGCCTCGATCAACTTTCTCAAATCTCTTCACCCGCCATAACTCAAACAAGAATCCTGCTGCCACGACATAAGCAACACCCGCAAAAACTTGCGTGTACAAATAGCCCCAACGGCCCATCTCAGGCCGACGAAGATACAGCGCTATCACTTCCGAGAAAGTGGTAGGCAACACGACCGTGAGCCATTGCAGCGAAAGGAAAGATGGGACTTCTTTCAATCCGGCGACTTCGGCGCAGAGGGGACCGACGCACATCCAGTAGACTATATTCGAGGAGATTCGTCAGCAATCATGTTCGCCCAGAGAAGGCCGAAGACGACAATCTCCAACGACGCGTCCACTCACCACCGAGGATAGCCCCACTAACAAGGGAGAAAAATACCAAAACAGCATACGACGTAGCCGGGATCCAGATCGCGAACACTGACACGCCGCAGGTAAGCGTAATGCAAGCCGCCACCAATATCCTACCAAACCGGTCCGAAATCAATCCAGCAGCAGGCCTGCCGACGCCAGTCCCAAGATTCAACACCGCCGTCAGGATCCCCGCCTGTTTCTGCGTCAGACCCGCAATTTGGACAGCATGTGCGCTCACGCTGTACAGGATGACAATGTAGCCCAGCACATTCGTGAAAGCCCAGGCCAGCAGCAGCAGACAGTCGTAGCGGCGCAGCAAGTGCGTGGCGAACCCTAGCTGCGGCGGCTTGACCAGCGCGTTTCGATCGCGGATGAGAGCCGTTCCGAGCAGGTTTGCTCCAAGACAAACCAAACCAGTAATCCTCAGGGCCCATGCAAGTGACAGCCGGCGGATCATAGCGTCTGTGGCAAGCGAGAATGCAAGCCCTCCAAACCCGCTGCCAGCACTCGCGATACCGCCTGCGAGGCTCCGACGGCGTAGGAACCACTGTGGGACCACTTGAACACTGGGGATGAAAATCGCCCCCAGGCCGGTGCCGACGGCAACCCCTTGTGAGAGGTAGAGGTGCCATGGGGAAGTGGCAAACGAGGCTGCGATGAAGCCTGCAGACATGAGCAGGCAGCCGCCGCTCATTACCCACCGCCGACCGATCTCGCGGGTGAGGATTGTCCAGAGGGGGCTGAACAGCATGGCGCAGCCGAAAATGAGGCCTCCGATGAAAGCGTAGTCCATCGGGGTTGCGGAGGGGAAATGGTTGCTGGAGAGGTAGTAGGAGAGGTAGACGCCGTAGGACTGTTGGGGTGGTGTTAGCGGGTGGGTGTGTCAGTCTTTTTTGGTGTAGGTTTGTGCGATCATACAGCTGCTACACCCCATGTGAATCCATTGATCAACGACACCGCGCCGCATACCACCCATCCGTAACCCCCTTCGGGCGGATCATCTGGCGCTGGCCTGTCGATATTGAGGGTTGAATCCAGAGCAAGTTCGATTTCTTGGGCGTTATTCTCTGGTTTTCCCGCATCGGCGTTGACGTTGCCTTGTCGCTTCTCCATCGGAACACAATCAGTGGCTTTTCGTTTCCTGCTAGCATGTAGCCGAGCCCGCCGGCGGACTTAAGTCAGTGCGAGCGAAGAAGGCGAATGATGGGATTGCGAGTTAAGGTAACAGCCTATCAGTTTGATAGAGGTATGTACCTGATCCAGAATATTAGCATCGCATCGTAAACCGACCCTTGTGATCAGAGTACTGATGTCGAGATGGTGATGCTCGACCTGGAACTCGGCAAGTTAAGCCTTTCGATCGGCAGGTCGAATGAAAAGCGGGCAGGAAGGTACCCTGCCGAAGTCGGTCACGTCCAGAAGCTTTCTATGCATCTTTATCTAATGTATGTAATATCAGTCCTATACCTGTGTCATAGCGGACTTCAGATCTAGTCACCGCTCGTAAAGACGGCGATAGCGTAAGCGATCCACCTCGTCCCAGTGTTCTCGCTTCCAGCACTTGGACTTGCGATAAACGAGCGAAAAAGGGGAAAGCCTTCCTGAGGCAGAGGATGCTCGTGGATGAGATGAAAATGCAGCTTCAACGGTGTGATGGCGACACCAAGGAGACTCCAGCTTCGGTCCATCAAGTATTATTCCATCACACACCACGCCAATTCACCACGCTGCAGTCCCCAAGTTCCTCCTTGTAGTTTCTGACACGCTCTGGTAACCATCCTGACGTCCAAGTAATGCCTTCTTTCTCATTGGTCTTACCATAACGCACCACATCCCCAAGGTAGCAGCGACCAGGTGTATACATCCACTGTACGCAAGACTCGTTCAACTGACGAGTACAAGCCACTTTGCACGCGTTCGCACTCTTCACAGCCATTTGTTCGAAATCTTCGAGACCCGCAAAGTCCAGATCTTCGCTCGTCGCAAGAGATGGAGCCACGAGCTTCTTGTCTTGTGAGAGGTTGTTCCAAGAATGTCTATCCGCAGAGATGTGGCGATCGATGAAGCTCGCGAAGATATCGCGGTACAGGTATGGGGTGTCCCAGCCGTGGGCCTCGACCCAGCCGGCTTCAAACTTCCACAATTCATCGACCTCGATCGGCGAGACGTGATGCCAGGTGATTGGCGGAGAACACCAGTGGTTGTTGGTGAAATCAACAGTTGAAACGGTCTCGCCTTGTATCAAGGGCCAAGCCATAGTCATGGGCACATTGGCTTCAAGCAAGGCACGGGCGACAATCTCATCACCACAGCAGGACGTGCTGGTGATTTCTTCCCATCGCTTGTTGTACGCTTCCTTGCCCTCCTCGTCTCGTCGGGCTTGCAACTGGATCGCGGCTTGGCGAGAGATTACGATGCCACTTCCTCCGTGTGCGAAGGCAGTGTCACCGATAAAGTTTTGTGAGCCGAGATAATACGGAACGTCTGGATCCATGGTCTTCAACCAGAGTAAAAGATTCGTCCACGAAAGACTCGTATCTGCTTCCATCATGATGAACCATTTGATATGAGATGGTGCATCTTCGAAAGCTTCGAAGAGCATGGGCAAGAACTTCCATTTGTCCAGATCCCAGCCTCGGTCGCCTTTGAGCTTGCTCGTGTCCTGCCCCTCTCGCTGGTATTGCTGCAGTTTCCTGTATAGTGTAAAGTCCGTGTGCTGCTCGCGGAACAGCTTGCTCACGGGAGCAATCGCATCGCGAACTGGAAAGTCTGCGTAGTCCTGAGCGAGATCGGAGAAGACCATGAGATGGGGAGTGCACTTGAACAGAGTCACGAAGTGTGTTGGGAGCTTTTCGTTAATCTCCGTTGCTCCAGTCTTGAGCATGACGAGAACATCGTCGGCGCCGGGAACGTTGCGACAATTGTCATTTTGGGTTTGAACGACGTCGCTGGAGACAGAATCGGGAACCGGGATTTGGTCATCTCCGTGGTGTGAGTCCGATGTAGCGATGTCGAGCTTCTGTGTGGGCGCCCATGACTCCTGGAAGAGGTACACCGCGAGAATGATGAGAAAGGCAAAAACCAGGCGTGGTAGGGTAAGTGCGCGGTTGCACAAGGTCGCATTCATGTTTTCGAAGCGTAGTTGGGAAAGAAGAGTTGTTGTATGACGAGAGAAGAGGACAAGATCAGACTATGCAAACATGGCGCAATGTTGCACAGCTCAATCCTGGTGACTGTCAGGTTGTGCGGGAACGCAGGGTACGGACGTGTGTTTGAGACTCGTTACATGAGCGTGCAAGTGCTTGGTGTGGATGTGAAAGCAAGGGCGACGCTGTTCTCTTGTCTCGTCTTGACTTGGAAGGGAAGGAAAAGGAGGGAAGTGATGTTAGTACCTAGCAGAAGAGAGAAGACAGCACCTACCGTACGCGAACATATCGCACACCTTTCTAATCTAGCACGCAGCAATACGAGTGGATGGAAAAGGACGGAAAGTAACATGAAGCGCGTCGTACCTGGCCCTACAAGGATTTGCCTTCGGTACGGGGCATGTTTGCAGAACTTCCGCACATGTTAATTTGTGGAATAGACAAACTCGCTGGCATCAGCATTACCATGGGATGCTCGAGCTGCTAATACCACCGACTGGTGAAGTCCGATCTAGAAAAGCACTGGATTTCTCCCTTTAAAGGCTTTGTTGGGTTTCTCGCTGATGTGTGGACTATCTCGACAAACGGAAGTCGCTGATACCACCGCACCATCAACAGACTTTCGCATGAACTGTGCAGACGAATGTGCGGCCAAAGTCCTCAACAGCCTCCATCAATCCATGCCGAAGTCTGTTGAATAACGTCCCGTCGTTGTGACCTTGAATCATCCTCAGGCTAGTGAGATGCTAACAAGATCGAAAGATGGGTCTTGTTCGTATCTTACGAGATCAGATCTTCGTAAGGGGCTGTGCAGTATCTGCAGCTTTGGTGTATAGTATCGTTCTTGTAGAAGTAGACACGATGTACCATGACTCCATAAGATGTGGTAATGATCGACAGCATCTTCTCGCACTTCCACATCTATCTGAAGACATTCAACAAACTTTGCTGGATATGGATGTCGTACGCGCAAGCCTTGCCAAATCTTGTACAAAGCTTCTGTCCTTAGTCCTTGCATGTGATTGATGAGACCCTCAATCAAGTGCTTTGTTGTAATGTCTTCTTGTATCGAAATACTTGATCATCAGTATGCAAATCGCAGTCCTCCAACTTGATGCTTCGATTCGGCGCGTCACCTAACGAATTCTATCCATGGAGGGCAAAGTTGGTCTTCGCAGATTAGAGAGTACATCGTGGTTAAAAGATTTGTTTGATTGTATTTCTGAACAATTCAGACGAAAAGCGGTAGCATGGAATCGATTTTCCATGTCGCGTTCAGAATGGTTGCCAAATGAACTCTTGTTCTATTCTCGGTCGATGTTCAAGCGGGTGTTGCCGTCCTGTGCCGCGTCCGGGCTTCACTTCACCGGGCACTTCAACTTGAGTGACCCTACGGGTAGCAACGCAACTCGATGCCATTGCGCCCGCAACAAGCCCATCATATTCCATTGTTACCACCGTCGAGTGACACAAACCTTCTTCTCGTCGCGTCACCGACCACATTCTCACCTCACTGCGCCATCGTCTCATCGTCAATCCCCCACATCATCACGCGCTCCATCGGCCTCTTGCGGCGACTGATGACACCTCCGAACACATGAAAGTGAGTTGCGCCGGCAGCTCTGGTCGCCCAACATGAACCCTGCCGACCTCTCTATTGCTATTTCTCCCACCCTCACGACCAAGACACCAATCACACCTTCGTCCGTACTCAATAAAAATGGCAAAATACCCATACCGCGCGTCGACCTCGAGCCGACTTACGTCCAGCTCAAAGCGGCGCTGGGAGATCAGTGGAATGACTACAAGGCTGCGGTGAATGCCTTCACACTTGGTATGTGACGCTCGAGTGTTGTGGCGCTTGTGCTGAGCTAATACTACAATCCCCAGGTCAACTTAACCAGGCTGAGATGACATGGGTTCTACAGCCACTACTCACCACAGCACCCTCGATTGTGCCATCTGCCAACTCTCTTCCTCCACCACTTTCAATACTTCACCTGCACAACACCTTGCTAGCATGTCTTTACGCAAACATACAGCGCGACTCACCGTCCTCGGAAGTTGCGCCATGGGTAGTAGCTACGGACAAGCCGACAACGGCTTCGAAAGTGACCGGCGCAGTCGGCGCCAATGACAAAGCGGAAGAGAGACTGAAGCGGGAAGTCATGGCCATACATGCGCGAGATCGACGGAGGATCAAAGCTTTGAAGGCGGATCCGCAGGCGCAGGTGCGTGGTGGGCTACAAGATATGCTCGATTACCAGCGGGAGCTTGAAGTGAAGCAACCCGAGGTGAATCCTCAGAGTGCTGGCGCAGGTGGTCTTGCGAAAACTAACTGGGATCTCGAAATACACCGGAAGTACGCACAGCCTCTGGCAGCCGAGACGTTGGAATTCCCTTCGCTCTCAGATCTGCAGAGTAGGATTGAGCCTATCTGCTATGAGGAAGGGGTTGCTGGCGGCGCACAAGGGGCTCTTCAAGCTTGCGCCGAGCTCGTGGAGCAAGCTGCTGAGGTCTATATCAAGGAGCTGCTTGGTCAGCTGTGTAGCCACTCCCGGTCGAACGGAGACGGCTGCATTCAGACCTCGAAATTCAGACGCCAGCTACGCCGAGAAGAAGAAGACGAAGAACGCGGAATACTCCAGAGGAATGCCGCCGGCCTTCTTCCCGTGGAGCAGGAGCTATCCGGAAAGCGAGAACCGCTCGATGCTCATGACTTGCGCTTGGCTCTGCAGACACAGGACAGGCATTTCAGGCAGGAGCCTTTCCTGTCCGAGTCCATCATGTTGAGCCAATATCCTGACATCAGCCAGCCAATGCATGCGGTGAATGGCATCACGAAACCATCGATCAACGGAACTTCAAAGGACGACATTGGTGATCCAATGATTCTGGATGAAGATGATTGGGGCTGGCAGGGTGGTACTGCGGCAGACACAGATGCGCTGATGGGTGTGCTGGATGACTGCCTAGCTGCGGCGTAGTCCTGTCGGATGCATTGTGTGCTGTGAGGTTGGGAGATGACGATCAAAACATAAATGCCGGCGTTTTACTTGGGTGGGTTGCTTTGTTGCTTTGCACTTGGACTAAACGCTCTTAGATACCCAGGATCGAGCGGCGTTGGTGGTGGAACCATTGAGACGACATTGTACGTACTACGGGCTTGCGACAGTTGTGTCACTACTATTACTATTGTATAGAAGAATGATCAAGGGCTCTGTGAATGTTTTCCATCAAATCCTTGCCAATGCAAGGCATGTGCTCGAGATATGGTAGGCCAAGAAGGCCCATGCGTGTGGCTGGAAACATAGCTTAGCGGCTCCGCAACTAAGAACGGCAACAGGGCACGCGAGCACGTTGAATGATGCCGGCAGTGAACCATGCCGATTGTCATGCAGACCTTGCAGTGGTTGTCTATGCTTGAATTCATAGTTCCATGTCGATTTGGGACGAATCAGATTGCTTGATGAGGTATCGTGAAATGATTGCCCGAACGAGTAGGTATTGAACATTTCTCCATGTTCTCCAAGTCCCACCGGTTTCGTCCCGTCGGTTTGCACAACACAGCAAGTCCGCGCTGGTCTGAGCACAATCGCGTCACTCTCCGGATTTCGCTTTCCTGTTCCTTAGCTCCAAGCCTATCACCCGCCCGGCACATTCTCATTCAAGTCTCTTCCATCCTCTTTCGCCACCCTCCAGACGATTGCAGCAATTCGCACTGCAGTCCACCCTCGTCGCCGCCTCGCCAATGATCTAGTCCGCAGGCTGCAATGTCCTCCACCAACCCAGACGTCTCGCGCGTCGCCGGTCCAGCGGCCATGGCCAAACCGGGCCCCAGCAGCAACAATCCTCCACTCAGCCGCGAGGCTTCGTCTACCAACCCCAATGGCGACGCGAAACCTAAGAAAAAGCGTCACCGTGCGGGTAAGAATCGCAAAAAGAGACGACCAAGCTTCGTCGCCGAGTCTGAGGCTTCCGAGGCTGTCGAGCCCGAGGGACGCCCAAGTGTTGCCGACGTGAGAACGCAGGAAGCGAGCTTCTACAGACTGCGTTCAGGAAACCGCAGCAACACGAGCCTGGAGAGTGAGGCGCTGCTGGATCACAGGGAACAGAGCACCCCGACTGCTAGGCGCAGGAGCATGCAGCAGAGCTTTACCAGGCCTAGCCTGCCTTTCGGCCGCGATAAGCAGCGCGCTTCGCAAACCTCTCTGCCCGGTCCCAAGTCCAGGCTGGCACGCTCTCAGGACGTAGCTATCAGCGAGGACGATGATGAACACGACGTGAACACCAACGACCGCACTCCGCTGCTTGGGAATAATTTCGGCCGCCCCAGACCTGCTTTGTCTCGCAACAACTCGACCCAAGGTTACGGCAGCAACAGCACGCCCCATAAGATTAGGCGTCCATCGGAGGCCTCGAAGGCCTCTTCGAAGAGGTCAAAGAGGAGGACTGACATCGGGACACACAACCGAGCTGATCGTTATGACGAAGAAGACTACGATGTCAACAACCCACCATCCGTACCAGGCTCTCCCAAGCTGGGATCACTTAACGATGTCATGGTTCCAGACTTAGTGGCGGGCTCGGACAGAGGACGGGACGCTATCATCAACATTGACTTTGACGGCGGCAAAGATGATCGCTTCGAGAGTACGTCTCCGGACGCCGCCCGAAGGCGTCACACTGTTGCTGATTTGGCCGAGAGAGATGTCTGCTTCCCAGCCGATGTCTCGGAGATGGGTGATGAAGACGCCGACCGCCGTTCCCACACCAGCTCTCGTCAGCGCAGGCGTCGCAGGCCAAAGCAATGGCCCGATCTCGACATCTTGGAGGAATGGAGTCGTGAAGAGAAAGAGGAGCGCACGCAACAAGAGTACATCCGCGCGAAGAAGATCTCCGAGCCCGTTATGGTCGGTGGAAGACTCCGCCCAAGGAAAAATGTTTGGCACCGTGAGGAAGACGACGCTCCCTTCCGCTTCACATACTTCAACGAGCTCTTTGAGGAAACCATCCACGCGCGGACGATTAGCGACCTTTGCCAGGACACTGGATCCTTCCGCGAGCTCTTCATCCCGGATCCCGTAGAGCTTAGTGACGACAGCGAGGATGATGGCGATGGAGACGGTACACAGCATATCGAGAGGCCTTCCATGATTGGAGCGAACGTCCGCACCAACGGTGGACCCAAGGCGCCTTCAGTCCTTGGCCAGGGTGATAATGTGGACAAGCCTTCTGGAAGCGGTAAAAAGTCAAGCACAGGCACTAACACGCCTTCTGGTGACCCTTCACAAGCACCCACGCCCGTTCCTGGCAAGTCTCAGCCCTCCAAACGCTACGGTGCCAGGCCGACTTTCTGGCTTGATGTCCTCAGCCCCACCGAGGTTGAGATGAAAGTACTCGCTAAAGCTTTCGGCATCCATCAACTGACCATTGAGGATATCCTGATGGATGAGCCTCGCGAGAAGGTCGAGTTGTTCCAGTCTTACTACTTTGTCAATTACCGCTCCTTTGAGCAAGACAAGGACAGCGAGGACTACATGGAGCCCATCAACATGTACGTTGTAGTGTTCCGCGATGGTGTCATCACGTTCCACCACTCGCAGACGCCTCACCCGGCCAACGTTCGTCGTCGCATTCGTCAGCTCAACGATTACATGAGTCCCACGGCCGACTGGGTCAGCTACGCCATCATTGACGACATCACCGACACCTACGCACCCATTGTGCAACATATCGAAGATGAAGTCGACGAAATCGATGACGAGATTCTGTACATGCATCAGCAATCCGACGACGAGGCCGCGGCCAAAGAGGCAAAGAAGAACGCCGAGAAGGCGGCCGCCTCAACGCAAGGCGACATGGGTGCTGTCAAGGCTGAAGGCGAGAAGACTGCTGGTGACAGCGGTGGTGACATGCTGCGTCGCGTCGGCGAGTGCAGAAAGAAGGTCATGGGTCTCTACCGTCTGCTGGGCAACAAGGCAGATGTCATCAAGGGCTTTGCAAAGCGCTGCAACGAGCACTGGGAGGTTGCGCCTCGTTCCGAAATCGGTCTATACCTGGGCGATATCCAGGATCACATTGTCACCATGACGGGCAACCTGAGTCATTACGAGAAGTAAGTCGATCCCACAATGTTCCATTACGAAATTAGGCCGTTCCTGCTAACACATGCCCACAGCCTCCTCTCGCGCGCCCACAGCAACTACCTCGCCCAGATCAACATCCGCATGAACGAGCGTGCCGAGCAAACCGCCGACGTTCTCGGAAAGCTCACTGTGCTCGGCACCATCGTGCTGCCTATGAACATCGTTACCGGCATGTGGGGTATGAACGTGTGGGTCCCCGGACAGGAGTACGAGGGCGACCTCACTTGGTTCTGGTGCATCACCGCCGGCCTGCTCGGGTTCGGCATCACTTGCTTCTTCATCGCCAAGAGGGTCTACGGGATTGTGTAAGTTGGAGAGAGTGAAGGGGTTGGACTGGATCCGACTGAACCAAGGGTTCTTTGGGCTCTGATGTTGTGGCTTTTGTTCTAATACCCTCTCATTTATTTTTACTTTCCTTCTTCATTCATTCTTCATGAGTCATTGGCCTGTCTACATGTAGCGACGCAGGGTTTTTTTTTTGGGGGGGACTGGCGGATACACGTTGCTCGGTCTAGTTGTTTTAGCCTGCGTTGAGATTCTGTATCACCACTGTTCTTAGTGATTGCTTTTTATTACCGTCGCGCTTCTTCTCTCATTAGATTGGAATACCTTGGAAGAATCGACTTTCCAGGCTGGTGAGATCATTCGGCGGTTAGTACTTGTTGGAAACGTATACATATGTGCATTCGCCGGGAGAAGACAGCATCAAAATATCACTTCTATTTCATAACCCATAGCGTTGATGTCGTCTGTGAATGTCAGTCTAGTTGGTTCGCGACTCGGTGGCATACGCCCGAAATCTCGAATTTTGGGTTGTTGCGAGCTTCGAATCACTCAACTTCAACTTCCATGTTGAATTTCTTGCCCAGAAACCTAAACAACTTCTTGATCTGGTAAAGAAGAGACCGAGACACCATGGAAATCACATCCGAATCTTCTACAATCCTAGAGCTGCCGCCCAGCGCCGTGGCGTTCTGTCCTTCCCATCCAGCGTTCTACGTCGTCGGCACATATTTCTTACATCCCAAAGAGGAAGCCAACGACAGTAAAAGCGAAGAGACGTCAAAAGAAGCTTCGCAGAAACGAACTGGAACTTTGATCCTATACCGACTCGAGGGTTCTGTCTTGTAAGTACCATAGGACGAGTCAGATGCTTCGGTTGCCTTCAAATGTGATGGAACATCACGAGGATACCCAGGCTGACACATGCTTTTTTTCTCCTTCTCCCAAGCTCTCACATCCAAACTGTACTCCTCGATTCAGCAGTCCTAGACCTCGAATGGACGCCTCACGTCGCGATCCTGGGCGATCTCTTATGTGTAGCGACTTCGACCGGATCGCTGGAATTTTTCACTTTCGACGCTGGAACTGCACGGCTGGAAAGGCATAGCAGCAAGCAGATCACCCAAGCCAGTACTCTGGTGCTCGACCTTTTGTGGCACCCAAGCAGAGCAGATGTCATTGCCGTCACGCTTTCAGACGGAGCTGTTTCTCTCTGCCAGAGCAGCATCGACAATTCACTTTCAAGACCTTGGACACCTTCGAGTACGGTGACTGCGATCGAACTAGCAACCCATTCCCTCGAACCCTGGACTCTGGCTTTCTCCCCTGACGATTCGCTGCTCTTCTCTGGGGGAGACGATGCTGTTTTGCAAGCTTTGGGGCTCTCCTCCGTCAACAAGGAGCTTGATAATCGCCCAGGAGAAACGACCGACGACGAAAACGCCGCAGCAACCCCTCTGTGGGCCGACCGCAAATCCCACGAAGCAGGAGTCACATCCATCCTCCCTCTAGCCAACGACTTGCTCATCACGGGCAGCTACGACGATCGCATCCGCCTGCTCTCCACCCCACCCGTGGGGCGAAGAAAAGTCCTGGCAGAGCTGGATCTAGGCGGAGGCGTTTGGAGGTTGAAGATGTTGGGAAGAAACGAAAGGTACGTGATCGATTTTCTTCTTTTTTTTCGCCGTTCCTTCTGACAACATTCACCCTGTTTTTTTCCCCTTTTCACCGTTTTTCGTCGATATGGTCGCACAGTGTCAGCCGGGTACCCGGCACCACAGGAGACGGTAAAAGATGACGCCTTCTTCTCCTCCTGCCGCCGTTGTTTCAGTCAGACTCGTCTTACCCTGCCGGTCCTGCATTGCAGGATTGAACACGAGAACATCGCACTGCTGTGTGCATCATTATTTGCTTGTCGCGCCCGCCCTGCCGTCATGATGGCATCCGTCCTTGCATGTTCTCGGAAGTCTAAGCGAAGTCCGACACGAGAAAAAAAAAAGAAGTCGATCGAAAAAAAACCGATTCAGTCTCCTCATCGCTTACATGCGGAGCCGAGTTAATTGGCAAGACGATCGATGGATGGGATAAAGAACACAGAAGAGACGTCCGGGGAACGAAGGAAAACAACGCGAGAGAGCTCTCTTACACTCCCCCTTGTCTTGCTTTTGTCGTTTGAGCACTGCACGAGAAACAAATCCGTCCCAGTCACACTAACTCCTGCGCCTTCTCTCTCTCTCAACAGCTCCCCGACCGATCCCGCCCTACAACTGCCGACTTCATACGCCCTGCTGGCAAGCTGCATGCACGCCGGCACGAGAGTCGTCCGGCTTAGCCGTTGCGGCGACGGGTGGGAGTTTGGTGTGTTGGCCAAGTTCGAGGAACACAAGAGTATGAACTATGGTAGCGATGTGCAGCCTTTGCTGACTGGTGTCGGTGGTGATGGGGGTGTGGAGGGAGGAGCGGAGCAGCAGCATGAGAAGAGAGTGATTGTGAGCACGAGTTTTTACGACAAGTTGATGTGCGTTTGGAGGGCCTGATGAGAGAGGGGGTTGTCGAGAATGGATGGAGAGAGTACAGAACAGACAGCCTTCAAGGGGGTAAACAGATAAATTGGATGAAAGGGGATATTCGATTAGTGGATCGATATTCTCTCCAATAGAGTGTTATTGAGATTTGAGGTCCCATTAAAGGCTCCTTGTCACAGTTGCTGACATGTTTTCAATCTTACCTCGCCCGCCGTGTTCAGAGATCCAACTTGATTTAATTTTGTTTCCCTGCTCATCATGGAGCATCAAAATACAGTCATTCGACCCTTTGTGATACACCATCTAATGACTCCGCCCCAGACATTCGTTATTTGCTCTGCCTGTCTCGTTTCTTCGTTCGCGTTTTCCTGCCATCAATGGCTCGCATATCGTACACGCCACCCGCCCACTCCAACAGGAATTGAAAGGATGGTTCGTTTCAAAAAGAGAAACCCCCGCGGTAATGTCGTGGTATAATCCCGCTGTAAACATTTGCCAAAAAAAAAAACGCCTTCGTGTTTCATCTTCCACAAAGCAGACGTTCACGTCTGGTCTGCTCCCCTCGTTGTGCGTTGTCAAGGCCTTGAGTGTCCAGATGCTGTGCTCTATGACTGACGCTGCATCCCCCCACTTGCCAGCCAACTTCGCACGTTTGGGCAGCACAAACGGCCGGGTCTCGGACGACTGTCTGTTGGTGCTGTGCGTGGACTTTGCCCACTTTTATCCTCTCCGATTCGGAGAGCGACCTCTTCCGCTGGATCTGCAGCGTGACGGACTCGAGCGGCCTGCGCGTCGGGAGTTACTCCTGCCTAGTCACGGCTCTCCGGGGCCAGAGATTTTGATTTGTGGTGTAGGAGCTGGTGGTGTGCCGGTGGTGTTGTCTCGCGCTCGCCGCCACTTTAGGACTGGAATGCGTCTGTCGCCCTGAGGTGATGTTAACTGTCAGTTCTTGTCTTTCAAGTGTGCGTAGGCTGATCGTTATTCATGCCGACTTAGCAGAGGCATAATAGATAGCATGTGTGCGATCCTGTCATCTCATCTCAAGAAGAACATACCTTGATCTCCGTGGGCTCCTCACTGCCCAAGACCAACACTTGTCCATCCTCTTCGAACCGATGCGTCCGCACCTGCACGTCGCCTATCCAGCCAGGCAGGTTGCAGACCTGGAAAGTGTGACGAAGAATCTCTTCACGGCCTGCACCCTCATCACTGATGTAGTACGGCCCGCAGTAGGCGAAGAACCTCTTGCCGGCTTCGGCCCACTGTGGCTCTTCTCCCTCGCCGCGTTTGAAGCTTTGTTGGCCTGGAATAAGCATTTGTGCGGACAGATAGCCGTCGGGCGTGTACATGATGAAGCCCGTGACGTTCTTGGTCATGGGGAAAGTAGGCCGCTGGATGGGTGATTCGGGCGTCGGGTATGCGATGTATGATTCCAGCTTCCAGGCTCCGACGATCTTGTCGCGCAAGGGAGGTTCGGGCGGCGGCGGCGTCGAGCAGTCGCGGAGGGTGTACATGTCGCCGTTGAGATCTTCGTAGTTGGTGGTTTGGAGTGTCGGAGATGGTTTACACTTGACTGTAGGGGCGTTGTTTGTTGGGTGTCCGTTGGTGTATGGGCTGCTGGGAGATAGCCCGGTGGTTAGGGAAGAGTAGGCATGGGCGTTCAGCTGAGGTTTGCTGCGTGGCTCGCAGGCGGTCATGGGCGGTGAATGATGTCGGCGGCGGTCGATGGCAGGCGGCGACACGTTGTCTTCGACAGATATGACCTCGCGCGGGCGTGATTTCGAGCGTGAACGCGACTTGCGATGCGGTAGCACGCTGGGTACTTGCAGGTATTGAGTGCTTGGCATGGTCTATGGTGCTGGTGTTTCAGCGCGAGGTTGTGAAAGACCTTGACAGCATATGGCAGACAGCAGGAGAATGTATGGTGTGATGGAGACAAGGGACAGCGACAGGCCGAATGGGACAGGGCATGACAGGTGAGATCAGGGATCAGGTCAGGTCATAGCCCTGGGAGGCGAGCACATGTATGTCCATGGAGTATATGCATACTGATGAGATGTGATCGATGGCTGGCCGACGTGCATCCATGTCTCGAACTGTTGCCGTCATGAAGCATACATACTTGCGCTAACGGGTGGGGCTCCCATACCCGTTGCACATCCTCCAGCAATCCAGAGATAGACTATCGGACTTCGATGTTGGCAATCAATATTGCCTGCGCTCCCGACGACTGCAAGCGAGAATGTACCGTGGTGTAAGTGCCGTAGGATGTCATGCTGGGTTTCTTAGACAAGATGCCCTTGCCCACAGCCTTACGCACCGCATTCACTTACATGTAATCGCCGTCACTGCTACTACTATCCCCAACCCCGACGCCGAACGGCTGTGCACGGGCATGCCAGTAGTTTCAGGCAAGGCTACGCTGATGCTTACGGTTACGCCGATGTCTAATAATGCGTGAGAAAAGTCCGAAGTGCTCTCGTGGGGAACGATAATCATATTTCAACCCCAGCCAGCAACGAGACTACAGGCGGTTCCTGCACCACCCTAGTCCCGGGCTGACTGGATTACGCATCAGCTGCATGTGCACAGGCGAGGCCGACAGCCTCAGCTCTGGGCTCCCGGGATCTCTAGCATTCAGCGCCACCTTGACGCCAGACGAGTCTTTCCAGTTCCCTTCATAGGACAGCGTAGTGGATCTTTCAGAAAGTCGAGATGTGTGGCGTAAGCTTGCCACGTCGACCACTGTTCTTCACGGATGGCTGATGGGAAGTAAATTCAGGTAAGTGTGCGGGTGTAGACCAAGATTCCCAAGAAGTAAGAAAGTGCCAGAGATCGGCCATGACCGTATACGAGTACAACAAGGCTGGCCACAGCATGGTCCAGTCACCGAACACCGAAGGCGCTATCATCCAAGTCCAGGAAGGGAGAGATGTCACTTTCACATGTCGAAATCGGACAATTTTGCAGGTGGATGGTTTGCTGGCTCGGTCTCGAAACACGGTTCGGCCTTTGACTCGACCGAACACTGGGGAAAGCCCTCTCCTGCCAGCCGTCAAGCGGCTGGTGCGCCCAACTTGACTCTTTACTGTTTGGACACACGCAGTCTTTTTGTACCTTATGCTACTTGATCACATGTGCTGACCCAGTTCGCACTTACCGAGCTCGAGACTTCGGCGTGAGGAAACGAAATGCGGTACGCACGTAACAAGCTAAAAGCCAGACTTCACATGGAATACACGACAACGACAAAGCAGACTCATCAATGGTAATCATCGCATCCATGTCAGATGCATGCTATCTATGCATTTTACCGTCCGATGTCGGCTGGATAAAACGACTTCGTTTGAAGAAGCCCTACTACAAAACAATCCACACTGCCACACCGTCGACGAATATCACCGAGTGCAATGCCGTGGAAACGCACAGCGGCCCAGCCAATTTGTTGGTCTAACATTACACGTTGCCAAATGTAAGACGACATGCTCGGCTTAGTCAATGCAGAAAGGCCGCGGGCGGTTCATGTTTGCTATCTGGCTAATCAGAACATGTTTCCATCATCCATCGTGCTCGATAGCTTCCCCGCTGTGGAGTATTTCCTTCAATGGTCTCTAGGTAGAGCTCCGAGCAAGGTTGTTGCACTCAGTATATATCTGCCTCGTGACAACTGCAACGCTTGTCTTTCCTTTCCCAAACTTCTACCTCGAAGCTCAGACTTGTCAAACTACACCTCTCGAACCGTACTCTACCTTCTTCCACATGGAAAGCAGGACAATCGTACTGACTTGTGACACAGACTTCGCGATCCCCCAATCGGTACGCCGTACTTCGACGATGGGTTCGATTCCACACGGGTAAATGGCTGCTAGCCACCATGATCAAGGTACTTCATCAAAAGGATTTGATGTGCACTGCCGGTGTTCACCTCATGCGGAGACATAACCAGCCTTCCACCCCGCTACACTCTTCCTTCCGCATGACCCTGCGAGCTGCTGGCGGTTCAGAGACATCAGTCTCACCCTCCAACAGCCGCTAGGCCACGCGATCGGTGATGGCGGGAGAAGGCCCGGTATGAACTCCGTAGAGGTCGTTCTGAGATTATACGGCCAACTTGATCAGGATAATACCTGCGAAAGGAATCGTGCACTCATTGCCCCCTCCCATCGCTCGCCTAGGAGCGGGAGAACTGACAATGGCAGATCATACTACCCATCCAACACAATGGCTCCCGTCGCTGTCTACCCTGAGCCCGGCCAGGCCACCCAGGTCGCCACCAAGATGAGCGCTGTCCCGCATGCCAGCGGTGTGCCGGTTACTGGCGCCGTCAAGCCCCAGGCCACCGTCGAGGAGATGGCAGGCAAGTGGAGTGACTTCAAGTTCAGGCCCATCCGTGAAAGCCAGGTCTCCCGCGAGATGACCCGTCGCTACTTCGCCGACCTTGACAAGTACGCCGAGAGCGACATTGTCATTGTCGGCGCTGGCAGCTGCGGTCTCTCGGCCGCCTACTGCCTGGCCAAGGCCCGTCCTGACTTGAAGATTGCCATCATCGAGGCGAATGTCTCCCCTGGTGGCGGTGCTTGGCTCGGAGGCCAGCTATTCTCTGCCATGATCATGCGCAAGCCGGCCGACGCCTTCCTGAGGGAGGTCGGCGTGCCGTATGAGGATGCCGGCGAGGACTCGAGCTATGTCACCGTGAAGCATGCCGCTCTCTTCACCAGCACCATGCTGAGCAAGGTCCTCCAGTTCCCAAACGTGAAGCTGGTGAGTTGCGCTGCCTATAGACCTTTAGCTCACAAGCAGGCCCATACTAACAATATTCCAAGTTCAACGCCACCACCGTCGAAGACTTGATCACTCGCAAAGACGGCAACGGCGGCATCCGCGTCGCCGGCGTCGTGACCAACTGGACTCTCGTCACCATGCACCACGACGATCAGTCCTGCATGGACCCCAACACCATCAACGCGCCCATCATCGTCTCCACGACCGGCCATGACGGACCTTTCGGCGCCTTCTGCGTCAAGCGCATGGTGGCAATGGAGGCTATTCCAGCTCTAGGCGGCATGCGCGGCCTCGACATGAACGTCGCCGAAGATGCCATTGTCAAGGGTACCCGCGAGGTCGCTCCGGGTCTCATTGTTGGTGGCATGGAGCTGTCTGAGATTGACGGCGCCAACCGCATGGGTCCTACTTTCGGCGCCATGGCTCTCAGTGGTGTCAAGGCTGCCGAGGAGGCTCTGAAGGTCTTCGACGAGCGCAAGGAGCAGTGCATGGAGGGCGGCAAGTGGTAGATTCTTCTTTCTTCACGAGCTTGGCTTGAAATGTACGAGGTTCTGCTGGCGGTTGGAGGATGAAGATAACGATGATCACATTCGCTCATTTTGATGTGGTTGTAACGGCCTTTCGAGAGTCCTGGGTATTATCAAAGAATGGATAACCTTTGGCGACACTTACTTGCATTCCATGTCACTGTGATTGTGTGTAGACATGTCTAATAGCTTCAGTCACGGGAGATGACCAACCCCACCCCTAAAGGCTGAACTGTTCATTTACATTGCGTATCAGCTCTGATTGGCCACGGGATATCCGGCGCTAAGGAATGTCCAGTGAATTCCCGATGGTGTCAATGAGCAATGTAGCAGTCGAAACACGCATAATTCTACCAATATTACTCGGATCGATACGCCGATTGAAGCGTTTTGAAGCTGATGAGACAGGCTGCAGATCCGCGTATTCAGCTCAGTTCCCATATCTACTATGTTATGCTGGTTTCTTCGGACCCGACATTGCTGCTGTCATGGTTAGAGTCAAGTGGGCGCGCGCAGCTGGTGACTGATCCTGAACCAAATAGTTCTGGAAGACGCAAGGCCATTTTCAAAACCCCTCTCCAAGCGTGACCGTCTCCCCTCCACCTCCATACCAAAGCGTGCCCTTCCTGACCTCCAGTCCTTTCTCGTCTCCCACAACCCACTCGCCGCCCTGCTTGATCCCACCCTTCCCGCCATTGCCCTGAGGCCAAAATTCGTTGATCAGCCACTCATTCACCCCCTCAATCACCTTCACAAACCTCTCCACATCGAAATCCTGTCTCTTGACAAACCTGGCAATCGTCAGATGCGCCGAAGGAACGACATACCTGCTCCCAACCTTGACACCAGCGCGAGTCGCTTGCGCGAAAAGGTCGCGCCGGAGGTGGTGGTAAGTGTAGGCGTCTGAGTCGGGGACTTTACTTTCCGGGTCCGATAGAGAAGAAGAAGAAACGGTTCCCCTGGGCTCGCCGGCTGCGGGAAGGAACGATAGAGCTAGGGCTTGCGAATCGTAGCTTAGGAGTGGTTTCACGAGACGGGCTCGGTGGGCTTGAGTATAGTTTGCCATCGCTTCGAGGGCTGGAGTGGCGAATTGGGAGACGAGAGTGGCGATTTCGGGGGAGGTTAGGGAGTGATTGATCTCGAGGGCGGTCATATGCAGGCTTGCTTGGGGCATTGTCCAGAGGGCTTGGTGAATTAATTGATTAGCTCGAGGGGACTACTTTTGCACTGACTTCGTTGCTCGGCGGAAAGATAGGGTGTTGTCAAATTAACTTACAAGGAGCAACTTCCAACAGCTTCTGCTGGATATCAAGGATCAATTTGCGGACTGTGATGGGTGGTCGAGCCCAGAACACGAGGCAGTGGCGTGGATCTTGGTAGTCTGGTTTCGAGGGGTCTTCTAGGTTGGCGAGGATTTCGTCCACGGTCACTCCGGGAAAGTCGGGTGCGAGGAGTTTGGCCCTTTGTTGCGTGTTGCGGTTGGTTCGGTGGGTTTGGTAGGCGGTTTGGATGCGTTGCTGTAGATTGGGGATGTTAGCATGGTATAGGTGCCTGGTAGCAAATTGAGGCATGAAGACAAAATGGACGAGATCGTACAGGATCGCTGCTGCAGGCTTCTATCAGGCCATCGTAGGGATTCTCGGACTTGTTGGGTGTTGAGGTGCCAGAGTAGTCTTCGAAGGTGTAGTAGGCCGCCATTGTGATTGACCGGTGTCTGTTGGTGCTGAAGCCGGTGATAGAGCTGAAAGTCCCAAGGTGAATATAACACTTTGAAGAATCCGTCGTCTCAAGCAGTCAAAGAGCCGAATGCTCCTTTTCGCGTCGTACAGGATATGAGTTGTCTCGACTCGATTCCTAGGGGTCCGGTATCGGGCGCGGCGCTCCGCTCACTCTACCCTTGTACTCTAATAATGTAAAAGGTCTCAAGTGTCAGTGTCAGTCGCCAAGTGAGCGGCTTCTTGGTGGATTCAATAGTTTGCAAGGATGTTGAGATTGATTTCTGAAGGTTTCGGAGCCGAAGGTTTGAGGCTCTGAAGAACACAAAGTTCGGCATGTACAAACGCCCTACGGCTTCTAGACCGAGCTTCGTATGAACTGCGTTCTACACGCCACGAACGCTAAGAAAAGATACCTAAGACGTGAGAAGTAGAAAATGGAGTCGGTGAGGCAATTGATTGACTCGAAACTTGATTATAGTACATCGCGGCTCTGGCTCACGTTTTAGTGAAAAAGGTTCACGTTATCCCCATATAAAGCACAAACCAACCATAGTGAGGTCTTGCTCTTGCCCATGCATGCCTATCGCCCAAACGCCGTGCTATCGAATGCGCGAATGCCTTTCGCGCAGAAATCTTTACTTTCTTAATCCCCGAGAGCTTCCTAAGCTTGACACGCAACATCACTAAAGCGGGGCGCCCATCTGGCTCCTCAGCGCGAAGATCTGGTCCCTAGAGGCTGCATCGAGCTGCATAACCTGATCCCTGGTCAGTGCCATGATTTGTGCCATCATCTGGTCTTGTCCAGCAGCAGCAGGAGGCGCGGCAGCCTGGGGTGGCGGCGGCTGGAAGGCTTGCTGTTGAGGAGGAGTCGGCGCGTAACCAGCAGGCGGCGCGCCGTAGCCAGGTGGAGGAGCACCGAATTGTGGTGGTTGGGGAGGGAAGCCAGCCGGAGGTTGGCCGTATGGCATGGGCATAGGCGGTGGTTGCACAGGCGCAGCGGCGGGCGGCAGTGCTTGTGCGGACTGTTGGATGAGGCTGGTGAGGACGTCGGTTGAGACGAGGCGCATGAGGAGAAGCGCTTGGAAAATGGCATATCCTAGCTGAGGTGCTTGCTGGAGGAGGGCAGTCGCGCGAGCCGGCTCTTGCTGTGTGAGGGTCTTCATCTGACTAAGAATATCCAGGAGCTGCGCAGAGTCTATCTGCGCCAGTGTCTGGGAAATCGCATCCGGTGCGCTGAGGCCCGGGGGAAGTTGGACGCCCGAGGGTAGAGGAGGGAGTCCATCTGCAGGCGCACCATTCGTCTGTCCGGTCATGTTCATGTTGAAATGTGCAGGAGGAGGCGCGCGTCCCGGCCCATCAAAGTCTGCTCCTCCACGATTGCCTTTGTCGTTGTCATTGCTGTAGTCGACTCGTAATGTCCTCCCATTGAGCTCGAATTCGTTCAAATTCCTCACTGCCGCAGCAGCAGCATCGACATCGGTGTACTCCAAAAAACCAAAGCCCTTGGGTCGGCCTGTCTCCTTGTCGTAGACGAGGCGGAAGTTCACCACCTGGCCGGCGCGACCAAAGATCTCGCAAATCTGCTCTTCACTGACGCCTGTGAAATCATGTCAGCCGCTGTCGCGAGTCCTCTGAGAGAAGTGAACTAACCGTATGGGATGTTGCCGATGAATACCACTCTGCCGCCCTTTTCTCTGCTGTGCGCCATCTTCGGTTCTGTCTTGCCGATTCGTAGCCGCCGTGAGCGTTTTGGTTGGTCTAGGAGTGTTGCTCGATGTCGCGGTAGCTCTGTGCCCGTGGCTTCAATGGGTGGTTATCGTACTGTATGTGCGGGAGAGTGTCTGAGGTAGGGTCTAGTAGAACAAAGTCGCAATGGTGTTGTGTCGCAAGTGGATGTGGAGGTGGAAGTGATCTGTATGCAAGTTTAGCACCGGATGCGACCAGCTTTGTCAACGCGCGCCAAGCTCGCCTTCCGCGTAAACATGTGAATGCGAAGCGAACCTTGGAAGCTCATGCCATTCGCGACCTACTTGCTTAATTACTTACATCCCTCTGAAATACGCCTCTTTCACACACCTCGATGACAATGTGCGATCGATAAATCCGATTTTCCCCTCCCGCGATCCAGCGACCGCGACAACAACGACAATACGACGACAATGTTCTCGTTCACTCCACTCCTCGGCGCACAATCTGCCTCGCCAGCATCCTCATCCCTCCTGGAACTAGATGGGGGCGTCAAGATTCTCATTGACATTGGATGGGATTCACGATTCGCGACTTCAAAACTGGAAAACATTGCTCAGCATGTCTCTACATTATCCGTAGTCTTGCTCACCCACCCAACCCTCGATCACTTGGGCGCATACGCGCATTGCTGCAAGCACATTCCACAATTCAGCAGAATACCGGTCTATGCAACAATTCCGGTCGTCAACCTTGGTAGGGCGCTATTGGAGGATTTGTATGCCAGCTCGAAAGTTGCTGCAAGTACAGTTCCAGCTTCAGCACTTGGTACGGGCACTGTTGGGGAAGAGGGTGACAACAATGGGAGTAATCTGCTCCTTCAGCCACCGACGGTGGAAGAAATCGCGACATACTTCAATGCGATCAACTCGTTGAAGTACAGCCAACCACACCAGCCCATCCCTTCGCCATTTTCGCCGCCTCTAGGAGGACTGACGGTCACTGCATACTCGGCTGGCCATACACTTGGAGGAACAATATGGCACATTCAGCATGGACTGGAGAGCATTGTCTATGCTGCGGACTGGAATCAGACGCGAGAGAATCTATCGCCAGGAGCCGCGTGGTTATCTTCGAGCACTGGTGGTGCTGAGATCATCGAGCCTCTACGACAGCCCACAGCACTCATTTGCAGCTCTCGAGGCATTGAGAAATCGAACCCACTACCCAGGAAGAAGCGAGATGAGACCTTGGTCACCTTGGTTAGGGACACGGTATCACAGGGAGGTAAAGTGCTCATACCAGCCGACTCTTCAGCGCGCGTTCTCGAAATTGCCTTCCTACTGAACCAGGTCTGGCGGGAAAACATCGATGGCCCCCATTCTGCCACCTACAAGAATGCCCGGATCTACATGGCCAGTAGATCATCCAAGGCCACCATGCGCTACTTGCAGAGTATGCTGGAATGGATGGACGAGAGTGTCATGCGCGATGCCGAAGCTGCAATGACTGGAAAAGGAAAGGACTCAAATGTTCACCCGCTGGATTGGAATTTCGTCAAACAGATCGAGAAGCAAAGCCAACTGGAGAGGATACTAAGGAGGAAGAGCCCTGCTATCATTCTTGCAAGCGATAGCAGCTTGGAATGGGGTTTCTCGCGTTTAGCACTACGAGCTCTGGCAAAGGACCCACGCAACCTGGTAATTATGACCGAGAAGGTGACTGTCGAGGAGCAGGGTCCTTCCGGTTTGGGTGCTCAGTTGTGGAATCAATGGCAGGACGGCGCTTCGCAAACGACGAGCCATTCAGGAGCCAAAATTGTCGATTGCAGTGGTGCTACTATCAGTATTCGCCAACCAGATGTCAAGCCGCTCGAAGGCGATGAGACTTTACTTTACAACCAGTACCTCGCTCGTCAACGCCAGCTGCACTCGACACAACAGGGCGACAATACAATCGTGGGCGACACGGCAGGCGCAGACTTGATCGATGACCAAGGATCAGTGTCTTCCGAGTCATCAGACGAGGACGAAGATGCCGAACGCCAAGGCAAAGCTCTCAACCTCTCCAACCAAATGACACAATCGCACAAACGCAAGGTCGGCATCTCTAATGAGGACTTGGGTATCAACGTTCTCATCAAAGGAAAAGGCGTGTACGACTACGACGTCCGCAACAAGCGTGGTCGCGAGAAGGTGTTCCCATTTATAGCACCCAAGCGACGCGGCGACGACTTTGGCGATATAATCAAGCCTGAGGATTATCTCCGCGCGGAGGAAAAGGACGACATGGAAGGTGCAGATGCAAAAGACGATGCAGCACAAGACGATACGCTTGGGCAAAAGCGCAAATGGGGCGACGCTGCACCTACAACGAAGGGAGGGCGCGACGCAAAACCTGTAAATAAGCGTGCAAAAGCCGACAAGAAGCATGAGCCAGATGACATCGACGCCGCCATTGCAAGAGCTACTGGGGAAGTTGGCGGCAAGGATGGTGCCGCCGCTGCCGACGACGACAACAGCGACAGCAACGAAGAGAGTGACTACGAACCAGACGAAGCTGGATCCGAAGGTCCTCAAAAGATCGTATACAGTGACATCACACTGGAGCTACACTTCAAGATTGCCCATGTCGACTTCACCGGACTCTTCGAGAAACGAGATCTACAGATGCTGATTCCGTTGATTCGACCGCGAAAACTGATTCTCATCTCAGGAAGTGCAAGCGAGACCGACTCCCTGGCTGGAGAGTGTCGTGAACTGCTGAGTGGAGGTAGCAAATCAGAAGTCTTTTCACCACTTGTTGGTGAGGTGGTAGACGCCAGTGTTGACACAAACGCTTGGTCTCTCAAGTTGAGCAGCAGACTGGTGAAGAAACTCGTCTGGCAAAACGTAAAGGGGCTCGGAGTTGTCGCTCTTACTGGGCAGCTTGCAGCCGAGCCTGCACCAGCATCTGAAGACCAACCAGAGGCCGAAGACGAGTCTGCGCGCAAGAAGCAGAAGCTCATCAAACAAGAAACCGTGCCGAAGCCCTCCGCCAACGCCGACGGGACTGCCATACCGGTTCTCGATCTGCTTCCTCAGCCCAGCATCACTTCTCTTTCTACCCCGGCTCACCATGCTGCTACGCACCCCATTCACGTGGGTGATCTTCGTATCGCTGATCTTCGTGCTCTCCTCCGCAGCTTGGGCCACCAAGCCGAATTCCGCGGTGAGGGTACCCTGCTTGTGGATGGCAGCGTGGTCGTACGCAAAGGCGCAAGCGGAAGAATTGAAGTGGAAGCTGGCGCTGGTGGCCTCGCAGTGCCGCAGTATAGGACACAGGGTCGCGAGGGTACATTCTGGGCCGTTAGGAAGGCAGTTTATCAGGGACTGGCCGTCGTGGCCGGGTCGCATTAATTACCATGTAAGCTGTTGTACGAAAAGGAGACTATCATGCCTAGCGTCGCAATCCGCTGCTTCAATCTCTAGACCACACTGTGTCTCATGTCTCAGGCTTCGACATCCCCAGCCAGCTGACCGGCCTCAAACATCACCAGCTTGTGCAGCATTTCCGCGTGGACTATGAGTGGGTAGATGTGAACCTGCTAGCTCGTTTCAACATTCTTGATCATTCGCGTCCACTCCGACATGCGCTATCAGACACCTGACATTCACGCGGGCAGCCAACGCACACTCGAGCCCTCCCAGTCATCAGTCAATACAGCACGATGACTGCGAGAACCGCGCAACATTGACCGCGATTGTTTGCTGTGCCCCCAGGCAGTAGTCAGCTTAAGTATTCCAGGATTGCCTCCATCTTCCTCTCCATCCCCACCATCAACATCACTCGGATTGCCTCCTTCCAGTCGCTTGCAAAAGCAAACCAACAAACCAACCACGAAGCAAGCCCCGAGAGGGATTCTACTTAACCACCACATCCGCACCCCTCGATAAATCCGGCGACCACCTCTCGCACAACAACAGACTCGCTCTCAAGTCGAGTGAATCCCCTCGAGTGAACCCACCACCCCTTCATGGACGCTGTCCCATTCACCTGGCGCGCACGCAAAGGCTACGTCTCCGCCCCAACCCCTGAGCCCGAAGCCGAGCCCACTTCACCAGCACCCGCACCTGCAACCCAAATAATGGTCTCGCACAACTACTACGTCGTAGTCCCCCAGCCGCAACCCCTCGCCTACGCCGCGCAACTCTTCCAAGCAAGCCCCGTCACCATCGCCTCTCCAGCAGCGCCATCAAAGAAATCCTCCTCAGCCAAGTCCACCAAGTCCTCCTCCAAGAAAGCCGACCCAGAAGACGACGGTCCCAAGGTCTCTCCTCCTCCTCCACCGCCGCCGCCGGCGCCTGCTGCACCAGCTTCCGACGCCACTCTAGTCGAGGAGCCGAAAAAGGACGTCAACGAACCCCCCGCTCTGCGCCCAGGCATGAACTACATGTTCCCGGCCGAGCACACCAAGCTGCACATCTTCAACAAGTCGTCCAAGGTTTGGGAGGACAAGCATACCGGGAAGTCGTTGTGAGTTTTTGTTGTTATTTTCCTCTTCTTCCTTTTCCTCTCTCCCTCCCTCTCTCTCTGGTGTTTCCCAAATCGGAACATCCTGCTTTAGCGGCAAGACCCAACAAAACTGACTCGACGGAAACTCCGCAACAGCAACTTCAAGATCTTCAACGTCGCCACAACCTTCACCCCGAAAATGGTGATTGATAACGTGCTCAAGGGCGCCGACGCCGGCAAGTGGGCCATCACTGAGGTGGTGGAGAAGGGGGACGGGGCCTGGGCGAAGGTATGTTTGTCTTTTCGAGCATCTCCCTTTCCGCGTTGCAAACAACGCCGATTCTGACTTTTTTTTTCTCCAACAGGGCACCACAATCGAGTACGCTGGCGAGCGCGCCAGCTGTTCCCTCGCCAGCATGGGTTGGACGGGCAAGCGCGGAGACGTGCTGCCGCCGGTTTGGGTTGTTGTGCACAAGGTTTGAGGTTTTTGAGGCGTTGAGTGGATTCGATCTTGCGAGCGAGACGGGGAGAGAGAGAGACACGGCTTGCGCCAGACAGACTGAGAATACGGCTTGCGGGAGCGAGGAAGTGGGGATTTTTTGTTCTTGATACACACGCACACTCAGGACTTCCCACTGGCAGTCCTTTTGGTGTGGGATTTTACTGGCGTGCACTTTGCTTGGGCTTGTTTTATTTATTTTACTTGCTCATGGCGGGAGACCGGAATTGTTTGAGAGTGCGATGCTGTTTTCCTTGAGAGCTCGTGTTTTGGATGGATTTTGACGACGGAGAGAGAGAGAGCACAGTACATCCATGTGCAGCTACAGGCGAGAGCGATCTTTCGGCGATAGAGAAACTGTCGATGATGAAGGGCAGGGGCCCTTGGTGTGATTTTCCTTGATATTTTCCTTTCTACTTTGACTTAATTCGGTCATCCTGTTGACGACTCACGGGAGCGAAACTTTCATTCTAACTGTGGTGTGCGGATACTGTATCTGGATTGGAGAGTATGTTGATTGTTTTGCCTATGTGCTATGTAATCCTGTCTGGAGATTCAATCCTGTTTTCCAACCTATCCTTCAGTATTTGACGCCGTATGTTACATATATGCCCGTCCGCTTCTCTCGATAGAGAAAGGGAAAGGTTGAAAAAAAAAAGAGAAGGGTGGTGGGGGAGACCCGGCACATTCTACAGAAGCCTTCCCTTTCCGTGAGGGAAACCTTCGAAAGCATGAGTGGAATGGAATCCCGCTTGAAAACTGTAGTCCGAGTCAGCAGAAAACAATGGCCCTATAACGCCCTGGGAAGAGTCGATTAAGTATTTGTGGTGATAAGTCTCTGTGTCAGTAGATTGCCCGGTGCAGGCACGTCAACGTTCGTAGATGGTGTAGCCTTCATCCTCGTCTACGCTTGTGTCGTCGAGCTCAGAGTCGTCGTCTTCGTCGCTGACCATGCTCTCGTCGCCGTTGTCATCTTCATCGACAACATTTTCCTGTCCAGCTTCGCGGACGTCACCAACACCCTGCCACTCCTCGTCGCCATGATCACTCGTGGCACCTGCAAGGTCTGTTCCGATCTCAGTGTCACCGTCGCCGCAACCTATGAGCTCAGCCACGCCCATGTAGTTTGAGTTACTATGAGGAGTGGCGTAAGCGAAAGGGGTGGTGCCTCTCGGCATGGCTCGAGAACTGCTCAAAACGCCTGGGCTGCGCGAGTCGATCATGTTGATGTCAGAGTGGAAAGGTGATGGAGGCTCGCGAGACAACCGTGGCGTGAAGCCAACGCCTCTACGCTCGGCTTCAGGTGACACGGAGATACGAGGTCTCTTGTTGCTCATTACTTCCGCAGCGTCTGAAGAAGTGAGTGCCATGTCGGAAGTTCCGGAGGATGCTACGCGTCGCTTTACCGCAGTTGTAGGAGGTTCTGACGCTGGCAAGGAACTGGTCCTTTGATGTAGTGTTCGAGCGTCAGAAAGGGGAGACATTGGTTGGTGGTGGAGTTTCTTTTGCTCCGCTGGATCTGCTTGAGATTTGCGCGACACATGCGAGCCGAATGAGGAGTGAAGGCTCGGAACATAGTCGAGCCTGTCGTTGTACGACCAACAAGCCTCGATAGCGACGTTTCTGCGAATCCTGTGGCTTTGAACTTCTCCGTGATCGTCTCGCGGGGCAAGACTCTGCAGCGATTTCCACGACCAGCCCTCACTCCCAGTCTGCAGGTAGGCATGTGGTGTGGTAATGTACAGTCTCCGTTGGCCATCGTTGACTTTCATGAGTGCGCTCGACTCGAGGAAGTCTGCCGTCCAAGCTGCGGACGTGATCATTTCGGCCGAGCTGAGGAAGCGAAGACGCGTGGATTTACGCACTTTCCGCAAAGGGATAAACGGCACGCGCAGGCCTTGGTATTCATCGGACATTTCGGATTCGGCTGGCGGCTCGGAAGGAAGAACCTTCAAGAAGGCACTCTTGATAGTGTCCCATACGTGCTTTGAGCTCGAGCCAGTAAAGGTGAGATCACGAACAAGCCCTCTGCTGGCAAGGCGCTGGAACACATCTCCTGATGGCCCACAAGCCTTTGGAGACAGCCAGTCTTGCGCCTCTTCTGCCCATGCTTCGATTGACTCGGTAGTCCAAGCTGTCGATAATGATGACTGAAACGAGGCTTTCAGTACAGGGCGTGGAGCAGTCCAGTCCTCCGAGTCCTGCGCCGTTGAGCGTTGAGACTGTTGAGTAGCTTCGCTGGAAGTGAACCAGATGCCCCGAAGTTGGCTTCCCCAGGGTAACAGCACGACTTGCACTTCCCAAGGCCTAGCGAACGAAGGCATTGCCGCGTTTTCTAGATCTAGAACCCGTGTTTCTAGAGCTTCAAAGCGCGGCTCGAGCTCCAAATTCGTTGCCACTGTCGCCAGGACCGCTGCCTCTGCGTGCATGGCGGCTGCGCTGTCGAAAGATCCGCTGGAAGAGAAGGAAGAAGACTCGTTCGGTAAAAGTCGGCGGAGTTTACTATTCGATGATCTCTGGGAGTTCTCTGAACGCTTTGCCTCTTCGAGCTCGCGCTCCCGGTCACGTTCGCTACGCCATTGCTCGAAGTCAAGAAGCCGGTCGTCATAGTGTTCGAACTTGTCTTGCACCTCCTCGACGGGCACATGGGAGAAGGATTGGGATTCCAAGACGTCGAGTCGTCTTCCATAGCTCTGCAAGATGTTCTCCATGTCCCTGGAAAAGATTTGATTGGTCGCCTGGAAGATCTCGGGGTTCTGTTGTTGTGGTGTGGGAGACACCTGAGCAACGGGCAATGTGGTAGGCAGCTGCGCAGGTGAGAATCGAGGTTGATAGCTTGGAGGCGCGAACGCGCGCATATCAGGAGTCCCAGACACGCTGGGTGTTGCGACTTCAGTGGCACTGTCCATGTCGCCGTCGAAGCCAGCTCTTGCAAGTGACAGAGAGGGAATGTTGAGTGGAGGGCCCATTGGCCTCTGTTGATATTGTGGGATAGCATCCCCATTGATACTGGGGACTGCAGTTGATGGAAGCTTGGAGGTCGTGATTGACGCCGCGCCGTCGTCTTGGTCGCGTGCGAATCCGTTCAATGCATCCCAGACTCGAGTGCTGATAGACCTTGATTGGGACGGAAAATCTGCGTGTATGCCCAGACCTGCGCTCGGCCTTGGTGACGCTCCTGCGCCGGCCTGATGCACTGCATAGTATCCGTCTGGTGTGTTGCGACCGCGCGTATCTTGGGCGGCCTCTGCTTGCACCGCGCTCACAGCCGCCTGGGAAGGCACTCGTGACTGCTGGCTTCCCCAGTGGTGAAAGCAAGCATGGTGTCCGCAGAAGCAGAAGTCTTTCTGGTCCTGGGCCGCGAGACTGTTGCCATTCAACCAGAATCGTTTGCAGCCGCACACTGGTGCTCGAGCGCCAGAGGTCAATTCGCGAAAGTTGCAACCGCCATTTGGCAGCTGAGATTGTTGGCTTCCAAATTCTAAGCTTCCTCCTTGTTGTATAGATCCTCCTACTGCTCGGTCGTGAATGGGAACCGCCATCGGCGGCGACAACAGATGCCACCAATGGCTGGCGTATTCAGCATATCATTACAAGGTGGTAAATCGAGTCGCGTGCGCAGTCGGCTTGAGGTGAGAAGGGAGTGTGAGGATTGCGGTCGGATTTGCTACGTAGGAGAGTGAATGCGATGCGATGGGTCGAAAGGAAGCAGTTGGTATCTGAGAGAGACTGGTCAATGAGCACGCGCGCACGTCAACAACAAGAGGAGTCGGCGTGGAGGAAGAAAGATTGGAGGTCGGGCAGTAGTACTGGGGAGAGAGAGAGCCCCACGCATGAGACTACGGTGGATTGGTCTAGCGCGTATGCAGGCGGTTGCCTCGATGATAGCGATGGCAGTATGCGTGCGCCATGACCGGGGAGCAGCAGGCCATTGCCGTGGCGCCTGTGCTACTGTTATGCCGTATGTGGTAGGAAGAGGTGTAAATAGTACCTAATGTATGTTACATACCACGACGGGCAAACGCTTTCTTCCCTCCCTCCCTCTAGTGTACCAACGCTCAAAGCAACCCCCAACATCCATGAATCCACCAAATCCTTCCGAGCATTCTGACTTATCAACACGCATGCGACACCTCATCTGAGCCTAGACCCCCTGCACGCTACCACGCAAGCGCCTGCACTCGCCATGGACTACGAAACACCCGACGGCTCGCACTTCTCACTGCAAGAAGTCTTTGCCCATGGCGACGGCGGCAACGACAGCCCGGCCTTCCAATACACCTCCATTACAGCGCTGGTCAACGGCGAAGCCTTTGCCGGCAAAAGCGACCAGCGCATGGAAGACGTCGACGATATCGATATCCTGGACCTGCTAAGACCCGTGCCGCTGGAGAACATCAACCCTCTCGTCCCGGATGACTTCACACGAGCGCCACCTCTGAGTCACGACGCGCATTTCCTCAAGGCACCCTCTTTCATGTACGAGGACAGCGAGCCTGGGCGCACCTTTGTCGCGGCCTGTCTACTAAACGAGGCCACCGTGTTGGAGAAGTTGCGCAACCATCCCCACCCCAACATCGTCCAGTACTTTGGATGTGTTGTCCAAGACGACAGAATCACGCAACTCTGCCTCAAGCGCTACGAGTCCAGCCTTGCCGATCACGTCACGCAGCCTCTCTCACACCATCAACGTGAACAAATTTTCGACGGTGTCGTGTCTGCAGTAAAGCACCTGCACACCCTTGGTCTGGCGCACAACGACATATGCCCACACAATATCTGTATCGACTCGGATGGCCGCCCTGCAATCGTGGACTTCGACTCGTGCTTACCTTTTGGCGAGCCGCTCTTGAAAGGCGTGGCCGCCGACGCGTACGGAGGGCGCCACGTCTCCGCTGCAGACAATGATTTCCTTGCTCTTGACGAGTTCAAGGACTTCTTGGACGCTCTTGATGACGACGCCTATACTCAGGAAGGTTGATGTCGGCTGCGCGATTCTGATCTTTGGTCAACAATCCGGCAACGATTCCACGTCACACATGATTTACGGCTCTTTTTTGGTCACAACAGTCATATTTTATGCTAACTGCAATCTCATACTCCCCAATTACGAGCTAGTGCTAGAGGACGAAGTAGCAGAAACAGTCGAGTTTGAGCCGCTCCCTGACCCACCGCCGCTGCCACCGCTGCTGCCATTCTTCTTCTGAACAACCGATGAAACGACCTGGCCAGCCGAGTTGAACACAATATCGATCAGCGAGTTCAGCGGTGAGTACGAGAACTCCTTCTGGGTCAGGCCCTTTCCAAGATCCTTCGTAACGCCAGTCTCGGTCATGTTCCTGGTGAAGTCGCCAACAATCGTGCTAACTCCGCCGACTTCCTGCACGATGTTGCCGAGGTTGTCGACGATGAAATTGAGAGTCTTGCCGCCTTGAGTGATCGAGCCGAGCAGACCGCTTACAGCGCCGGCAACGTCACCAACAATGTCGCCAACCGCGCTCGTGACGTTTCCAATAGTGTCAATGAGCAGCGGGTTGAGATCCAAAGACTCGAACACGCGTCCAACAATGTCCACAAGGTGACCTGAAGTAATACAAGGTTAGCAAAATGTTCCTATGTCTCGGTGGCGCGCGCAAAACATACCAAGTCGAACCACCAGCTCGACCTCGGCATCGACCTCCGCAATCGTGATGTTGACTTTCTTGATTCCAATTTGTACACCGGCGTTGAGTTGGACGAGGTTGGCGACCTTGGCGTTCAGGTTGATGTCGGCTTGCAGGTCCTCAACGGTCAATTCGATGCGCCCGACGTGGAGTTCGGGCACGTTCAGGTAGACATCTGGTGGTGCGCCTGCTGTCGCTGCGCTAGATCGGGATCGAGTGCTTGTGGACTTGTCGTTGCTTGATGTCGTAGTTTTAGGTGCAGTCGCGGTAGTCGCAGAGGTCGCTGCGGTCTGCGCTGAGACTTGGATAGCGAACAGGATGGTGATTGCGAACAGCACCATGAGACGTGATATCGTGCGGAAAGCCATTGCTGCACTTGTGTTCAGGAAGAAGTGACGGCGATTGTCTGGAACTTGCAAATGACAAAAAGAGAGAGAGAGCCAGAGAGAACATGAAAGTCGACCTACAAGTGCTGGACTCTCGCCGTGGCTTTCTTTCTCCAGGACGGACCCAGGACCAGGCTTTGCAGCCACCAATCCATCGCAGATCGCAGCTTCCCACGCCAACTACAGTGGTGACAGGCTCCATACATGGATACTTCATCTCCGAAGGTGGACAAGGCACTGTAAGTTATTGATGAACCGGCCCGTGTTCTTGGTCTTTAGCGCATCCTCACCCCGCGCCAGAGCTTGACACGCCAATCGCACCACGCTGGAAGTGCCGGTCGTCTTCCAGGACACGCCACAACGTTTCACCACCGACTATACCAGCCCGCTAACTCGTCGACACCCTTGCGTGCCTTGCTATATCGCAGATTTGCTCGTGCCGTCCACTTCACGTGGCGTGAGACTTGCAGCCTTCACTAGGATGTCGGGGACCAACTACGTCGCTGTGCTCTGGTCTAGAATCTCGCCATTCAAGAAATCAGGTTAGATACATAGTAGGTAGTTGGCAATCGCATCAACGATCCGATTTGCCGCGGATTGAGATTCTTGAACAGCAGCAGTAGTAACACTCACCATCCTCCCTCTCTCAGTCGTCCAAGTCGCACCGTCCTGTCGACTTCCACCTTTCGCAGGCTCAGCCCATCGCCAACGCCAACAATGCTATCCCTCGCCCTCAACTGCCTCTGGGCCTTCAGCTTAACCCTCACATCCTCCGTCCACGCCCAACAAACAACCGAAGCCTCCCTCACCTCCTCCTCCTCGGACCCCGATTCTTCCGGCTATGTCGGCTACAACCTAACCCTCGAAGGCGACCAAGACTCGGTCGTCTTCGCCACAGAAAACACGCGCGCCTCCGAAACCAACCGCACCTACCCCGAGCCCGACGTCTTCCTCAACGCCTCCGTCTCGGTCGAGGAGATCAACATCGAAGTCGACGAGCTGACGGCCAAGATAAACCTCGACCTCCAAGTCCTGCAGCTCCTGCAGTTCAACGCCGGCGTAGACCTCTCCGTCGACAAAGTCCAGCTCTTGATCCAGAATGTCAGCGCCAAAGTGCTGCTCGAAGCGCGCCTCGAGAACCTCGTAGCGATGGTGGACGACGTGCTGGGATCTCTGGACTTGAACCCCATCATCGCCACGCTGGGCCAGGGGGTTTCGGATATCGTCAACGAGACTGCCGGTGCCGTGGGAGGGATTCTGGACGGCGTCAGCGGTGGAGGCGAGACCAATTCTTCTGCTTCTTCCTCCTCTTCGAGCAGCAAGCGCTCCGTCCAATTGGACAACGGTATCCTCTACTCCATCTCCGACTTCTCCGGCAACGCGCACACGAACTTCATCTTCTCGCAGGCGGGAGATATCTTGGCGCAAGACTTGGACAACGATGGCAGAGTCTCCGGGTCGCGAGTCGCGGGTTCGTACGCCAAAGATATGACTTTCACCGGCCACGAGGAGACTGTGGAGTTCAGAGGCGAGAGCGTCTTGGGGAGGAGGTACAGGTACGATCCCATCCACGGGGTGGAAGCGGTTGTCGAAGTTTTCTTCGGGGGTGATGATGGGGAGGGAGAGGTTGTGGGAACGAGGATTTTGAGCGAGTTGGAGGCTGGGGGGTTTGCTACTGTTGTTGCTGATGAGGAATAATGTCACATATGTATATATATAAGTAGTGGGGAAACCCTCATCTTCTCGCTGTGTCGCTGCCTTCCTCTCCTCCCGCTCCTGCTCCCTTTTGAATGATTTTGGATTGGGGTTGGGGTAACCGCATGACTAGGCAGAATGATCGTGGTGCTTTGATTGTTACATACTGTGATAGTGTCTCGTACATGCACGCCCGTTCAAGTAGTCTTCGGGCACTATCTCTTTGTTAGTTTTGATTGATCGTGCTCAACGCCAAGAGATGCTACATGATCGTCGAAACTACATAAACAAGACTGGGAGAGATACACGAAGAGACAAAGAAACAGGAGGGTTCGCAGACTGCATGACAAGTTTTGCAAGTCTCATATACCACAAATCTAACATGGAGCACGTGTACGATATCGATACATATAACCAACCCACCGAACGATAGCTTCGTAACAAAACATGATAAAACAACTCCCTATGTAAAGGGGCTGGTCCGGACCGCTCGAACGCTCAGAAAGATAATCATAGCAAAAAGGGCAGTAGGGGGTCCCAGAAAGCCTCCAAAAAAAATAACGAAACCCCAAGATGAGTCAAAGACATGCCGCCATGCGAAATAGCGAGAAGGTCCTCCTTTGACGGAAGACAGATGATGGGGATCAGCCCGACTCTTCCTTGTTCAACTCTGCCCTCTCGCCGCCTGGCCCAATGCCAGCCGCGAGATCGTTCCAGTCGATCCACTCCCAGTCTTCGGAGCGATCTGGCATTTCAAGCCTCATGTTGCCGTCATCGTCCACGCCATCTTCAGGGTGCACGGTGACGCTCGCGCTGACAGCGGCGCTGAGAACTCGGGAAGAGATGGGAAGCTGGTAGCGCAAAACGCCGCGGATAATGAGCTCGAAGGGATGCTTCAGGACCTCCTCCCAGCGAACAGACCCACCAGCCTCGGTCCTGTTGCCCGGGTGCGCAAGACGCATCTCACCGACGGAGTGGTGAGAGTGGCGCTTGATCGGTGAGCCTTCAAAAGTGAGAGCCTGGTCAAAGTGGAAGATGCGGCCCAGTAGCATTGTTTGAGCATCGCCTTCCAGGCTACCGTCGGGATCGGTGCCGTGGTCGTGGCCGGGCTTGGGGGTTTTATTGGGGTCTTTGTTGGGATACCAGTCACGCCAGTCAGAGGTCGCTGGCGAGGATTGGATGCTGCGCCTACGGCGGGTTGGTGGGACGGAGACACTGGTCGTGATAGTTGGTTTGTCGTCAATGAAGTCTCCACTATTGCCAACATGCTTGCTCTTGGCGAACAGGTTGACGTCCATATCCGTGATCGTAATTCCGAGGGCGTTTGGGTTGACGGCACCGACTAGCAGGTCGAGCATTATTTCTTGTTCGCTAGCAAGCACGTTCTGCACTCTTTCGATCTGCAGATCGTACATTGGTCTGTTGCTCATGACCAGGAAGGCTACTGCACACAGCACCATGACCAGAGTAGTTGCCAGGCCAATCATGCACCCAGCGAAGCCAGAACAGCGTGAGCGTCGCCGAGGCGCTTGGTAGTTGTCGAATGAGTTGGCTCCACTGCCGTGGTACCCACTGCGAGCGCTCCTGGATGTGCGGACGGTCCCCACTAACGGCGTCCTCTCGTCATCAGCACCCTCTCCGTCGAAGTCGAACGAGTTGTCTTTCCTGCGGGCACCGAACAAAGACGGTCCAGAAGCACGGTTGAGCTGCATACTCTGCGGGCTCCTCGGCGAATTAGGTCGTGAATGGCGCAAGTTAGTGGCGTTGTTCCTCAACTTGGATGCCTGAGTGAAAGGTGAGTCAGCATCGAACATTGAAGCATGACTGCCTCCTCTACCCCAACGACCATAGTGCCGAGGCTGATGGGACCGTACTGTGCCATCTTGTCGCTCGTTCGGGCTGTCCATTTCATTGAATGGGTTGTTGGAGAATTTCATGCTGCGTTTGCCGTTCACTCTGCGCTCCTCCATTGCGTCGTTGTAATGGCGAACATTCGATCGGCTCTCTGCAATCGAATGCGATGATGTGACACTGGGTGTTCGCGAGTGGTGTCTTGGTCTCCGTTGTTGTTCGGGTGGGTTGGATTCGTACACAAACGTTTCGTCCGAGTCAGATGAATTCGCATCTTCAACGGCATTTGCGACCCGGGCTTCGAAGATATCGGCTTTGGAAGATGCTTCAGAAGTAACTCTGTTAGAACCGTTTCTACTATCGCCGCGGAAAAAGGAGGAAGGCTTTCTGCTGAAAGTCGAAGTAAGAGCATTTCGGAACAGATTTCTCGGCATCCGCTGCTCTTTACGTGGACCCGGCAGCCCAGGACCTTCGTCTTCGGACATCGACGCAGTTGAGGAAACACACGTCGCACCATGCAAATCATCAATAGAATCGCGTGGAAGGAGCAAAGGAGAACGGAACGTACCGGTGCCCTGGTTAACACTCCTTGCTTTCGCTGAAGGCTTCTTGCGCTCTTTCTTTGGCCTAATCGTCTCGTTGCTGGGCTTTAATCGGACGCTGCCACTGTTTTCGCCTCGTCCGCCGTTTAGTCGGTCGCCTGGGTTAATTGATGATTGTGGGATAGACTGCACGGTCTCGGTCTCGACGGTCATATTTCGTGTGCCTTCAGGCTGTCGTGATTTGGTTGATGTTAATGCAGGGAATGTGTTTTTCGGTGTCGGCGTCGAGAACTTTGATTTTTGTTGGCTGCTGCCTGTCTGTGAGGCGGACGTTCGAGGACTGTCCATTCCTTCACTTTTGTTGCCGCCACATTCGCTTTCGCTCTCTCCAGTCTTGGTGTGTTTCTCATAATCTTCGTGATCTTTTCTAGGAGTCTTGTCTTCATTCAAAGGACGCGGAACAGGTTTGAGATCTGCGGCAGCCTGAACTGCTGCGGGACTCGGTTCGGCCGTTGCGTCTGAGCTGTTTTCCTGGACAGTCTCCAACATCGATTTCCCACTAGGACCACGTGAAGGCATTTTCGTCGAAGGCTGCAACGATGACTGCGGCTCTCCTTTGACTGGCTCGGGTGCGCTTTGTTTCGTGGAACCTTGTGCTGTTTGTGGTGGCGTTGCGCCACTAGGTGTGGCTCCCTGTACGCTGATACTAGGCAACACAACAGGTGCAGACGGTTTTGTGGGTGTCGAAGCAGATCCAGAATCCTCTACTTTCTTCCCAGCTACAGAAGCAAGACTTGCCTGTCTTGAGGCAACGCGGGTTGCCGGCGGTGGACTTTTCAACCGAGGCGAAGTCGGCCATTGTGGTGTGGTCTCTCCAGAAGCCGGACCTGCACTTTTTGCGCCAACTCGCGAAGGTAGCTTCGATACTGCTTCCGACACGGCTCCTCCTGCTCCGGCAGAAAGCTGCGGAACGTTGCTTGCCGAAAGTGCCCGTTGTATCGCGGCGGCAGATGGCTGTGACGAGCTGGAGTTGTTGGACAGAGCACTGGGTCGGCCGTCTTTGCGTATGGGTGATGGGTTGCGCGAAGTTCTGGGGCTGGAAGTCGAAGATTGCGAGGAAGAGGTCGGAAGCATAGAAGCGGAGTGTTGTTTGCGCAATGTGGGCGGGCGTGTTGAGGATGCAGAGTTATGGCGCGTCGCACTTGGGCTCCTGCGTTGGACAGTCGCCGTCGAAGATGCCGAAGCCGAAGACATCTCGGAACCAAGCGATGGAGGAGCGGGAGGACGCTCAGCAGGCAGTTTTGCTTGTCCGTCCGCGGCTGGACGGGACTCTTGAGGGTCGGTAGGCATGGTGTAGGATGTTGTGAAGTGTTGCGGTGCGTGTGCACCCGTCTCCTTGGCAATTGGCGCGACAGACCGCTCTCGTCATGAACCCAGAGAGGTCGTGTCGTGTTGTGGCCTGTCCTGTGGTTATGATAGCGGGATCATCCGTAAGCAGCTGCCATGGTGCAGAGGTCTCAGTCTGGCTTGAGCGTGCGCGGACGCGGTGGTGGTAGTAGCTGTGGCGGTGGCGGTGTGTCGCAGGGTGGAGGGCGGAGGGCGATGGTGGAGCGGAGAGTGGGTACGATAGGGTGGTAAGTGGTGAGCAGCGTGGTGCAGTGTGCTTGGGTGAAGCAGTGTGAATTGTTTGTGATGTGGGTGACACGGACGGCGCGCCTGGCTATAGGCAGCTGGAAGTGGAAGGCAGCTGGAAGGCACGGAAGGGAAACAAGCAGGCTCGCTTGGCTCGGCAGGCAGGCTATGACGTTAAAAAGCCACAATTCCCTTGTCTGTCTGACGGGACTCTTGCTACCGTGTCTGGCCTGTCTACCTAACGATTGATGTACTGTAGTTACGACGACAATCTTACGACTTCTCCTTGGATAGCGTAGAAGCATCTCGCACCACTCTAGAAGCCTCTCTTCTCATTTCTCCCCATCTCCTCATCTCCGCCTCGGAAGAACGAAGCGCTTCCTCAGCCCTTCTCCACCTCCTCTCCACTTACCACCGCAACAGCAGCACATCCACATCCACACCCCATCGCAAACCGTTGCACTCCACTCGCCTTCCTCACCCGCAGCAGCGCAACGCTACAAAGGTACCCTCGAAACACAGTCCTCAGTAGCAGTAGAGTTGGTAGAATAGTACCAAAAAAAAAACCCAGCAGCGAAACTACCGGCACTCCGCCAGCGCACAGCAACTCAAGCCCCGACAAATCACACTCCCACGCGGCGTACCTTAGTCTCACCTCAGCCTTTCCGGCCCACTGACCCGGGAGCGAGAATCTAGACGCTTCCCCCAAGGAATGCGTAGACGTTGGCTGAGGCTTGGACGTAGGTGGCTTGCCAGGCACGAGATCATCACAAAAAACGTTGTGCGGCGTGCAGCGGTAGCGCAGTGCGGTTTGCGTTTGTAAGTGGTCGTGGTGGCGTGAGATACGGTATACCAGAAGGCGAGGTAGTCCGTAGTAGTGTGTTGAAGACAGGTACAAACGATGGGCACGATGTTAGGTACCTGACTTGGCTGACTCGCTGGCTCGCTAAGGCAGCTGGCGCTTCCTTGATTTTGATTTTTGATTGTTTGTTGTTTTGCATGCGTGCGTGCCTCACGTGCACCGCTTGTCATAATGATGATGGTGATGTGCTGGAGTTTTAGGCAGCAGCATACACGTATCGTAGGGTGATGCAGTATGTCTGGTATACTTAAACGTGGTATACTTACACGCAGTATTATATGTATCTTGCAGTAGTCGTGGCCCTCATGCGCTTCGGCAGTAAAGCAACCATCCTTCCTCAACCTCATCCTCGTCGTCTGAAATTCCACCACCACCACCACATTGCCCACGATCCTTGCGCCGCCCGCAGGATGACATGCATTCCATGCGTTCGCGTCGGGGCCCAACGGACGGATAGCGGAGGCATGGGGAGGTCGAAGTCAAATAGATTAGGTAAACTGCCACTAGCTGTATACAATACTTGCGAGTTGCGACAGAAAAAAATGAATCCCTGAAAGACGGTGGCAGGAAGTTTTAATGGGCAGGATTTTTCCATGTGGTCCGATCTGATGTGCGATCGAAAGAGTCACATGACTCTCTCTGCGGTATGATAGACCGGAGTTGACTTGATCTCGTGTCTGTGAGAACCACGAGTATGGGAGAGGCACGTCTGATACATGTATGTAAGTATGCACATGTACATATGAGCATGTCACTCTCAGCGGTATTGCATGGTATAGAAAACTCGGACTTCCCAAGGCAGTACGATATGAGAAACGTGATAGGGAGCCACTGGAATATGATGGGAGGCTCAAACTGGTAGACTCGATATCAATTACATGAAGGGCAAGCGAAAAGGTATAGTAGTAAAAAAAGCCGTCTCCATTCGATCCATTCAAAAAACACAGGGCCGCCGAGAAGAAAAAAATGCGGTGCTCCTGATACTTCCAACTGTATAAGCAAAGAAAACTCCGATATCCCGATGCTCGCTGCTCATTGTTACCCTCGGCCTCCAGTCCCAGCCTGTGGACGTGATATAAAGGTTGACCGTAACCCATGCATGTATCCCATCTCTCGAACTGAATCAGTTACTCCAAAGCTGAACGTCGCTAAGAAAATAAAAACAAACAAAAAAGAAGAAAACTCCAATGAACTCCCAATCCCGCTTCTCGTCATAGTCGTATATTTAAAATAGAAAGGCAAAGTAACGCCTCTCGCAAACAAGCAAGTAAACCAGAAGAATCGAATGTCTCGGCCGTTAAGAAATCGTATAGTGCGCGGTGGCGGCCGCGGTTACTGAACCCTTTTCGTAGGGCAGTGGTTACACCGCTAAGCAATGCTGATGTGGCGCGTGGTGGGGCGGTATAGATGTCAGGCCACTCCAGCTGTCAGGCCCTTCTAAGCCTCAGCTGCACGCCCAGTGGAACCACATTCACCCGCGTATGCATGTCGAGCCCATGCTTCCCCTCTCATGGCACTCGACCGATGGCACCCGGAACGTGCGTTGCTTAGATGTCGGTCATCTCGACGTCTTGTTCTGGGTCGAGTACGTCGTCAGCCGGGCCCCAATTGCCTTCGTACACCGTTGCACCAGCACGGCGGCGATGTTGCACCCACTGCACGCCAGGTGCAGCAAGTAGCTCATCGATTGTGGGGCGCGAATCGGGGTCTGGGTGGATCATCCATTGGACCATCATGTCCAGGGAGCCTAGGTCGGTCGGATCGACCATGAAGTTGGGAGGCTGGACAAGCTCGCGGGCGCGGTCAACCTTGGGCTTGGGCGTCGGGTTGCAAAGGAAGTCCAAGTCGTCCTCCTCGTGTTCGGAAGTCACCAATGAATCGTGTGACTGACCATTGAGCATCTCGACGGGATCTCCGGATTCGTCGCGTTCGAGGCTGCTTTCAGAAGTCCAGGTGAGACTTGGCAGGTCGCTAAGATCACCGTGGCGCAGACGCTGCCATGACACTCCATTGTCCGGGAGAACGATATTACCGGCAATCTCGAGCATGATCATACCGAGCGCGAAGATGTCGGCGGGCTTGTCAAAGCGACCGGAGAGCACCTCAGGTCCGATGTACTCACGATCACCTTCGCCGTCCAGGCCCGGAGGCGCGGGCCAGGTGCTTGCCATGCCGAAGTCGCCGATTTTGAGAACACCTTCCCAGTCGATGAAGACGTTGGCTGGCTTCAAGTCTAGGTGAATAAGGTTAGCATCGTGGATCGACTTGACGCCTTGGGCCAGCTCAAGCAGGATCTTCCAGATGCGGAAGTCGTCGAGCCTGCCCTTGAAGCCAGCCTGGGCAAGGAAGTCCTTCAAGTTGCCGTTCTCGCAGTATTCGGTCTGGATGTAAAGGTGATTCTTAGACTCCCAGTTGGTTACCAGCTCAATGATGTGTTCGTGTCCGCGCAATTGCTCAAGAATTTGCACTTCGCGCATCTTACGCGTACGATCACTGTTGCTGGTGTAGGGGCGACGAGATTTCTTGACAGCCCACATGTTATGTGCATGTCCAGTCTCGCGCTGAGACGTCGAGAGCTTGCTAAGCACAGGCTTCTCAACCCTGTACACCTGTGAGAACTCGCCGATTCCAAAGCTGGTGGAAGAGCCGAAGCGCGCAGTCAACGAGGTGTCGACATCGTTGGCGAAGTAGCCCGAACCAGCGTTGTTGCTCTGGGCGAATGTTTGGTTGAAAGAATCGCGCGGTCCAGTTGGCGTCGCAGGAGGGAAGGAATTGCTCTGTGGCAAAAAGGTTGTTCGTTCGGCGGAGATGGTCAGCTTGCTGGCGTCTGGAGGCGAACCAAACTCATGCGGAGTGTGTGGGCATCGATTGATGATAGGTGACAAGTTGGCGGCTGACTTGCCATCAGCGTCATTGCTTTCAAACTGGTCCAGGCGGAGGACAGATCGCTGGCTCTTTCGGCGGGATCGTGAAGGAGCGAGCACTTCCATGTCTTCAATCTCAAAGTCGTGGTCTGATGAAGACTCTGGAGGAACGAAAGTGTCACTGCCAAGAGATGATCGCCTGCCGAACAGACTGCTACGGAGACTGTTGCTCTTGCCACCTTTTGACTGAGGTCGCACCAAGCTGGCGGTGGTCTTGGTAGGCGTAGATGGCAGCTCGTCAGCGCTCGATTGACCCTCGCCGAATTGTATGGGCGAGTTCATCAAGTCATCGGCAGTGATGCTAGCGAAGCTGCCACGGCGTGTAAGCTGAGGCGCGTGAGCGCCGAAGATGTTGGCACCCTTGCCGAAGGTCTCTGGTGAGCCCTTCGAAACCCGGCCGTTGAAGGGTGTCGAGGGACTTCCAAACTCGTGGCAGGGCTGGGCAACCTTTCCGAGACCGGAAGCGGGTGCTGGTGTGCCAGCAAAGATGATGTTGGTCTTCTTGCAGGGTGTGTCTGGCATGGGTCCAGTGCTGCCTGGTTGATCCAGATTTCTATTGCGTTTTGAGAGAAGGCCAGTCGACATGAAGGCCTGTGGTAGCGGCTTCGCCATCTTATAGGCGTCAGGGGTTGCGAAAGACTCTTGCTGGTAACACTGGCTGTTGTCAATCGACACTTTGGGTAGATTGGGCCTCATAGCACCGAGAGGGAGCGATTTAGCAAAGTTGAGAGGCGGTCTGGGCATGACTGGCTTGCTTGCTGCCACTTCCACAGGCAGTTGAGACGGCCCTTGAGGCTCGTCTGCCATGCTGGAGGTCGAAGAGGATGGGGAGAGTGCATTAGACAAAGGATGAGGTTTGGGTGCTGATTGATAGGCTTTCTGGGCCGGTTGCTGGAACAGAACAGGTGGCTCGTTAACGTTACTGCGGTGGAAGGGCGAGCCAAAGTCAGGAGTTCGGAGGGGAAGAGCTCCATCGAGGGAAATGCGCGACCTTGCCCTGGTTAGAGCCGAGCTTGAGCTTGATTCGCTGCTCTCGGAACCGAACTTTGTGCGACCTGGAGCACGCTGCTGCAGTGTTGATTTTCGGAGTCCAAAAGGTCGTCGTTGTGGTGACTGCGCGGACGGGTTGGGCCAGGTCGAGAACCCGGAGGTGCTGTCCCGGTCCTTTTCCTTCTCGCCACCCAAGGAAGGCATTGGCTCGACAGAAGCACCATCTGGGCCTTGTTCGAAGACGTTGAAGTCGGCACCGAAAGAAAGTCCACCATGCAGACTACGACGCTTCACACGAGGGCTGCCCATGCTGGCTGCTTCGAGGTTCATCACGCCGTCGCTCCTCTTCAGTGGACTTGATTTTGGAGGGTTGAGCTCTTTGAACACCGGTTGAAGCAGGGTATCGGCGCGAGGTTTGGTAGGGGGTTCGGGCTTAGTGAAATCGGGCTGCTTGAAATCAGGCTTGTTGAAATCGACCGTGATGAAGTCGGGAAAATCAGGCTTGTTGAAATCCAGTTTGATCGGGTGGTCGAAGCGTGTGTCGGATTTCGTAGGAGTGTCGCTACCGCAGTCCATGTTTTCTTGGTCAACTTCGGCAGATGGGCGACGATTTAGAGCAGGGCGGGCATTAGGCTGGTTCGCCTTATCACTGAGAGCGCGACGGAGGGGACTGTTGGGTGATGTCCGGCGCAAAGAGGAGCGTGTGCCGTTGCGCTTGACCGAGAATCGCGGCTTCGGGATTGGCTCTGTTGCGCAGTCGGTGTTGCACGAGCGCAGATTCGATGGAGAGACCGGGATGTGGTGTTGCGACGTGGGCGATGTGTTCGACGCGCGTGTGTATAGGTGGAAGCGCGCGGGCTTCGACGGTGAGCGCGAGAGCGTGCGGCGCAGCTGTCGGATAGAGTCGAGAGTAGTGTTGTGGTGGTGAGTCGGGGAAAGCATGTGCGCAGCACTGCTGGCGGGTTGGTGGCGGGGAGAGTACTCAAACTCCATTGTTTACGTCGTCATTGATGGGGCAGGCGTTGTCTGTCTCAATGCGGTGCGACGAGGTAAACACTTGTTGTTCCGGCTGTATGGTCGATGGCTTCCTGATCAATCGAGAGGGTCCGTGTTGAGGCCTGCGTGTCTTGATTTAGGGTAGCTGGTCGAGTGAAGAAATGGCGCTGCCTGGCGAGATCGAGTTGCGGCGGATGGGTGGCGGAGAGATGCGGTGTCGGTCGGGTCGAAGTGTACGCGCGCGCAGACGATGCGATAAGGATGAACGGACTGCTACGTGCGCGTGTGGGTTTGCGTGTGTGTGTGGGTGTGCGGCAAACTGGCGGCCTTGGAAGGAATGCTGAGAGAGCAAAACAACGCGTCGGGCGCGACGGTGTGCGGTTGTGACGGCAGGCGGCGGCGGTAGATGTCGGTCGGGTCGCAAAAAAACAGGTCGTCGACGATATACACACAGTACAGGGCGACGTGGGTGAGGATTGGAGGGCGGTGGGTGGGTGGGTGGTGGTGATTTGATAGCGGGAGGTCGATGAGAAGGGTAAGGTAGGTACGCGCGACAACATGAAGCGTCCCTGCCTCGCCGGGCTGTGGGCGTGGGCGTGGCAAGTGGTCCATGCATGCAGAGAGCACTACGGCTGGGAAGCACGAGCACTTCCACCAATCCACCCTCCAACCGTGCTTTCTCATCCACAGTGCAGACTAGCCCGCACACGGATCTAGCTTCCAACTCCTATCGGCATGCCGTTACCCATCAGCTATATCATCACCCGCACATCCAGAGACATGTACACCTTCTAGTGCTGTTCAAGCCGTCTTCTCCCTTTGTTCCGCAAGACATCCTCCGCTTCTGCCCAGTACCCATCAATATCGATCTGCTGTGTTGTCCCATGCCCCTCGTAAACGGCTGAAACGCTTCCCTTTGTTGTCATGGAAAGGTGCAATTGCTACCCTTGCCTTTCTCCTGAGGGTCTCCTTCTGCTACAACCCTCATCTCAATCACACCGTGATGGGCTGCAGGGTGCCGCGCCGTATTGCCTCATTCTGTCCCTAGGGTTCCCAAGCGAGCAGAGGCACCACGACTTGCAAGCCTTTCATCCTTCTTAATTTACAACTCCACGGCCTGTGCGCGCACGTTGTGAGCTCGTCCGTCTGCCTGCCTGCAAGACTTGCCGCATCGTCCAATGCCTCTGGCACGCTGAGACTGGTGAACGCATCGAACGCGCAGGCCTGTCTTGCAAAAGCACCGCTCACGACCTTCCACGTTGGACACTGCCTCACTGCCAGCATGATCCAGCCCGATGCCAGCGATGCTGGTTCACCCACAAACACGCTACACGCATACACCTTACCCTGTTCGTCCACGAATTGTCTACCGGCCAGCACGAAGAGACCCGCATAAGCTACAGTACAGCTGGTCGTGTCTGTGATCACGTTGCATTTTGCTGCCCAAAGCAGCTCGATGATAAATGTAAGGTTCAACGAATCATGTTTCTTCCGGTAGCTTGTCTGCAGCTGTGCTGATGCGGTGCGATGCGATGCGCGCTGCAGGCGATTCGAGCTCACAAATGCATGCTCACGGGAGCCGGCAGCAAAGATCGCGCACTTAGCCTAGCCGCAAACCCACCTGACTTTGCACTCTCACGTGTTGCCCATGAATCACGATGCGAGGGAATCCTCGATTAGCGTCAAAGGCGGAGTCGACCGTGGCCCTTGGGCCTGCTGGGCATCTATCCTGGCTTTGACGTTTCTAGTTTCCGCCAGGCGGGAGTAACTGTAGCTGTGGGAGCTCGATGTCAACAATGGTCTCGTCATAATCGTTATGAGTTGAGCTCGATAATCCGAGACTACTCCTTGAGAAAGGATCTGCGCCATTGGAAAGCCCAGACTCATATCGTCCGCGAGGCGCCCTATAGTACGACGTCACCATTGGAGGTATATCGAGATGTCGAGAAGCGTGACTTGGAATGATCAAGGATAACGAGAATGACGAGAACCTTCGATGTCGGTACACTACGTGTCAACGTACGTACACGGCACTGGCCGAATACCGATACTGTTACTGTTGTCCCTACGACCGCAAGGCAAAGCTCGTGCTAAGCAGCCTTAACACGTTACAGTACGCATAGTTGGAAGTTGGCACGCACGCCCACAAAGCCCAGTTATGGCGACTCAAGGTAACGACATATTCCGATGAGCTTTGCGCAATGATGTTCCCGTCAACGTGGGAGCCACTGAGAGCTCTCCGAGTCAGTTGTGATGTGGGCGGCTGCCGTTTAGGAAGAAGCCACAGCCCGCTCAAGCGAGAGCAAAAAGCCATTATTGTTGCAAAAACACTGTCACGCTCATCTCTGCGGTGTAATCGACCCTATCTCCTTTGATGGCACTTCTCCTGTTTCCGAGTATGAGCGAGCTGCTCATCGATAACATCAATCCCAGCGGCAACATATGGTTGGAACAGTCCCAAGTCCGATTCGAAAGCCTGTCGGTACCGGTAACTGCTTTCTAGTCTGTTTCCAATTCTGCGAACACAACCCTGCCAGCCCACGACGCAAGATCTACTTGTACCGCTCCTCCACAAGAGCGGCTACTGGCGTACATGCTTGGACTCTGATCGCCCCCAGCGCCCACGCCAGCGTAACGGTTGTGGCCTCGGGTGTTTAGTAACCCGTTGACATGGCAGCGCAACCACACCGCATCTCCATATCCATGCCTGGCAAGTAATGGCCTCACCCTTCTCACTTCCTTTCCACTGCGATCTCTGATCTCTGCATGTTCGACTCAGCCTGCTGTCTTGCCCTCCACAACTATTTCGGCTTGGTGCGCCGAATGCAGCCATCGCCCTATTGATCATGAGCCCTGATGGGCCACTACTCTGTTTCAGCAATGGACTACACGCCACTGACTCTGCGGTGAAGAAGACTTTGGCGTCGAGGCTTTTCCTTTATTTCCCTGGTGGAGTGAAAACATGGTGTTTTGAAATGCCATGTTTCTCTGCTGGCGTGGAAGATCATGGCCTCGCGTCAGGGACTGCATAATTTGGGAGTTCCTTGCTGAACCGTTCGGTCTGCGACAGCCCTTCGGACACTACCAGCACACTACTGTGGCAATACCTGCTTCTGGTATGGGACTAGAACCTCGGGTCTTCTTCGTGAAGAGGCTCTGCTAGACGACTACCCGTTGGCATTGGTTGCTATAGCCTGGATTACCGCATGATTTGCCGTGCACTTGGAGTCGATTGCTTCTACGTTTCAAGAATGATGGGGCGACTGCGTTGACTGGACAACTTCTGCAAGCACGCCGTGAGTGTCGGTGAGATTGGACTGGCGGCTATGGTCTGGTCTACGCATATGAGGTCTAGTCGTCTATCCGGCATGATCGCCAGAGGATGCGCAAGCAAGACTTGGGGTTACGAGGGTTAGGGTTTTGCTCACTTGATGTCCAACAACCCCTTCTTCAGACGACGTTGTATTCTTCCGTCGGAAGATATGATGACAGATACAACTTTGCTCGACATGTGATACTAAATCTCAACTATATCTTCGTTCCTGGTTGTCGTCAACATCGTGGTTGAGTTGGGTTGGCTCATTTGCGGCTCACCTACAAGCTGCTAGAGTGCTCGCATTGACTTGACTTGATTAGCAAAGAAGTACATGTAACATATGCCACATGACGACACTGATAGCATCATGTGCTCTTATGTCTGGGCTGTACGTCAGTATGCCACTGCTATCGTATACATATATTTCACTCCGTGACATTCAGGCTGCGATCATTACCAATTTCCAATGGCTCGTTGCATTGAACAATTTAGAGTTTTGGACCCTGATCTGTCGCGTCTTCCAGCACGCGTCTCTCCAACTTTACATCTCGTTCGCATGAGACAAGCTACCCTCTCACTTCCAACATTCACAAGCCTGACGTGCATATGCTGTCATGGCAAAACGGAAAGCAACATCATCGCCAGCTATATCAAGAGCATACGATAGCGACGATATACACGTTGCGCCTCTGCAAAACTTTCGCCAAGAGGCGCAAAAGACATCTCACGATGCATCAAACTCCCGTCCAGTACGCCCCACTCGCTTACTGAAGTGTGTCCTAGTCCCTGTACCAACACAACAGGAGTTAGTAGCTCTCCTGGACGCGAACACAACTTCAACAGAACCTTCCGCCGAATGGAGCGAGCACTCGGTAGCCATCCATGACGAGATTAAGGTCCCAGCATACGAACAACCACTCGAAGTGAATGGCAAGCGATCGCGCAAGTCCACCTACAAGAGCCTCACGACATCGGAATTCTTCTTCTTAACTTCTCGTCCGGACGAAGTGCGACTACAAGCCGCGCGTGCGTCCAGACCTACGAGGAGGCGTTCTGAACTGAAGAATGACGGTCCACTGCATGCGCTCCCTGCACAACCACAGACCGCTCGTGAATCGAGACTCGGAAGAAAGAGTCCTGGACAACATGACCATGACCGTGACCATAGCCCACTCCACGTGCTGCTCGCTGGGTCATCCGCTCATCCTGCACAGAAGCTTCCTACGAAGTCCGCGAACCGGCCACCTGCTAAATCATTGCCCACACAGCTGCCCTCACCTGAAGCGAGCACTCCAAACGAGTAGTATAGCGAGAATGTGAGTAGGAGCTTAAGCCGTCGGCCTAGGAGGTCCGCAGTGCGCCGATCTTACGTACCGGATGTGCTCGAAGACTCTGACGATGAATTGGAAACGTCTGCGCAAGCTCCCCGCAGGCGAGGTCAGCCCGCAACTGTTGAATTAGAATCAGACTTCGAAGGGGAGGCGCAAGAGGAAGGATCCCAGGAAGAGGAAATCACTGATGACAAGATTGTACAGAGTGAAGAAAGTGATACGGAAGAGTTGGATTCAGAAGATGGCTATGACAGTGGAACGGGCAGGAAGAGAGAGGGAAAACAGAGCGGAAAGAGCACTATCGCAAAGTCAAGACAGACAACTTCACAGACATCAGCATTGCGTAGAGGGTTCAGCAAAACAGGCAAAAAAACCGGAAAAGCCACTGCGAAAGACATGGTCAACTTACTAACGAGTGACACCAGTGAACCCAAAGGTTTGAACACCGAACTGCCTCCTCTTTCTTCGATCGAGGCTATCTTCAAGGACATCACAGCTAAGGCACTATCGCTTAGACTGAGGGAAGCACTAAAGACTACCCCAGCATCTCTTCGTGTTGCGACGATGTGCTCAGGCACGGAGAGTCCTTTGCTCGCCATCGAAATGATGCAAGACGCCTTGCGATCTCCAGGCGAATCTGAGCTCAGTGTCGAACATCTTTTCTCCGCAGAGATCGTTCCATACAAACAAGCATACATTGAGCGAAACTTCAATCCGCTAATCATCTTCCGCGACATTACTGAGATTACTTCAACCGTTAATATGGAGATACCTGCTGCCACGACTGTATATGGTTCTAAGGTACCTATACCCGGCAATGTACACATTGTCATTGTAGACACCTCATGTGCTGACTTCTCACGCCTCAACAATAAACGAAAAGAACTTGACGAAGAGTACGGCGGAGAGTCGAGCAAGACGTGGTCTGCAGTTCTGGCATACGTCAAGGAGTTCCGCCCTGCGATCGTCATTCTGGAGAATGTGAAAGGTGGTCCGTACGACCTCATGATGAAGTGCTATCGTGACATTGACTACGAGGTCAGCGGTGTGTTGTTAGGCACAAAGCAATACTACCTTCCTCACACGCGGCAGCGTGGGTACATGGTCTGCTTTGACAAGACCAAGGTTGTTGACAACATCGATGGAATTGGAAAGCAGTGGATTTCTCTTATGGCCGACTTTCGTCGGTATGCAAGCAGCTCAGTGGCAGAATTCATGCTGCCTGACGAGGTACGTACTCAGCAACAGGTCATTCTGGACGACAGTTCGAGAGATTATGACTGGGCCGCGTGTGAGATTCGCCACCTTCAGTATCGCCAGGTCAAGCGTCTAGGCAATGCCAGACCTTTCACTTTCTGGTCAGAAAGTGGTACCATGAATGTCCCCGAAACAGGCTCTATCTCGTGGTACCACAAGCAGCCAGAACGGGTACGGGACTACATGGATATCGGGATGTTAAGAAAGGCCACACTCTTTGACGTGAGGCACAAGATGAGAATCTGGGATGTCTCCCAAAACATCGACATGTTCAGCGATAGCACACAGTTTGGCATCGCTCCATGCATTACACCTTCTGGACTCTTCTTCGCATCTGACACGGGTAGAGCCCTTGCACCACAGGAACTCCTATCTTTACAAGGCCTGCCGTTGAGCAAGATCTCTTTTACCACTGAGACGACGGCTGAGATCCAGGACTTGGCTGGCAATGCCATGTCAACTACCGCTGTAGGACCGGCTATCCTAGCGGCACTGATCTGCGGACAGACAGTCTTGCAAAATGACACAAGCACGCAGACGGTAGACGTCTGTGGAAAGAGAGCGTCACTCGAGCCCACGATCGTGGAAGCAGCCACACAGGCAGTCACTTCTGTAACAGAGACCCAAGAGCTTGATCTTTCTGACCTTCTAGACCTCTCTAGCAAATCAGCAAAGCGCTGTCACTGTGAAGGGTCAGCCGCTATTGCGCCGCAGGCTATCCAGCAGTGCGCTGACTGCCATCACACTACTTGCAAACGGTGCAGCAGAAATCCATCGCACAACTAAAAGCTTGCCTCATCAATCAACGGGAATCGCAGCGACCCAGTCGAGTCTGAGCGACAACTTCGATCGCGACTGCCTCAGTGCCTGGCCTTCGCCCGTACAGTATCGGATGCTATGGAACATGATCAGAACGAAGAGTACACAGAAGCCTCCAATACAGCGTTCAACAGTACACTCACATTCTCTCACGTCAAGAGGTCGCATTTCTGGACTGCAGTCTACCGGGCCCCAACCGCAAAACTTGAGCTCAGACTTGACGATCACGGAGCATCGTGGCGTCTGTTCGGAGTGGCTAACACAACATTGCCCGCGAACAGCGAGATGAGGAAGCTGCTCGAGCAATCAATTGCAGTTGCAGACTGTGGCAGTTCTTTGCTTCGTAAGATTCAGTGGCGCCAACGCACGCCAGCTGAAGACAACTTTGAGGTGACAACAAAGGGAACCCGGCCTATAGCATCGTGGCTGGCAAGGCTTGCGTTGCCCGATTATCGCCATCAACAAGTCTGGAGTCGCTTGCACATTCAGGTACCAACTACGGCCGTTGCGGATGTTAACGTCGACCTGAGTGGTCAATATGAGGCGCTCCCTCTTTGTGGCACCCCGGGCGACAGTATCTACAGAAAGGTCGGCAATCATGTTGGCAGACCTATCTACTTGATGCACAATCAAACCCGCGACGGTGACCCGAAGCTAGATCGGGTTGTGTTCACAACCGAAAAGGAGCGACTCGACCTCAGAGAGAGACCAGTCCTCGCATCGCTTGACCCTAAGTGGTCGCCGTGTGTTGATAATAGATCGTCTCAAAGGGCGTCGCTGCAGCCTACAGGCAAGTGGCAAGACTCAGATCTGCAACTCTGTGAAGTCGATCCGCAGGTGGTTGTTCACACGCCGTCGTCAATTGAAGCACCACATCTGCAGCTGGACTGTAAAGAAGCAGAGTTGATTCTCAAATGCGACTTCACTAGCTCAGGTTGTGATGAAGATGACGGCGTGCGGGTCGTTGATTCAAAGGATCGCCGGTTCTTTGCACAGCATGCCTACATCCTTGAGCTTATGAAAAGGCAGCTACCTGCTACACAATGGCGGTCGCTGCCTATCACCAAAGCAGGCTGTGATTGTAGCGCTTGCGCGCCTCACAAACCTAACTTGCGCTGGAAGCTTGCCGAAAAAGGCATCAAGCCATACGAAGATCCAGCAACCGCTGCGGTCTACGAGCGAGCCATCAAGCGTCGTCCTCAGCCTGTACTCTTCCAGACCGTGCAAGAGTTGCGAGGTTCAACGATGCACTTCAGGATCAATCTTGCTTCTCTCGCGCATAGAGCAGTTGCCCGTCTTCCTGAAAGTTCAAGAAATACATGCAGACTCGCATGGATCCTAGAACAGGACATGGCTTTGTCGAGCAACTTCAATTTCAGACCATTCGTTCTGAGACCAACTGAGGGTCCTGCTTCGCCACAGACAGATATTGGCATGAGATACAAGTTGTTCCCAAGACAGGCTGTAGTTTTCCGCTGGATGCAACAACAAGAAACTGGAAGGCCTTTCACCGTAGAGGAAGCAGAGGAAGCGATTATACCTGCGCTCGGTTGACGTGCGGAAGTGCGTGCCCAGACGGATATCGCAGTGCGCGGTGGCATCTGCACCAACCATCCAGGGTTTGGCAAGACCATTACCAGTCTGGCTTTGATCCATGCGAACCTGTCTGATGGCACTGACATCGCTGCGGACTTGCGTGCACGCCAGACACCGGAGAACGGTACCGGCGGACTGATCGCCATCCAAGCCACGCTCATTGTTGCTCCTAACACCCTTCTCAGACAATGGGCCTCGGAAATCAGAGACAAACTTGGCTACACTCAGGGTGTTATTACCGTAACGGGCCAGAAGGATCTGGACAGATACACCATTTCAGACTTCAAAAAGGCCAAGATCGTCATTGTCAACCGCACTGTTTTAGGAAGCGAGAGCTATGCGGAGCGTATCGCCAACTTTGTCGCTATGCCTGGTCCAGCGACCAGTCCTGGGAGAGCGTTTTCTCAATGGCTTTCCCACACTTCCAAGCAAATTCCCACACACCTAGACATACTCGAGAAAAAAGGACTCAAACGCCTGCAAAGCCATGTCAGGTCCAGGTATGCCGAGCTCATAGAAAGCGAAGATTTCAAAGCGGTAGTCCCGTCTCGCCGTCTCGTCGGCAAAGATTTCGTCGAATCCAAGAGAAAGGCGGATCAGAAAAAGGAGATCAAAGGAGCTTCACATTCCATCCCGGTGGAAAACATTGGTCGACCGCTGTTCGAACATTTCTTTTGGAATCGCATTTTCGTTGATGAGTTCCATCAATACGATCCCGTCCAATACGAATCACTCAACCTTCTGAAGGCCGATAAGCGCTGGGGACTGAGTGGAACTCCCGCAATGAACGACTTCTACGACATCGCGCACATGGCTGGTCTGCTTAGTGTCCCTCTGCGAATCGGCAGCGATTCGACGCGGGTCATGTCCAAGAAAAACGCCACGTTGCTTCGGAAGGACCTGTCCGACTTCGAACGCTTCGACATGATGCGCGAGTTGCCCTCGGACTGCTTACATGCGAGGATCCATGATGTTGTACAATCTTTCCTAAATTCCTTCGTGCGTCGTAACGTCATGGACTTTGACGAGATAACATATGATGACAAGCTGGTTCTCGTGACGCTTGACGTCGACCACCAGGCGGCGTACACTGAATTGTTGCAACAGCTCGCATCACAGGAGATGAACATTCGCAAATTTGCGAAGTCGAAGAATACCACCCGTGATCAGCGTTTCATGGCTGCGGTCAAGGATGTGCCGACCGATGAAGAGGCTTTATCGAGAGATGCTGCGTTTTTGAGCGGCAAGGTAGCCTACAGAACGGCCTGAAGCACATGATCCAGACGCGCAAGTTAGAAATTGACAGGACGCTTGCAGACTTGTAAAGCCGCGTGTTATGCCGCACAGCACGAAGTCAGCGGGCAAAATCAAGCTCTAGAGCAGATGGCGACAAGCTTGCTCGAAGATCGGACGCTAGGCGATGATGAGACTATCGGCTTAGTGAAGGATGCTATCCGATCAACGGCTCGTTCGCAAGTTGCCGCAGCACCGCAGAAGCGCAAGGCTAAGAACACGACAAAGAGCAAGGCCGCCGGCGACAGCGATGCCGAGGACGATGCTGCAGATCCAACGGAAAGCAAAGACGCCGCGAAGGGCAGAAAACTGACGGCGAAGGTCAACGCCCTCACAAAAGCCCTCCTGACATGTGTTCGATCCAAAAGATACATTACAAATGTGGATTCCATCAAGAATTCTTCCACTCGGCCAGCAAATTGCGACAGTCAGATATGCTCCACCGCTGGCAAGAGTACTGACACTACGGCTGTTCACTCCCTGTGCAGACACCGTGTCTGTCAGCCCTGCTATTTGTCATCGAAGGAGAAGCACATCACCCAATGCGCCGCGGCGGATTGCAACGCACCTCAGCATGACCACCACCTGCTCTGGTCGCACATCCTCGACAAAACCGAAAAAGCTAGCCCCTACGGCGGAAAGCTTCATGCCGCCATTCGTCTCCTCCAAGACATCAGAAAGAAGGGCGAGAAAGCGATTCTCTTCGTCCAGTACAGCGAGCAGCTCGGACATCTTGAAACCGCCCTTCAACATGCCAACATCGCCGCCACTGTCGTCACCAGCGGTAGCATCGCTG
>Ga0265798_10000462_pt1 | contig 68555 bp, 63 predicted proteins | sample P3T30metagenome_FD_192430 | JGI IMG/M metagenome (GOLD analysis project Ga0265798, IMG submission 192430) | Plant litter microbial communities from East Loma Ridge, Irvine, California - P3 T30 | ecosystem: Environmental > Terrestrial > Plant litter > Unclassified | place: USA: California... | reverse complement strand
CGGCAAACTGTCGCTCACGCGACAAACTTTTCGCGAAGGCTTCGAGCTTCCCGTAGACCAGATCCGTCTGACTGTGGCCAGGGAACGCATCCGCAAGGTACTCCGTCAGCGCCCGCTCGACCGCTTCGAAGATTGGCCTCGTGTGGGGATCGCTGTCGAGCGGCCAGATTGGATTAGGATTCGCTTCCAGATGATAGCGAATGTCGAGCCACCAGCAGATCTCGGACACGAGCGGGTCCTCAAAGTCCAGGTTGGGCTCCTGCGTCAGCGCTCCCAGTCCTCTGGCCCTATCGACCAGCTGATCCAGCGCGAGTGCGAAGTGGTCGTAGGTCCGCGGCCAGAACGCCTCGACCTCCTCGTGCCGAAAGCCTTCCAGCGCATAGTGTAGCGCCTCGATCACGCCACTGTCACCGCAACCCGAGATCAGCACCTCGGCAGGAGCGACCAGGTGGTCGTAGATCAGACGATGCCCGGACTCCCAGTAGCTGAAGTCGACGAGCCCGTGGGGGTTCGCCTCCTCGCCGAAGCCGGTCGCGTCGATGACGATGTCGGCGGCGATCGGCCTCCGGTCGAGCTCCAAGGGGTCCCACTCAATCGACACGCCGTCAGCATGCGGACGCAGATTCGAGGCGGCGACCGGAGTGTTGCAGAAGGTGAATATCGGCAGCACGCGGTCGTAGTCCGCGAACTCCCTGAGCCACTGCGCGGCGACCTCGCTGGCCGGCCCCTTCTGCCAGGCGAAGATCGGCGATCGAAACGTCGGGCGGGAGTAGCTCGGATCGTAGTGCTCGCCCAACCCGCGGGAGTTGAGCACCGGAGAGAGATGCCTGTGCCCCTTGTCCCTGAAGCGGGGCAGCAAATGCGGGCCCTTCTCAAAGATGTAGACGATGGCGTCCGACGTCATCGCGAGTGCGACCGCCACCATCAGGCCCGAGAAGGATCCGCCGACAACCGCGACGACATTCCCCGGGCCTACCCAGGCCCGACGACCTAGCGCCCAGGCCAAGTTCGCGCTGCGCGTCTGCTGATGGACGATGGAGATGTTCTCCGACGCGAAGCCGGACGCTGAGAAGATGCGGGGCGACTGGGCGGAGGTCGCCTCGGCCAGCATCGCGTCGGCCAGATCGTCAAGGGCGGTCCCGTCGGCAGGTTCGGGGTCGGGAGGCATTGGCCGCTGCATGGCCTACCGTAACCGAAGAGCGCTCGAGGTGGAAGTTTGGCGAACTACCGAAGCGCGGCCGTGCGCTCGCGCGGGATGACCGCAGGCGGTGCGGGCCGGACGCCGCGTCGCACGTCGACAACTGACGCGCCCGCAAACCGGGCCGCCAGCCACGCCGGACGCGCGCCCAAGCGGAGGACCACGGCGCCGGCGCCGAAAGGCTGAAGCAGAACGGCAGGTCTCCTTGCCGCCTGATGCGGTCTTAGCCCGGGCCTACTGGCTCGTTCCAGTCGGCAGACGCAGGAGGCATGTCCGGGCGCGAGTGGGAACGGCGGCATGCGCCACCGTGGCTAGGCCCGCCTTGCTCCCGCGCTGTCGGGCCAAACCCAAATGGGCAGATCAAAGCCGTCCTCGCTCATGACGGCCTCCTCAGACATGGCCCTGCAGCCGACCGAGGTCCGCGAGAACGCCGCTGCGGAATGGCGACTGCGAGTCGCGGGCATCACGCATCCCAAACCCTCGCAGTCTCCGTATCGTAGAAGGTGTAGGCTTTGCCCGTCCCTGCCGTTTTTTGATATCTCGCGAGAAGACCGTCGAGCGACCTGATCTTGTTCTCGTCCGGCCTGAAAATTCCGAAGTAGACGTGCTTGGCTTCGGATGCGAAAATCGCGCGATAGATGTGCACGTCATTCTCGCCTGCGCTGTGGCCGTACACGAATATGCTCGAGGCGCTCCGCCGCAGCGTATCATAGCAGTGCCGCAGGTAGGCAACCGCGTTGATCTTCGCCATCTTCTGCGCGCTGGTGCCTTCCGCGACATAGACGGGAAGACGGCGTTTACGGGCAATCGTGTCGGTGATCGTGGCGATCACGCCAGCACCGGCACCGGTGTCCACTGCCTTCATGATCTCTCCGCGTCCGTCGTCGAAGAGGTGCAGGCCGCCGTGCATATTGAACAGGTGGCAATAGGCGTTGGCGGAATAGGGACCGATGAAGCGCCCGTCGTTGACACCGAGGCCGAAGCCGTCGCTAAGCAATCGTTTTTCAAGGTTTACCCAATAGAGCAGCAGGTCGTAATTGAGCGAGAACACCGTTGCGAAATGCCCGAGGAACCCCGCGCTGCTTTCGTACTTCAGCTCGAGGTCGCTGCGGTGCTTCGGGTGGGTCGCGTTGACCGCGCGCACAAGCGCCTCGCGGACCTCCTGGGCATGCCCATCAAGTTCGTCGGCATGGGCGTCGTGACCATAAGCGCGCTCGACCACCACCGCGCCTTCGAGCGCGCGGACCACCGCCTCGAAATCAACCGTGTCGAGCGCTGAGAACAAGGTCCGCAGCGACGAGCCTTCCTCAAGACCCGATTCCGCCAGCAGGCTGGCGTAACCAAAATACTCGGCGGAAAAGCCGTTACCAATGAGCAGCGCTCGATCCTCACCGTCCGTGCGCCTCAAGGCCTCGTTAAACTCAATCACGTCAGGCATCATTGTTCCTCTTCCATCGGTTCCGGTCCGGCCGACGCGAAAGCGATTTCGTCGCTGCAGCGCACCGTGCCGATATCGCTTGCACCGGCTCGCTTTGCCATAAAGCCGGCTATCAAATCTCGACTTGCGGATTGCACCTGCCGAAGTTTGGCCGACAGCCTCAACTTTCCGAGCGCTGCGCAACTTGGTTCTTTGTTCGAACCGGTGAGCGATCGACGGCGATAGTTGCGGATGAACAAGGGCAAGGTTGCAAGCACCCCGCGCGTGTCTGATATCGGCGGCGACGACTGGCGCAGCATAGCTCCCAAGCGCTCAGCCTAAATAAAGGGCCGTTTACCACTGTGCCCCGCCAGAAAGTAGACTGGCCGCTTTCCACCCCAAGCGGCGCTTCGTCCCCGCCCCGCCTCCTGAACGAACGTCCGTTTATCCCGATCACAGCCCGAAACCGGACAGGCCGCTTTCCACCAAAATGTCGAGGCAGCCCCCTGCCTGACTGCCTGAACGAACGTCCGCTTACGCCGTTCGCCTCCCGAAAGCGGACGGGCCGCTTTCCGCCCATTCCAGCGAGGCTGCTTTTCGCGTGATAGCGGACGGTCATCCGCCTTCGGGTGATGGCTCGACCGGCGGCGAACACGACCAGCATGCTCGCCGCTTGGCGCTTCAAGCAGGTTCGACCAGTTTCGCGTGACGACCACGCTTCGGTGCCGATGCGGGCGCCGCAGTCTTGACAGGCGCCTTCTGCCCCGGTTTCCGGCCGAGACCGATCTTCTTCGCCATATCCCTACGCATTGCCGAGTAGGATGGTGCGGTCAGCGGATAATCGGCCTTTAAACCATAACGCGCGCGATATTCGGCAGCCGTCAGACCGTTGGTGGAAAGATGCCGCGTCAGCGTCTTATAGGGCTTGCCGTCGATCATCGATATAATGACATCGGGATTTGCCAGCGACTTCCGTGCAGTGACCGCTCCGGTAAATTCAGGAGTGGCTTCCTTAGCCGAGGCTTCGACCGGTGCAGTCGAAAGACCGATCACTGCGTCATGCATCGACTTCAGGAATGCCGGGACATCCTCCGCCGACGTGCGCGTGTTCGGGTTCGACAGCCAGGCCATCGTCAATTCGGCAGCCAGTTCAACGGTGCTTGTAGTTTCGTCAGACAATGAGGATTTCTTTCCGAGCGGATGTGGCGAAGACTTCGTAAAACTCACCTTGACAGCACTGGTTCCCGCGACATGAAAAGTCATAAACCAATGGTGATAAGTATTATCCGAAGAAGGGTTAATTAGTGGTCTCTATCTAAATTAGGCACATTGAAAGTCCTGAGGCACTTCGACGAGCAATATAAGCACAGGCACAGGATCGAGACTTGTTCTAAGCCGCCTACAATGTCCGGTCTGGTGTCCTCTACCAGGATCTCTTCAAAATGATCGGCAGTGGTGCGGTGCCCGTGATCGCCGTCAGCTTTTGCCCCGACCGTACTTTTGCCAGGGGGCTGTCAGTCGATCGTTAAGCCGGCGAAGGCCTATGCACTGCTGATTCCCGCCCGGCTGTTGTCTCCAAGGTCTGGAATCAAAGTTCTGCTATGCCGATCCGGAGTCCTCCCGCTTGGGGATGAACCGGTATACAGTGCCCCGGGAAATGCCGAGCTGCCGCGCGATGTGGGCCGGCTTCACCCCATCGGCCGAAAGCTTACGGACGGCTTCAGGATCGATGCGCGCCTTGCCACCTTTGTAGACCCCTCTTGCCTTGGCAGCTTCTATACCTTCTGTCTGACGCTCCCGACGCAAATTCGTTTCAAACTCCGCGAACACGCCGAGCATATCCAGAAACGCCTTGCCGGCCGCAGTGCCCGTGTCGATCGGTTGTTCGGTTGCTTTGAGAGCAATACCCCTGCCCTTCAGTTCATGGACGATGTCCTGCAGATCCTTCATCGATCTGGCGAGCCGATCGATACGCGTCACTACCAGCGTGTCGCCCTCCCGCAGGAAGTCGAGCAGGATCTGTAACTCTGTGCGTGACCCGCGCTCGGCCCCAGACTTTTTCTCCGAACGTATCGTCTGGCATCCGGCATCGCGTAACGCCGCTTGCTGAATTCCCAGGTCTTGCTCCAAGGTCGATACACGAGCGTAACCAAATAGCGCCATTTGAGCCTCATCTGTTCGATCAGGCTCTAGACCTTTCACACGGGGTGTTCAATATCTATGATATCGACCCTGATGAGACGCGAGTGGTGTTCCACGTCACGTGAACGGTCAGGGTATACCCTAAACGACGGAGGGGATTCGCACTTGCGGACGGTTTTGAAGTTAGTCCATCCCTCGGAGGATGCGATTGTTAGCGATTCCGCTCCTCACATCGCTCCAAGAGCCATCTTCTGGCAGGCCGAAGTAGATGATGGAGGATTCATGATTGACTTTCTTCTCAACAAGCCTGATCTCCCGGATAGCATATCTCGTCACACCCCTTGCCGTTAGATATTCTTCCACTTTGCAAGCACGCTCGATACTTACATCATCATACCAGTAAAGGGTTGATCGCAATAACGATGCGTAGATTGGATCGCTTGCTGCCCGCTTATAGCCTCCGTAGCCTAGATTTTTTTGCCATCTATACGACGACGTTGCGCCAGCCAAATATGTATTGATATCTTTAGCGCGTCGTACCGCTTCTTGTTTACATAAAGTCTTTTTCTGATAAAGTAAACTCTCGCCCATGTACTTCATGGAGAAAGCTGCAACTTGTAATATTTTAAGCTGGTCCTGCCATTTCATATTTTCAAAGGTTTTGCGGACTGCGTATGGAGCGTCCTCGCCGATATTGGACCAAAGCGCCTTTATGATCCTTCGGTCGTCCCCGTGAACATAGGCTGGAGCAGCAAGCTCCTCGATGACTGTTCGTAATTTTCTAAACCAAAGTGCCGCTGGCTTTGCCCCTGTATAGTCGGTTGTGACGCCGCTAACGATGGCTTGATACGTAGTTTTGTCGAGCCACCGTGTTGCTGCACTGGGCTTACCCGGTAGAGCCACTTTCCAGGAGATGAAGCGGCCGGGGGTGATAAAACACTCGTCCAGATAGCATCCGTGTTTAGGACACGACAGCATGATCGGCAGTAACCATTCCAACCTCGCAAAGATGACCTGATCTGAAGCGGCGCATTTCCGACATGCACGCACCAGACCATGAGATATCCACGGCTGCCAGTCGGAAGTTTGGCCGGCGATCCCTTCCCAACGACCCCAGCTTCTAAGCAACACCGTCTGCTCTAAAACGTAATCAGCGAAACTTCCAAGCCCCTTTCCAAAGGAAAACGGCACCATCCCTCGGAAAGTCATCGCTCTGACTTTATCGAATGGGACTCGGGATAAATGGGCAATCCGATTGATGAGGTTTAAGTCTTCTGTAAGATTGATATCACCGTCATTTTTACTTAGGCCAAGATATCGTTCTAAAAGATCTGGGTAGGCGACATTGTATAACAAAGCGATGCGGCTTAACCATGACGAGAGCGCCTCTCCTTCGGCCGGATCAACTCTCATCGGCCAAGGGCGTGCAGGATCATCGGGGCCGCCGGAGACTGTTCCTCGCTTTCGTTCCATCGATACTAACAAAGCTTCGTCATGAGCAACGCAACTGGCCATCTTAAAATATCTCCGTGCAACGGAGGTCCATCGAGTGCAATCGTTCTTCCGCGGGCACGGCGAGAACATGGATGTTCACAGCCGTCGCACGCTGCAAGGAAGGACCCCTGCTGCAAAGTAAGGTAGACTGATGCAGAGTAAGGTGGGCTGATGCAAAGTAAGGTGGGCCGTCCACACCGCCGCCGGTCAGCGCCGCCATCGATGCGGAGTGATGGGGCGCACGAAACGGCCGCGCCCGCGTCAACCGCCCGCCCGCGAGCGTGCCCGCGACGCTCGCCACCATCGACACCTCAAGCGCCTCGCCCGCGTCGAGCGGCGGCAGGATACCTGGCAGACACGCAGCCATCAGCGATTTGCCCGCGCCGGGCGGGCCGACCATCAGCAGGTTGTGCCCTCCGGCAGCCGCGATCTCGAGCGCGCGCTTGGCGGTTTCCTGCCCCTTCACCTGGCGCAGATCGGGGCCGTGCGCGACGTCGATCGCCTCGCCCGGCTCCGGCGCGCCGATCAGGCCGTGACCTTTGAAGTGGTTGACCAGCGACAGGATATCGGGCGCGGCCAGCACGCCGATGGAGCCGGCCCATGCGGCCTCCGCGCCCTGCGCCGCCGGGCAGATCAGCCCCTTGCCCTGTTCGGATGCGTGCAGTGCCGCGAGCAACACGCCCGGCGACGGAGCGATCCGCGCATCGAAGCCGAGTTCACCCACCACGACGAAATCGCCGAGCTGCTCGGCATCGACCACGCCCATCGCGGCGAGCAGCGCCAGCGCGATCGGCAGATCGAAGTGCGAGCCTTCCTTGGGCAGATCGGCGGGCGACATGTTGACGACGATTCGCTTGGGCGGGAGCGCCAGCCCCATCGACGCAATCGCACCGCGCACCCGCTCCCTGCTCTCCGCCACCGCCTTGTCGGCGAGGCCGACGACGTTGAACGCGGGAAGGCCGGGAATAAGCTGCACCTGCACCTCGACCGCGCGCGCCTCCAGCCCCAGATACGCGACCGTCGATACGCTTGCGACCATGTGATACCCCCTGCCCCGGCGCTTAGCGGCGCGTACGAACAGGGCAAGGACGTTCTTCGTGCCCGACCCCGCGCCGCGTCATGCGATTGACTTCACCGGTCCATCACCCTACAGGCGTCCGCCACGAGGCTGCCTTCCGGGGCGGCCCTTTTCTATTCAGACGATCAGGGAATGACTCATGAAGCGGACCTTTCAGCCGAGCAATCTGGTGCGGGCGCGCCGTCACGGCTTCCGTGCACGGATGGAAACGCCGGGCGGCCGCAACGTGATTCGCGCGCGCCGGGCACGCGGCCGCAAGAAGCTGTCGGCGTAATCCACGCCTCCCGCAGCGCCGACGTGGCCGTCGGCACTGTTGCTATCCAGACGCTAACGCGCCGCGCGGACTTTCTCGCGGCCAACGGTGGCAAACGTGCGCCTATGCCGGGCTTCGTGCTGCTCCTGCGGCATCGAAACGATGGCGATCCGGCGATGCGGATTGGCTATACCGTTACCAAGAAGATCGGCAACGCAGTTGTCCGCAACCGGATGAAACGCCGGCTGCGGGCGCTTGCGCGTGAAATGCTTCCGGCGGCTGGGGTCGCTGGCGCGGATCATGTACTGATCGGTCGCAACGGCGGGATCGAGCGTGATTTCGCGCAGCTTCGCGGCGAGCTTGCCAAGGCATTGGCGAAGGTCGTGCGGTGATAGCGTATGCGTTTCCTTACGACAGCCTGCTGTCGCCAGATGCATACGCCGATACCGGGTCGCGTTCGTGCTGACCCGCCTCCTCATCATTCTGGTTCGCGCTTGGCAGATCGGCCCATCCGTCGTGCTGCCGTCCTCCTGCCGGTATCAACCGTCCTGTTCCGCCTATGCAATCACCGCGCTTCGCCGCTATGGCGCAGTGAAAGGCGGCTGGCTTGCGGCTAAACGGATCGGGCGGTGTCACCCTTGGGGCGGACATGGCCCCGATCCGGTGCCCTGAAGCAGCGATCCGGCGCCACGAACTTACGAACGGGATTTCCAGGTGAAAGACGAAGGCAGAAATTTCCTCCTGTTCGCGGTGTTCGCGGCGCTGATCCTGTTCGGCTGGCAGTTCTTCGCGTCGAAGTATCTGCCGCCCGCAAATCCGCCAGCGACCAAGATCGTCGACGGCAAGAGCAAGCCCGTCGCCTCCTCGACCGGCCCGGCCGGCCCGGGCGCCGCCGCGCCTGAGAAGGTGCGCGACCGCCAGCAGGTCCTCGCCGACAGCCCGCGCGTGAAGATTGAGACGCGCAGCCTGCAAGGCTCGATCAACCTCAAGGGCGGCCGCATCGACGACCTCGTGCTGAGCAAATACAAGGAAACCGTCGCCAAGAACTCGGCGCCGATCCGGCTGTTCTCGCCGGCCGGCACCGACCATGCCTATTTCGCCGGCTTCGGCTGGTCGGGTGACGGCGTGACGACGCCTGATGCGAACACCCTCTTCACCGCCAGCGCGCCCGTTCTCACGCCCACGCAGCCGGTGACGCTGGCGTGGACCAACGCACAGCGCCAGCGTTTCTCGATCCGCATCGCGGTCGACGAGCGCTACATGTTCACCGTCCGCCAGACCGTCACCAATCCGGCCGGCGCGCCGATCACCGTGCGCCCCTACGGCCTCGTTTCACGCAGCGGCGTTTCGCCCGATCCCGATACCTGGACCGATCACGTCGGCCCGATCGGCGTGTTCGACAACGGCGCGACCTACGACATCACCTTCGCCAATCTGCTGGGCAAGGATGCGAGCCTGATCGGCAAGACCGTGTTCGGCAACATCGGCAAGCCCGGCGACAATTATTTCGACGCGACCGGTGGCTGGTTCGGCTTCGGCGACAAATACTGGCTCGCCGCGCTGATCCCGGATTCGGGCGCGAAGATGCACGGCGGCTTCCGCGCCGCATCGGGCGACACGTTCCAGGCCGATTTCGCGCTCCAGCCGCATGTCGTCCCGGCCGGCAAGGCACTGGTGACAACCGCCAAGCTGTTCGCGGGCGCGAAGGAGACCAACACGCTCGACGCGTATGAGGACAATCTCAACATCCGCCACTTCGGCAAGGCGATCGATTGGGGCTGGTTCGAAGTCGTCGAGAAACCGATCTTCAAATATCTCGATTTCCTGTTCCGCGTGATCGGCAATTTCGGCGTGGCGATCATCGCGCTGACGCTGACCATCCGTGGCCTGCTGTTCCCGATCGCGCAGCGTCAGTTCGCCTCGATGGCGAAGATGCGCGCGATCCAGCCGAAGATGAAGGCGCTCCAGGAACGCTACAAGGACGACAAGGTCCGCGCGCAGCAGGAGGTGATGGCGCTCTACAAGACGGAGGGCGTCAACCCGCTCGCCGGCTGCCTGCCAACCTTCCTGCAAATCCCGATCCTGTATGCGCTCTACAAGGTGCTGCTGCTGACCATCGAAATGCGCCACCAGCCGTTCGTGCTGTGGATCCGCGATCTGTCCGCGCCGGACCCGGCGACGATCCTCAACGCGTTCGGCTATCTGCCGTGGCATCTGCCGCCGATGCTGGCGATCGGCGTGGTGCCGGTGCTGCTCGGCATCTCGATGTTCTTCCAGTTCAAGCTGAATCCGGCACCGATGGACGAGGCGCAGAAGCAGGTCTTCAAGATCATGCCGTGGGTGCTGATGTTCGTGATGGCGCCGTTCGCGGTTGGCTTGCAGGTCTACTGGATCACGTCGAACACGCTGACGATCCTCCAGCAGCGGTTGCTCTATGCGCGCCATCCCGAGCTACGGGTAAAGGTGGAAAAGTGAGCGACGACTCCCTCTTCGACGAGGACACGATCGAGGCCGCGCGGAAGATCTTCGCCGGCCCGGTCAGCTTCCTGAAATCGGCGCCGTCGCTCGAGTTCATTCCCGATGCGATCGCGCCGGAGGTGGCGTTCGCCGGGCGATCGAACGTCGGCAAGTCGTCGCTGCTGAACGCGCTCGCCGGGCGCAACGCGCTCGCGCGTACGTCGAACACGCCGGGGCGGACGCAGGAACTGAACTTCTTCGACGTCGGGAACGAGCCGCTGCGGATGCGGCTGGTCGACATGCCTGGCTACGGTTTCGCCAAGGCGCCCAAGGATGTCGTCAAGAAGTGGCGATTCCTCGTCAACGATTTCCTGCGCGGGCGCGACGTGCTCAAGCGCGCGCTGGTGCTGATCGACGCGCGGCACGGCGTGAAGGATGTCGACCGGGAAATCCTCGACATGCTCGACAAGGCGGCGGTCAGCTACCGCATGGTGCTGACCAAGGCCGACAAGATCAAGGCGACCGATCTCGCCGAGGTGACCGCCGCCACCGCCGCCGAAGCGCGCAAGCGCCCTGCGGCGCACCCGCAAATTTTGCAAACCTCCTCGGAGACAGGCCTCGGCATCCCCGAACTGCGCGCCGCGGTGATCGAAGCGATCGGCTAGACCGCGCCCGCTCGCCCCGCTAAGCCCGCGCCATGAAGCTCATCATCGGCAACAAGGCCTATTCCTCCTGGAGCCTGCGCGGCTGGCTCGCCGCCATGCAGTCCGGCGTGTTGTTCGAAGAGGTCGTCGTGCCGCTCTACGACGCCGAATGGGACAGGCGCCGCGAGGGGGACGAATTCGCGCCGTCTTCGGGCAAGGTGCCGATCCTGTGGGACGGCGACGCGGTGGTGTGGGACAGCCTCGCAATCATCGAATATCTCGCCGAGAAAACCAGCCGGGACCTGTTCTGGCCGACCGACCCCGCCGCGCGCGCGATGGCGCGATCGATGTCGGCGGAGATGCACTCCAGCTTCACCGCGCTGCGCAAAAAGCACAGCATGAACATCCGCCAGGCCTTTCCGCCCAAGCGACCCGACGACGATGTGCTCGGCGATCTGGCGCGGATCATGGAGCTCTGGGCGCAGGCACGCGCGCGCTTCGGCGGCGACGGACAGTTCCTGTTCGGCGCGTTCGGCGCGGCCGACATCATGTACGCACCCGTGGTGACGCGGATCGTAACCTATAGCCTGCCGATTGCCCGTTTCGCGGCGAGCTACATGGACGCAGTGATCCAGCACCCCTTCATGCAGGACTGGATCGCCGCCGCGCAGGAAGAAGAATGGGTGATCGAGCAGTTCGAGCAGCCCGCGACCTGAATCAACGGGCAATCGGAAAACGCGGCACCCCTCTTACAATCTGGCCTAGCGGCACGTTGTTTCCGCAGTGAAGGCACGTTCACCCAGCCCGCTTCGCCGCGTACTCCTCACCGCCCTTCGTGGTGTAGCGCCCGTCGGCGGTGAACAGCATGTCGATATCGGAATATCCGCCGCCCGCATCCGGCCCCGCCCCGACCGCGATGAACACGCAGTCTGCATCGCTACGGTTTACCAGCATATGCCCGTTGCGGTCACCGCCCGGAAACGCCGCGCAGTCGCCAGCCTGCATCGGATGCTCGCCGGTGTCGTCGACCAGCACCGCCTCGCCCGACAGCATCACGACGAATTCATCCTCGCCGTCATGCCAGTGTCGCTGCGAGGATTGTGCGCCCGGCTTCAGCACGACGTGGCTGACACCCATGTGTGTCAGTCCAGCGACCGGGGCCAGCCGTCGGTACCAGCGCCCTGCCACCACCTGCGCGAATTGCGCCGGATACCCGGTGCGATTGGTCTGCGGGATTGTGTCGAGATCGAGCTTGGGCAATGTCCGCTCCCATGAATGACAAGACCAGTCTGCCCGATCCGATCGCGCTCACCAAGGCCCTGCTCGCCTGCGATAGCGTCACGCCCGCGCGGGGGGCGGTGTTCGACGTGCTGGAGGCAGCGCTGCTGCCGCTCGGCTTCACTGTCGAACGGTTCGTAGAGGGCGCGGCTCCGGACGGGCCGGTCGAGAACCTGCTCGCCACCCGCGCCGGCACCGGCACGCATTTCGCCTTTGCCGGGCATCTCGACGTGGTGCCGCCCGGGGCGGGGTGGACCGACGATCCTTTCACGCCGACTGAACGTAACGGTCTGCTCTATGGGCGCGGCGCAGTCGACATGAAGGGCGCGATCGCGGCCTTTGTCGCGGCGATCCCGGTCGAGGCAAGTGTGCCCCTCTCCCTCATCATCACCGGCGACGAGGAAGGCCCCGCCACCTACGGCACCCAGGCACTGATGGCGCGCATGGCGGAGCGCGGCGTCCGACCCGACCTGTGCCTGGTCGGCGAACCGACCTCGGTCGCCCGGCTCGGCGACATGGTGAAGATCGGGCGGCGCGGCTCGGTCAACATCTGGATCGACGTTCCCGGCAAGCAGGGTCACGTCGCCTACCCGCACCTCGCTGATAATCCGATCCCGAAACTGATCGCGATCCTCGCCGAAGTCGAGGCGGTGGTCCTGGATGAAGGCAACGCCTGGTTTCAGCCCTCGAACATTGAGGCCACCGACATCACCGTCGGCAATCCCGCCACCAACATCATCCCCGGCCACGCCGCCGCGCGCCTGTCGATCCGTTTCAACGACGCGCATCGCGGCGCCGGTCTGGTCGACCGAATCCGTGCGATCGTCCACACCCACGCAGCCGATGCGACAGTGACCGGTCGCGTTTCCGGTGAGGCGTTCCTGACGGAACCCGGCGCTTTCTCGACCCTCATCGGCGATGCGATCGAAGCCAGGCTCGGCCACCGCCCGGACCTGTCGACGACCGGAGGCACCTCCGATGCGCGCTTCCTTTCGGCGCTGTGCCCGGTGGTTGAGTTCGGTTTGATCAACGCGACCATGCACAAGCTCGACGAAGCGGTGGCGGTCGATGATGTCGTCGCACTCACCGCAGTCTATGCCGACATTCTCGTACGGGTGGCGGCGCTTTAAGCGCGATCATTTCAATGGACGATCCGGCCGTTTTGGTTAACATGGCCTTACCCTGATGGTAGCGGACATGCCGATCGACGCCTGGTTCCTTGTTGCGATACTGTGCAGTCTCGGGGGCTATGCCACGTATCTGGTCGGGCTGAAGCGACACCTCGTACAGCCCAATCGCGCATCGTGGCTGATCTGGAGCGCTGGCACCGCTGTAGAGGCCGCGACCTATCGTGCGCTTAATCCGCACGCGGTGCAAAGCTGGGTGTTCCTCCTCGCCGCCGCATCCTGCATCGTCGTCACGCTCGCGATCTGGCGGCGATCCGCGTGGGAGAAGCCGAGCGCGAGCGAGGCGGCGTGCATGGCCGCGAACCTGGTCGCGCTGGCGATATGGCTGGCGTTCCGCGAGACGTTCTGGGCGCACATGCTGATCGTGGCGGTGGTGCCGCTCGGCTTCTGGCCGACCTGGGCGAGCGTCTGGCAGGACCGCGCGCGGGAGCGGTCCCCTGCCTGGGGGCTTGGACGATCGCCGATCTCGCCACGCTGCTGGTGGCGACGCACGCCAGCGTCGCCGGCGGCCCGGCGCGGGTTGGCGAATATACCTATATCCTCGCTGAACTGCTGTGCCATGCGAGCGTATGGTTCATGATCGGGCTCGCGACGATCAACCCGTTGCGATCACTGGGCTTTCGGGGCGGTCGCTTCCATGTGCTCGACGCTTATGCGCCTGCCGCGAACCTGTTCTCGGTCGGCGAAACGCATCTTGGCAAGGCAGTGTATGCGGCGGCGGGGTTCGCCGAAGGTGCCAAGATCGTGCGCTTCACCGGCCGCCGCTTCCGCGCCGACAAGGTGCCCGGCATGCTGCACGGTGCGCGCGACCGGTTCGTTCAGGTCACGCCCGATCATTACATGGGTCCATCGGGGCGGATCGACGACCTCATCAACCATAGCTGTGCGCCCAATGCGGGGTTGCGCTTCGACGGAGACGCGGTGACGCTGGTCGCGATCCGCGCAATCGCGCCGGGCGAGGAGATCAGCTGGGATTATTCCACCACGCTCAGCGCCTCCGACTGGTATATGGTCTGCCAGTGCCGCAGCCCGGAATGCCGGCGCGTGATCGGCAATTTCGACACGTTGCCCTCCGAACGACAGGCCTGGTTCCGCGCGCGCGGACTGGTGGCGCCGTATTTGCGCGCCGCCGCACCGGTGGCGGCCAACGATCGGGCGGCCTGAGCACGGTTTCGCCCTGCTCTCCGAGGGCAGATCCCGCTCTGCAATGTAGCTCGGTCATGCTCGACCGTCCGGCAGCAGTCTGGCGGCACCCCCTAATATCTCTGGTCCTGGCGAATGAGGTCGGCTCACGCTCTGCAAGTTTACCTTGCAAGGCTTCCTTCCAATATGTCACAGCGCCGGCATGGACACGCCCGAACCTCAACCACTTGACGCACTTGTCGAAGACCTGATGCATTCCACCGGCCTGTTGCTGCGCCGCCTGCGTGCCGAGGGCAATCCGGCCGGACTGTCCTGGTCGCAATCGGCGGCGCTCGGCCGGTTGGCGAGGGTCGGCCTCGCCACCACCGCCGATCTCGCACGTGCCGAGGGCATCAAGCCGCAGTCGATGGGCGCGACAATGGCCGCACTCGAACGTGACGGCCTCGTCGCACGCGTGCCGCACCCGACCGACGGGCGGCAGGCGCTATACGATCTCACGCCGCTCGGTCACGAGACCCGTGCGCATCAACGGTTGGTCAAGCGCGAATGGCTGGCGGCGGCAATAGCCGGCCTCGACCCTGCGGAGCAGGAGTCTCTGACGGTCGCGCTGAAGACGATCCGCAAACTGGCCGGCGCATGACGGCGATCCTGCCCGTCGTCAGGCCCGCGCGCCGCGGTGCGTTCGTGTCGCTGCGGTCCTACAATTACCGCATGTGGTTCGGCGGCGCGCTCGTCTCCAATGTCGGCGCCTGGATGCAGCGTACCGCACAGGACTGGCTGGTGCTGACACAACTGACCCACCACAATGCCGCATCGGTCGGCATCGTCATGGCGTTGCAATTCGGCCCGCAGTTCGCGCTGCTGCCGTGGACCGGCTTCGCGGCCGACCATTACGACCGGCGCAAACTGCTGATGACGACGCAGGCGGTGATGGGGCTGCTGTCGCTCGCGCTTGGCGTGCTGACGATAACCCGCGTCGTCACCTTGTGGCAGGTCGATCTGTTCGCGCTGCTGTTCGGCTGCGCGGCCGCGTTCGACGCACCGGTGCGGCAGACGTTCGTGGCCGATCTGGTCGGGGAGCGCGATCTTGCCAACGCGGTTGCGCTCAACTCAACCGCGTTCAATGCGGCGCGTATGGTCGGTCCGGCAGCGGCGGGCCTTTGCATCGGCGCGGTCGGGACCGGCTGGGCGTTCATCGTCAACGGTCTTTCCTATGTCGCCGTGCTCGGCTCGCTGATGTTGCTGCGGCAAGGCGAGCTTCACGCGCGCGACCATGCCGTGCGCAGACGCGGCAGTCTTGCGGAAGGCTTCCGCTATGTCGCGGGACGGCCGGACCTGCGCGCGATCGTGCTGATGCTGTTCCTGATCGGCACGTTCGGACTGAACTTCCCGATCTTCGTGTCGACGATGGCCGTCGGCGTGTTCCATGTCGGTGCGACCGGATACGGCCTGCTCAGCTCGATCATGGCGATCGGCACCGTCGCCGGTGCGCTGCTGGCGGCGGGGCGCGAGAGCCCGCGTTTCGTGTACCTGACGATCGGCGCTGGCGTGTTCGCGCTGGGCTGTGCCGCGGGTGCGCTGGCGCCGGGCTATTGGCTGTTCGCCGCTGCCTTGGTTGTGATCGGCGTGGCGGCGCTCACCTTCACCAACAGTTCCAACAGCCTGATGCAACTCACCACCGAGCCGGCCATGCGCGGCCGCGTGATGGCGATCCGGCTTGGCGTGGCGCTGGGCGGGACCCCGATCGGCGCACCGTTTGTTGGCGCGGTGGCGAATCACTTCGGCCCGCGCTGGGCGCTGGGCGTCGGTGCGCTGTCCGGCGTGCTGGCGGCGCTGGTCGGTTTGCGGCACATGCGGCGCACCCCGAATCCTACCCCACAGGAGCAGACGAATGAGTGACCAACAGGTGACGATCCAGACGCGCGACGGCGACTGCACCGCGCATGTGCTGACGCCCGCAGGCGACGGCCCGTGGCCGGCGGTGATCTTCTACATGGACGCGCTGGCGATCCGCCCGGCAATCATCGACATGGGCCAACGGCTCGCGTCCAATGGTTATGTCGTGCTGCTGCCCGACCTGTTCTACCGCTACGGCCCTCATGCACCGCTCGACCCAAAGGCGGTGTTCGCCGGCGATTTCCGCGCGACGGTCGGCCCAATGATGGCCACCACCAACAACGCCAAGGCGGCGTCCGACACAGAGGCGTTCCTGGCGTATCTCGACACGCGTACGGATGTCGCGGGCGACACAATCGGCACGGTCGGTTTCTGCATGGGTGGCGGCATGGCAATCACCGCCGCCGGCACTTTCCCGGAGCGCGTCGTGGCGGCGATCAGCTTCCATGGTGGCCGGTTGGCGACCGACGAGCCGGACAGCCCGCACCTGCTCGCGTCCAAGATCAAGGCCGAACTCTACATCGCCGCGGCCGACAACGACAACAGCTACCCACCCGAGATGGCCGCCAGGTTCGAGCAGGCGCTTGACGACGCCGGGGTTACGTACCGCGCCGAAACATACGAGGGCGCCGCGCATGGCTGGATGAAGACCGACTTCCCGGTCTATGACGAAGCCGCTGCCGAACGCGGCTGGGCCGAGATGCTCGCCCTGTTCGGGCGCGTGCTGCAATAAGCCTTCACGCGGGCGCGCTGACCGGTGCGCCCGCGAACTCCTCTGCCAGCACGGCGTCGATCTGCCGGGTGATGCCCCGCGTCAAAGCAGGCGGCACGGTCACCTCGAAGCCGCGTTCGACCAGCCCGGCCACCGCCCAGCGTACGCAATAGTCCGCCGCGACGCCGATCACCGTCACCCGCCGAACGCCGGCATCGCGCAATCGTTCGAAGAAGGTGTCACGCGGGACCGGCGGCATCGCATCACCGCGCGCATCCTCGACCAGCAGGCCGTCTTCGGCCCACATATCGAACACCCCCTTTTCGATCCGCCACGCCGGGATGCCGCGATCGACCAGTGCCGGCTCGAGCAGATTGGCCCAGCCCGGCGTCCCCTTCACACAGTGCGCCGGAAACGCCTTCGCCTCCTCCGATGCGGCATAGACTGCCGGCACATGCGTATCGAAGGTGAACAACACGCCCGCCGTCCGCTCCGCCTCCAGCCCGGCGAGGAACGCCCGCATCGGCATGACCAGCGTGTCGGCGCCGGTGACGCTCAGCGCACCGTCAGCGGCGATGAAGTCGCGCTGGGTATCCACGACGATGACGAAATCCTGCATGTCTTCAACTCCCTGTCGGCGGCCCGCCTTGCACCCAAACGAAGATAGGGACAGCGCGGGTTCGTGTCAGCGGCTGCGCGGGCGGTTCCTTTCGCATCCCGATCGGATAAGGATTGTGGTTATGGCTTTTACCGACATCGCAACCCGCACGTATGAGCATAACTTCCGGCTTGACCCGATCGTGCGCAGCCTGCTCGACACCGATTTCTACAAACTGCTGATGTTGCAGATGATCCGGCACATTCACCCGGACGTGACCGCGACCTTCTCGCTCATCAACCGCACCAGGTCGGTTCGTCTGGCGGAGATTATCGACGAGGACGAACTGCGCGCGCAGCTCGACCATGCCCGCACCGTGCGGTTCAGCCGCAAGGAGCTGATCTGGCTCGCGGGCAACAGCTTCTACGGCAAGCGCCAGATGTTCTCGTCGGAGTTCATCGCCTGGCTTGCCGATTTCCAGCTGCCCGAATACGATCTGCGCAAGGTCGATGGCCAGTATGAGCTGCATTTCGACGGCCTGTGGACCGGGGCCTCGATGTGGGAGATCCCGGCACTCGCCATCATCAACGAACTGAAATCACGCGCTGCCACGCGCGACATGGGCAAGTTCGCGCTCGACGTGCTGTACGCCCGTGCCAAGGCGCGGCTGTGGGAGAAGGTCGAGCGGCTGCGCGACCTGCCCGATCTGGTGCTCAGCGATTTCGGCACGCGGCGACGCCACGGCTTCCTGTGGCAACGCTGGTGTGTCGAGGCGCTGAAGGAAGGGCTCGGCCATCGTTTCGTCGGATCGTCCAACGTGCTGCTGGCGATGGATGCAGATCTGGAGGCGATCGGCACCAACGCGCACGAGCTGCCGATGGTCGAGGCGGCGCTGTCGAACGGCGACGCGGAACTCGCCGGCGCGCCGTACCGCGTGCTGGAGCAATGGCGCGCGCATTACGGCGGCAATCTGCTGATCGCGCTTCCGGATGCGTTCGGCACCACCGCCTTCCTCCGTCAGGCACCGGCATGGTTGGCGGAATGGACCGGCTTCCGCCCCGATAGCGCGCCGCCGATCGAAGGCGGCGAGGAGATTATCCGCTGGTGGCAGCAACAGGGCGTCGACCCGCGCGAGAAACTGCTGATCTTCTCCGACGGAATGGACATCGACACGATCGAGCAGACCTATCGCCATTTCCACGGCCGCGTGCGGATGAGCTACGGCTGGGGCACCAACCTCACCAATGATTTCCGGGGTTGCGATCCGCGCGGCGGCCATGCGCTCGAGCCGATTTCGCTGGTCTGCAAGGTGATCCGCGCCAATGGGCGCCCTGCGGTGAAACTGTCCGACAATCCGGCCAAGGCAACCGGTGAACCCGAAGAGATCGCGCGTTACCTGCGCGTGTTCGGCGGCGACGGGCGCGCGGAAGCGCAGGTAAGCGTTTAGGGGCGCTGCAGCCCCATCGCACCCGGCTCATGCGTTTTGCGGTACGCACCGGTCCCACACCAAGCGGCCTGACGGGTCCGCTGGCGACTGCGTTGGACGACCGGCGGAAGGTGTCATTGAGTCGTTCTATCACTCGCTCGGAATCAGACGTACGCGACGACGCCCGCACGCCTACACGAGAAGCAACCGTCGAGGTTGCTCCGGCAGGACCACGTGCATTTGCCACATACCACGTCGGCGCACGCCGCACCTGACGCGCTCACTTCTTGCGCTTGAAATCCACCGCAACGACATTCGAGCCGTCTTCGATCGGGGTCACGGTCGGACCGTCGTTCTCGGCCGAATCCTGCGGGTCGGGACCCTCCGGACCCTCCTGCGCCTGGAAGCGCAGTTCGAAGTTCACCGCCGGATCGTGGAAGCCGGTGATCGCCGAATAGGGAATCACCAGTTTCGAGGGCACCTGGTTGAAACTCAACCCGATCGAAAATTTCGAATCGTCGACCAGCAGATCCCAGAAGCGGTTCTGCATGACGATCGTCATCTCGTCCGGGAACCGCTCGATCAGGCGCTGCGGGATGTCCACGCCAGGCGCCTGCGTCTTGAAGGTGATATAGAAATGGTGGTCGCCAGGCAGACCACCGTTCGACGCGACCGAGCCGAGCACGCGGCCGACCACGGCGCGCAACGCTTCTTGTACGATATCATCGTACGGAATCAGGCTGTCGGGTAATCCATCGCTCATGCGCCCTTGGGTAGCGGGGTTTGCCGAAGGGTCAAGCTTGCACCCTCAAGTTTCGGTCCCGCGCCCTCGCGTGATTGCATGACGCGCCATTCGCGCTAAGTGGAAGCGATGCGCACCGCGACCATCTCACGCTCCACCAAGGAGACGTCGATCGACGTGACCGTCAACCTCGACGGCACCGGGCTTTACGAGATTTCCACAGGGGTCGGCTTTTTCGATCACATGCTGGAGCAGCTTTCGCGGCACTCGCTGATTGACCTCACCGTCAAGACGGTCGGCGATCTGCATATCGACGAGCATCACACCGTCGAGGATACCGGCATTGCGATCGGCGAGGCGGTGGCGAAGGCGCTCGGCGACAAGAAGGGCATTCGCCGCTACGGCGACGCGCTGTCGCCGATGGACGAGACGCTGATCCAGGTGGCGATCGACATTTCGGGGCGGCCGTATCTGGTTTGGAAGTGCGACTTCTCCATGGAGCGCCTCGGCAATATGGATACCGAGATGTTCGCCCACTTCTTCCACAGCTTCGCGGGTGCCGCGGGTATCACGCTGCACGTCGAGAAGCTGTACGGCACCAACAACCATCATATCGCCGAGGGCGCGTTCAAGGGCGTCGCGCGTGCGCTGCGCACCGCGACCGAGATCGACCCGCGCAAGGCGGACGCGATCCCCAGCACCAAGGGGATCCTGTAGGTGACGCTCGCGCTGATCGATTACGGCGCAGGCAATCTCCATTCGGTTGCCAATGCGCTGAAGGCGGCGGGGGCTGAGGACATCGCGATCACCGCTGACGCCGACGTGGTCGCGAAGGCGGACCGCATCGTGCTGCCGGGCGTGGGTGCATTCGCGTCCTGCGCATCCGCCTTGCGTGCGGTGCCGGGCATGATTGAGGCTATGGAGCGCCGCGTCCACGGTGACGGCGTGCCGTTCCTTGGCATTTGCGTCGGTATGCAGTTGCTGGCGGATACCGGCGAGGAGTTCGGCGTGCATCCCGGGCTCGGCTGGATCGGCGGCACGGTACGGCGGCTCGCGCCGGAGGACACGGCGGCGAAGGTGCCGCACATGGGCTGGAACGACGTGCGCGCGGTGACGCCACACCCGATGATCGTCGAGGGCGAGGCGTATTTCCTGCACAGCTATGCCTTCGAGGGGGCGAACGTACTGGCCACGAGCGACCACGCCGGGCCGGTCGTCGCTGCGATCGGGCGCGACAACATCGTCGGCGTGCAGTTCCACCCCGAAAAGAGCCAGCGCTACGGGCTGGAGTTCCTCAACCGTTTCCTGAAGTGGTGCCCATGAGCCTCATCGTTTTCCCCGCGATCGACCTGAAAAATGGTCAGGTCGTGCGTCTCGCCGAGGGCGATATGGACCGCGCGACCGTGTACGGCGACGATCCCGCCGCGCAGGCGATGCTGTTCGCCGATGCGGGTGCCGAGTATCTGCATGTGGTCGACCTCGACGGCGCATTCGCTGGCGCGTCGGTAAACGGCGATGCGGTGCGTGGCATCGTTTCGCGCTTTCCCGGCCATGTGCAACTGGGCGGCGGCATCCGCACGCGTGAGGCGATCGAGGGATGGTTCGATCTCGGCGTGTCGCGCGTGGTGATCGGCACCGCCGCGCTGGAGAACCCCGATCTGGTGCGCGCGGCGGCACGCGATTTCCCCGGCGGCATCGTGGTCGCGGTCGATGCGCGCGACGGGTTCGTCGCGACCAAGGGTTGGGCCGACGTGTCGACCGTCACCGTGACCGACATGGCGCGGCGGTTCGAGGATGCGGGCGTGGCGGCGCTATTGTTCACAGACGTGGGACGCGACGGGCTGCTGAAGGGCTGCAACGTGGAGGCTACGGTCGATCTTGCGCGGGCTGTGCGCATTCCGGTGATCGCGAGCGGCGGCGTCGCCGGGATCGGCGAGATTCATGTGCTGGCGTTGCATGCGCGCGACGGGGTCGAGGGCGTCATCACCGGGCGCGCGCTGTACGACGGCCGGCTCGATCTGGCGACGGCGCTGGCGGTGGCGAAGGCGGCATGACCGTCCGCGCGCGCGTGATCCCCTGCCTCGACGTGGCGAACGGCCGCGTTGTGAAAGGCGTCAACTTCGTCGATCTGAAGGACGCGGGCGATCCGGTCGAGCAGGCGCGTGCGTATGACGCCGCGGGCGCGGACGAACTGTGCTTTCTCGACATCACCGCCAGCCACGAGGCGCGCGGCACCATCCTCGACGTGGTGCGGCGGACCGCAGAAGTTTGCTTTATGCCGGTCACGGTCGGCGGCGGCGTGCGTTCGGCCGAGGACGCACGCGCGCTGCTGCTGGCGGGCGCGGACAAGGTGGCGGTGAACTCGGCGGCGGTGACCCGGCCCGAGGTGGTGGCGGAGATCGCCGACCGCTTTGGCAGCCAGTGCATCGTCGCCTCGATCGACGCACGGCGCAGCGACGCTGTCGGTGTCGGCGGCTGGGAGGTGTTCACCCACGGCGGCCGGCGTGGCACCGGCATCGACGCGGTCGAACATGCGCGACGTCTGGCGGAGCTTGGCGCGGGCGAGTTGCTCGTCACGTCGATGGACCGTGACGGCACGCGCAGCGGCTTCGATCTGGAGCTGACGCGCACGATCGCCGATCTGGTCAGCGTGCCGGTGGTCGCCTCGGGCGGGGTCGGTGGCTTGCAGGATCTCGTCGCGGGCGTGGTCGAGGGACATGCCAGCGCGGTGCTTGCCGCGTCGATCTTCCACTTCGGCGACGCGAGCATCGCCGATGCGCACGCGGCGCTGGCGGCGGCGGGCATCCCGGTGCGCCGCCCAGTGCTGGCCTAATCCCGTCCGCCCCTGCTAAGGCGTCGCCATGTCACTCCTGTTCCTAGCCTCCGCCGCCCATACCGGCGTGCCGGTCGAACGCACCGGCCCCGCCGCCTCCGACATCGCGCTGTTCGTGATGGCGGCGATCGGCGTGTTCCTGGGCCGTCGCGCTTTGCGTAAGCGCTTCATCAAACCGCGGCACAAGCCGCCGGTCGACGGGGATTGATGCGCGTGGACGACATTCTCGATACGCTCGAAGCGACGATCCGCGCGCGCAAGGGTGCGGACCCCGCCTCGTCCTACGTCGCCAAGCTGTTCGGCAAAGGCCGCGCCAAGATCGCGCAGAAGGTCGGCGAGGAAGCGACCGAGGTGGTGATCGCCGCCGTCTCAGAAACACCCGAAGCGCTGACCGGCGAGGCGGCGGACCTGCTGTTTCACCTGCTCGTGCTGCTCGCCGATGCCGGGCTGAGCCTTGACGACGTGCGCGCCGAACTACGCCGCCGTGAAGGGCTTTCGGGCATCGACGAGAAAGCGGCGCGGCCGCAATAACGCCCCGGTGAGGAGCCAGCCATGCCGATCGATGCCACCCTGCCCTATGACGACCAGAACGTCTTCGCCAAGATCCTGCGCGGCGAGATCCCGGCGAAGCGCGTGTACGAGGACGATTTCGCGATCGCCTTTCACGACATCGCTCCGCAGGCGCCAACGCATCTGCTGGTGATCCCACGCGGCGCCTATGTGTCGTGGGACGATTTCAGCGCACGCGGCAGCGATGCGGAGATTGCCGGCTTCGTGCGGGCCGTCGGCGCGGTGGCGCGGGCGGCGGGGCTCGTCGCGCCGGGCTACCGGTTGCTCGCCAACACCGGGATCGATTCGCATCAGGAGGTGCCGCATCTCCACGTCCACATCTTCGGCGGGCGGCCCCTCGGTCCAATGCTCGCGAGCGGGTGAACGGGTAAAGGGGATTGCGTGGCAGGAATTTGCCGGTACGCTCCCCGCCATCCAGACAGAGCGGGCTTATCAAAAGCCAGATGCCATCCACCCGGGGGTTCGTTGATGATTTTTGGGCGTGTTAAATCTTTAGACTCCATTCTCGCCACGGCAGAGAAGAAGTCGCTGCACAGGTCGCTGGGGGTGTTCCAGTTGACCATGCTCGGCGTCGGTGCCGTGATCGGCACCGGCATTTTCGTGCTGACCGCGACCGCGGCGCAGAAGGCCGGGCCGGGCATGATCATGTCGTTCGTCGTCGCCGGCGCGGTCTGCGTGTTCGCGGCGCTGTGTTATTCGGAACTCGCCTCGATGGTACCGGTCGCAGGCTCGGCCTACACCTATTCCTACGCGGTGATGGGCGAGTTGATGGCCTGGCTGGTCGGCTGGGCGCTGATCCTCGAATATGCGCTGGGGGCAAGCGCGGTGGCGGTCGGATGGTCCGGCCATATCGTCGGTTTCCTCGACGGATTCGGGGTGCACTTACCGCATGCGCTGACGGTCGGCCCCAAGATCGACTGGGGCTTCCTGGAGGGCGGCGAAGTCGGCGGGCTTATCAACCTGCCGGCCGTCCTCGTCACCGGCTTCGTGACGTGGCTGCTCGTGATCGGCACCAAGGAGAGTGCGACCGTCAACTCCGTGCTGGTCGCCATCAAGATCGCCGCGCTGACGCTGTTCGCGATCATCACCGTACCGCTGATCTTCGGCCACACCGCGAATTTCGCGCCGTTCACGCCGCGTGGCTGGGGTAATCCGCTCGGCTCGACCGGCACCGGCGTGCTCGGCGCCGCCGCCTCGATCTTCTTCGCGTATGTCGGCTTCGACGCGGTTTCTACCGCAGCGGAGGAAACCAAGAACCCGCAGCGCAACGTGCCGATCGGCCTGATCGCGTCGCTCGCGATCTGCACCGTCTTCTACATCGTGGTCGCAGCGGGCGCGATCGGTGCCTACGGCGCGCAGCCGGTCATCAACCCCGCCACCGGCCAGTATTTCATCGAAGGTTCGCCCGAGCTTTACGCCAGCGCGGCGTGCCAGTCGGCGGCTGCGCCGCTGGTCTGCTCGAAGGAGGCGCTTGCCTATGTGCTGCGTCAGGTGTCGTCGCCGATCTTCGGCCAGATCGTCGGGCTTGCCGCGACGATCGCGCTGCCCTCGGTGGTGCTGTTGATGATGTTCGGCCAGACGCGCGTGTTCTTTGTGATGGCGCGTGACGGCCTGCTGCCGGCCGGTCTGTCCAAGGTGCACCCGCGCTATAAAACGCCGTATGTGGTGACGATCGTCACAGGCATCGTCGTCGCGGTGGCGGCGGCATTCCTGCCGGTGGGAACCCTGGCGGACTATTCGAATTCGGGCACGTTGTTCGCGTTCGCGATGGTGTCGGTCGGCGTGATGGTGCTGCGGGTGACGGACAAGGATCGCAAACGTCCGTTCCGCACGCCGGCCGTGTGGGTGGTGGCGCCGTTGTCGATTATCGGGTGTCTGGTGCTGTTCCTCAGCCTGAACGTCCAGTCGAAGGTGCTGTTCTTCGCGTGGACCGCGATCGGCCTGGTGCTGTACTATCTGTACGGGTATCGCCGCTCGAACATCGCGCGCGGCGTGATGGACTCCGATGACGAAACCGTTTCGACCCCGATTGTCTAAGCGCTAACCACGGTTTTCGCTTTTCCTGTTGGTCGCTTCGACTTACGCTTCTCCTCGCCGACCCATCGCACCGATGGGTCGGCGAAAGTGTTTCCGGGGGGAGGATCAATGGGGGTTTCGCGCGCAGGCGCCGGTTCGGCGTTGTTTGTTCTGGCGGGTTTCGCGCTTTCGGGCGTATCCGGGCAGGTCGCCGCCCCGGTCGCTACGCCACCGGCACCGCCTGCGTCCTCCGCCGGTCCGGCCCCGCTGCTCCCAATCGAGGCTTTTGCAGCTCTGCCGTTTATCGAGAGCCCGCAACTGTCACCAGACGGCACCAGGATCGCGGCGCGGCTGGCGATCCACGGCAAGCAGCGGCTCGCGATCATACCGGCCGACAATACCAAGAAGCTGGCGACGATCGATCCCGGCAAGCAGGATCTCAACGGCTGGCAGTGGTCAACGATCAATGGCTGGTGATCCGCACCGGCCAGACGCAACCGGTCGAAGGGGATGAGTTCTACGTCACCCGGGCGCTGAGCGTCAGCGCCGACGGCAAGAAGATCGTGCCGTTGGTCGCCGATCCGATGGGGCAGATTGGCGACGACATCCTGTGGACCGCGCATGACGGATCGCCGCACGCGCTTATCTCAATGCAGCGCAGCATCTATGCCGGCGATGATTTCTGGCCGGTCGTGCGCGACTTCGACGTATCGACCGGGCACAGCAAGGAGGTCGTGCATTCCATCCTCAACGTGATGAACTGGTATGCCGATGGTAACGGCGTGGTCCGCTACGGCGTCGGCTACGACGACCAGCGCCGCAGCTACCGTGCCCTGTACCGCGATCAGGCCGGCAAGTCCTTCCACGAAATCGAGCGTGCCAAGGGGGCCGGCACCTCGCTCGACAATTATCCGGCGGTGTTCCTGCCCGAAGCCGGCAAGGCGCTCACCATTCACGACGACGCCGGTGGATTTTCGGCGATCTACCCGCTCGATCTCAAGACCATGACGCGCGGGCAACCGCTCTACTCGGTTCCCGGCTACGACATCCATAGCTTGCTGGTGGACGATGCGCAGACGCAGATGATCGGCGCACGCTATACCGACAGCTTCGGGCATACGCACTGGACAGACCCGGTGCTGGCGGGGATCCAGGCCGACTTCGACAAGGCGGTCGGCAACCGCCGCGCCAAGATCGTGTCGTGGAGTCGCGATCGTTCGCAGTTGATCGTGCAGGTCGACGGCGCCTCGCTTCCCGGCGCCTATTACCTGTACGCGCCCAAGGAAGGCGTGCTGCACCTGTTCGCGCAGACCAACCAGCGAATGGACGGCAAACGGCTCGCGCCGGTCAGGACGATCACTTACAAGGCGCGCGACGGTCTCGAAATCCGCGCGGTGTTGACGGTGCCAGCAGGCCGCACCCCCAAGAACCTGCCGATGATCCTGATGCCGCACGGCGGCCCGATCGCGCGTGACGACGAAAGCTGGGACTGGTGGGCGCAGTTCCTCGCCAATCGCGGTTATGCCGTGCTCCAGCCCAACTACCGAGGCTCATCGGGATACGGCACCAAATTCACCGATCTCGGCAGGGGGCAATGGGGCCTCGCCATGCAGGACGATCTGACCGACGCGGTCGCGTGGGCAACACATGAGGGGCTCGCCGATGCCAAGCGCGTGTGCATCGTCGGCGGCTCCTATGGCGGCTATGCGGCTTTGCGCGCGGCACAGCGCGATAAGGGCGTCTATCGCTGCGCGGTGTCGTTCGCGGGCGTGTCGGACATGCCGGGCATGGTCCATTATGACGGCGCCTTCCTAAACGGCGGCCGCAGCAAGGATTATTTCCGCGCGCGATCGCCCGACCTCAGCGCGGTTTCGCCCGCCAACTTCGCAGCCGATTTCTCGATTCCGGTGCTGCTGATGCACGGTAGCGACGACAAAACGGTGCCAGTGAAGCAATCGCGGCTGATGGTGGCGCGGTTGAAGGCGGCGGGCAAGACCTACCGCTATGTTGAACAACCCGGCGGCGATCACCATCTTTCGTCCGAAGCCGACCGGGTCCAGTTCCTGAAAGAACTCGAGACGTTCCTGACGCAGTATAATCCCGCCTGAGCGTCCGCCCCGACGTTCGGGGCGCGGCTGCTTCCCTTTGGAGCGCTTTCCGGCTATGGGCGCGCTTCGTTTGGGAAATCCCCCAATCACCAGAATTCATTCAGAGGTTTGTTTGGCAAAAGAAGAACTGCTCGAAATGCGCGGACAGGTGGTGGAGCTTCTCCCCAACGCGATGTTCCGCGTCCGGCTCGAGAACGATCATGAAATCCTTGGCCACACCGCCGGCAAGATGCGCAAGAACCGCATCCGCGTGCTGGTCGGCGACGAGGTGCTGGTCGAGCTGACGCCGTACGATCTTACCAAGGGCCGTATCACCTACCGCTTCAAGTGATGCACCCGCGCACCGCCGGCAGGTCGTGCGGCACGCGGAGCGCGCAATGATGCCCGATCTCGTACTAGCCTCTTCCTCGCCGCGCCGGCGCGATCTGCTGGCGCGGATCGGGGTCGTGCCCGCACGAGTCGCGTCACCCGACATCGACGAACGCCCGCGCGTGCGCGAGGTGCCGCGCGCCTATGCGCTGCGGCTTGCGCAGGAGAAGGCAGCGGCGGTGGTCCGCGCCGAGGGTGAAGTGGTGATCGCAGGCGATACCACCGTCGCGGTTGGCCGACGTATTCTGCCGCCTGCCGACACCGAGGACGTTCAGCGCGAACTGCTCGGTCTGCTGTCGGGCCGGCGCCATCATTGCATCAGCGCGGTTTGCGCGATCGATGCCACCGGCAAGGTGCGCACGCGCATCGCCGACACCATCGTCGCGTTCAAGCCGCTGTCACCCGCCGAGATCGACGCATACGTCGCGTGCGGCGAGGGACTGGGCAAGGCGGGCGGCTATGCGATCCAGGGGCGTGCCGAGGCATATGTGCGCTATCTGGCCGGCAGCCATTCCGGCGTGGTCGGCCTGCCGCTGTTCGAAACGCGCGCACTGCTGATCGCCTCCGGCATCACGCTTGGCTGAGTGGCTGTACGAGGCCGGTATTGGCGAGGTACGCGCCGCGCTGGTGATCGACGGCGCGATCGTCAAAGCCCGCATTGAACGTGACGATGTTCATCCACGCATCGGCGCAGTACTGCCCGCCCGCCTTATCGAGATAACCGCAAAGGGACGCGAGGGGCGCGTGCGCTTCGATGGCGGTGAGGCGATGCTGGCGCCGCTGCCGCCGGGGATCACGCAGGGCGCCGCACTGACCGTCGCAATCACGCGCGAGCCGATCCGCGAGGCTGGCCGGGACAAGCTGGCCCGCGCCACCCCAACCGATGCGCCGCCACGCGCCGCGCCGACGCTGCTGGAGCGGATCGAAGCCGACGCCCTGCCCGTCCGCACCTGCCTGTCGCACCAGAGTGACGCCTTGGAAGCAGCTGGCTGGTCCGAGGTGCTGGAGGAGGCGATCACCGGTGACATTCCCTTCCCTGGCGGCGCGCTGCGGATGATTCCCACGCCGGCGATGACGTTGTTCGACGTGGACGGGTCCGGGCCGCTCGAAGCGTTAGCGGTGGCGGCGGCAAGCGCGGTGGCGGCAGCGATCGTGCGGCACGATATCGGCGGCTCGATCGGGATCGACTTCCCGACGATCGCCGGCAAGGGGCCACGGCAGGCGGTCGCGGCGGCGATCGACGCAGGGCTGCCGCAACCGTTCGAGCGCACGGCCGTCAACGGCTTCGGTTTCCTGCAGATCATCCGCCGTCGCACACGCGAATCGCTGCCGGAGCTGCTCCGCGCCGATCCCGCGGCGGCGCGCGCCCGTGCGCTGCTGCGCACCATCGAACGCACGCCGCCGCCGGTGCCGACGCTGCATTACCTGACCGCGCCGCTGCATGCCGCGCTGGCAGCACGCCCGGACTGGCGCGATGCGCTTGCACGGCGTACCGGCGCCGATATTCGATTCGAGGTACGATGATGGCTAGAACCAAACCCTGCCCGCTGTGCGGCAAAGCCCCCGATGCCCTGCATGCGCCGTTTTGCAGCCAAGGCTGCCGCGACCGCGATCTGCTGAAATGGCTCGGCGAGGGCTACACGATCCCAGCCGGTGCGGCGGAAGATGCGGATAATCTTGAGCGCGGACACGAAACCGGGCTGGACAGCGAAGAAAAGCCCGCTTAAGGACGCGCCTCCCCGATCCGATATGGATCATGCCCGAGTAGCTCAGTTGGTAGAGCATGCGATTGAAAATCGCAGTGTCGGCGGTTCGACTCCGTCCTCGGGCACCACTCCCCCCCCCCAACTCACATCGCTACCAGTCCACCCGCAACCTGGCCTTGCGTGCGGTGCTCTGGTGCGCCGCGCGCAAAAAAAGAGCCGATCCCCGAAGGGACCGGCTTTGAAAGTTTTAGGAGAGGATGCCTGAAAGGCCTGCTTCATATGCTGCGGTGCGGTCGATGCTGCAAGTGCGAACAGAAGAAAGCCGGTTGCAAAGATTGCAACTGGTAGCGGTATCAGCGGGCGCGCAGCATCCAGCGCCCGACCATCAGCACCGCCACCGAGGCTAATCCTGCGGCAAGCCCGATCCAAACGCCAAGACCGCCCCAGCCCAACCAGAACGCCAGCACCACCGCCGTGCCCAGCCCGACGATCCAGTAACCCACCAGTGCGAGCAGCATCGGCACGAAGGTATCCTGAAGCCCGCGCAGCATCCCCGCGCCCACCGCCTGCGCACCATCGAAGAACTGGAACAGCGCCGCGATGCCGAGGAACGACACCGCGAGCGAGGCAACGTGCCGTTCCGCGAGGCTATGCGGCTCCAGGAACAAAGCGACCAGTTCAGTCCGCAGCGACAGCAGGATGGTGGCGGTCAGCGCCATAACCACCATCGTGATCGCCAGCGCCGCGCGCCCGGCGTGCGACACGCCCGCCGCATCGCCGCGCCCAAAGGCCAGCCCGACCCGCACTGTCGCCGCCTGCGCAAGACCGAGTGGGATCATGAAGCACAAGGCGGCAAGCTGAATGGCGATGGCGTGCGCTGCGAGTTCGGCGGTACCGATCAGTCCCATCAGGAACACCGCGCAGTTGAAGATCGTCACCTCGAAACCGACCGTCACCGCGATTGGCAGGCCGATCCGCCATAGCCCACGGAACCGCGCCCAATCCGCCCGCCACCAGTTGCCGAACAGGTGGAAGCGGCGAAAGCGGCGCTGCCGTGTCACCACCAGCGCCATGCCGACGAACATGAACAGGTTGGACACCGCGCTCCCCAGCCCTGCGCCGAACAGGCCAAGCGGCGGCAGGCCGAACCGCCCGAAGATCAGCGCGTAGTTGAGCAGCGCGTTGAGCACCACCGCGACCGCGCCGATCACGAACGCCCAGATCGGCTGTTCCAGCGCGGAGACGAACGCGCGCAGCACGTAATAGAAGAACAGCGGCAGCAGCCCGATCATCATCGGATGAACCAGCCGAACCGCATCGCGCGCGAGGTCCGGTTGCTGGCCGAACAGCAGCAGGATCGGTTTGGCCTGCCACAGCAACAGCCACATCGGCACGGCGAGCGCGACCGACACCCACATCGCCAGCCGAACGGTGCGCCGCACGTCGCGCACCGCGTTGCTACGTTCGCCGAGCGCCTGCGCGATCATCGGCGCGGCTGCGCTGACCAGCCCGGTACCGAAGAACACGCAGGCGTTGACGAGATTGACGCCCAGCGACGCCGCCGCCAGCGCATGCGCCCCGGCCCAACCGAGCAGCACCACATCGGTGGTCGCGATCAGCGCCTGCGCGAGATTGGTCAGGACGAGCGGATACGCGAGCGCAACCATCGCGCGCACTTCGCGCCACCACCACTGCGTACCGCCCTGCGCCTGCATCATCCGGCGATGAACGGCGCCGGATGGGACGGCAAGCGCAAGTTTCCGTGATCCCGATGCTTCGGCATATGACCAATTCCAGTTGACAATAACGAAGGCATTATATAGAAACACGTCCCATAATATGAACATAGTGAGAGGATCGAGTATGGGGCGCATCTCGCAATGGATGGTATCGGCGACGTTCCTCGCGCTTGCCCCCATCGCCGCGCAGGCTCAGCCGCAGGCGCAGGATGTGCCGCGCACGTGGGTCGACCCTTCGACCGGGCACCGCGTCGTCCGCCTCTCCGACGAACCGGGCAGTTCCAGCCTCTATTTCAACTTCAACGGCTACACTCCGCAGGGCGATCAGCTCGTCATTTCGACACCGCAAGGTCTCGCCAGGGTCGACCTCAAGACCCACAAGCTGACGACCTTCGTCAAGATCGCCACGCCCTTCCGCTTCCTGTTCGTCGGCCACCACACCCGCACCGCATTTTACCAGACGCAGGCCGCCGATGGCACGGGGGCGAAGACGGTGTTCGCCGCCGATGTGGATAGCGGCAAGGTGCGAAAGGTCGCGACGCTGGACCGTGGCGACATCCAGACGATCAATTCGGACGAGACCTTGCTGGCCGGCGTCGACACCGATCCCGCCTCGACCAGCGGCGCGCTCGCCGCGTTCCAGAAGCGTGATACGCGCTACGATCAGGCCGATTACAAGGCGAACGGCCCGGATGGAAAGCCGCTCAGCTACGCCGAGTCGAAGGAGGTGCGCATGAACGAGCGCCTCGAGGCCAAGATCCCGATGACGATGTTCACCATCGACACCCGCACCGGCGAGAAGCGCGTGATCCACCGCGCGACCGACTGGCTGAACCACCTGCAATTTTCGCCGACCGACCCCAAGCTGCTGATGTTCTGCCACGAGGGGCCTTGGCACAAGGTCGACCGGCTGTGGCTGATGCGGCTCGACCACCCCGAGACGCCGCCGATCGGCCTGCACCAGCGCATCATGAACATGGAAATCGCCGGGCATGAATGGTTTTCCCAGGACGGCAAGACGATCTGGTACGACCTGCAAACCCCGCGTGGCGAGGATTTCTGGGTGGCGGGCTATGACGTCGCGACCGGTGCGCGCACCCGCTACCACCTCCAGCGCAACGAATGGTCGGTGCACTTCCACAGCGCGCCGGACGGCAAGCACTTCTCCGGCGACGGCGGCGATCCCGAGATGGTCGCGCATGCGCCCGACGGGAAGTACATGTATCTGTTCACGCCGCACGGCATTCCCGATGTCGCCGGCATCCATGCGCCGGGCGCCGCCTCGCTCATCAAGCCGGGCTATTTCACCGCCGAGAAGCTCGTGAACATGGCCAAGCAGGATTACCGCCTGGAGCCGAACGGCAACTTCACGCCGGATGGCAAGTGGCTGGTGTTCCGCTCCAACATGTACGGCGGCACGCAGGTCTATGCGGTCGAACTCGCCAAGGCCAAGTGAGTCGGTCGCCGATAATCTATAAAAATCAGTGCAGGGAAGAACGAGATGACGAAGATCTTCGCGACGCGGCAAAGTCTGGTGACATGCACCTCCACACTGGCGATGGCAGGTATGCTGGCGATGCCGGCGGCGGCGTTCGCGCAAAGCACGGCCGCCCCCGCGACCGCAACCGCCGCGCAGCCCGACGCGGCGGCGCCCTCCACGCCCACGGCCACGACGACACCGACCCCCACACCACAGACGCCAGCCGAAGTGTCGAGCGCTCCTGCCCCCGGCGCGCAGCCGGACACGGCCGCACCGGTGCAGGACATCGTCGTCACCGGCTATCGCCAGAGCCTTGTCTCCGCGCTGAACGTGAAGAAACAGTCGAACGGCGTGGTCGACGCGATCAATGCGTCCGACATCGCCTCCTTCCCCGACGCGAACCTCGCTGATTCGCTGCAACGCATCCCCGGCATCTCGATAGAGCGTGACGGTGGCGAAGGTCGCCAGATCACCGTGCGCGGCCTGTCCGGCGACTTCAGCCGCACCCGCCTGAACGGGCTGGAATCCACGATCGCGACGACCGGCTCGACGCTGGGCGCGGGCGTCAACAAGGGGCGCAGCTTCGATTACAGCGTGCTCGCCTCCGAACTGTTCAACTCGATCGTGGTGCGCAAGACGCAGTCGGCCGAGATCGACGAAGGGTCGCTCGGCGCGACGGTCGATCTCCAGACCGCGCGGCCGTTCGATCTGCCCAAGGGCTGGCAGGCGGCGTTCTCCGCGCAGACCGCCTATTACGACATCAACAAGAACGTCGAGCCGCGTCTCGCCGGATCGGTCAGCAAGACCTTCGCGGACGGCCGAATCGGCATCATGCTGTCGGGCGCGTACAGCAAGCGCAACGTGCAGGAAGACGCCTATTCCGACACCGGGCTCGCCGATTTCGGCGGCGTCAACGGCGGGTTCTGCCCGGTCGTGCCGAACACGCCGGTCACTCCGGTCGATCCGCTGGTCGGCTCCAAGCCGGTCACCAACCCGTGTATCCCGGCGACCGGCCAGTATCCCGGCTCGACCCCGTCGGCATACAACACCGTCAACCAGCCAAACGTGTTCGTGCCAAAGCTGCCCGGGTACGGCCGCTTCGTCGACCGGGAGGAGCGGATGGGCTTCGCCGGCACGTTCCAGGCCAGGCCGACCGACACCACGCTCATCACGATCGACGGCGTGTACGCGCGCTACAAGCAGGATCAGAACGATCTCGCCACCAACCCGATCAGCCTCAACCGCGCCAACGGCACGGCGACGGCGGGGTTGACCGCCGCGCAGTTGACCGGCCGCCCCAACATGAAGATCCGCGATGCGCAGGTCGATGCCAGCGGACAGCTCGTCTACGGCGTGTTCGACGACACCGATTTCAGCGTGACCAACAGCGAGAACCGCTCGACCACGACCTTCTACCAGGCCGGCATCAACATCGACCAGAAGATCGGCGAGAAGGTCAATCTGCACCTGCAATACGGACAGAGCGAATCGATCTTCGACAATCCGTATTCGCGGCTCGTCACGTTCAGCCGCTTCGACAGCGATGGCTTCGTGTACGACGCACGCACCAACCCGACGCGGCCGATCCTCAACTACGGATTCGACGCGACCAACCCGAACAACTGGCAGTTCCTGAACGGCTACGATCAGATCCGCGAATACACCAACAAGGTCACCAACCGGCTGCACACGGTGAAGGGTGACCTGAAGTGGGAGGTGAACGACCAGTTTACGGTGAAGTTCGGCGGCGCGTACAAGCGCTTCAACTTCATCTCGCGTCGTCAGCAGCGCATCGCCTCGACCGGCACGGTTCCGTCGCTGTCGTCCGCCGGCCTGACGATCGGCGACGTCAGCACCGCGCCGATCAACATCGACACCATCGGCCTGTCGAACGGCTCGAGCTCGAGCTTCATCGTGCCGAACATCGGCAAGATCATGGATGCGTTCGGGGTCGATTGCTACTGCGTCAACCAGTACGGCGACTTCCGCCTCGGCAGCCTCGGCACCGGTGCGCAAGGCGACAACCGCGCGGTGCAGGAGGAGGACGTCAGCCCCTACCTCCAGTTCGACTTCAACATGGATCTCGGCAGCATGGCGCTGCGCGGTGATGCCGGCATCCGCTATGCGCACACGCATCAATATTCGGAAGGCTATGTCGGCGTCGGCACGGCGGTCAACTTCACGCGCAACTACGAAGACTGGCTGCCCGCGCTGAACCTCGCGCTCGATGTCACGCCGAAGCTGACGGCGCGCTTCGCGGCGGCCAAGGTGATGTCGCGCCCCTCGCTCGGCTTCCTGACGCCGGGCGGCTCGATCTCCACCGCCAACCCGCCGTTCTCGGCGACGGTGGGCAACCCGAACCTCGATCCGTACCGGGCGACCAACCTCGACGCGTCGGTGGAATGGTATTTCCAGCACGGCGCGCTGTTGTCGGCATCGTTCTTCTACAAGGACGTGTCGAGCTTCGTGCAGCAGATCAGCTCGACGACGACCTATGCCGCCGCCGGCCTGCCGCTGGAACTGCTGACCTCGGCACAGGACCCGAACACGACCACGACGATCACCTCCTACGCCAACTCGGCGGGCGGCAAGATCAAGGGCGTCGAGATCCAGTATCAGCAGCCGTTCACGTTCCTGCCGGGCTTCCTCAAGCATTTCGGCACGATCCTGAACTATACGCACATCAAATCGAACATCAGCTACATCCTCACCACCAACGCGGCTGGGCCGACGTTCAGCGCGCCGCTGGTCAACGTGTCGCCCAACTCGGCCAACGCGACGCTGTATTACGAGGATGACAAGTTCTCGATCCGCGGATCGCTTGCCTATCGTGACGAATATCTGCGGACGGTGCCGTTGCGTGCCGGTTACGCCGACACAGCCGGTTCGTATTCGAGCAAGAACTTCGACATGTCGGCTTCGTACAAGCTCACGCCGCATGTCACGCTGACGGTGGACGCGATCAACCTCACCAACCAGCCGACCAGCTACTGGGACGGCGAGGATCGCCGCGACCAGCAGATCTACAGCTCGACCGGCCGACAGTTCTTCTTCGGCGCACGGTACAAGTTCTGACGTGATCCTAGCGCCGGTCCTCGATCGGGCGGCGCGACCTCCCCTCCCACTTGCGCCGTCCGTCACGTATGCCGGGCGGCGTTTTTGTATCTGTGCTCGAGAGGCGGCGAACCGTGGCAAAGCATGAAGCCTACCGCGAACGAAGGTGGTCGAGCGTGACGTGGCTACGCACGCCAGCCGTCATGCTGGCGGCATTCTGCGCGGGGCTACCGCTCTCGGCGTATGGGCTAGGCTGCCCGGCGGCAGGCTATCCGATCTATCAGTTTCCTGCCGACGCAATTCCGCGCATCGACGGCAGCGCGGACGATTGGGCTAAGGTGCCCGCGCGCTACGCGATCGGTACCGATGCACTTGCCGCCGATAACGGCAGCGGCACCAGACCCGACCGCAGCAGTCTCGACCTGTCGGTGAAGGTCGGCTGGGTGAAGGGGCTGAACCGGCTCTACGTCCTGTACGAAGCGTCCGACGACTATTGGGATTTCGCCGGCCCCGGCCTGCACAACGACACGTTCGAGATCGCGGTGGACGGCAACCGCTCGGGCGGGCCGTTCATCTCGCGGTTTCATCCGCTGAAGCCCGGCGGTGGCGATACCGGGCCGGGCGTGAGCGACGATCAGGCGTGGTTCGATTTCCAGAATCAGGATGCGCAGAACTACCACATTTTCACGCCCGCGAAGGACAAGGATTGGGCGATGGCGTGGGGGCCGCAGGCGGCATGGATCAAACGGCTGCCGTGGTCGAACATCGCCTATCACTACAGCTTCAAACCCGGCCAGCCGGGCAAGCTCATCGCCGAGTTCTGGATCACCCCGTTCGACCATGCCGATGCGCGCGGTGGCGCTTATTCGGTGGAGAGCAATCTGGCCGAGAACGAGGTGATCGGCCTGTCCTGGGCGGTGATCGACTATGACGGTCCGGACAAGAAGAGCCAGTTCTGGAACCTGTCACCGCATCACACGATGTACGGCCAAGCCGCTGAACTGTGTGGCTTTCGGTTGATGCCGCTGGAGCCGGATGAGCGGCCGCCGATCAAGGCGGACTGGTCGTTTGCGATCCTCGATCGGGCGCGGCGGACGGTGGCGTTCCACGACGATACGCTCGGGGCCCCGACTGGCTGGGACTGGGACTTCGGCGACGGCACCCGTTCGGCCGAGCAGAACCCGGTGCACACCTACACCACGCCCGGCAAGTTCGTGGTGAGCCTGCGCGCGACCGGGCCGGCGGGTGCCTCGACGCTTGCCAAGGTGTGGGACGTTTCGTTCGCAGGAGATCCGCCGAAATGATGAATCGCCGTACCCTGCTCGCTACCGGCACGCTTGTCGCCGCCGGTGTCGCCGCGCGCGCCGGCGCCGCACCGCGCATGCTCGACATCCGCGATTTCGGCGCGGTCGGCGACGGCAGGACGCTTGCGACCGCCGCGCTGCAACGCGCTATCGATGCGGCGCCGCCGGGCGGGTGCGTACTGGTGCCGGCGGGACACAGCTTCGTGATCGCACCAGTGACGCTGAAGGGCGGGATCGAACTGCGCGTCGACGGCACGCTGCTCGCCAGCACGCGTGCGGAGGACTATCCCGATCCGCTCGCCGGCTTGCTCCACGCCAAAACGGCGCCGGGCCTGACGATTTCCGGCAACGGTAAGATCGACGGGCGCTCGCCCGCGTTCATGGAGCGGTACGATGCGGCGGGCGAATGGTATGTACCGAAGGCGTTTCGTCCGCGCCTGCTCGTGCTGGAGGATTGCGCCGACCTCAGGATCCGCGACCTGACGCTGCGGCACGCGCCAAGCTGGACGGTGCATCTGATCGGTTGCCGCAAGGTGCTGATCGAGCATATCCGGATCGACAACCAGCCCGACGTGCCGAACTGCGACGGCATCGATCCCGATCATTGCCAGGACGTGGTGATCCGCAACTGCCACATCCGCTGCGGCGACGACGCAATCGTGGTGAAGACCACGCGCGGGCATGAACGCTACGGCCCGTCGCGGGGCATCCATGTGCATGACTGCGTGCTGGACACGCAGGACGCCGGGCTGAAGATCGGCACCGAGACGGTGCAGGACATTCACGACGTGCTGTTCGAACGCTGCGAGATCGTCAGTTCCAGTCGCGCGCTGTGCATCCAGTTGCGCGACGAGGGCAACGTCTATGGCATCACCTTCCGCGATATCCGCTTCACCGCGCGGCATTATTCCGCGCCGTGGTGGGGGCGTGGCGAGGCGATCTCGTTCACCGCGATCCCGCGTGACCCCGCAACCCGCCTGGGGACGATGCACCACATCACCGTCGAGCGCGTCACCGGCCGTGCGGAGAACAGCGTGCGGATCGAGGGCAGTCCGCAGGCGCGCGCGCACGACATCGCGTTCCGGCAGGTGGCGGTGACGCTGGGGCGGTGGACCCGCTATCCCGGTGGCGTGTTCGACAACCGGCCAACCAGCGCGGTCGCGGCGGAGGAGCCGCATGACACGCCGGGGTTCTTCCTGCGGCATGTCGATGGCGTGGTGCTCGACCGCTGCCGGGTGGCGTGGGACCGGCCGGGGGCGGAGTTCTCCAACGCGGTGCAGGCGGTGGATGTGACCGGGTTGACGCTGCCGGGGTTCGTCGGCGCGGCGGCGCACGCGGGGACGCAGGCGGTGGTTCGCCGGTAAGCGGGAAGCCCGGCGGCGCTGATCCCTACCCCGCCTTGTCGATCAGATCGCCGAGCAGCACCAGATTGGCCGTCGCCGCGAGGCCCCACTGCGCGGCATCGTTGGTGGACACGCCGCTCAACTCGTCAACCGGCTTGAGCACCGCCGCGCCGTCGATATGGTGCAGCGTGCGCCACGGATCATGCCCGGCGCGGTCGCCCGCCCCCAGGAACTCGGCGAGCGCGCGCTGCGCCAGTGCCGGGTCCTTGCGCTCGATCGCGGCGTAGGCGGTAAAGCGCGAGTGCGCCTGCGTCAGCCCCCGTCCCTTGCCGCTGGCGCTGGTTTTGGCGCGGAACGCTTCGGCGGGGGCGTTGTAGGACGCGCAATAATCCAGCCACGTCTCCCGGTAGGCCGGCACATCGACCAGCCTAAGCAGTTCGGCCGTGATCTCGAAGATGCCGAACACGCCATTCAGATGCGAGATGCTGACCTCGCTGCCCGGCCCGACGAACCGCCCGCTTGCCAGATCGAACGCCGCGCCGCCCGCGAACCAGCCTTTCGGCAGCGCCGCGATCGAGCGCATCCCGGCGATGATCCGGTCGCGCCAGTGCGTGTCGCGCGTGCGTTCCCATTCGGTGAGCCACGCCGCGACCAGCGCCGCCCAACTGGTGCCGAACGACATGAACACCTGTCCCGGCGGGAGCTGCCCGCCGGAGACAGCGGCATTGCCGCCGGGCGGGCGGTTGTCGCCGGCGCGATCCTCGACCTTGCGACCGATGTTCACCGTCAACAGCGCCCGGTCGCTGTCGAGCAGTTCGCGCATCAGGTCGCCGCAGCGCTCGTCGGTGGTGAGGTAGTAATAAATGCGGCGGAAGGCGGCGTTGCTGACGCGCTGCTGCTTGGAACTGTCGCCCCAATGCTGCACGCCGTGGCGCGTACCGAGCCCCTTGAAGCGGCCGGTGTGATACACGTCGACCTCGCCGGTGTGGCGCGTCATCGCCTCCGCCATGCGGAACACGTCCGCGCGGGGGTCGCGCAGGAAGGCGTACCACAGCCACAGATCGGTGGAGAGTTCGCTGTTGTCCCATGCGAAGCCGCCGATATCGTAGCGCCAGACGTGGCGATCGGTATCGTAGGTGTGCATCACGTCGCCATAGTTCCAGAAGCCGTACCAGCGGCGCTGGTCGACCTGGCCGATGTAGAAATCGAGCTCGCGTTGCGCGGCCCTCGATCTTCGCGCGCAAGGGACCGCCCTGCTGCACCGGCCCCCAGATGCCGAACAGGTCTGCGGCGTGGACGCGCTCGGGCCGGGCGACGAGGCGCGGCGGCTGCGCGACCTGCGCCGCCATCTCGACCAGCGACGCGCGCTCCGGCGTGGCGGGCAGCGCCCACAGCCGGAACTCGGTGGTGCGGGCGATGCCGTGCGCGTCGCCCCAGCCGGGCTCGAAATCCTCATAGGTGATGTCGAGGCCGAGGTTCTGATGCGCGTAATCCGCCATCCCCTCGGTATCGTGATAGAAGCGCAGGTCCATCGTCGGCGCGTCGGGCGCGTGGTACCAGAGCGTGAAGGTGGCGGCGTCTCCGGCGGCACCCGCCACGTCCAGCCCGACCGGCGGGCGCTGCCAGAAATCATGCATCGCAAACGCCACGCCACCGCCGGTCGCGCCGCCGATATAGCCGAGGCCGGGGGCGCGACCGGCGGTATCGACGTCGATCCAGCCGTGGCCGGGGCCGGTGCGTTTGGTGATGGCGAAGCCGTCCGCGTTTGGCTGGCGCAAGCGGAACTCGCCCCACGGGGTGATGTACTGTGCTTCATCGCGCACGGCAGGCGCGGCGGAGGCGAGCGGCGGGGTAGCCTTGCCCGCCACCTGCGCCTCGCGGAACGCGGCGCCGGGGTCGCGCCGCAGGCCAGTGAGCGGACGCACCGCCTCGCCCCACAGGCCACCCTTCTCTCCGGCAAAGCGGATGTGCCGGTCGTGCAGCGGGTCGCTGAGCGGCACCTGCCCCTCCAGCCCGAGGCCGCGGACGAACAGCTTGGCCGGGTCGATATCGAAAATCAGGCTGTGGACGATCCGCACCGAGGCGGAGCCGGCGTGGAAGTACAACCGCATGGTGAAGGCCAGCCACTGGCCGCCGCTGCCACGATGCGTGCCGTCGAGCTTCACCACCGCGCGCACCGGGCCGCGCTGCTCGATCGCGGCGGCGGTGATAGCGCTGGTCGCGTGGGAGAGCGTGGGCGCTGTGTCGGCGTCGTCGTCCGAACGGTCCTGCGCGCTGGCGACGAGCCGCACCGCCCGCATCACCTCGCGCCCGCCGACCTGCGCCGAACGCACCACCGCCTCGCCGCTCTTGCCGATCAGCCAGCGCACGCTGCCGACCGTGATCTCGATCGCGTCGACGGTTTCGCGCACCGATACGCCGTCGCCGGCCCCGCGCGAGGCGCCGGGCACAACCCTGAGCCCCTTCACCACGCCACCCCCGGCAGGGAGCGCATGGCCGGTCCATTTGATCGAGCCGTCCGGCCACCACGCCATCGGCCAGCTTTGCAACGCCTCATGGTGACCGCCCTCGCCCGCCAGTGCGTAGCCACCGCTGCGATAGCGGGTGCCGCGCGGCCATGGCTGCCCCCAGCTCTGGCCTTCGTGTGCGGTCGGCAAGGTGTCATCCAGCCACGCCACATCGGCGCAATCCGCCCCGCCTGCCGCCACGGCAAACGCGCGGGCAGGAAGCATCGAGACGCCACCGATCGCAGCGGCGCTCGTCAGGAAATCGCGGCGTCGCCAGCGGGTACCCGTCATCAATCCTCTCCTCCGCGCGGTCGTGGTGACGCCTGACCGCTGCACTTTGTATCACACAGGATCGGCTACACTTACAACATATCGGTTTTGTGTTTCACTATATAGGACTCGCGGGAGGAGGGCAGCGCGCGGGTGGCGTGCTGAACGCCAGCTTCCGCTTATGTGCACTGCAATATTTTCTGGATCATTTCGGCGCGTTGTGCGTAATGTGCTCGCGATTCGGACACGGTGTCCGGTTATGATAGGGTCCCGGTAAAGCGCGATGAGCCAGAATGAAGAGGATCGGGACGAGCGTTCCCGGGCGCCGCAGCAGGATGGCGACACGACGCAAACCAATGCCAATCCAAGCAGCGACGACACGTCCAAGCCCGAAAAAGCGTCGAAAAAGACGATGAACCCGGTCGTCAAACTGGTTTTGATCGCGGTCGTGCTGGTGCTGATCGTGGTCGGGATCCTCTGGTACATCCACTATCAGAACACCGGCAAATACCTCCAGTCGACCAACGACGCCACGATCCAGGCCGATGCGGTGACGGTCGCGCCAAAGGTCAGCGGCTATGTCGAGCAGGTTCTGGTGACCGACAACCAGGACGTGAAGGCCGGCGATCCGCTGGTGCGCATCGACCCGCGCGATTACCGCGCCAAGTCGGAGCAGGCCCAGGCGCAGATCGCACAGGCCGACGCTAGCGTCGTCAATGCGCGCGCCGGCATCGCCGAACAATATGCCACGATCGAACAGGCGCGCGCACAGCTCGCCGCCGCCCGCGCCAAGGCTGCGCATGATGCCGCCGAAGTGGCGCGCTACACCCCGCTGGCGGCCAGCGGCGCGGAAACACGCCAGCAGCTCGCCCAGCTTCAGGTTACCGCCCGCCAATCGGCGGACGACGCGCGCGCGCAGGCCGCGACACTGGTTGCGCAGCAGCGGCGGATCGCCTCGATGCGCGCGCAGGTTCAGCAGGCGCGTGCACAGGGCCAGGGTGCCAGGGCGCAGCTTTCCGCCGCCGAAGTCGATGTCGGCGCGACGCTGATCCGCGCCGCGATCAACGGTCGGATCGGCGACAAGTCGGTGGTGATCGGCCAATATGCGCAGGCCGGCACGCGGCTGATGTCGGTGGTGCCGCTCGACCAGATCTACATCACCGCCAATTTCAAGGAAACGCAGCTTGCGCTGATGCGCGCGGGCCAACCGGCGACGATCTCGGTTGACGCGCTCGACGGCACCGATCTGCATGGCCGCGTGGTCAGCGTGTCGCCGGGCACCGGTGCGCAATTCTCCTTGCTGCCGCCGCAGAACGCGACCGGCAACTTCACCAAGATCGTACAGCGCGTGCCGGTCCGCATCGCCATCGACGCGACACCGGCCGCGAGGCGGCTGCTCGTTCCCGGCCTGTCGGTAACCGTGTCGGTCGACACGATCGGCGCGAAGGGCGACCTGAAGCAGATCCAGCAGCAGGAAAAGCAGCGCGACGAGGCTCGCAAACATGGCTGACACCTCCGCCGCACCCGAACGCGCGGATGCGGCGGCGTGGCTGGCGGTCGCGGCGGGGACGCTCGGCGCGCTGATGGCGACGCTCGATATCTCGATCGTCAACTCCTCGCTGCCGACCATCCAGGGCGAGATCGGTGCGAGCGGGACCGAGGGGACGTGGGTGGCGACCGCCTATCTCGTTGCCGAGATCGTCATCATCCCGTTGTCGGCGTGGCTGACGCGGATGCTCGGCCTGCGCACTTTCCTGTTGATCGCGGTGGTGCTGTTCACCGGCTTCTCGATGATCTGCGGCATCTCCACCAACCTGACGCAGATGATTATCGGCCGCGTTGGGCAAGGTTTCACCGGCGGCGCGCTGATCCCGACCGCGCAGACCATCATCGCGCAACGCCTGCCGCGCCGCCAGCAACCGGTCGGCATCGCCGCGTTCGGCGTGACGGCGATCATGGGGCCGGTGGTCGGCCCGTTGGTCGGCGGGTGGCTGACCGAGAACGTGAGCTGGCACTACGCCTTCTTCCTCAACCTGCCGATCGGCGCGATCCTGGTCGGGCTGCTGCTGGTCGGCCTACCGCACCAGAAGGCCAAGCTGAGCGAATTCGCGCAGGCCGATTTCCTTGGCATCATCGGGCTGGCGCTCGGGCTCGGCGGGCTGACGGTGATGCTGGAGGAAGGGCAGCGCGAACTGTGGTTCGCCTCCAGCATGATCCGGACCGTGGCGGCGGTCTCCGCGGTCGGCTTCATCTGTCTGATCGCCGGGCAGTTCCTTGCGCGGCGGCCGGTCATCAAGTTGAGCCTGTTGCTCGACCGGCAGTTCGGCTCGGTCGCGCTGATGGGCGTGGTGCTCGGCATCGTGCTGTACGGCACCTCCTATGTGATCCCGCAGTTCCTCGCCTCGATCGCCGATTACAACTCGCTGCAATCGGGCAAGGTGGTGCTGCTGTCCGGCATCCCGAGCCTGATGCTGATGGCGATCGTGCCGATCCTGCTGCGGCGGATCGACATCCGCATCGCGGTCGGTTCCGGGCTGCTCATCATGGGGCTTTCGGCCTATTTCGATTCGAACCTGAACGCGTTCGCGACCGGTGGTGACTTCACCGAATCGCAACTGCTACGCGGCGTCGGCCAGATCCTCGCGATGCTGTTCCTCAGCCAGGCGGCGGTGCAGTCGGTGCCGCCGGCGGATGCGGGCGACGCGTCCGGCCTGTTCAACGCGATGCGCAACCTCGGCGGCAGTTTCGCGCTGGCCGGTATCTCGATCATCCAGGATCAGCGAACATGGCTGCATTCGCGGCGCATGGAGGAATCGCTCCACGCCAATTCCGTGATGGTGCAGGACTATATGGCCGCCACCGCGCAACGCGTCGGCGGACAGGCGGCGGCCTATCGGCTGATCGGCCAGCAGATCCAGGTCGAGGCGCTGGTGATGACCTATAACGACATCTTCTTCATCATGGCGTGCGGCACGATGATCGTGCTGCCGCTCGTGTTGTTCCTTCGGCCCCTGCCGAAACACTCCGAACCGGCGGCGATGCACTGATGCTGAAAACTCTTCCCCTTGCCGCGCTGGTACTGCTCGGCGCGTGCACGGTCGGGCCGAACTATGCCGGGCCACCCAAGGCTGCGTCCGATGCGGTCGCGCGCGGGACCTTCGTACGCGCGAAGGATCAGGCGTTCGCGCCAACGCCCGGCCTGGCGCGGTGGTGGGAATCGCTTGGCGACTCGACCCTGAACCGCCTTGTCGACGATGCGCTGGCGCACAGCCCCAACATCGACGTCGCGCAGGCGCGCATCCGCGAGGCGCGCGCGCAGGTTGATTCCAAGCGCGCGGGCGAATTGCCCAGCATCAGCGCCAACGGCACCTATCTCCATGCGGAGCTGCCCGGCACCAGCCTCGGCACGTCCTCGGACAGCAGCGGTTCGGGCAGTTCGGGGTCGAGCCTGTCGTCGCTCAACTTCTACAATCTTGGCGGGCAGGTGTCGTGGGAGGCGGATCTGTTCGGCGGCGGGCGGCGCGGCATCGAGCAGGCGCGCGCCACCGTCGGCCAGCGGTTCGCCGACCTCGCCGATGCGCAGGTCAGCCTGTCGGCGCAGGTCGCGCAGGCCTATGTCAATCTGCGCGACGTACAGACGCGGCAGCGGATCAACGTGCAGTCGAGCGCGCTGCAACATCAGGCGCTAGACCTCACCCGCCAGCGCTATCAGGCCGGCACCGCCTCGCTGCTCGACGTGCAGCGTTTGCAGACGCAGGCGCAGAACACCGATGCGCAGAACGTGCCGCTCGCCGCGCAGATCGACCAGTACAAGGATCAGCTCGCGGTGCTGACCGGGCGCGAGCCGGGTGCGCTCGACACCACGCTCGACACGCCCGCGCCGGTGCCGCTGCCGCCAGCGCAGGTGCCGATCGGCGATCCGGCCACGTTGCTGTCGCACCGCCCCGACATCCGCTCGGCCGAGCGCGCGTTGGCGGCGGGCAACGCCAATATCGGCGTGCAGAAGGCAAAGCTGTTCCCGAAGCTGAACTTCATGGGCATCGTCGGTCTCGGCGGCACCAGCCCGGGCAACGTGTTCGACCCCAGCATGCTGACAACGCTGGCCGCGCCGATGCTGAGCTGGTCGTTCCTTGATTTCGGCCGCACCCGCGCGGCGATCCGCTCGGCCGAGGCGCAGCGCGACGAGGCCGAGGCGCAGTACCGCGAAACGGTGCTGGAGGCGTTGCAGGATGCCGAGAAGAACCTGTCGCTGTTCGGCAACGTCCGCCAGCAACTCGGCCAGTTGAGCGAGGCGGAGCGCACCGCGACGCAGGCGGCGCTGCTCAACCGGCAGCGCTATCAGGCCGGCACCAGCACGCTGATCGACCAGCTCGATATCGAGCGCCAGCAGCTCTCCGCCATGCTATCGGTCGCGCAGGCCAAGGCACAACTGACCAACGCCTATATCGGTGTGCAGAAAAGCCTTGGGCTCGGCTGGAGCGAACCCGTCGCGCCGCCAGCGCGGTAAAGCTGGCCAGGCGTAGAACGCCGCGACGACGAAGAACCTTCTTGCGGGATCGTCAGCGTGCCAAGCCGCGCAACAGCAGGTCGAGCCCATCGGTGATCAGCGCATCGGGGTCACGTTCCGCCAGCGGCGATTTCAGCAGCGCGCTGATCATGCGGATGCCGAGCATCACCTGTTCGGTCGTGGCGTCGCCCCGGATTTCGCCGCGTTCGCGGGCGCGTGTGACGAAGGGATCGAGGATGCCCGTCATGCGCCTGTGCAGCGCATGAAAGACGGCGAAATTGGCATCATCGGCTGCCATGTTCATCGTCAGCCGCGCAAACAGCAGCCGCGTGCCGAGTGCACGCCGCACGATCTGCCGGATCAGCACCGGCAGCGGCTCGGCCGGATCGAGTTCGGCGCCGATCGCGTCGATTTCCCGCTCGAAGATCACCAGCAGCAGTTCGAGCCGATCGCGGAAATTGCGGTAGAGCGTGCCCCGCCCGACCCCGGCGCGGTCGGCGATGTCTTCCAGCGGCACGTCGTAACCGCTTTCGGCGAAGCACGCCGCCGCCGCGCGGATCAGCGCCTCACGGCGTTGGAGCGCATCGCGCCGCATGAATTTACCTTCTCTCGCTTGCACGCACCTTTTGCGCATTCCGGTGCGCCGCGCAACCGGAGTGCCTATTTGTCGGCTCGCGCGTTGACCGGTGCGGAGAAGGAGACGGACCATGGATACACAGGAAGATGCGATCGACAACGCCATCGGCGGCGTTCAGGGCACCGAGGACGAGGCGAGCCCCGCCGACGGGCAGCCGACTGATCCGGCCGACGGCGGTCAGCCGGTAAAGGCACCGGATGCGGGCGAGATCGAATGGGCCGGCGGGCTTATTCAAAAGGCGCCACGCAGCTCATAAACTCCGCTAACCGCCCGGCGCGACGGCTGCCATTCTTGGCAGGCCGTGCCGGCAGCCTTCACCATTCGATGCCGATCTTGCCGAAATGGCCGGCGCCCATCTCGTAGCGGAACGCGTCGGCGAGTTGGTCGAGCGGGAAGCGCCGGTCGACCACCGGACGGATCTTGCCACCGTCGAGCGCACGGACGAAATCCTGCTGCTCGCGCCGGCTGCCGACGATCAGCCCCTGTAGGCGCGCCTGTTTCGCCATTAACGCCGCGGTCGGCACGTCCCCGCTCACACCGGTCAAGACGCCGATCAATGAGATATGGCCGCCGACCCGCACCGCTTCGATCGATTGCGCCAGCGTGCCCGGCCCACCAACCTCGACGACATGATCGACGCCGCGCCCACCGGTCCAGTCGCGGATCGCCGCGCCCCAGCCCTGCTGTTCGCGGTAGTTGAGCGTGAAGTCGGCACCAAGGTCACGCGCGCGCTCGAGCTTCTCGCCTGACGACGAGGTGATCGCTACCGTCGCCCCCATCAGCTTGGCGAGCTGCAACGCCCAGATCGATACGCCACCGGTACCGAGCAACAACACCGTGTCGCCGGCCTTCAGCTTGCCATCGACGATCAGCGCGCGCCACGCGGTCAAGCCGGCGGTGGTGATCGTCGCCGCCTCCACCGCGTCGAAGCCCTTTGGCGCATGCGTGAACGCGGTGGCCGGCAGCACGACATGGTCGCGCGCGAACCCGTCGATGCCATCGCCCGGCGTGCGGCTGAAGTCGCCCACCGTCGGGGTGCCATCCTGCCAGTCGGGAAAGAAGCAGGAGACCACCGTATCGCCGACTGAGAATTCGGTGACGCCCGAGCCGACCGCCTCGACCACGCCGGCGCCATCGGCCAGCGGGATGCGACCATCCTCGGTCGGCATCCGGCCGGTCGCCACACCGAGATCGTGATAGTTCAGCGAGCTGCCGTGCAGCGCCACCCGGATCTCGCCCGGCGCCGGATCGCCTGGGTCGGCACGATCTTCCATAATCATCCGATCCAGACCGATCGGCGAGCGCAGCACCATTGCCTTCATGTCATGTCTTTCCACATTTGCCGCCCGTGAACGCCTGACGGTGCAGGTTTGCACCACGCATGGCGCGGTTTTTGTGGCGCGACGTACCGCCGCCGAGGTCGGTCAAAGGCGCTACCCGACGTTATTTCGCATGGGCGGCGTAATAGTGCGCAAGCACGTCGAACGCCTGCTTGCGCTGCCCGGTTTCGGAGATCAGCCCCTTGCGGTTCCAGCCCTGCTGGAAGTCCGGATTCTGCCGCCGTGGCGAGCGGAAATCCTTGAGGATCCACGGCGACAAGCCGCGCAGGGTGGGCACCCGGTCGGCCATGCCGAGCGTGGCGCGGTAGTAATCGGCCTGAAACTCCTCCGAAAACTTCTGCTCCTTGACCGGATCTTGGAAGCCGGCGCGCGCGTCCGCGCCCAATTCCGAAAAGATCAGCGGTTTGTCGGCCGGCACGTGCCATTCGCTGCTGGCGAGATCGCTCAGCCGGTCGGCCGTGTACCAGCCGTTGTACGTGTTGATCGCCAGCACATCGAGCGCACCCGCCAGCGGATCGGCCAGCGTCATGACCGGGTGGTCGGCCGTCTTGTCACGCTCCACCAGCAACGCCGCGCTGACGAGGCGCGTATCGTCGAGCCGCCGCACGTCCGCCACCAGCGTCCGCAGGAAGGCGTTGCGCGCGTCCGTGACCGGCGTTTCGTTGGCAACGCTCCAGATCGCGATCGACGCGCGGTTGCGGTCGCGGCGGATGTTCTCCGCCAGCATCGCACGCGCGCGCCCCAGCGTATCGGGGTTTTCCCACGCGACGCGCCAGTAAACCGGCACCTCGCTCCACACCAGCAGACCCAGTTCGTCGGCGAGCCGCAGCGTCACCTCCGAATGCGGATAATGCGCCAGCCGGACGTAATTGCCGTGCAGCCCTTCCTTGATCTCGCTCAGCAGCGCGCGCGCGGCGGCAGGCGTCATCGCGCGGGTCGGGTCGGTGCCGAGTTCTTCCTCATGCATCGAAATCCCGCGCAGGAAGATCGGCTTGCCGTTGAGCAGGATGTCCGCCCCGCGCGTCTCGATCGTGCGGAAACCAATGCGGTCATGCCACTGGTCCTCGCCAGCATCGACCGCAACGTCGTACAGCTTTGGCCGCTCCGGCGACCAGCGCACCAGCGCACGCGGCGCGGCGATGGTGGCGCGCCAGTCGCCATGCGCGTCGGTGACACCGCCGCGATCGAGGTGCAGCTCCGCGACCTTCAGGTGCACCGGCCGGTTCGCCGCCTGCGGGCCGTCGAGATGCACGTCCACCGTCAGTTTGCCGTCGCGTTGCAGCCGCACCCACGCATCGTCGACATAGGTGTCCGGCGTTGCGATCAGCCGGATCGGCCGGGTGATGCCGCCGTAATTCTCCCAGTCGGTCACCGGCGGAGGCACGGTCGTTTCGGTGGCCTGCGAATCGACGCCGACCGTTACCTGATTGTCGCCATCGCGCAGCAACCGCGTCACCTCGAAGGCGAACGGTGTGAACCCACCCTCGTGTCGCCCGACCGGCTTGCCGTTGAGGTATACGACCGTCGAATAATTGGCCGCACCGAACCGCAGGAAATACCGTCCACGGCGCTGCACCGGCGCGGGGAAGGTGCGCTGGTACCACATCAGGCCCTGATAATGGCGCAGCTCCGGCGCCTCGGTCAGCCAGGACGAGGGCAGCGTGGTGACGGGCGAATGGCCGAGATCGAATTCGTAGAGCACGCGGTTGTCGGTCGCCATCGCTGCGCGCGGATCGATGTCGAGCCAACGCTGCTGGCCAATGTCGGGCGCCTCGCCGTGAAAGCCGGCGATGCCCGATCGGAACGGGTCGATCGAATAATGCCACGGTCCGGAAAGGTCGCTGCCCGCCCGCAGATCGGCCGCGACCAGCACCGGGCCTGATGCCGGCGACGCGGGCGGCGCATCCTGCGCGGCGAGCGGCGCCACCGCCAGTGCGGCCGGGATCAACAGGCCAATCGTGCGGAGCAGCGTCGTCATCATGTCCTCCCGTCCCGTCATGATGCGGGATTGTGTGCGACATCATGCCAGCCGTCTCGCCCGGCTGGAAGCCCTTGCCGACGCACCGATCCGCGCAATTCCATGTTGAACGCTCGCGCGAAAGCGCGACACTGTCGAATATGCAGCAAGGAAGAACTAGGTGACCGGAACGCATATCCTGGCGATCGACCAGGGCACCACGTCGACCCGTAGCCTCGTGTTCGACCACCACGCCCGCCGCATAGCCTCCGCGCACCGCGAGTTCGCGCAGCATTATCCGCAGCCCGGCTGGGTCGAGCATGACCCGGAGGATATCTGGCGCGACACGCTCGCCACCGCGCGCGAGGCGATCACGGCGAGCGGCGTGGGCGCGGCCGGCATCGCCGCGATCGGCATCGCCAACCAGCGTGAAACCACCGTCGTCTGGGATCGGCGGACCGGCGCCGCGATCCACAACGCGATCGTCTGGCAGGACCGTCGCACCGCCGATCGCTGCCGGACGCTGAAGGCCGCCGGCGCGGAGCCGCTCGTCCGCGAACGCACCGGCTTGCTGCTCGACCCGTATTTCTCCGCCACCAAACTCGCCTGGCTGCTCGACGCGGTTCCCGGCGCCCGCGCGCGCGCCGAAGCTGGCGAACTCGCCTTCGGCACGATCGACAGCTTCCTGCTCTGGCGCCTGACCGGCGGCGCGATACACGCGACCGACATCACCAACGCCGCGCGCACGATGCTGTTCGATATCCGCAAAGGATGTTGGGACGCCGAGCTATGCCGCCTGTTCGACGTGCCGATGGCGATGCTGCCCGAGGTGCACGACAATGCGCACCTGTACGGCGAAACCGCACCCGGCCTGTTCGACACGACCATCCCGATCGCGGGCATGGGCGGTGACCAGCAGGCGGCGCTGTTCGGGCAGGCCTGTTTCGCGCCCGGCACCGCCAAATCCACCTACGGCACCGGCTGTTTCATGCTGCTCAACACCGGGAACGACGCGCTACGCTCGGCCAACCGGCTGCTCACCACCCCGGCCTACCGTCTCGACGGCCAAACCACCTACGCTCTGGAAGGGTCGATCTTCGTCGCGGGCGCGGCGGTGAAATGGCTGCGCGACGGGCTCGGCGTGATTACCCATGCGCGCGAGACCGACGACATGGCGACACAGGTGCCGGACAACCACGGCGTCTACATGGTGCCGGCGTTCGTCGGCCTTGGCGCGCCGCACTGGGACCCCAACGCCCGCGCCGCGATCCACGGGCTGACGCTGGGCGCGGGCGCGGCGCATCTCGCGCGCGCCGCGCTGGAGGCGGTCGGCTATCAGACGCGCGACCTGCTGGAGGCGATGATCGCCGACGGTGCCGCCCGCCCCGCCGTGATCCGCGTGGATGGCGGCATGGCGGCGAACGACTGGCTTTGCCAGTTCCTCGGCGATCTGCTCGAAACGACGGTCGAGCGCCCCGAGGATCTCGAGACTACGGCGCGCGGCGCGGCCTTTTTCGCCGGCCTTGCGGTCGGGCTGTGGGCGGATCTCGCCGCGCTCGAAGGGCTATGGTCGCGCGACCGCTGCTTCCAGCCGAAGATGGCGGCAGAGCACCGCAAGACGCTGGTCGCGGGCTGGAACGACGCGCTTCACCGCACGCTTGGGTCAGCCGTGACGCCGCCCCGGCGGCCCGAGACGTGACGGCTTTCGGATCGGTGCTCTTATCGGCCTGTATGTCCACCCACCCTTCTTAGCAGATTCGAACCTGCTCGCGCGGAGGCCAATCCGCAAACCGAGTGCTTCCCGCAACGCTCGGGGGTACCTTGATCGAGATCAGCGCGTTACCCGGTGGCGCTCGCGATAACATGGGTTAAACGCCAATATCATCCTGGCACAGCAGTTTGCGCCGCGGAGTGCCTGAGGAACCGTGATAGCAAAGCTGCCTGACGATGCTCCCTTCATCGTCGCCATTCCCGCCAGGAACGAGGAACGTTTGTTCCCGGAGCTGCTCGAGGCGCTTTCCGCGCTCGACGTTCAGCGCGGACGGCTGACCGTCTGCATCTATCTGGACAGTTGCAGCGACGGCAGCGAAACCCTGCTGCGACACGCTGCGGGCGCGTTGCCGTTTCCGCTCACCATCGCGAACAGCCCTGGCGAAAGCGCCGAAAACGCCGGTGCGGCAAGGCGAGCGGCCATGGCGATGGCGCTGTCCGTGCTGGGCGACGCCGAAGGCCTGTTGTTCACCACCGATGCGGACAGCCGCCCGCGCCACGACTGGATCGAGGCAGGCTCCGCCGCCTTGACTCACGCCGACGCCGTGGCGGGACGGATCGTCCGCCGCAACGGGTCCGATGATCCCGCGCAATCGCATATCGAACGGTATTACGATCGCTTGTACAGCTACCGCCGGCGGATCGATCCGGTGCCGTGGGAGGCGCGTGACACGCATCATTTCACAGGCGGCGCCAACATGGCGCTCCGGGCGTCCGCCTATCGTGCGCTCGGCGGGTTCGCGGCGCTGCCATCTGGTGAGGACGCGACGCTGCTGGACGAAGCGGCACGCGCGGGATTGCGGGTGCGCCGAGACGCGGCGATGGTGGTCGAAACCTCGTCACGGCGCGATGGCCGCGCCGCCAACGGCCTCGCCAGTGCACTGCACGCGCTCGATAACGGCCGGCTGCCGCACGTCGCCCATCCCGGCGGGGTGGCGTGGCAATGGCAGGCGCATGCGGCGGCGCGCGACGCGTTTGCGAGCGTCGGACACCTCGACATTCGCAGCGCGTTGGGTGCGCGCCTGAACCTCACCGCCGACCACGTCCTCGGCGTGGCCCGCGACTGTCCCAACGCCGAGGCCTTCGCGATGCGGATCGTGCCCGCAGCACCGGATGCGTGCCGCACGGTCACCCTCGCCGTGGCGGAGGAGGCGCTTATGGCGCTCGAAGCCGGCTTCAGCGAGGTGGCGGCATGACGATGGCGAGCCAACTCCGGGCGGCAATCGCAGCGGCAGGCTGGGCCCGAAACGCGCCCGCCGACCCGCGCACGGCGGAGGAGAACTTGGCGATCCTCACACCGCTCTATGCGCAGGGCCGAACCGACCTGCCGCTCGCCCGCTTGCTGGAGGGGCATGTCGATGCCACGCAGATCGTGCAGCGCTATGGCAGCGACGTGCAAGTTCACCGGCTCCGGCAGACGCTGGCCGATGGCGCGATGTTGGGGGTGTGGAACGCCGCGTTGGCGGACGAACCGCTGGTGCTTGAGCGAGGGCTGCTAAACGGCGGCAAGAGCTACGCATCGGGCGCCGGCGTGCTGACGCATGCGTTGCTCACCGCTCAGGAGGCTGGCGGCACGCGGCTGATCCTGGTCGATCTCACCGACGCACCGCCGGTAATCGACCGAAGCTGGTGGCGCATGACGGGCATGCAGCGCTCCGAAACGCATCAGGTCCGTTGGTCGGACGCAATCATCGACCCGACATGCCAGATCGGTGACGCGAATGTCTACGCGACGGAACCGTTCTTCAGTGGCGGCGCGCTGCGGTTCGTGGCGGTCCACGCCGGCGGCATCGCGGGGTTGTGCGACCGTACCCGCGACCACCTCGTCGCCACCGGACGCGCGGACGATCCGTTTCAGGCTGCTCGGCTGGCCGAACTGTTCTGGCTGGCAGATACCGCCGCGGCCTTCGTCCGGCGGGCTGCCGTCGCGTTCTTCGAGACAGATGGCGAGGAACGGCTCGCCAGAGTCGCCGCCGCGCGCATGGCGGTCGCTCAAGCGGCCGAGCGCGCCATCGGCATCGCGCAGAATGCCGTGGGTCTTGCCGGGCATTTCGTCGATCATCCGCTGGCGGCGATGATTACCGATCTATCCGTCTATCTGCGGCAACCGGCGCCGGATGCGCAGCGGCTCCGCGTCGGGCGCGCGGTAAAGCACGGCGTGCTGGTGCCGTCGCTGTGAAGCTCGACATCACGCGCGTGCGGCGCGCGGTCATCGTCGCGCCGCACCCGGACGATGAGATCATCGGCGCGGCCGGTCTGATCCTCGCGCTGAAGCGACACGACGCGCGGATCCGGGTCGTCGTCGTCAGCGACGGTGCCGCCTCGCATCCTGCCAGCCGCCGATGGCCGCCCAAGCGACTGGTCGGCGCACGACGGCGTGAAAGCCTGCTGGCGCTCCGCCGCCTCGGCATCCCGGCCGGAAACGTCCGCTTCCTCGGCCTGCCCGATGGAGCGCTACCGCAGCACCTGCCCCGCTGCCGACAGCTCGTCCGCCGCGCGGTTGGGCCGGGCCAGAACCTGATCGTCGGCCCGGCGGCGACCGACGCGCACCCCGATCATCGCGCCGTCGCGATGGCGCTTGGGCGCGGTTTCGGCGCGGCTCGGCGGCTCAGCTACCACGTCTGGCCGCCCCGCGCCGGCGCGATCGCACGGGGCCGGAGGGTGTCGATGCGGGGCGGCCATGCGGCGAAGCGCTCGCTCCTTCGCCTGTACCGCACGCAACTCGGCGCCATCACCGACGATCCCACCGGATTCACGATCGCACGCCACGAACTCGCCGCGTTCGCGCATCCGCTCGAAACCTTCGTGGAGGTGCGCCGATGAAGGCGATCGGTCTTGAAGGTTTCGCCGACAAGTTCGCCCAAAGCGACGATCCGTGGGACACCTTCACCAACCGGGACGAGGCCGTAAAGCGCGCGGCGATCCTGCACGCGCTCGGCCCCGGCCCGATCGGGCGCATGCTGGAACTGGCCAGCGGCAACGGGTCGAACAGCAGGGCGCTGGCGCCGCGCGCGCTGCGCCTCGACGCGACCGAGGGCACCGCCGAGGGCACGCGCCTGACCGCTGCGGCGATCCGCGACCACGCACGTGCACGCGCGGTCATGCTGCCGTTGCCGGGGCGACTCCCGCGCACCCGCTACGATGCCGTGATCGTCGCGGAGTTGCTCTACTATCTGTCGTCGGCGGACATAGCGCGGGTGGCGAAGGACGTCGCCGCCGCGCTGCGCCCGGGTGGCCGGCTGGTGCTGGCGCACCACGCGATCGACTTCTACGACTTCGCACAGCACGCCAGCGGCATACACGAACGTTTCCTGCGGCTTGCCGGCGGCGGCTGGCGCATCAGGCGGGTGCGGTCGTGCCGCCGCTGGGACGTCATCGTCGCGACCGCCCTGCCCTGATCGCAGGAACCCGCCGCCAATCGCTGATGCGCGTCGGCCGACCGCCCAAGCATTCCCGCTTTGGACACGCGACTAATTCGATCGCCCGCCGTTTAGGCGAGGCGCTCGCTCGGAGGTAGACGTTTGGAAGATACGATATTGCTGCTGGTCGTCGGCGTTGCCGTGGCGGGCGTGTTCGGCCAGTGGCTTGGTTGGCGGCTCAAACTGCCAGCCATCATCCCGCTGCTGGTGATCGGCGCCATCGCCGGGCCGATCGCGGGAGTCGTCAAACCATCGGTCGCGCTTGGCGAAGTGATGCGCCCGGCGATCGGCATGGCGGTCGCCATCATCGTGTTCGAGGGCGGCCTCAACCTCAACCTGCGTGAGCTTCGGTCGGCAGGCTCGGGCGTGCTGCGGCTCGTGGCGGTCGCGCTTCCGCTCAACTGGCTGTTCGGCACGCTGGCGGCGCACTTCGTGGCGGGAATGTCGTGGCAGGTGTCGATTCTGGTCGGGGCGATCCTGGTGGTGACCGGCCCGACCGTCATCATGCCGCTGCTGCGGCAGGCGAAGCTGGAACCGCGCTCCGCCGCGTTCCTGAAGTGGGAGGCGATCGTCAACGATCCGATCGGCGCGACCATCACCCTGCTCGTCCTCAGCTTCCTCACGCTGTCGACGACGATGAGCAGCACCGATGCCGCGCTGCAACTTGCGTGGCGGACCTTGCTCGGCGGCGGGATCGCCGCTGCGCTGGGGCTGGCCGTTCCGTTCGGCATCCGCACGCTGTTCCGGCGGGATCTCGCCCCCGAGTATCTCAAGACCCCGATCCTGCTCGCCGGCGCGCTCGGCGTGTATGCGGCCGGTGAGGCGATCCAGCCGGAAACCGGACTGGTCGGCGCGACCCTGTTCGGCGTCGTCCTGGCGAACATCGACGTTACCGGCCTTCAGGAGCTTCGCCGTTTCAAGGAATCCCTGACGGTGTTCCTGGTGTCGGGCCTGTTCATCCTGCTGACCGCCAACATCGACCGCCAGACCGTGATGATGTTGAGCTGGTCGATCGCCGCGACCACCTTCGCGATCCTGTTCGTGGCGCGCCCGCTTGCGATCGGCCTCGCCACGCTGGGCGCCAAGGTGAGCTGGTCCGAGCGTCTTCTGGTCGGCTGGATCGGGCCACGCGGCGTCGTCGCCGCCGCCATCGCCGGTGTCGCTGGGGAACGTCTCGCCAAGGCGGGTTACCCGGACGCGGACCTCGTCCTTCCGCTCGTCTTCGCGGTGATCGCGTCCACCGTCCTGCTGCACGGCCTGTCGCTCGCCCCGCTCGCGCGGCGGTTGAAGCTCGCCAGCGGCGGCCGGGGCGGCGTGTTGATCGTCGGGGCTTCGGCGTGGACGATCGGCCTTGGCGAGGCGCTGCGAGGGGCCGGCATTCCGGTGTTGCTGGTCGACCGGTCGGCCGATGCGCTGCGGGCGGCCCGGCTCGCAGGCCTTCAGACTTTGCGTGTCGAAATCCTGTCCGTGATCGGTGAGGAGGTGGTCGATCTTCGCGATTTCGAGCACCTGCTCGCCGCCACCCCCGACGATGCGTACAACGCGCTGGTCTGCACACGCTTCGCGCCCGAGCTTGGGCGCGAGCGGGTCTACCAGATCGCGCCGGACGAAAGCACCGGCCGCTACGCCGCGGCGCGTGAGTGGCGCGGCAAGATCGCGGTCGGCATGGACATGGCGCACGGGCGTTTGTCCGACCTGATGCAGGCGGGCGCCTCCTTCCTCGTCGAGCCGGCCGATCAACGGTCGGGCGACGACGCGCATAGCTGGGTGGTGGCAAGCATCGCGGCGAACGGAGATTTCACGCTGGTCGGCCCCGAGCAGGATACGCCGCCCCCCACCGAGGGTCTGGTCGTCGTGCTACACCAACCGGTTCTGGCGACGGAACCGGTCCATCGCAAACGGAGCCTCATCACCTTGTTCACACGTCGCCTGAGACCGGCTCCGCTCGAACAGAATCAAGGCGCCTGACCGGTCTGGCACTTGGCCGTAAGCGCCGATCGGCCCGGTCGCGCAGATGCAAATGCAACCGACTGATCGTAGCCGGAGATGATTACTCGGACAAAACACTTGCCTAGGACCCGTTTACATCTGCATCTTGGCCGTGCGTCGACGGCGGGCAGCAAGCTCGCCGTAAGAACGCGAAGGCAGGAGCGGGAACGTGGCGGCACGACAGGAACAATCGGCCCGAATGCGATCGGGACAGGATGACGCCGAACCAAGCTGCGACCGGCGCGAATTTCTGGGAGGTGCCGCGTGGATCGCCGCTGCGACCAGCCTTGGCGCTGGCACGGTAGGCACGGCGACCGCGCGGGACGGCACCGCTGCGACCGACACGCGCCTGCCTGACGGTGCCGCCTTCCCCCGCTGGGAACAGCCGCTTACCTTCTCGAAAACCTATCATGTCGACGCCGCGTCGCCATCCGCCGACGATGCCGGCCCGGGCGACGCGGCAAGGCCGTTCCGCACCATCGGTCGCGCCGCCGAAATCCTGCAACCCGGCGAACGCGTCGTCATCGCCGCCGGCGTGTACCGCGAGTGCGTCCGCCCGGCGCGCGGCGGCACCGGTCCGCGCGCGATGATCAGTTACGAAGCGGCGCCCGGCGCGAAGGTCTGCATCCGGGGTTCGGAAATCCTCAAGGACGGGTGGCGCCGCGTCACCGTGCCGCGCGGTCCGGCTGCGACGGCGGCGGACGCGCCAGATGTCGCCGTGTGGAGACACGATCTGCCCGGCACGCTGTTTCCGGATGGCTACAACCCGTTCGCGCTGCCCAGCATCATGGGATCGTGGGAGTGGCTGGACGGCGCGACCACCGATCTCGGCCCCTATCTGCGGCGACGCGGGCTGGTGTTCGCGGACGGCAAGCCGCTGGAACCGATGGAGCAGCTTCGTGAACTGGTGATGCCGGACCTGCCGCCGGTGCCGGATTTCACGCAGCCCGCGAAACCGCAGAACGGGCTCCCGCCGCGACGTCGTGGCGGGCCGATCATGCAGGAGATCGGTGGCACGCCCACCGCGCGGTGCTGGACCGATCATAGCGGCACCGCGATCTACGTGCGGCTCGCATCGGGAACGCCCGACGACCACATGATCGAGGTGACCACCCGTCAACACGCCTTCATCCCCGCGCACAGCGGCACCGGTTTTATCCGGGTGAAGGGCCTCACCTTTCAGCACGCCGGCAACGCCTACCCGTTTCCGCAGTTCGGCATGGTCTCGCTGGCCGGCGGCGACCACTGGATCCTTGAGGATAACGTGCTGGAGTGGGCGAACGGCATCGGCCTCGACATCGGCAGCGACGGCGATAGCGCCGGCGCAGCGCAGGCCGGCACCGCGATCGTCGTGCGCGGCAACAGCGTGCGCTACTGCGGTGTCGAGGGGATCGGCGGCATGGGTACCAGCAATGCGCTGATCGAGGACAATCTGATCGAATGGTGCGGCTGGGCCGATGCCGAACGCGGCTGGGAGGCGGCCGGCGCCAAGTTCCACCGCGCGCGCGGCATGCTGTTCCGCCGCAACGTCATCCGCCACATCCGCCACGGCGCCGCCGCCTGGTGGGATGTCGGGAACGACAATTGCCGGGTGACGCAGAACGTGTTCACCGACGTGCTGACGTCAGCGCCGCAGTGCATTTCGAGATGAACACGGCGCGCAACATGATCGACAACAACATCATCTGGGATGTGCGCAACGCCGAACCCGGCACCCCCGGCCAACGCGGCTGTGCGGGCTCGGGCATTTTCGACAACGCCACCAGCAACCTCGTCATCGCGCACAATCTGATCGGGCGCTGCGACAACGCCGGCGTCTTCACCATCGTCCGCCCCGATCGCGGTAGGCCGGTCGCGGAGGGCAACACCGTCACCGGCAACATCTTTGCCAAGTGCAAGGTGGGCGTCGTGTTTCTCGGCACCAACAATGCGGCGGACGGCAACGTCTATTCCGAGATGCCAGACGCCTTTCAGGGGCTGCTGACGAGCATGCCCACCTCCGCCCGCCTGTCCGACGCGTGGCGCTATATCCGCTACGAAGCCCTGTCCGGCTGGCGCGCGGCGCACGGCTGGGACCGGACCTCGGTGATCGCCGACCTGCGGATCGCGTTCGATCCCGATGCGCTGACGCTGACCCTGTCGTCGGATGCGCCGCTGCCGCGATCCCGCGCGGGCGCTGCGGGCGAGACGGACATGCTCGGCAAACCGGCCGGTACGGTCAGGGTCGCGGGTCCGCTCGCCAGCCTGCGCGTGGTACGATCGCGACCGGTCGACCCACGCCGACGATCCTGACGATATCGGCCGCACCAGGCCGCGTCCGGCATTTCGACCTTTACCATCAAACCAAGCGTCATCAGCGCACTTCAGGAGAGCCCAGACCATGACCGTACGTTCGTTTGCCTGCGCCAGCGTGGCGTTTGCCATGCTGTTGCCCACCGCGAGTTCGGCGCAGGGGCCGGCACGGCCACCGCTTGCCAGCGTCTCGCACATCGCCGTCTATGCCGCCGACCCGGCCAAGAGCGAGCAGTTCTACGTGCATGATCTCGGCGCCGTGAAGCAAGCCGACCCGGAACAATCTTCCGGCGCGCGCTACTACTTCTCGCCCACCCAGTTTGTCGAGGTGTTGCCGCTGCCGGCTGGTGAACACTCGATCAACCGGCTTGCCCATGTCGCCTTCAACACGGCCGATGCCGCGAAGATGCGCACGTACCTGGCCGCGCACGGACTCACCGTCCCCGCCGCGATCAGCACCGCGCCCGATGGCAGCCGCTGGTTCTCCGTCACCGATCCAGAGGGTACGGTCGTGCAGTTCATGCAGCCGCCCGCCAAGCTGCCGGCGGTGCCGGTGAACCCGCTGTCGAGCCACATCATGCATTTCGGCTTCATCGTCCACAATCGCGCCAACGAGGACCGTTTCTACAAGGGCGTCCTTGGCCTGAAACCGTATTGGGAGGGTGGAATGAAGGAAGATCACCCCACCTGGATCTCGCTCCAGTTGCCGGACGGACGCGATTGGGTGGAGTATATGGTCGTCGGCACCCCCGACACCAAAGGCATTCCCGCCGACATGAGCGCGGCAAACCTCGGCGTACTCAACCACTTCGCGCTGGGCGTGCCCGACACGCGCGCCGCCTATACGCTGCTGTGGAACGGCGACCGGCTACAGGGACAAGATCAGGTTCCGAAAATCGGCCGGGACGCGAAATGGCAGCTCAACCTGCTCGACCCAGACGGCACGCGCGCGGAGTTGATGGAATTCCACGCGATCGGCAAGCCGTGCTGCTCACCCTTCGCCGCGCCCGATCCCGAGAAATGAGTGAGGTTTCCATGCGCAAGATCCTGAGCCTGGCGGCAATCGTGGCGATCGGTGCCGCTCCTGCTGTCACCCCCGCACGCGCGCAGGAGCATGCCGACGTTCCCGGCAGTTCCATCGCCAACAGCCCGCCCGGTGCGCCGATCGCGCCCGACTGGGCGTACCCGCAGTCGACCGTGCACAATCAGGTCGGGCCGCCGCCCGGCTTCCACCGGCCGGCCCGCGTAGAGAACCGCGCGATCGGCGTGTTCACGGGTCAGGCCGACATCGGCGGCGCGGTCGCGCCGGGCAGTGCGTCGTTTGCCGGCGGCACCTACACGATCCATTCCGCCGGTTATAACGTCTGGTACACGCGCGACGAGTTTCGTTTCCTGTTCAACAAGATGTCCGCGGACGTATCGCTGGCGGCGGATATCGCCTATCCCGAAGGAGGCTTCGGCGATCACAAGGCGCTGCTCGTCATCCGCCAGTCGCTCGACGACGATGCCAAGCAAGCGTTCGTCGCGCTGCATGGCGACGGCATGTTCCACCTTGCCCAACGGCCGGAGCGGGGCCGGCGGATCAGCGACATGGAATATCGCATCGGCAGTCGCGGCGGCTTGCCGGGCGGCAAATCGCCCGACAGCCTGGTCACGCTCAACGCCAAACGCATCGGCATCGAGAAGAAGGGCAACCAGTTCACCTTGTGGGTGAGCGAGCAGGGCGAACCGATGCACCAGTTCGGCGCGCCGATCACGCTCGACATCACCGCGCCCTTTTACGTCGGCATCGGCTTCTCCTCGCACCTGCCCGGTGTCGCGGAGACGGCGACCTTGTCGAACGTGGTGCTGGAGAACCGCGCCGGCCGCGTGCACTAAGCACGCGGCCGCCGCCACATCACACCGACGTGCGGATGCCGACGGTCGTTGCGGGATCGTGCGCACGCCGGTAGGCGGCGGCGATCTTCACCGTTGCGCCGCCGTTCGCGACCGACTGCATGATGGCGTGCATGATCCGCATGTCCTGCAAGCCCTCCTCCCCCGGCGAAACGTTGGGGGATTTGCCGCGCACCACGTCCGCGAACCAGTTCATCTCGTTCCCGAACTGATCGATCTCCTTCACCTGCGGCTGAACGTCGTTCTTGCCGCCGACGATCCGGAGCGAATTGCCGCCGTAGAAGCAGCCCGGATCGGCGACCATGCGCCGATCGCTGCCGATCGCCTGCCACGACATCGTGCCCGGCTGCGAGAAGCAGGACGACCCCTCCCCGATCGCACCTGACGGAAACCGCATCTGCCACGCGATCATGTCATCCACCGTCTTGAAACGTGGATCGCTCCGGTCGGTCCGCGCCCAGCCGCGCACCTCGACCGGTTCTTCCAGCAGCAGATACCGCGTGGCGTTGATGCCGTAGATACCCATGTCGGCAAGCGCGCCGCCACCGGACATCGCCATGTCGAGCCGCCAGGCGTCGGACGAATCGGACAGGTCGGTCTGCTTGCCCATCACCGCATTGACCAGCCGCGGCGTACCGAGCGTGCCCTTGCGCATGATCTGCATCGCGGTGACGTTCACGGGCTCGTACTGGCAGCGATAGGCGATCATCAACTGCCGGTTCGCCGCTTTGCCGGCGGCGATCATGCGCTCGCACTCCGCCAGCGTGACCGCCATCGGTTTTTCGCAGAGCACATGCTTGCCCGCCTTGAACGCGCGCACCGTGAAGTCGGCATGCATCGAGTTCGGCAGAACGATGTAAACGACCTGGATGTTCGGATCTTTGGCGATGCTGTCGAAATTGTCGTAATTATAGATCGCCGTTTCGGGCAGGCCATATTCGGCAGCAACGCGCTTCGCCTTGTCGGGGCTGCCGCTAACCAAAGCGGCAAGATGCGCGTTCTTGGTTCGCTTCAGCGCGGGCAGGATCTCGCCGAGGCTCAGTTTGCCCAAGCCGACGACCGCGTAGCCGACCGATCCGGGCGATTTCTGCTGCGCCTGTGCGGCCCCTGCCGTGGCGCCGGCGGCGGGGATCGCCAGGGCGGCACCCATGCCAAGTTCGATCATGCCGCGTCTCGTTACCTCGCGCTCCATCGCATCCTCCTTTTATGACTTCGACGTTCGCTTATCTTCCTGCGCGTCGCCGGTGTAAACGCAGGCAGCAGGCTGAAGGAGCCACACTACAAGGGGGGAAATCCCGCGTCCCCTTCCGCGCGCGAACCGACAGCTTACGCGCAGGACAGCAAGCGCGAGCACCATCAGGCCCGCTGCGACGGGGAGAGCGATTATTGTTCGAGCGACGTTAGATCATTCCCACTCGATCGTGCCGGGTGGCTTGCTGGTGTAGTCGTAAGTCACGCGGTTTACACCGCGAACCTCGTTGACGATCCGCGTCGAGACGCGCGCGAGAAAATCACCGGGGAACTCGAACGCCTGTGCGGTCATACCGTCGGTCGAGGTGACGGCGCGCAACGCCAGCACGTTGTCGTACGTGCGACCGTCGCCCATCACGCCGACGCTGCGCACCGGCAGCAGCACCGCGAACGCCTGCCAGATCGCATCGTACAGTCCGGCCGCGCGGATCTCCTCGAGGTAGATCGCGTCGGCCTTGCGCAGGACGTCGCAGCGCTCCTTGGTGACCTCGCCGGGAATGCGGATGGCGAGGCCCGGCCCCGGGAAAGGATGGCGCCCGACGAACGCCTCGGGCAGGCCCAGTTCGCGACCGAGCACGCGAACTTCATCCTTGAACAGCTCGCGCAGCGGTTCGACCAGTTGCATGTTCATGCGCTCGGGCAGGCCGCCGACATTGTGGTGGCTCTTGATCGTCACCGACGGCCCGCCGGTGAAGCTGACGCTCTCGATCACGTCCGGGTAGAGCGTGCCCTGCGCGAGGAAGTCCGCGCCGCCGACCTTCTTCGCCTCCGCCTCGAACAGGTCGATGAAGGCCGCGCCGATGAACTTGCGCTTCTTCTCCGGGTCCGTGACGCCGGCGAGACCCGCAAGGAACGTCTCTTCCGCGTTCACGTGCACGAGCGGGATGTTGTACGAATTGCGGAACAGGCTGACGACCTGGTCGGCCTCGCCGCTGCGCATCAGGCCGTGGTCGACGAACACGCAGGTGAGTTGTTCGCCAATCGCCTCGTGGATCAGCACCGCCGCCACCGCCGAATCGACCCCGCCGGACAAGCCGCAGATCACTCGGCCCGAACCGACCTGCTGGCGGATCTCGGCGATCTTGGCGGCGCGGAACTCCGCCATCGTCCAGTCGCCGGTCAGGCCGCAGACGTGGCGCACGAAATTGCCGAGGAACTTGGCGCCATCGGGCGTGTGCACCACCTCGGGATGGAACTGCGTCGCGTAATACCGCCGCGCGTCGTCCGCCACCACCGCGAACGGCGAGCCGGGGCTGATCGCGACGGGGCGGAAGCCCGGCGCAAGCTCGATCACCTTGTCGCCGTGGCTCATCCAGACCTGATGGCGCTCTTCGGTCGCCCAAAGCCCGTCGAACAGCACGCATTCGTCCTGAATGGTGATGAACGCCTGCCCAAATTCGCCCATCTCACCCAGCACGACTTCGCCGCCGAGCTGCTTCATCATCACCTGCTGGCCGTAGCAGATGCCGAGCACCGGCACGCCGCTTTCGAACACCACGGGCGGCACGCGCGGGCTACCTTCGTCGAGCACCGACGCGGGACTGCCCGACAGGATCACGCCCTTCGGCTGCAACCGCGCAAACGCCTCGGCAGCGGTCGTGAACGGGGCGATCTCGCTATAGACGCCTGCCTCGCGCACGCGACGCGCGATAAGCTGCGTCACCTGGCTGCCGAAATCGACGATCAGGATCGAGTCTTGGTGAAGCGATTCGGGGGTAAGTGTCATGCGGCCCGATACCGGCTCGCGCCCGATTTTGCCACCCCGCGAAGGCCAAGCGGACTGTAACAAAAAACCGTTTCACAAAAACGACGCATATGTGTCATCATTCTGTAACATCGCAGTCAAGCGATGAACTTGGAAGGATGTCATCATGGCCAAATTGATTGCTCTCGCTTTGCTTGTCGCCGCGCCGCTGTCGGCACCGGCAGTGGCCGCCCCCGCTGTCGCTGACAGCGTCACGACCCAGGAAGCCGTTGCCCGCCTGCACCCGAACGATGGTGGCAGCGCGATCGAACTCGCACAGGCCTATCTGCGCGCCGACCGCCCGGGTGAGGCCGCGAATACCTATCGCCGCGCGCTGACGCTCGACAATGTCATGCTGGAAACGCCCACCGGCGACTCGATCTGGTCGCACCAGGTCGCACGGCAGGCTTTGCCGCACGCAACCGCGCTCTCGTCGCGCTAGCACGGGCGCTGATGTCGGCAGGGGCGCTACGGCGCCCCTGCTCTCGCCTTATTCGACCGGTTTGATCGTCAGGCCCGTCCACTTCGCCGCGAACGCCCAGTTGTCGGCCGTTTCGGCGATTACCTTGTCGGTCGGCTTGCCGCTGCCGTGGCCGGCGCGAGTCTCGATGCGGATCAGATGCGGCTTCGGGCCGATCTCCGCCGCCTGCAATGCCGCCGCGTATTTGAAGCTGTGGCCCGGCACGACGCGATCGTCGGTATCGGCAGTCTCCACCATGATCGCGGGATACGCCACGCCGCTGCGGATATTGTGGTACGGCGAATAGGCGTAAAGCGCGCGGAAATCCGCTTCCTTTGCCGGATAGCCGTAATCGTCCACCCAATACCGCCCGGCGGTGAACCGGTCGAAGCGCAGCATGTCCATCACGCCGACCGCCGGCAGCGCCGCCGCGAACAGGTCCGGTCGCTGGTTGGTCACCGCACCGACCAGCAGACCGCCGTTCGATCCGCCCTGGATGGCCAACCCCTCCTTGGATGTGATCCCCTGAGCCTTGAGATATTCGCCCGCCGCGATGAAATCGTCGAACACGTTCTGCTTGTGGGCGAGCCGGCCGCCGTCGTGCCACGCCTTGCCATATTCGCCGCCGCCGCGAATGTTCGCCACCGCGAGCACCCCGCCCTGCTCCAGCCAAGCGATCCGCGTCGCCGAAAACGCCGGCGTGACCGAGATGTTGAATCCGCCGTAGCCGTACAGCAACGTCGGCGCTGGGCCGGTGACGTCCTTGCGGCGCACCACGAACATCGGAACCTTGGTGCCGTCCTTCGACGCGTAGAAGCGCTGCTCGACCGCATAGCCGGCCGGATCGAATGCGACCTTGGGCTGCGCCCACACGGTCGACTGGTTGGTGTTGACGTCGTAGCGGTAGATCGTCGTCGGTGTGGCGAAACTGGTGAACGCGTAGAACGTCTCCGCATCATCCTGCGTACCGCTGCCGCCCACCACCGCGCCGATGCCGGGGAGCGCCACCGTGCCATCCGGCGTGCCGTTCAGATCGTACCGTCGCACCTCCGACTTCACATCGACGAGGTAGTCGGCGATCAGCTTGCCGCCGAGGATCGATGCGCTTTCCAGCACCGCGCCGTGCTTGTCCTCCGGCACGACTTCGTGGACCGGCACCTCCGCCGAGCGCGCGTTGAGGTTGGTCGAAACGATACGCAGGCGCGACGCATCCTTGTTGGTCGACCAATAGAAGGTGCCGCCTTCATTGCCGACGAAGGTCCACTCGTTCTCTAGCCCCTTGAAGATCGTACGCGGCGCGGGCTTGGGGGCGGTCAGATCGACGACAGTGATCTCGTAGCGGTTGTCGGTGCCTTCTGTCGTGGTGATGACCAGCCACTTGCCATCCTCGGTCAGCTGCGCACCGTGGCCGCGCCGGGGATGATCGGGGGTCTCGTAGATCAGCCGGTCGGCGGATTGCGGCTGGCCGAGCTTGTGGAAATAGACCTTCTGGTTCTCGTTCAACGCCTGAAACTTCTCGCCCGACGGCGGCTCGGGGAAGCGCGAGTAATAAAAGCCCGAGCCATCCTTCGCCCAGGCAAGCCCGGAGAACTTCACCCAATCGAGCGAGTCGGACAGCAGCTTGCCGGTCGCGACATCCAGAACCTTGATCGTGCGCCAGTCGGTCCCGCCGTCCTGCACGGTGTAGAGCAGCTTGCTACCATCCTCCGAGGGCACCCATTCGCCAAGCGCGGTCGCGCCGTCCTTCGACCAGCCGTTCGGGTCGATCAGCACGCGGCCGGTGCCGGTCAGGTCGTCGCGCACATACAGCACCGCCTGGTTCTGAAGCCCGGCGTTGTGCGTGTAGAAATACCGCGCGCCCTTCTTCACCGGCAGGCCGAACCGTTCATAGTCGAGCAGTTGCTTCAAGCGCGCGGCGAGAATGTCGCGGCCGGGCAGCGTCGCCAGATAGGCGTTGGTGGTGGCGGTTTGCGCCTCGACCCACGCCTGCACCTTCGCATCGGTGCGCACGTCGTTCTCGAGCCAGCGATACGGATCGGCGACCTTCACGCCGAACTGTTCGTCGATCTGATCGACGCGAGGGGTGGCGGGATAGGTCATGGGTGGAGCCTTGCTGGTTTGGGCGTGGAGCGGAGCCGCGAGGACGAGCGCGATCAGCGGAAAGGCGCGGCGCATCAACAACTCCCGAAACGAAAAAGGAGCCGCACCGTATCGGGTGCGACTCCTTTTTCAAGCTTGGCGGATGCGCCGTGGCAAAGCCGCGACGGCGGACGGAGCTACGCTCCTCCGCCAGCCGGAAGAGGCGTAAAGGCCCGCGTAGTTTCGCTACGCCGGGCCGCCTCGTCATGCGTCCTCGTAATCGTCCTCGTTCATCACCGGGCCCGAATCCTGGCCCTTGGCCGAAACGTCGCGGTCGACGAACTCGATGATCGCCATCGGCGATGCGTCCGACGCGCGGATGCCGGCCTTGATGACGCGGGTGTAGCCGCCGTTACGCGAGGCGTAACGCTCGGCCAGCACGTCGAACAGCTTCACCAGCTGCGCATCGTCGAGCAACCGCGCGTGCGCGAGACGGCGGTTGGAAAGACCACCCTTCTTGGCGAGCGTGATGAGCTTCTCGATATACGGGCGCAGTTCCTTCGCCTTGGCGACGGTGGTGGTGATCTGCTCGTGCTTGATGAGCGCTGCCGACATGTTGCGGAACAGCGCGATGCGGTGGGCCGAGGTCCGCTGAAGTTTACGACCGCCTACACGATGGCGCATGGTTCAATCCTTTTCGTTCGTTAAGGGGCCGTTTCACGGAACCCCAGACCTGGCGAGGACGGTGCGCTCGCCGTGTTCCGTCGCCTCGGCGGAGTGCCTTGGCCGCTTTGACGTTTGGCCGAAGCGATGCGGCTAAGCCGCATCGTCGGACAGGTTCGGCTACCGCCGACCCGCCGGCCGGGCTTGCGTTGTCTCCGGATTAGCTGGGCTAACCCGGTGCAACTCAGCCCATAATCTCCTGCTCGAGCTTCTTGGCCATCTCTTCAATGTTCTCGGGCGGCCAGCCGGGGATTTCCATACCGAGACGGAGACCCATCGACGAAAGCACTTCCTTGATCTCGTTGAGCGACTTGCGGCCGAAGTTCGGCGTCCGCAGCATCTCTGCTTCGGTCTTCTGAACCAGATCGCCGATGTAGATGATGTTGTCGTTCTTGAGGCAGTTGGCCGAACGGACCGAAAGCTCCAGTTCGTCGACCTTCTTGAGCAGGTAACGGTTGATCTGCTGCGTATCGCCGGCAACCTCGTTGGTCGCCGCCGGTGCCGCAACACCGATCGGTGCCGAACGCGTCATCGCCGAGTCGTCGAAGTGCACGAACAGCGCCAACTGGTCCTGCAGGATGCGACCGGCATAACCGATGGCGTCTTCCGGGGTTACCGTGCCGTCGGTCTCGACGTTGAGCGTCAGCTTGTCGTAATCGAGTTCCTGCCCGACGCGGGTGTTCTCGACCTTGTACGACACCTGCCGCACCGGCGAATACAACGCATCGACCGGGATCAGGCCGATCGGCGCATCGGCCGGACGGTTGGCAACCGCCGCGACATAGCCCTTACCGACATCGGCGGTGAGTTCCATGTTGAGCGTCGCGCCATCGTCGAGATGGCACAGCACGAGCTTCGGGTTCATCACTTCGATGTCGCCCGTAACCGCGATGTCGCCCGCCGTGACGGTGGCCGGCCCGGTAGCCGAGAGCTGGAGGCGCTTCGGCCCTTCGCCCTGCATGCGCAGCGCGATCTGCTTCACGTTGAGGACGATGTCGGTCACGTCCTCGCGCACGCCGGCGAGCGAGGAAAATTCGTGCAGGACGTTCTCGATCTTGATCGAGGTGACGGCGGCACCCTGGAGCGACGACAGCAACACGCGGCGCAGCGCGTTGCCAAGCGTCAGGCCGAAGCCACGCTCAAGCGGTTCGGCAACGAACGTCGCCTTGCGCTTGGCATCGCCGCCCGGCTTCACTTCGAGGCCGTTGGGCTTCTTCAATTCCTGCCAGTTCTTAGCATTGACGGACACGGGCTTCCCCTTGGTTTTGGGCGGGAGCGGGAGGGCAACTCCGGCCTTGGGCGAATCGTCCGCGACGGGCGATGATCAGTCGCGCGCGGACGAGACGAATTCAGACGCGGCGGCGCTTCGAGGGGCGAACGCCATTGTGCGGGATCGACGTCACGTCCCGGATCGAGGTGATCTGGAAGCCGACCGCCTGAAGCGCACGCAGCGCCGACTCGCGGCCCGAGCCGGGGCCCTTGACCTCGACTTCGAGGGTACGAACGCCGTGCTCGGCGGCCTTCTTG
>Ga0265798_10000460_pt1 | contig 68641 bp, 57 predicted proteins | sample P3T30metagenome_FD_192430 | JGI IMG/M metagenome (GOLD analysis project Ga0265798, IMG submission 192430) | Plant litter microbial communities from East Loma Ridge, Irvine, California - P3 T30 | ecosystem: Environmental > Terrestrial > Plant litter > Unclassified | place: USA: California... | reverse complement strand
AATCGACAGCATGGCTGTGAAACGTCGCGGTGACGTTCGCAAGGCCAAACTGTACTACCTGCGTGACCTGTCCGGTAAAGCAGCTCGCATCAAGGAAAAACTGTCCTGATACAGTTTTTCGATGCATAAGAAAGGCAGCCTTCGGGCTGCCTTTTTGCTGTCTGCTGTTTGATGAGTCGCCCTTCTGGCGCCATACGAGTACCCGTAACCATGTCTGCCATTGACCACCCGCTGATCGACCAGTTTCTGGATGCCCTCTGGCTGGAAAAAGGTCTGTCCGATAACACGCGCGATGCTTATCGCAGTGATCTGGTCCTGTTCAACGGCTGGTTGCAGGAGCGTCACGTGGACCTTGTCGGTGCCGGGCGCGAGGTTATTCTTGATCATCTGGCCTGGCGTGTTGATCAGGCCTACAAGCCACGCTCTACCGCGCGATTTCTTTCAGGTGCTCGGGGCTTCTATCGCTATTTGCTGCGTGAAAAGCTGATCGCTGTCGATCCGACCCTGCAGATCGACATGCCGCAACTGGGCAAGCCGTTGCCCAAGTCTCTGTCCGAAGCCGATGTCGAGTCGCTGCTGGCTGCGCCGGACCTGAGCGAGGCAATTGGTGAGCGTGACCGCGCAATGCTGGAGGTCCTGTATGCGTGCGGCTTGCGCGTGACCGAGTTGATCAGCCTGACGCTGGAGCAGGTGAATTTGCGTCAGGGTGTATTGCGCGTGATGGGCAAGGGCAGCAAGGAGCGGCTGGTGCCCATGGGCGAAGAAGCCATCGTCTGGGTTGAGCGCTATATGCGAGGTGCGCGCGACGAACTGCTGGGCGGGCGCCCCAGTGATGTACTGTTTCCCAGTCTGCGTGGCGAACAGATGACTCGTCAGACATTCTGGCACCGCATCAAGCACCACGCCGCAGTGGCCGGTATCGGCAAAGCCCTGTCGCCGCACACCCTGCGGCACGCGTTTGCCACTCATTTGCTCAACCACGGCGCGGATTTGCGCGTGGTGCAGATGCTGCTGGGGCACAGCGACCTTTCAACGACCCAGATCTACACGCACGTCGCACGCGCCCGACTGCAGGACATGCACGCGAAACATCACCCGCGTGGATGATAATCCGGTGCAATATAAGCCTTGTCTTACGTCACGGTGGGTCGGTGTTACAGGCCTTATGTGATAGGCTTTGCCGGTTTCGCAGATCGAGGCTGGTCCTCTTTGTTTTTGCAGTGGTCAGTCAGTCCGCCGTCATAGGAGTTTTCATGCGCTTGCCTCAGCTTTTCTCTGCCGCCGTTGTTGTAATGGCCGGTATGTTCAGTACGTTCGCCCTGGCTGATGCAGCACCCGATCAGGCTATTCGCAAGACCCTTGATTCGCTCAAGCTTGAACTGCCGGTCGAGAGCATCGCACCAAGCCCTCTCAATGGTCTGTACGAAGTCAAGCTCAAGGGCGGCCGCGTGCTGTATGCCAGCGCCGACGGCCAGTTTGTGGTCCAGGGCTACCTGTTTCAGGTCCAGAATGGCAAGCCGGTCAACCTGACCGAGAAGACCGAGCGTCTGGCCATTTCCAAAACCATCAACGCCATTCCGGCAACGGACATGGTCGTGTATCCGGCGATTGGCGAAACCAAGTCGCACATCACGGTCTTCACCGACACCACTTGCCCGTATTGCCACAAGCTGCACGAAGAAGTCGGGCAGTTGAACAAGATGGGCATCGAAGTCCGTTACCTGGCCTTCCCGCGTCAGGGTCTGGGTTCGCCGGGTGACGAGCAGTTGCAGGCTGTCTGGTGTTCCAAGGACCGCAAGGCCGCCATGGACCGCATGGTCGATGGCAAGGACATCAAGGCTGCCAAGTGTGACAACCCTGTGACCAAGCAGTACGAGATGGGTCAATCCATCGGCGTCAACGGCACACCGGCCATCGTGCTGGCTGACGGTCAGGTCATTCCGGGTTATCAGCCTGCGGCCCAGGTGGCCAAGCTGGCGATGGGCGCCAAATAGTTGCACTTCGTGAGGTCCGCCTCACGGTCCGGGACGGCGGCGCTGTCGTCGTCGCGCCTAACAGTAGTCGTGTGGTGATACACGACTGTTTTCCACAGCCGATTCAGGATCGGCTGTTTTTCGGGGAGTTCATCAGTGAAACCGGTCAAAGTAGGCATATGTGGGCTGGGTACTGTCGGTGGCGGTACTTTCAACGTACTTCAGCGTAACGCCGAGGAGATTGCCCGCCGTGCCGGGCGTGGAATCGAAGTCGCGCAAATTGCGGTTCGTACGCCAAACCCCAACTGCCAGATTGCCGGTACGCCTACGACCAGCGACGTGTTTGCCGTTGCGACCAACCCTGAAATCGACATCATTGTTGAGCTGATCGGCGGTTATACCGTCGCCCGCGAATTGGTCCTCAAGGCCATCGAGAACGGCAAGCATGTTGTTACTGCCAACAAGGCGCTGATCGCCGTTCACGGCAACGAGATCTTTGCAAAGGCGCGTGAAAAGGGTGTGATCGTTGCTTTTGAAGCCGCCGTTGCAGGCGGGATCCCGGTCATCAAGGCCATCCGCGAAGGTCTGTCTGCCAACCGCATCAATTGGGTTGCCGGGATCATCAACGGCACAGGCAACTTCATCCTGACTGAAATGCGCGAAAAAGGCCGTACCTTCCCGGACGTTCTTGCTGAAGCCCAGGCGCTGGGTTACGCCGAAGTCGACCCGACTTTTGACGTTGAAGGTATCGATGCAGCGCACAAACTGACCATCCTTGCATCGATCGCATTCGGTATCCCGTTGCAGTTCGACAAGGCTTATACCGAAGGCATCACCAAGCTGACCACCGCTGACGTGAACTACGCAGAAGCGCTGGGCTACCGCATCAAGCATCTGGGCGTTGCGCGCAGCACCGCGCAAGGCATCGAGCTGCGTGTGCACCCGACACTCATCCCGGCAGATCGCCTGATCGCCAACGTCAACGGCGTGATGAACGCGGTGATGGTCAATGGTGACGCCTCGGGTTCGACGTTGTTCTACGGCGCAGGTGCCGGTATGGAGCCGACTGCTTCTTCGGTGATCGCTGATCTGGTGGACGTAGTGCGTGCCATGACTTCCGATCCGGAGAACCGCGTACCGCATCTGGCGTTCCAGCCTGATTCGTTGTCTGCCCATCCGATCCTGCCGATCGAAGCATGCGAAAGCGCTTATTACCTGCGTATCCAGGCCAAGGATCATCCAGGTGTTCTGGCACAGGTAGCGAGCATTCTGTCCGAGCGTGGCATCAATATCGAATCCATCATGCAGAAGGAAGTCGAAGAGCACGACGGCCTGGTACCGATGATTCTGCTGACGCACCGTGTCGTGGAGCAAGGCATCAATGACGCCATCACGGCGCTCGAAGCCCTGCAGGATGTCGTCGGCCCTGTGGTCCGCATTCGCGTCGAGCATCTGAATTAAGTCAATGGCGCGCCACGAGCGGCGTGCCGTACACACGCAATTGACACCTAGCTGCACGCTTGTAGCCGCAAGCTTGCCGCTCAGACCAAAGGTTTGATCTCATGCGCTATATCAGTACCCGCGGCCAAGCGCCGGCATTGAATTTTGAAGAAGTGCTGCTGACTGGCCTGGCCAGCGATGGCGGCCTGTACGTCCCGGAAAACCTGCCACGCTTCACCCAGGAAGAAATTGCGTCCTGGGCTGGCTTGCCTTACCACGAGTTGGCGTTTCGGGTGATGCGTCCGTTCGTGGCGGGCAGCATTCCTGATGCCGACTTCAAGAAAATCCTTGAAGAAACCTATGGTGTCTTCGCTCACAGCGCCGTCGCACCACTGCGTCAGTTGAATGGCAACGAGTGGGTTCTGGAACTGTTCCACGGACCGACGCTGGCGTTCAAGGACTTCGCGCTGCAACTGCTGGGTCGTTTGCTGGACTACGTGCTGGCCAAGCGGGGCGAGCGTGTGGTGATCATCGGCGCGACCTCCGGTGACACTGGCTCGGCGGCCATCGAAGGCTGCCGTCGTTGCGATAACGTCGACATCTTCATCCTGCACCCGAACAATCGCGTTTCGGACGTGCAGCGTCGCCAGATGACCACTATCTTCGGCGACAACATCCACAACATTGCAGTCGAAGGCAACTTCGATGACTGCCAGGAAATGGTCAAGGCCAGCTTCGCCGATCAGGGCTTCCTGAAAGGAACCCCACTGGTAGCGGTCAACTCGATCAACTGGGCACGGATCATGGCCCAGATCGTTTACTACTTCCACGCATCGCTGCAACTGGGCGGCCCGGCACGGTCGGTGTCGTTCTCGGTTCCGACCGGTAACTTCGGCGATATCTTCGCAGGCTATCTGGCTCGCAATATGGGTCTGCCGGTCAATCAACTGATCGTCGCCACCAACCGCAACGACATTCTGCACCGTTTCATGAGCGGCAATCAGTACGTCAAGGAAACGCTGCACGCCACTCTGTCTCCGTCGATGGACATCATGGTGTCGTCAAACTTCGAGCGTCTGTTGTTCGACATGCACGGTCGCAACGGTTCTGCGATTGCCGAGCTGATGAGCACGTTCCGCCAGGGCGGCGGTTTCAGCGTCGACGAAGAACGCTGGACCGAAACCCGCAAGTTGTTCGACTCTCTGGCGGTGACTGACGAAGAGACGTGCGAAACCATTGCCGAGGTGTATGCCAACACCGGCGAGTTGCTCGATCCGCACACCGCGATCGGCGTGAAGGCTGCGCGCGAATGCCGTCGCAGTCTGGACACACCGATGGTGATTCTGGGGACCGCTCATCCGGTCAAGTTCCCTGACGCAGTGTTGAAGGCGGGTGTAGGAAAAGCGCTTGAGCTACCTGCACATTTGTCTGATTTGTTCCAGCGAGACGAACGCTGCACGGTTTTGCCAAATGACCTGAAAGCCATACAGGCCTTCGTCAGCCAGCATGGCAACCGTGGCAAACCGCTCTGATCGAATCGTTGTGTAACAACTTTAGGCCCGCCACTTGGCGGGCCTTCTCATGTGTACGTGCCAAACTTTGAGGGTTTTCAGGCCATACAGATGAGTCAGTCGTTGTGAAACAGGCAAGCAGGCAAGGTGATGTCAGGGAGGCGTGCACAGCGGCACGATCGGGAAAGCGACGCGGTGCCCGACGCTCTCTGCCTTTTCTGTTGATAATATTTTTGGCTCAGGCAGCCGGTGCCGCACAGAGTTTGCCATTCGCCTTGGTGGCGCCTTTCCAGGCGTCTGAGGACCTGCCTCTGGATGAGCCTGACCGAGAATGGCTCGATCAGCACAAGGTGCTCAGAGTCGGCATCGCCATTGCCGATTACGAGCCCATCGATATCACGACCGACCGCAATCGTTATCAGGGCATCAGTGCCGATTACCTGAGCCTTGTCGGTGATCAACTGAACACACCGGTTCAGGTCACCGGCTTTGCCAAACGCGATGAAGCGATTGCCGCACTGCGCGACGGCAGTATCGATATTCTCACCAGCGCCAACGGATTTGAGCGAGGGGTAAAGGGGCTGGCCTTTTCCACCGAGTACATGCCTGACCGAGCGGTGGTGGTCGGTCGAGGGAAGGACCAGAGCCTGCCGTCGAACCTGGCCTCGAAAAAGGTGGTCCTGCTGGACGGTTATGCCGATTCAGACGTTGCACATCGCGTGTATCCGGACAGTGAAATTGTCATCGCCCCCAACCTGTCCAGCGCCCTGGAAGCCATCAATCAGGGCGATGTCGATGTGTTCATCGGTAATGAGGTCATCGTTCGGGCCTATACCGGATTACGGCCTTATCTTGGGTTGCAGATCAAGTTCGAGAGCGAGTTGCCGCCGGTCGGCTTTGCATTTGCCGTGCGTGAGGACCAGCAGCGCCTGTTGATGCTCATTGACCGTGCGCTGGCCAGTCTGGACAGCTCTGCGCATCGCGAAATACTCGGACGCTGGACCAGCGGGTTAGGGGCCGACCTGGATGGCCATCGAATCAACCTGACGGGTGTCGAGCGGCGCTGGATACTCAAGCATCCAAGGGTGACGATCTCGACCACCCAGCATCCGCCTTACGTTTACAAGGACAGCAATGGCCAGTGGGTGGGTCTCAATGTCGATGTGCTGGCTCGTATTTCACGCATGACCGGCCTGCAGTTCGTTCACAAGGAGGTGCCTTCCACGCAGCGAAGCATGGAGATACTTCGCACCGCTGAGGCGGAAATGAACACAACGCTGGCGGAAAACGACGAGCGTCGCCGCTTTCTTGATTTCACCTACTCGTTTGGCGGAAACAGCTGGGTATTTGTCGTGCGTGCCGACAGCTCGCCCAATGTTTCGCTTGAGGGACTTGAAGGCCACGTACTGGCGTTGCCCGCACGTCATGCTCTTGAGGAGCAGATAAGACGCGAACATCCGCTTATTCAGATTCGGCTTGCCGATACGTACGATCAGGCGCGAGCCTTGGTCGAGAGCGGCCTGGCAGATGCGACCATCCAGAACGAAGCCGGGGCCTATCTCTTTCCGCCGGGCAAGCTCAGGGTTGCACGAAGCGTTGAGGGCAAATGGTCGCCGGATCGCTTTTCAGTGATCAAGTCGCAGCCGGAGCTGTTGAGCATTCTCAACAAGGCACTTGAAGAATTTCCTGTGGCCGAGCTGCGCTCCATTCGAATGAAGTGGCTGGGGGCGTTGCTGCCTCAACCCTCGCTCTGGAGTCGAATACCGTCGTGGGTGCTATGGGTTGTGACGCTGGCTGTGCTGATTGGTCTGGTTTCGCTGCTCTGGAGCGGCCAGCTCAAGGTGCAGATCCGTCAGCGTATGAAAGCCGAGGCGCAGCTCAACGATCAACTCGCGTTCAAGCGGGCATTGTTCGACGGCATTCCCAACCCTATCTATGTTCGCGATTTGAAGGGACGCCTGATCTCCTGCAACCGTAGCTACGAGAACAGCTTTGGGGTCAGCTTTGAGCAGATGAATGGCCGACGTCTGACAGACGTCGACTTTATGTCGCGGCCGGTCGCCGAACAAATGCATGCGGATTACCTGACATTATTGCAAACCCATCGTCCGATCTTCGCGGACCGCACGATGGAGTTGTCTGGCAAGCGCGTGGACGCCTGGCAATGGACGGTTCCGTTCTTTGATGCCGATGGTACGCTCCAGGGTTTGCTGGGGGGCTGGATCGATATCACCGAGCGCAAGCGTCTGGAGCAGCGACTTGAGGAAGCGTTACGACACGCTGATCAGGCCAATCAGGCCAAGAGCGCATTTCTGGCCACCATGAGCCATGAGATTCGTACGCCGATGGGGGCGATCATCGGCTTGCTGGAGCTCGAATGCGAACAAGCAATGCGTCAAGGTGATAAACCATCCGAAGCGCTGGAGGTGGCGCACCGCTCGGCGAGAGAACTGGTTGCACTGGTAGGCGACAGTCTGGATCTGGCGAAAATCGAAGCGGGGGGCATGCAGCTGTCGCTTGAGGTGACCTCACTCCAGCCTTTTTTTCAGAGTGTGGCACAACTTTTTGACGCTCAGGCTCGCGCCAGGGTGCTTGAGCTTCGGCTGGAATTTGCTGAGCGTGCACGCGGTGACTATTGGCTCGACCCGTTGAGATTGCGTCAGATCATGCACAACGTGGTGGGCAACGCGCTGAAGTTCACGTTCGAGGGGGCTGTTGTCATAGCGGTCGACGTGCATGACGAATCCATCGATGTCACACACCTGCGCATCACTGTGCAGGACAGCGGCGTGGGCATCGCACCTGAGCGACAGTCGACGATGTTTCAGCCATTCACCCAGGCCAGTGATGACACCGCATCGCGTTATGGCGGTACCGGACTGGGGCTGAGTATTTCCAGACAGTTGGTCGAGTTGATGAGCGGTGCCATCACACTGCAGAGTGAGCCAGAGCAGGGCACAGTGGTCATTATCGATGTGCCGTTGAGCCGGGTCGAACCAGCCTCCGTACCCGATACCGACTGGGTCGAGCCGCCTGTGATACAGCAGAGCCTGCGATTGATGGTGGTCGATGATCTGTCAGCCAACCGGCTCGTGCTGACCCGGCAGTTGGAGTTTCTGGGGCATCAAGTGGTGACCGCAGCGGGTGGAGAGGAGGCGCTCCAGACATGGCGTGAAGGTGGGTTCGACGCAATCATTACTGACTGCAACATGCCCGGTGTCAGCGGTTATGCGCTGACCGAGGCGATTCGGCGGATAGAGGCGCAGGAAGGGCGACCACGTTGCCCGGTGATCGGTTGTACTGCCAATGCCATGAGTGAGGAAGGACGGCGTTGTGAGCTGTCAGGCATGGACGGTCTGCTGATAAAGCCGCTTTCGCTCCAGCGGCTGTCCCAGGAGTTGGCGAATCTGGTCGGTGAGTCAAACTTCGATATCAATACCCTGCGGCGCATGACTCAGGCCAATGATGAGCAGATACAGCGTTTACTGGCCGAGCTGTGGAAGAACCTTCTCCATGAGCATTCAGTCCTTGAACACGCCGCCATGACTCAGGATTGGGAGATTCTTGCGGCGTCGTTGCATCGTCTCAAAGGGGCTGCCTGCCTCATTGATGCTGTTCCGTTGGCCAAGGCCTGTGCATCGCTGGACGACTGCGTGTCGCGTGAAGGTGCTGACGATCTTGTTGAGCGTTGGCGGGTGCTGGAGATCGCAATCGGTAATCTGAAGATAGAGATCGAACTGCACTTGATCGACCTGCCGGAGGATTGAGCTGGCGTGTCTGAGCGCTTGCTCCAAGTGGGCTGAAAGGCCGCGAGACTCAGTTTAGGACTTGTCCTATGGGGTTTGCGTCCGGGTGTGTCTAGAGTACGGTTTCCCCGGCCCCGACGGCTCTGACTCTTTAGGCATGACTGTGCGTTCACTCAAGGTTCTGATCCTCGAAGACCATCCATTTCAGTTGATGGCGCTGCACCAGATGCTCAATGCCAATCAGGTATTCGATGTGCTGACAGCCGACAGCGTCGAGGCTGCCCGACTGTCGCTGTTGAGCCGCGGGCCGGTTGATATCGCTATCTGTGATTTGCAGATGGACGGCCCCGATGGGCTGGATCTGATTCGTCATCTGGCGCAGGACAAACAGGCCAATGCGCTAATCGTGCTCAGCAGTACCGATCAATGTGTGCTGGAGGGCGTTGCGCAATTGGCGCTCAGTCAAGGTCTGGAGGTGCTGGGCTGTCTTCAGAAACCGACTTGCGCCGCGGCCTTGCACGAACTTATCGAGGTCTATGAGCGCGCTCGGCAGCTGCCCGATGAAGACCTGCCGGGCGATTCCGGGTCAGGGCTTTTGAGTGCAGAACAACTGTTTATCCCATCCGCTTGCACCCTCTCTGACATGAACCGCATCACCCCGCAGTGGATCGCTCACTTTCAACCAAAGGTCAGTCTCGACGGTGCGGTACTGGGCGTTGAAGCACTGGCCCGCTGGCAACACCCGCAATATGGCCTGCTATCGCCGGGGCGTTTTCTGGAGACCGTCGCGGGCGAAGGTCTCCTGGCCCCTCTGACCTGGCGGATTCTGGATCAGGCCCTGCAGTTTTCAGCGCAGAGAATGAATTCTCATGGTCAGGCTTTGCCCGTTGCAGTCAATATCGCTCCGCAATTGCTGCAGCAGGCTGACTTTTCTGAGCGGGTCCTGCAGGCGCTGGCAGATTACCAACTGCCGGCAAACGTGCTGACGCTCGAAATGTTGGAGCAGGACGCCGAGGAGCCGAAGGCATGGCAAATGGAAGGTTTGTTAAGGCTATGCATGCATGGCTGCAGATTGTCCATCGATGACTTCGGCATGGGCGCGTCGAGTATTGAAAGATTACTCCAGTGGCCTTTCAGTGAGCTTAAAATCCCGACTGAATTCGTCCGTGGGATGGCGGAAGATGCTCGCAAGTCGGCGGTGGTGGCCGGGACGATGCTCATGGCGAAGCGTCTGGCCATGACTGTAGTGGTCGAGGGTGTCGAGACGCTTGACGATTTTCACAGCCTTTTGATGCTCGACGCACCTGCCATCCAGGGCTACTTCGTCGCACGTCCGATGAGCGCTGCTGACCTGAGTCAGTGGCTGGACGAGCGCCGGCATATCCATCCGGAGCGGTTGTCTCCAGACGTTCAGGAAAGGCCGTGTTCCTGCAGATAGATAAACAGCGCCGCGTCATTGGTCAGGCCCAGTTTGCGCATCGCACTGACCTTCTGGGCACTGACCGTTTGTTTGCTGCGGTTCAACTGCGCCGCGATCTGCCCGACGGCCGAGCCTGCCGAAAGAAGGCGCAATACTTCGAGCTCCTTGGGTGACAGTCGCTCGAACGCTACCAGCGTGTCGGACCCACGTGTTTGCGCTTCGTCCAGGACGCAGCGCACCGAGTCTGCAAGGAATATCTGCCCGCGTCGCACAGCTTCTATCGCGTCCGGCAATTCCCCGGCCACGCTGGCCTTGCTTAGCAGCCCTCTGACGTTGAGTGCCAGCATGGCCTGGAACAGCCCGGCATTACTCAGCGTAGTCACCACCACGACCGGCAACGCAGGAAAGTCCCGCTGAATACGTTGCAACAGCCGCAGGCCGTCATTCTGTTGTTCCACAGGCATCATGAAGTCGGTCACCAGCACATCGCAGGAGTGCCTGGCGAGCTCGGCCAGCAGTTCATCAGGATTACTCGCCACGGCAATGACTCTGGCGGCATCGTCCTGCTCCAGCACCACGCGCAGACCTATGAGAAAAATGGGGTGATCATCAGCCACGATGATCCGCAACGGACGATCAGTACAAGCGCTCAAGGTCTAGCTCCAATGAAGGGTGGCCAATGGTATTGCATCTGAGACGATTGTTTATGGCTGCGGTGCCTTGGTAGGGCTACTTGTAGGGATTTGAGCTTATTTTTGACGAATATTCCTACACGATGATGACGAGTCAGCACACTGGCCGTAACAGTTTCATACTGGAACATAGCCGTGCACGTAGGCGTCCTGTTTTTTCCCTGTCACATTTCAGGGGCATGCTCGAATTCAGGCAGGCGCTCGACCCTGCGATGGAAAGAACTTTCCGTCATCGCCGATGGTCATTGGTAAGCACCTTTGCATTCAAACTGTTGAGTGGTGATCCGGATGGAAAATATCAGCTTGCTGCTAAGCGAAGCGCTGGCTCCCTACCAGGCCGTCATTGGTCAGGCGGGCCCTCGAGGTGAGCGTCTGGTGACGCTGAACGATTCAGCCGGTGCACGCGTGCTTGCGCGCACATTTACAGCCGATCAGTTGAGCGACAAGCGCCAGTTGACGGACGTTGTCGATGGGTTACGTCGAGATCTGATGGTCGCTGAAGGCAGGATCGAACCGTGCGTCATTGCCGCGATGCGCAACGCGGCCATAGGTCGCGCGTTTACTGCCGCACCTGCATTTTGACAGTGTGGTGCGGAACCCTGAAAGCATTGAGTGCTCTCATCAAGTACGGCAGGATTGATCGTTGTGCTCCGGCGATCAAGGTCTGACGTACTGGCCTGAATGGGTCATGTTTACCCCGAACAGCCTCCCCTCTGTTCGGGGTTTCTTTTTTTTGCCTTGCTGAGGCCGGAATCGTTACCGGGTTTCACTGGCGTCGAAAATTGCTTTGACGTCCTGCAGATAGCGCTGCCGCTGTTCGGGCTCAAGCCATTGGGCGTAAAAGCCCATAAGATCGCTTTCGCGCAGCACCAGCATCGCCTGATTTATGAGCGCGATGGCCCGCTTACCCTCAGCGGTGTTGCTGCAGCCGATGTAAGCCGACTGATAGACCGGGTTGCCCTGAATGGGCAAAAACGTCCACTCTTGCGGGTCGATACCCTGCTGCATGGACTGATAGCGTGTTTCGAACCAGAAGCCGAGCAGCCCCTGCAATCGTCCTGCCCGTGCCATCTGCAGCAGACTGCCCATCGCATCGCTCCCGTAATGCAGACTCAGCTCACTGGGGCGAGTGTTCTGCAACGTCTTGTCGATAATCCCGCCGTAACTGCGTTCAGCGACAATCCCCAGTTTGATGACCTTGCTGGCCATCAGCGCCGGAAAATCGACCTTGCCTTCGGAGACAAAGGGTTCGACCCTGGCCAGGTCTTGCTTGTGCATGATCAGGCCGCTGCTGAGCATTACGAAGGCAGGCACCGAGAAAACAATGGTTCTGGCCCGTTCCGGTGTCCATAAAAGAGTGGGGTCGCAACTGAGCAAGTTGCCTTCGGTCAGCATTTGCATACCTCTGGCCCGATTGACATGCATCAGAACGTGGTCGTATTCAGGCATCCGGGCCATCAGCAGCGGCATTAATTGGTCAATCGCCCCTTGGCCTTGCATCGAACCCGCGAAAATCGTCGATGGCGGCAAGTCGCGCAAGAGCCAGGTCAGCGTTTCGCGCGCATGGCTCACGCAAGGCAGGGCCACCAAAAACATGGCGAGCAGCAGGCGAAGTAGTGCGCGGTGCGGGTCACGAAAGGGCATTCGCTGGTGTTATCCCCGAAAATTGTTCGATAGGTCCGTGCGCCGAGTGGCATGCCTTTGAGCTGTGCCAACTCGCTGGCGTCACATTAATGACAATTCTACCCGTCCGTTGTGAACCATTGTCGTACGCTCGGCTGTTTGTCGCGAGGGCTCGTGACCATCAGGCTAACCCATATTCCGGCCCCGGCAAGTAAGCGCGGGCTTTCGAGTGATTGTGGTTTCAGCCAACAATGGCGGTGCATTGTCCTGTCGATTCGTTCGGGAGGCCAGCATCGGTTAGACTTGCGGTCTTTCCTCCAGATACTAGAAGCCCGTTCATGGCCCAGCCGTCCACGACTTACAAATTCGAACTCAACCTGACCGATCTTGATCGTGGTGTTTACGAAAGCGTCAAACAGACCATTGCCCGTCATCCCTCCGAAACAGAAGAGCGCATGACCGTGCGTTTGCTGGCCTACGCGTTCTGGTACAACGAGCAGTTGGCCTTCGGACGTGGCCTGTCTGATGTAGACGAACCCGCGCTCTGGGAAAAAAGCCTGGACGATCGTGTTCTTCACTGGATTGAAGTCGGGCAGCCGGATGCCGATCGGCTGACATGGTGTTCGCGTCGCACCGAACGCACCAGCCTGCTGGCCTACGGCAGCTTGCGCGTCTGGGAAGGCAAGGTGGTCCCGGCCATCAAAAATCTGAAAAACGTCAACATCGCCGCCGTGCCGCAGGACGTTCTGGAAGTGCTGGCCAAGGACATGCCTCGGGTCATCAAATGGGACGTGATGATCAGCGAAGGCACCGTGTTCGTCACCGATGACCGCGGTCAGCATGAAGTCCAGTTGCAGTGGTTGACCGGCGAACGAGGCTGATCGTCGTTCGTACCTGTATCAAGAAACATTTATCGCTCCAATACTGAGAACCAGCTGAACGCATGCGCATCGAACCCCGCCTGTTGCCTGACACCCTGCCTTTTCTTGGCGACTTGCCGCCTTTGCTCACCCGCCTGTATGCGGCGCGCGGCGTGGCGAGCGAGGCTGAGCTGGACAAGAGTCTGGCGCGATTGATTCCCTATCAGCAACTCAAGGGCATCGATGCCGCTGTCGACCTGCTGGTGACGGCGCTGCGCGAAGGGCAGCGCATGCTGATCGTCGGTGACTTCGATGCCGATGGCGCCACCGCCAGCACCGTGGGTGTTCTGGGTTTGCGTTTGTTGGGTGCAGCCCACGTCGATTACCTGGTGCCCAACCGTTTCGAGTACGGCTACGGGCTTACGCCGGAAATCGTGGCAGTGGCATTGCAGCGCGAGCCGCAGTTACTGATTACAGTGGATAACGGCATTTCGAGCGTCGAGGGTGTTGCTGCGGCCAAGGCTGCTGGCCTGCAAGTGCTGGTCACCGATCACCACTTGCCGGGTCACGAACTGCCTGCGGCCGATGCTATCGTCAACCCGAATCAACCCGGCTGCACCTTCCCGAGCAAATCCCTGGCAGGCGTCGGGGTAATCTTTTATGTGCTGATGGCGTTGCGTGCCCGTTTGCGTGACACCGGTTGGTTTGAAAGCAATCAGCGGACCCAGCCCAATCTGGGCGAGCTGCTGGATCTGGTGGCGTTGGGCAGTGTCGCCGACGTCGTGCCGCTGGACGCCAATAACCGCATTCTGGTGCACCAGGGCCTGATGCGTATCCGTGCCGGCCGCGCCCGTCCTGGGCTGCGCGCGATTCTTGAAGTGGCGCGACGCGAACCTTCTCGTATCACCTCCACAGACCTGGGTTTCATTCTCGGCCCGCGCCTGAATGCCGCCGGCCGTCTGGATGACATGAGCCTGGGGATCGAATGCCTGTTGTGCGACGACCCGACGCTGGCGCGGGAAATGGCCGTGCAACTGGACGAACTGAACCAGGATCGCAAATCAATCGAGCAAGGGATGCAGCGTGAAGCGCTGACCCAGCTCAAGGACCTGCCGCTGGAGTCGATGCCGTTTGGCCTGTGCCTGTTCGACGCTGACTGGCATCAAGGCGTCATCGGCATCCTCGCATCGCGCCTCAAAGAGCGGTATCACCGTCCCACCATCGCCTTCGCGAGTGCAGGGGAGGGTGTGCTCAAAGGGTCGGCGCGTTCAGTGCCAGGGTTTCACATCCGCGACGCGCTGGACGCTGTGGCAGCCAGTCATCCCGAGCTGATCAGCAAGTTTGGCGGGCACGCAATGGCGGCCGGTCTGTCATTGCCTGAAGAAAACTTCCCGGCGTTCGCCGAAGCGTTCGACAAGGAAGTCCGTCGTCAGCTCGATGAACAGGACCTGACCGGGCGCTTGCTGTCTGACGGCTCGCTGGCGGTCGAAGAGTTTCACCTGGAACTTGCCCGCGCGTTGCGCAACGCAGGGCCGTGGGGGCAGCACTTCCCTGAGCCGTTGTTTCACGGCGTCTTTCAATTGGTCGAGCAGCGCGTCGTGGGCGAGCGGCATTTGAAGATGGTGCTCAAGACCGAGTGCGGCAGCGTCAAGCTTGATGGCATTGCCTTCAGTGTTGATCGGGACATCTGGCCCAACCCGAACATCCGTTGGGTCGAACTGGCCTATAAACTCGATCTCAACGAATTTCGCGGTAACGAAACCGTGCAGTTGATGGTGGTTCACATCGCGCCCCGCTGAGAACAGGCAGGAACCCCTCATGCTCCCGGGTTGTCGACTAGGCTCTGTCCAAAAGATCTGTTCACTGAACAGAGCCTGGACACCCTGATTCCTAGACATGAGAGGTTGCCATGAGCCTGCTGCTTGAGCCCTATACCCTGCGCCAATTGACCCTGCGCAATCGCATCGCTGTATCGCCGATGTGCCAGTATTCCAGCGTCGACGGCCTGGCCAACGACTGGCACCTGGTGCATCTGGGCAGTCGTGCGGTGGGCGGCGCGGGACTTGTGATCAGCGAAGCCGTTGCGGTCACTGAAGACGGCCGTATCACGCCCGAAGACCTGGGTCTGTGGCATGACGGGCAAATCGAACCGCTGCAACGCATCACCCGGTTTATCGCCGCTCAGGGTGCCGTAGCCGGTATTCAGCTGGCACATGCCGGACGCAAGGCCAGTACCTGGCGTCCCTGGCTGGGCAAGCACGGCAGCATCGCGAAGGATCAAGGCGGCTGGACGCCGGTCGGGCCTTCTGCAATTGCTTTCGATCCTCAGCACACTGTCCCGGTTCAACTGAGCGAAACCCAGATCCAGGAGGTGATCAAAGCGTTCGTCGATACGGCACGACGTTCGCTGACAGCCGGCTTCAAGGTGGTCGAGATCCATGCCGCGCACGGCTATCTGCTGCATCAATTTTTGTCACCTTTGAGTAATCAGCGTACTGACCAGTACGGCGGCTCGTTCGAAAACCGCATTCGCCTGACGTTGCAGGTAACAGAAGCCGTACGTACTGTCTGGCCAGAAGAGTTGCCGGTGTTCGTTCGTGTCTCGGCGACTGACTGGGTGGAGGATGGCTGGAACCCGGATGAAACCGTAGAGCTGGCGCGTCGTCTCAAGGCGCTGGGTGTTGATCTTGTGGATGTGTCGTCAGGTGGCACAGCCGCCAAGGCGGAGATCCCGGTAGGGCCTGGCTACCAGACCCGTTTTGCCGAGCGCGTGCGCAAGGAGTCCGGGATTGCCACCGGTACCGTGGGGATGATCACCGATCCTGCGCAGGCCGAGCATATTCTGCGTACCGGACAGGCGGACATTATTCTGCTCGCCCGGGAATTGCTCCGTGATCCGTACTGGCCGTTGCATGCCGACGATGACCTTGGCGGCAGACTGGCGACGTGGCCAGCCCAGTATCAGCGTGCAACCCATCGCGATCAGCCGATTCATGAGTCGAATTTGCGCGATTGAACTGCATTGCAAGATGAAGTCGCAAGCCGACGCCTTGAATTGACTTTGGGCGTCGGCGATCTGAAAAAGAGGGTTGCGGACGCGATACCCTGGTCTGCCTGTCAGTCGCCGTTCAGCAGCTCGTTTACCCGGGCTGCCAGCACGGCAATCGAAAACGGCTTGGGCAGTACATGCATGCCCGGCTCCAGGGTGTTGTGAGCCAACACGGCGTTTTCGGCGTAACCGGTCACGAACAGGATCTTGAGGTCCGGGCGAACCGCCCTTGCTGCATCCGCAACTTGTCTGCCGTTAATGCCACCCGGCAATCCCACATCGGTCACCAAAAGATCAATAGCAGCTTTCGATTGCAGGATGATCAGCGCCTCTGAGCCACGTTCAGCCTGCAGTACCGCATAACCCATCTCAACAAGCACCTCTGTGATCAGATTGCGCACAGCTTCCTCATCGTCCACGACCAACACGGTCTCCCCCGCAGCACTGGGAGACGGAAGCGATACGACACTGTGGTCATCCGGAGGTGTTTCGGCCTCGCTTTCGACCATCGGCAATAAAATGCTGACTCTTGAGCCTCGTCCGACCCGCGACTCGATGCTCGCGCCGCCGCCGGACTGGCGTGCAAAACCGTAGATCATCGACAAACCCAGGCCGGTGCCCATGCCGATCGGTTTGGTGGTAAAAAACGGATCGAATGCCCGTCCGATCACCTCTTTGGTCATTCCGGTGCCGGTGTCACTGACCGACAGTTCAACATAGCGGCCTAAGGGCAATTCGTGCCTGGCAGCCGTTGTCGCGTCCAACTGGCAGTTACGCGTTTCGATGGTCAACTGACCGCCGTCCGGCATGGCATCCTTGGCGTTGATGCACAGGTTGAGCAGCGAGTTTTCCAACTGGGGCGGATCGACCATGATCGACCACAGCCCTGCAGTCGGTCGCACCTGCATATCAATGGCTGGCCCGACGGTGCGCCTTATCAGTTCATCCATTCCTGCAATCAGGTGGTCGATGTCAGTGGCTTTTGGCGCCAGCGTCTGGCGACGGGAGAAGGCCAGGAGTCGATGTGTCAACGACGCGGCGCGTCTCGATCCTTCAAGCGCAGAACCGATATAACGGTCCAGTTCTGTAAAGCGACCTTTCTGCACGCGCGATTGCAGCATTTCGATGTTGCCGCTGACGCCCATCAACAGGTTGTTGAAATCGTGCGCCAAACCGCCAGTAAGTTGCCCGACCGCTTCCATCTTTTGCGATTGGCGCAGTGCTTCTTCGGCAGCCCGCAGTGCTTCGATACGTTGCTTTTCGTAGGTCAACAGTTTGCCCAGCGCGAAAATCAGACCATTACCTGATGCTGCCGTCCAGCCGAACCAGTGATAACTGCCATCCACATGCTGGTAACGATTTTCGAACAGTGGCAGAACGTGCTCAATCGTGTGTTCCAGCGCTTTTTGAGTGCTGGCGACGTCGTCCGGATGCAACAGATTCATGATCGACGTGCCGACCAGTTCACGCGGTTCGCGTCCCAAAAGGGTCGACCAGGCTGGATTGACGCGTAGAAAGATGCCGTTGAAGTCGAGCACCGCCAGCGGGTCGGGTGAAATATTCCAGAAAGTATCGAGCTCCAGCGTGCGCTGCTCGAGTTTGGCAGTTTGCTGGCGCTCCAGCTCGATCAGTTCGCCGATCAGCTCCAGTCGTTTGTTTTCACTGGCTTTCAGGGCCTGTTGATCAAGATAGTTCTGTGTCGTTTCGGTTGTCAGGCAGAACATACCTACCGTCACGCCATGCTCATCTATCAGGGGTGAAAACGAAAATGACCACCAGGTTTGCTCGACCTGCCCGTAACGGGCCATGACCAACGGCATGTTCTGCCAGCGCCCAGCCTTGCCAGTCAGTGCATCGTTAACCAGCGGGGCAACCTGATCCCACACGTCCGCCCATAGCTCGCGCATCAATGCGCCTATGGCATGGTCCTTGCGCGGACCGAGAATGGGCGCATAGGCATCGTTGTGGAAGAAAATCAGCTCTGGCCCCCAAAGCAAATACATTGATTCAGGCGAGTTAAGCAGCAGATTCAACGCGTTCTTGAGCGACGAGGGCCATTGATCCATCGGTCCGAGCGAAGTCGTGCTCCAATCATTGGACCGGATGACAGCGGCTGCCTCGCTATTGCCTGCCGGAAAACCAACACGTGATATCACTTGGGGCAAACTCTCCATAGGTCGCTTCGCGGAGCGATAACGTTCATTCGAGTGCCATTGTATCGGCAGAGCATTCAGATGAGTTGTTTTTGCGCGGCAGGTGTTCCCGTCGGCAAGTAATTGACCGGATCCTTGATCGCCGGTTGCATGTTCCTGAAACAAACGTTCAAAGCACGTTACAGAGGATAGGGCAGTGGCTGTCTGCAACATCTCGAAGCACACCGGTGATTGGGGGCGAGCGACTTATCTCCAACCTGCTGGTCAATCATTCATCCGATAAAACCAGTGGAGGTTTTCTGTGAATACGCGTGGCTTGCTTGATCAGTTGTTGAAGTCTGGCCAGAACCTGTTGCAGGACAAGACGAGCGGTAAATCCGGCAAACCCTCTTCGGGCAGCGATTCCTTGATGAACGGCCTGGGCAGCCTGCTGGGCAGCGGGAAGAGCGGCAGTCAGGGAGGCCTGGGTGGTCTGCTTTCCGGGGCTGGCGGCGGTGCGCTGGCAGCGGGTGCTATGAGCCTGCTCCGGGGCAAAGGGTCGCGAGGCGTCGGTGGCAAAGCGTTGAAATACGGCGGGTTGGCGGCATTGGGTGTGCTGGCTTACAAGGCTTACAACAACTGGCAGGCCAGCCAGGGTCTCGCCAACCAGCGAGAGCCGCAGACCATTGATCGTTTGCCTGAATCCGAAGCCGAGCAGCATAGCCAGGCGATACTGCGCGCGCTGGTGGCAGCCGCCAAGGCCGATGGTCATGTCGACGAGCGGGAGCGTGCGCTGATCGAGGAAGAGTTCGGCAAATTGAGTGAAGATCAGACATTGCAGCACTGGCTTCAGGCTGAGCTGAACAAGCCTCTGGACCCGGCCGAAGTCGCGCGATCAGCCAGCACGCCGGAAATGGCCGCTGAAATGTATATCGCCAGCGTGATGCTGGTGGATCAGGAACACTTCATGGAGCGCGCCTACCTGGATGAACTGGCCCGTCAACTGAAACTTGATCCTGGCCTCAAGGCTGAACTTGAGACTCAGGTCAGAGATGCTCAGTAACGTTCAGCTCGCCGGTGATCCTTCGTTGCATTGACGATTACTTGCCTGCCGCATGGGTGAAGGACCACCCACTCATTGTTATTGATAATCCCATGGTCGATGTAAATCCTTACCACGCCCTGTCGAAAGAAAGTGATGCCAACATACAACTCCGCGTGTATTTCCTGTAACGCGTGCTGTTGCTGCTCAGTTGAGTTCAACTAACGGCTCTCACGCCGTCATCCGGCCAACGCCTCCACCGCCGCAGGTCCAGGGCCAGCCATAGAGCCAGTCGAGAAGGGCTATTGCCCCTTAAATTGCTGATTTCAGGAGCTTTCAGCATGGCGTCAAACGGCCACTGATTTCATTTTCATATGACACGCTTATGCTCAGATGGCTGGGCTATACTCACGCCGCTTGGGCCGCGATCGGTCCGCTTCTTGAACACGGCCAGACGCCGTCGTTGAACTTCAGAGGGCTGACCGTGAAGAACTGGACCTTGCGCCAACGCATTCTGGCGAGTTTCGCCGTGATCATTGCAATCATGCTGTTGATGGTCGTGGTGTCTTATTCCCGCCTGTTGTCTATTGAGTCCAGTGAAGAACAGGTTCGCCTCGATGCACTGCCGGGGGTCTACTACAGCACGCTGGTTCGCAGCGCCTGGGGCGAAAGTTACATTCGCACGCTGGAATTGATCGGTGAAGGTCAGGGACGCCCACTGACCAAGCAGGAGAAGGACCAGTTCCAAGGGTTTGACGACAATCTTCAAACCCAAATGAACGGTTACAAGACATCCATTTTCGATGAGGCTGACCGTAACAGCTTTGCAATGTTCGAAAAGCGCCGTGAAACGTACTCGCGACTGCTTGCCGACGTCCATGCCAAGTACGAGCGCGGTGACTACCAAAGCGCACGCACCGAGTTCTATGGTGAGGTCAACCCCATCTGGAGTGAAGGCCGCAAGCAGCTTAACGAATTGATCGTCGGCAACAAGAAGCTCGCTGACAGCGCCACTGACAATATCGTGAACGCGGTATTGGCCGCAAAGATCAGCATGGTCTTTTCTCTCTTTATCGCGGTCATGGCGGCGGCAGCCTGTGGCTTGCTGTTGATGCGTTCCATCACCGCGCCGATGCAACTGATTGTGCGCATTCTGGACATCATGCGCACCGGCGACCTGAGCACGCGGCTGAATCTGGCCCGCAAGGATGAATTCAACGCGGTGGAAACAGGTTTCAACGACATGATGACCGAGCTCACTGCGCTGGTTTCCCAGGCACAGCGTTCATCGGTGCAGGTCACAACTTCGGTCACCGAGATCGCTGCCACTTCACGACAGCAGCAGGCAACTGCAACTGAAACCGCCGCGACCACGACCGAGATCGGTGCGACTTCGCGCGAAATTGCCGCCACCTCACGTGATCTGGTGCGCACCATGACCGAAGTCACGTCGGCTGCAGATCAGGCTTCGATCCTCGCAGGTTCCGGTCAGCAGGGTCTGGCGCGCATGGAAGACACCATGCATCAGGTCATGGGCGCTGCCAATCTGGTCAACGCCAAACTGGCGATCCTCAACGAGAAGGCCGGTAACATCAATCAGGTGGTAGTGACCATTGTCAAAGTGGCCGACCAGACCAACCTGCTGTCGCTCAACGCTGCCATCGAGGCCGAGAAAGCCGGCGAGTACGGTCGCGGGTTTGCGGTGGTCGCTACCGAAGTTCGCCGTCTCGCCGACCAGACTGCGGTCGCGACGTACGACATCGAGCAGATGGTCCGTGAAATTCAGTCGGCCGTGTCTGCCGGCGTAATGGGCATGGACAAGTTTTCCGAAGAAGTGCGTCGTGGCATGTATGAGGTTACCCAGGTGGGTGAGCAACTGTCGCAGATCATTCATCAGGTCCAGGCCCTGGCGCCGCGTGTGCTGATGGTCAACGAAGGGATGCAGGCACAGGCTACAGGGGCCGAGCAGATCAATCAGGCATTGGTTCAGTTGGCGGATGCCAGCAGCCAGACCGTCGACTCATTGCGTCAAGCCAGTTTCGCCATCGACGAGTTGAGTCAGGTAGCGGTCGGGCTGCGCAGTGGCGTCTCGCGTTTCAAGGTCTGAGTCCGCCGTCATGATGGATCAATCACCCCGACGTAACGGCGTCTCGCCGGTCGCGAGCAAACTGTTCCTGTTGTTTTGTATCGGCGAAGACCGCTATGCCCTGGAGGCCACGGAAATTGCCGAAATCCTGCCTCGTGTAAAGCTCAAGGCCATCGCCAGAGCGCCGCACTGGGTGGCAGGCATCTTCGCCCACCGCGGCGAGATCGTACCGGTGATTGACATCAGCGCGTTGAATTCAGGGCAGCCTGCACGTGCAAGAACCAGTACACGTATGGTGCTGGTGCATTACCGGCACGACGACGCGCACCCTGCGCAATTGCTCGGGTTGATTCTTGAACAGGCAACCGAGACCTTGCGCTGCGCCGCCTCGGAGTTCAAGGAGTATGGGCTGGAGAATCGCCTGGCGCCTTACCTGGGCCCGGTTCGCGAAGATGAGCTGGGCTTGCTGCAGTGGATTCACGTTCAGGAGTTGTTGAGCGAGCCGGTCCGCGAGCTTCTCTACCCGGTACAGCCGCTCGACCTCGCGTCGCTTGAGGACGCGCCATGACGAATGACTCGCGCTTTTTCAGTTTCCTCAAGGACCGCATCGGGTTGGATGTCACGTCCGTGGGTGAGGCCATCATCGAGCGCGCCCTGCGTCAACGGGCGGTTGCCGCACACTGCATCGATGCCGAGGCCTACTGGCAATTGCTGGTCACGTCGCCACAGGAGCAGCAAGCGCTGATCGAAGCGGTGATTGTTCCCGAAACCTGGTTTTTTCGTTACCCCGAATCGTTTGCGACGCTGGGCAAACTCGCATCCGAGCGCTTGAAGACCCTGGATGGCGCAAGGCCGTTGCGTATCCTCAGCCTGCCCTGTTCGACGGGCGAAGAGCCTTATTCCATCGTCATGGCGTTGTTCGATGCGGGTATCGGTGCTCGTCAGTTCAAGGTCGATGCGATCGATATCAGCCCCATTTCGATTGACCGAGCCAAGCGCGGCATCTACGGCAAAAACTCGTTCAGGGGCGTGGACGTCGGTTTTCGTGAGCGTTACTTCAGCCCGGTTGCCGACGGCTTCGAGGTTTCTGAACCGGTACGCGACCGTGTCGACTTCCAGCCCGGCAACCTGCTCGACCCACGGCTGGAGACACACGTGCCTTATGACATCGTGTTTTGTCGCAATCTGGTGATCTATTTCGATCAACAGACACAGCAGCGCGTGTTTAAAGTGCTCAAGCGGCTGACCCGTGAAGACGGTTTGCTGTTTATCGGACCGGCAGAGGGCAACCTGTTGGCGGCCATTGGTATGCGCTCGATCGGCATTGCACAATCCTTCGCGTTTCGCCACGCAGCGCCTGTGGTTGCAGCGCCGGTCGCGGCGCCAGTGCAAACGCCTGTCCGGCCCGCGCCACGCCCGCCAGTCGAGATGTCCGTGAGCCGGCCTGCAACTCGAACGTCAGCGGCGTTCGCACCTGCAGTGAAGCCTGCTGCGGCCTCGGCCAATGACGAAGTCACCGCGTTGCTGAGTACCATTGCCCGTTTGGCCAACGAAGGTAAAAGCGCCGAGGCGCGTGCCGCGTGCGAAACATATCTGCAGCGCCACGAGCCTATCGCGCCGGTGTTCTACTGGCTTGGCCTGCTCAGTGAGGTCGAAGGTCGAACGGTCGAGGCTCAGGGTTTCTATCGCAAGGCACTGTATTTGCAACCTCAGCACCCTGAGTCGCTGGCTCAGTTGGCAGCACTGCTTGCTGCGCAGGGCGACAGCGCCGGCGCCAGGCGCTTGCAGGACCGTGCCGCGCGTGGCGCGAACAAACAAGGAAATCATTGATGACGGGCCTGTCCGCTTTTACCAGCCTTACCCATGATCAGGCCCAGGACATCGACGACTGCTGGAACCGTATTGGTATCCACGGTGATCGCTCCTGTCCGTTGCTGGAAGACCACATCCACTGCCGTAACTGTGCCGTTTATTCGGCTGCGGCTACGCGCTTGCTGGATCGGTATTCGCTGGTTCAAGAACACCATGAACAGTTTCAGGGCTCCGAACTGCAGCGCGACATCAAGACGCGTTCGATTCTGGTCTTTCGTCTGGGCGATGAGTGGCTGGGGCTGGCTTCACGTTGCCTGTCCGAAGTCGCACCGAACCAGACTATCCATTCGCTGCCACATCAACGTTCACGCGCGCTGCTGGGCGTCGCCAATGTGCGCGGTGCGCTGGTGGCGTGTATTTCGCTGGTTGAGTTGTTGGGGCTGGACAGCGGCTCGGTGGCTGCGCAGTCTATGCGAACGGTGCCGCGTATGTTGATAGTCGCGGCAGAGGGTGGCCCCGTCGTGGTGCCGGTTGACGAGGTGGACGGGATTCACGCCATCGACCAGCGTGAACTGGACGCTGCTTCGGCGTCCGGCACCCACGCCAACGCACGTTTTACGCGGGGTGTGTTGCAGTGGAAAGAGCGCAGCCTGCGTTGGCTCGATGAAGAACAGTTGTTGTCGGCGGTCCATCGGAGCCTTACATGACGCCAGATCAAATGCGTGATGCCTCACTGTTCGAGCTGTTCACGCTGGAAGCTGATGCACAGACGCAAGTCCTGAGTGCCGGGCTACTGGAACTCGAGCGTAATCCGACCCAGGCCGAGCATCTGGAATCCTGCATGCGCGCAGCGCACTCGCTCAAGGGTGCCGCACGTATTGTGGGCGTCGAGTTTGGTGTCAGCGTTGCGCATGTCATGGAAGACTGTCTGGTCAGCGCGCAGGAAGGCCGACTCCTTTTGCAGCCTGATCATATTGATGCGTTGCTGTCGGGTACTGACCTGCTGATGCGGATTGCCACGCCGGGCGGCAACAGCGTAGCTCAGCCCGATATCGACGCCTACGTCACCAGAATGAACACCTTGCTGGCTTCAGGCGCTGGCGCTGCGCGCAAAGTCAGCGTGCCGACACCAGACCCGCTGTTGGCCAGTGACATCGCACAGATAGACCCGCTGCTGACGATGTCGGCTCTGCCAGAGCCAGCGTTCGACAGTCTGGCTGCCGATTTGCGCCTCGATACCGCGCCAGCGCCCGCTCTGCAAGCCGAACCGGAGCCTGTAGCCGCTCCGCTTCGCGAACGTCGCGTTACCGAAGGTGGAGAGCGTGTACTGCGAGTTACCGCCGAGCGCTTGAATGGCCTGCTGGACATGTCGAGCAAGTCTCTGGTCGAAACTCAGCGTCTCAAGCCCTTGTTGGCGGGCATGCAGCGTCTCAAACGTTTGCAGAGCAGCAGTGACCGTGCCCTTGAAGCGCTGGGTGCGAGCTTTGGCGAAGATGGCCTGGGCGCTGATGCTCGCAAAGCCCTTGAGGATGCGCGCAGTCTGCTGTCTCAAGCCCAGCAGATGCTCGTTCAGCAAACCGCCGAGCTGGATGAATTCGGCTGGCAGTCCGGACAGCGTGCCCAATTGTTGTACGACACGGCACTGGCTTGTCGGATGCGACCTTTCGCCGACGTACTGGTCGGTCAGGCGCGCATGGTGCGTGATCTGGGGCGTGAACTGGGCAAGCAGGTCCGTTTGCAGATCGAGGGCGACAAGACCCAGGTTGATCGGGATGTCCTCGAAAAGCTCGAAGCGCCGCTGACCCATCTGCTGCGTAACGCGGTCGACCACGGTATCGAATCACCTGAAAAACGAATTGCCATGGGCAAGGAGCCAGAAGGGCTCATCCGTCTGCAAGCGTCACATCAGGCGGGCCTGCTGGTGGTTGAACTCAGTGATGACGGTGGTGGCGTCGACCTGGAGCGCCTGCGCGAGAACATCATCAAACGCAATCTTTCCCCTGCCGAAACCGCTGCGCAGTTGAGCGAAGAAGAGCTGTTGAGCTTCCTCTTTCTGCCGGGTTTCAGCATGCGCGACAAAGTCACGCAGATATCAGGTCGCGGTGTCGGGCTTGATGCCGTGCAGCACATGGTTCGCCAGATGCACGGCAGTGTCGAATTGCAGCAGTGGCCGGGTGAGGGCAGTCGTTTCAGAATCGAAATGCCGCTGACCCTGTCGGTAGTGCGCAGTCTGGTGGTTGAGGTGGGTGGCGAGGCTTACGCATTCCCGCTGGCGCACATCGAGCGTATGCGCGACCTGCAACCCGACGACATCGTACAGCTTGAAGGCCGTCAGCACTTCTGGGACGAAGAGCGTCACGTTGGTCTTGTGTCGGCCAGCCAGTTATTACATCGTCCGCCTTCCCAGGTGACTGCTGAAGCGCTGAAGGTGGTGGTGATACGCGAGCGTGATGCGGTGTATGGCGTTGCAGTCGAGCGCTTCATCGGCGAACGAACGCTGGTGGTCATGCCGCTGGATGCGCGCCTCGGCAAGGTCCAGGACGTTTCCGCCGGGGCATTGCTCGATGACGGTTCCGTGGTACTGATCATTGATGTTGAAGACATGCTGCGTTCTGTTGAAAAGCTCCTGAATACCGGGCGGCTCGAGCGTATCGATCGCCGTAATCGCCAGAGTGAATCGGTGTCTCGCAAGCGCGTGCTGGTAGTCGATGATTCCCTGACCGTGCGCGAGCTGGAACGCAAACTGCTGGTCGGTCGCGGCTACGAAGTGTCAGTCGCAGTCGATGGGATGGACGGCTGGAATGCCTTGCGTGCCGAAGACTTCGACCTGCTGATCACCGATATTGACATGCCGCGCATGGACGGTATCGAGCTGGTGACGCTGCTGCGTCGGGATACACGTTTGCAATCGCTGCCCGTGATGGTGGTGTCTTACAAGGATCGTGAGGAAGATCGACGTCGGGGCCTCGATGCGGGCGCCGACTATTATCTGGCCAAAGCCAGCTTTCATGATGATGCCTTGCTCGACGCTGTCGTCGAACTCATTGGAGACGCGCAGGGATGAGAATTGCCATCGTGAACGACATGCCCATAGCGGTCGAGGCCTTGCGACGCGCATTGGCCTTCGAACCGCTGCATCAGGTGCTGTGGGTTGCCAGCAACGGGGCTGAAGCCGTTGAGCGTTGTGCCGAACAAACGCCTGATCTGATCCTGATGGACCTGGTCATGCCGGTGATGGATGGCGTTGAAGCCACGCGTGTGATCATGGCCAAGTCACCGTGCGCTATTGTTATCGTGACGGTAGACCGGGAGCAGAATGTGCATCGGGTCTTTGAAGCCATGGGGCACGGGGCGCTGGATGTGGTGGACACACCTGCGATTGGCGCTGGCAACCCGCGTGAAGCGGCAGCACCGTTGTTGCGCAAGATACTCAATGTCGAGTGGCTCATCGGCCAGCGCAACACGCATGAGCGCACGCCTGCGCCGGCTCTGCGCGGGACGGTCAAGCGTGACAGGCTGGTGGCCATCGGTTCTTCGGCTGGCGGTCCGGCTGCGCTGGAAATTCTGTTGAAAGGGCTGCCGGTCAACTTTCCGGCAGCTATCGTCCTTGTACAGCATGTGGATCAAGTGTTCGCTGCAGGCATGGCAGAATGGCTGAGTACGGCTTCGGGGTTGCCGGTACGGCTTGCGTGCGAAGGTGAGGTGCCACAACGTGGCAAGGTCCTGTTGGCGGGCACCAATCACCATATCCGCCTTTTGAAGGATGGGACACTGGCTTACACAGCCGAGCCGGTAAACGAAATTTACAGGCCCTCTATCGATGTGTTTTTCGAAAGTGTGGCCCGCTATTGGAGCGGTGATGCCGTGGGTGTTTTATTGACAGGCATGGGACGAGATGGGGCCCAGGGGCTCAAGATGATGCGAGAGCGCGGTTATCTCACCATCGCGCAGGACCAGGCCAGTTCGGCGGTTTATGGCATGCCCAAGGCTGCCGCGGCCATTGATGCCGCGAGTGAGATCCGCACGTTGACCAGCATCGCACCTCGCCTGACAGAGGTATTTACTCAATGACTTTCCAGGTGAGCTCACCGGCGGTCGGTGACCAGGAGACACTTCATGCATGAATTGCAGATAGACGACATCAAGCCCCCGGATGAAAGTTCTGCGATGGTGCTTCTGGTCGACGATCAGGCCATGATCGGCGAAGCGGTCCGACGCGGCCTGGCAAGCGAGAGTTCGATCGATTTTCACTTTTGCGCCGACCCCCATCAGGCCATCGCTCAGGCTGTGCAAATCAAACCGACAGTGATTCTTCAGGATCTGGTCATGCCTGGCCTGGATGGTCTCACGCTGGTTCGCGAGTACCGGAGCAATCCGCTGACTCGTGATATTCCGATCATCGTGCTTTCAACCAAGGAAGACCCTCTGATCAAGAGCGCAGCGTTTTCCGCTGGCGCCAACGACTATCTGGTCAAACTGCCTGACAATATCGAACTGGTCGCGCGGATTCTTTACCACTCCCGGTCCTACATGACCCTGTTGCAGCGTGATGAGGCGTATCGTGCGCTGCGGGTCAGCCAGCAGCAGTTGCTCGACACCAATCTGGTGTTACAACGCCTGATGAACTCTGATGGCCTGACCGGGCTCTCGAACCGGCGTCATTTCGACGAGTACCTTGAGCTTGAGTGGCGCAGGGCGATTCGCGATCAGACCCAGTTATCGCTGCTGATGATCGATGTCGACTATTTCAAGGCCTATAACGACAGCTTCGGTCACTTGGAAGGTGATGAAGCGTTGCGTCAGGTCGCCAAGGCTATCCGCAACAGTTGCAGTCGACCGTCTGACCTTCCGGCACGTTATGGCGGTGAAGAGTTTGCAATGGTGCTGCCCAATACCTCGCCGGGCGGCGCACGGCTGATTGCGGAAAAACTGCGGCAGAGTGTGGCGGGCATGAACATCCCTCACGTCGCGCCAGTGGAAGGGTCAAGCCTGACGGTCAGCATCGGCGTGGCGACGGTCGGGCCGCAGATCGGCACGCAAAGTCGTCAGTTGATTCTGGATGCCGACAAGGGGCTGTACCTGGCCAAGCACAGTGGACGCAATCAGGTGGCAGTCGGCCAGAGTTGAGCCTTGTGGCGTCTGTTGCCGATATTTCACATTGGACGCCGGTAAATTGGCCACATAAGGCCCGCCTGACGGGCTGCTTTCGTGGTGCATGCTGAGGTATACTCGTCGGCTTTGAAAATTTCGCCTGCGAGTGCTGCCTACCATGGAAATCAACCCGATCCTAAACAGCATCAAGGATTTGTCCGAGCGCTCCGAAACCATTCGGGGGTATCTTTGACTACGATCACAAACATGATCGTCTGACCGAAGTCAATCGCGAGCTCGAAGATCCAAATGTCTGGAACAACCCCGAGTACGCCCAGAATCTGGGCCGTGAGCGCGCTTTGCTGGCGCAGATCGTCGACACTCTGGATGAAATGACCTCAGGCCTGGCAGATGCCAGGGACCTGTTGCTGATGTCCGCTGAAGAAGAAGACCAGGCCGCTGTCGATGACGTGGCTGCCGAAGTCGAGCGCCTGCGCGAATCGCTGGAAAAGCTCGAGTTCCGCCGCATGTTCAGTGGCGAAATGGACCCCAACAACGCGTACCTCGACATCCAGGCCGGTTCTGGCGGCACCGAGGCGCAGGACTGGGCCAACATCCTGCTGCGCATGTACCTGCGCTGGGCTGACAAGCGCGGTTTCGACGCGACCATCATGGAGTTGTCTGCCGGTGAAGTGGCCGGCATCAAGGGCGCGACCGTGCACATCAAGGGTGAATACGCCTTTGGCTGGTTGCGCACCGAGATCGGCGTGCACCGTCTGGTGCGCAAGAGCCCGTTCGATTCCGGCAACCGCCGTCATACCTCGTTCTCGGCTGTGTTCGTTTCGCCGGAAATCGATGACAACATCGAAATCGACATCAATCCGTCGGACCTGCGTATCGATACCTACCGCTCCTCGGGTGCCGGTGGTCAGCACGTAAACACCACTGACTCGGCGGTGCGTATCACGCACGTTCCGACCAACACAGTGGTCAGCTGCCAGAACGAACGTTCCCAGCATGCGAACAAGGACACCGCCATGAAAATGCTGCGGGCCCGTTTGTATGAGCAGGAAGTGCAGAAGCGCAACGCTGCTTCCCAGGCGCTGGAGGACACCAAGTCCGACATCGGCTGGGGCCATCAGATTCGCTCCTACGTGCTGGATGCTTCGCGTATCAAGGACCTGCGGACCAATATCGAACGCAGCGACTGCGACAAGGTGCTCGATGGCGATATCGACGAATACCTGATCGCCAGCCTCAAGCAAGGGCTGTAAGCATGAAGTTGCGGGACGGGCGCCAATCGCGCAGTCCCGCAGCAGCGTCCGGGGCGGCATACGCCTTGCCCGCGAACCCTGGATAAGCCGGGGCAATGAACCTGTGATGGAATATCTAAAGACATGAGCGACCAACAACTCGACCCGCAAGCACTGCAACAGGAAGAAAACACCCTGATCGCCCTGCGCAAGGAAAAGCTTGCTGCCGAGCGCGCCAAGGGTCAGGCCTTCCCCAACGACTTCCGCCGCGACAGCTACTGCAATGATCTGCAGAAACAGTATGTCGACAAGACCAAGGAAGAGCTGGCCGATGCAGCGATCCCGGTCAAGGTTGCCGGTCGCATCATGCTCAACCGTGGCTCGTTCATGGTTATCCAGGACATGACCGGCCGCATTCAGGTCTATGTCAACCGCAAGACACTCCCTGAAGAAACGCTGGCCGACGTCAAGACCTGGGATCTGGGCGACATCATTGCTGCCGAAGGCACCCTGGCGCGTTCCGGCAAGGGCGACCTGTATGTCGAAATGACCTCGGTGCGTCTGTTGACCAAGTCGTTGCGTCCGCTGCCTGACAAGCACCATGGTCTGACCGATACCGAACAGCGCTATCGCCAGCGTTACGTTGACCTGATCGTCAACGAAGACGTGCGCGAGACCTTCCGGGTGCGTTCGCAAGTGATCGCGCACATTCGCAGCTTCCTGATGAAGCGCGATTTCCTCGAAGTCGAAACGCCGATGCTGCAGACCATTCCCGGCGGCGCGGCTGCCAAGCCGTTCGAAACGCACCACAACGCGCTGGACATGGAAATGTTCCTGCGTATCGCGCCTGAGCTGTACCTCAAGCGCCTGGTGGTGGGTGGGTTTGAAAAGGTGTTCGAGATCAACCGCAACTTCCGTAACGAAGGCGTCTCGACCCGGCACAACCCCGAGTTCACCATGCTCGAGTTCTACCAGGCCTACGCCGACTACGAAGACAACATGGACCTGACCGAGGAGTTGTTCCGCGAGTTGGCCCAGTTGGTACTCGGCACTACCGATGTGCCTTACGGTGACAAGGTGTTCCATTTCGGCGAACCGTTCGTGCGCCTGTCAGTGTTCGACTCTATCCTCAAGTACAACCCGCAACTGACCGCGGCTGACTTGCAGGACATCGACAAGGCCCGCGCCATCGCCAAGCAGGCGGGCGCCAAGGTCCTGGGCTTCGAAGGACTGGGCAAGCTGCAGGTCATGATTTTCGAAGAGTTGGTCGAGCACAAGCTGGAGCAGCCGCACTTCATCACCCAGTACCCTTTTGAAGTGTCGCCATTGGCTCGCCGCAATGACGAAAACCCGAATGTCACTGACCGTTTCGAGCTGTTCATTGGCGGTCGTGAAATCGCCAACGCCTATTCCGAGCTCAACGATGCGGAAGATCAGGCCGAGCGCTTCCAGGCGCAGGTGGCCGACAAGGACGCAGGCGATGACGAGGCCATGCATTACGATGCCGACTTCGTCCGTGCGCTGGAATATGGCATGCCGCCAACTGCTGGTGAAGGGATCGGTATTGATCGCCTGGTGATGCTGCTCACCGACTCACCTTCGATCCGGGACGTGATCCTGTTCCCGCACATGCGCCCGCAAGCGTAATCAGAAAAAATGAAGCCGCCTTGAATGGGCGGCTTTTTTTTGGTCTATTTTCCAGGATGACTTAAAGGGAAGCTGTCGTGACCATTGCAAGAGAAGGAGCTGCCGGAGTAGCGAATGCGGTAGCCAAAAGCGTCAAATTTCAGGGCCGCAAGGCCAGTCGAGAGGGCAGCGAGCAACGCAGGCAGGTGATTCTCGATGCCGCCATGCGGATCGTCATTCGTGATGGCGTACGTGCTGTGCGCCACCGTGCGGTAGCCGCCGAAGCCGGTGTGCCATTGTCCGCCACTACCTACTACTTCAAGGACATAGACGACCTGCTGACTGATGCCTTCGCACAATACGTGCAACGCAGCGCGGTATACCTGGCCAAGTTGTGGCAAAACACTGAAGTGATATTGCGCGACATGATGGCCCGCAGTTCCGGTAGCCCGAGTGATCGTTTTCGACTGGCTGACGATATTGCGCAATTGGTGATGGAGTACATTCGTCATCAACTGCTGACCCGTCGCGACTCGCTGATCGCCGAGCAGGCCTTCTATCACGAAGCGCTGATCAATCCACGTCTGACCCCATTGGTCATGGCCCATCAGGAAATCCTGCTGCAGGGCAGTTGCCAGTTTTTTCAGGTGATCGGCTCTGTACAGCCCTTTCAGGACGCTCAAGTATTGACGGGGCTTATCCGCCGGATGGAATATCAAGGCCTGCTTCATGGCCCGTTGCGTCAAGCGGACGAAGAAATACTCGGTATTCTTACCCGCCAGATGCGTCTGGTATTGGGTACCCCTCAAGCAGTACGAGGGTGACCATACCTCTTTTCAGGAGTGTCCCATGAAGACCTGGCGCGTGATCATTGCGCTGTCGTTTCTGTTGTTGAGCGGTTGTCTGGTGACCTTCAAGGACCCGATCCCTGCTCACGATGTCGCCCCGCGCGGACTGCTGGGCACCTGGTCCAGCAAGAACGCCTGGGGCGAGGCGCTGGAACTGGAAGTCTCACGCGCGAACAACAACGTCTACAAAGTGATCAGCTACCGCAAGGGCGACCGTCAGCATCGCGACGAATACGCCGTGACGCTGGTGCGACATGGCAGTCGCTGGTATCTGTCGGCGAAACTGCCCGAGAAATACGGCGCTCACTACGCGCTTGCCGGTTTTGAGGTGACCGAAGCTGACGAGCTGGTTGTCTACAATCCTGATATGGACCGGTTCGATCAGTGGGTAGAGCAAAAAGCGCTGGAAGGTCAGTCGATGGAGACCAGTCTCGGCAAGCAGCTGTTGATCACCAGTTCTCTGGACAAGGTGTTCGGCTACCTCGACGATCCAGCCAATTCCGATGTTTTTCAAGAGGTCGCGCGCTACCAGCGCGCGGCCAAGCAGTAGGGCGATAGCCCACCAGCCAAGGAGTACCGGGTGGACGAGTACCAGCAGACTATTCGTGCGTTATCGGACCGGATCGTCGTCGCGCAGACGCCGATCCGTGTACTGGACGCGGTGAAGTGGGACGACACGGTTCGCAGGGATTTCCTGGCTGCAAAGGGCAAGGCTCTGCCTGCCGTGGACCGGGCGTATTACGAGAATCGCCCATTGGGTTTCGATTCCGGCGCGGTAAAGCTCGAGTTCCAGAACATCGAGCGCGACATTACCCGGCAATTGGGTCAGTTCAACCCGGTGGGGCAGATCATGCGCCGCATGTGCAAAGAGTATCGGATGGTGATCCGTATGCTCGAAGCGCGCGGCACCCCTGATTTCGGATTGATATCCCAGGAGTTGTACGGCGCGGCCTCCGATGCATTTCACGCCGGAGACCCGACCCTGGCTGACCTTGGCCTGATGCTGTCTGACTACCTGAACAATATTGCTGGCCGCGGCGATCTGAAGGACGAGCCCAAGATCCTCACAGCCAAGGATGCGGTCGCGTTGCTGCAATCGCGCCTGAACCGGGTGTTTGGCGAAGCCGAAGATACCATCAGGGTATTTGAGTCTGACGGCATCGTGGCCGATGCTGCTGCGGGCGCCGACTACATCAAGATTCGCACGGACGCGATGTTCAACGAACGGGATGTGCGGGCGCTGGAGGTTCATGAGGGCCTGGTGCATGTGGGCACCACACTCAATGGACAGAACCAGCCGATCTGTACCTTTCTGTCCAAAGGCCCGCCATCGTCGACCGTGACTCAGGAAGGGCTGGCGATCCTGATGGAAGTCATAGCGTTTGCCTCCTACCCGAGTCGCCTGCGCAAGCTGACCAACCGCACGCGTGCCATCCATATGGCAGAAGAGGGCGCCGACTTCCTGGAAGTGTTCGAGTTCTACCGTGAACAAGGTTTCGGCATGCCTGAGAGCTACGGCAATGCAAGCCGCGTGTTCCGGGGCTCGGTCCCCAATGGGCTGCCGTTTACCAAGGACTTGTCGTACCTGAAAGGCTTCATCATGGTTTACAACTACATCCAGTTGGCCGTGCGCAAGGGCAAGCTTGAGCAGGTGCCGTTGCTGTTCTGCGGCAAGACCACGCTGGAAGACATGCGAACCCTTCGCCAGTTGGTCGACGAGGGCCTGGTGGTTGCTCCGAAATACTTGCCCGATCAGTTCCGTGACATGAATGCGCTGTCGGCCTGGATGTGCTTTTCCAACTTCCTCAATCATCTGAGTCTGGACCGTATCGAAGCTGACTATTCGAACATTCTGTAGCTGTGACAATAAGGAAACCTCGTTTGAAGCTGATCGGCATCCTCGTTCTGATCCTGAGTCTCACCGGCTGCAGCTCCATGCTGTTCTACCCGGAGCAAGGTCTGCCCTTCACGCCCGACAAGGCGCGTTTGCAGTACCAGGATGTAAACCTGACTGCCGCTGATGGCACGCGTTTGCACGGTTGGTGGCTGCCAGCCAAAGAGGGTGTACCGGTCAAAGGTACGGTGCTGCATCTGCATGGCAACGGCGGCAATCTGTCGTGGCATCTGGGCGGCAGTTGGTGGTTGCCGGAGCAGGGCTATCAGGTGCTGATGCTCGACTATCGCGGCTATGGGCAGTCACAAGGCGCGCCCAGCCTGCCGGCGATCTATCAGGATGTTCAGGCCGCGTTCGACTGGTTGAAAGTATCGCCGCAGGTGAAGGGCAAGCCCTTGGTGGTACTGGGCCAGAGCATTGGCGGCGCGCTGGCGGTGCATTATCTGTCGCAGCACCCTGAGGAGCGGTCCCGGGTAAAAGCGCTGGTTCTCGATGGCGCACCTGCCAGCTACCGCGATGTTGCCCGCTATACACTGGGCACCTCCTGGCTGACCTGGACGCTGAAAACACCGTTGTCGTGGTTGATCCCTGATGCGGACAGCGCGATCAATGGCCTGCCGCAACTGGCGGGTACACCCATGCTGATTTTTCAGAGCATGGACGACACGTTAGTACCGCTGGACAATGGCATCAGCCTGTACAAAGTTGCGCCGCCACCCCGTGTGCTGCAGCTTACGCGGGGTGGGCATGTGCAGACTTTCGCTGATCCGCTCTGGCGGCAAGTCATGGTGCGCTATCTCGACGACCCGCAGCACTTCAATGGGCTACGACGCCTGGCCGAAGTGCCCAATTATCCAGAGTCGTCCGGAGCCGGCTCGCAGCGACCGTCGTCCGAGTCAACACCATGAGCGCCGAACGTAGCGTCAACGCAATGATACTGACCGGCATTGGCGCCATTATTGGTACTGTCGGCTGCCTGTGGTACTACGGCTATCTGCATTTTGCCAAGCCTGAAGACGCCCTGTTGCTCAGCGAGTTCACCCTGCTCAAGAGCGTGCCCGGTGAGGACTACAAGGTTGCAGCGACCCCGGCGGCGGAGGTGGCGCAGTGCATTGACGGAGTGCTGGTGCTGTTTGACACGACCCGCAAGGGGCTGTCGGGCGTGCTGGTCGATCAGCACAGGCAGGCTGTGCGGTGTGCAGGGCAGCAGACACCATCAACGCCCTGAACCTCAGGGTGGCTGACCGACAAACCCGGCGTCCCGAACGTCAACGTAACGCCCATTAAAAAGCCCCGTCTGCTGACGCAGACGGGGCTTTATGCTGTTGCGGTGCGGTCGCTTACTTCATCGACGAGCGCGGGGCTACAGGCTGGTTGTCGTTGGAAATGGTCACTTCCACACGACGGTTCATGGCGCGGCCGGAGTTGCTGGTGTTGTCAGCAACCGGGTATTCCTTGCCATAACCCTGGGCAACGATGCGCGCCGGGTCTACGCCCATACGGACCAGAGCCATGCGAACCGAATTGGCACGACGCTCGGACAGCGACTGGTTGTAGGCAGCCGATCCGGTGCTGTCGGTGTAGCCTTCGACAATCACTTTGCGGTCAGTGTTTTCCTGCAGGAAAGCAGCCAGCTTACCGATGTCGCCCTGGGCGCCGGGCTTCAGGTCAGCTTTGTTGTAGTCGAACAGCACGTCACCGAAAGTCACCAGGGTGCCGCGTTCGGTCTGCTTGGCGTTCAGGCTGTTCTTGAGCTGAGCGATCTGAGCGTCACGAGCGTCCAGACGAGCCTTGGCACGTTCGGCCGAAGCGTTTTGCAGAGCGGCCTCAGAGGTGCGCAGGTTGATGGTTTGTTTGGCCAGCTCCACACGCTGATTGGTCAGGTAGGACAACTGGTCGACCTTCTTGACGTCTTCGCCATCACGGAAGGCTTTTTCAGACTTGGCCAACCATTCGCTGGCGTCCTTGGTTTCCAGGGCTGCGACTTTGGTGGACTCAGGGTTGGTCTGCAGCGCAGTGAAGTTGGTGCGTGCCTGTTCCAGATTAGGGTTTGGCTTGGTGGCACAGGCAGCCAGGGCTACGCTCATGGCCAGCAGGGCGGGAATCATCAATTGTTTGCGCATAGTTAGGTCGTCCTTTAATCAATTACGAATTCATGAAAACTCAAGGTTGCTGTCGACGGCTCACTGAACCTGACGCATGCCTTCTTCACGTAGTTCGTTGACGCCCTGACGAGCATCCTGCACAGCTTTGGCGGCTTTGGCGGCCTGAGACTTGCGCTCGGCTACGCGGGCATCCCACTCGGCCTGTTCAGCCAGCTTGCGTGCTTCGTCGTATTTGTGGTCTTGCATGGCCAGGTCAGCCTGCTTCAGCTTGTCCTGAGCCGACTTCATTTCCACTGCGGCGTACTCGGTGCCGCCAGCGCTTACTGCGCTGTTCACGGCCGACTGGGAAACTGCGTACTGCTCGGATGGCGGGTTGCCTGCGCAACCGGCGAGGATGAACGTGCTACCCAATGCCAACGCAGCGAGTTTGAGCCCGCGCAGGCCTTTGAACTTTGTTTTGGCAGTCAGGGTGTTCATGGTGATCAACTCCATTGTGTGAATCCGAACGTGGTTATCCATGATGGCTTTCCGGCCGGGCAGCACCTCAACTTACTGTCTGCTGCGCTTCGGCCATTCACGTCATGGTTAATGGCTCGGACCTGTGCAGTTTTTGAATAGTTCAGATAAATATTTACTAAACAGTACTGAACAGTTTTGTATGACGACTGAGCTGTGATGGCGGATGTGGTCGCCTTGGCTCAAGCAGGCGCAGGAGGTGCCGCAGGGTGTTTACCCTGCGGTGTTACAGCGTTGAGACTCAATTTTCAGCGTTGCCTTCCTTTTCGGTCAGCTCGTGCAAGTGCCGTCTGGACAAGGCCAGAAAGCGAGGTGTGGCCCCCACGTCTTCGTACAGCGGGTTGCCTTCTTCATCCGTGGACACCACGTGCTGGCCTTTGACATAGGGGAAACCTGCTTCCAGTTCTTCCAGTGCAGCGCCAATCAGTTCACCCAGTAATTCTTCAGGATGATGCTTGGGGTACATTTCGCAGAGGGCGGCCAGCCGCGCGGCAGACTCAAGGTCCAGATGGATGGCGTAGCGGCTTTTGGTCAAGCGTCCTGTGGCGTTGCGTTCCCAATGTTGGGCAAGCTCGCGGATTTTCATAGTCACCTCGTGGTGGGTCGCTCGTGGCGCAGCGGCCCGGTTTATGAGCGGTCGGCTGGTTCAGTAATGAGACTAGCCGGTGTGAAGACGAGGGCGACAAACGTGGCACGTCTGCATAAGCATTTGTCGCCGCACGGGCTTTGGTGCACTGTTGGTAGAGCGGATTTGAATTCATGTGTTCAGTTCAGGTAAGTGGACACACAACTGAGCCCATATAAAAACCGGGAGAGGAACGATGGCCGATATTGATGCGCGTCTGCGCGAAGACGTTCACCTGCTGGGTGAGCTGCTGGGCAACACCATTCGTGAACAGCGCGGGCCTGATTTTCTCGAAAAGATCGAGCGCATTCGCAAAAGCGCGAAAGCGGGCAGGCGCGGATCTGCGGCGGGCGCCGAGGAACTCAGCTCAAGCGTCGATGGCCTTGAGGATGACGAACTGCTGCCGGTAGCGAGAGCTTTCAACCAGTTTCTCAACCTGGCCAACATCGCCGAGCAGTATCAGTTGATGCATCGCCGCGATGATTCGCGGCCGCAACCGTTCGAAACCAGGGTGCTTCCTGAGCTGCTGGATCGTCTCAAGGCGGAAGGCCACACCGCCGATGCGCTGGCCCGCCAACTGGGCAAGCTGGACATCGAACTGGTGCTCACCGCTCACCCGACCGAAGTAGCCCGTCGCACCCTTATTCAGAAGTACGATGCCATCGCCGCGCAATTGGCCGCGCTGGACCACCGGGACCTCAACAGCATCGAGCGTGAGCAGATCACCTCGCGCTTGCAGCGCCTGATCGCCGAGGCCTGGCACACCGAAGAGATCCGACGGATTCGTCCTACCCCGGTCGATGAAGCCAAATGGGGGTTCGCGGTCATCGAACACTCGCTGTGGCACGCCATTCCCAACTACCTGCGCAAGGCCGATCACGCGTTGCAGGCTGCCACCGGCATGCATTTGCCGCTGGAAGCTGCGCCGATCCGCTTCGCGTCCTGGATGGGCGGCGACAGGGACGGCAACCCGAATGTCACCGCAGCCGTTACCCGTGAAGTCCTGTTGTTGGCGCGCTGGATGGCTGCCGACCTGTACCTGCGTGACGTCGACAACCTGGCTGCGGAACTGTCGATGCAACAGGCCAGCGACGCGCTGCGAGCGAGTGTCGGTGACAGCGCAGAACCTTATCGTGCCGAGCTCAAGCGCCTGCGCGAACGCTTGCGGGCCACGCGTAACTGGGCCAATGCCTCGCTGACCGCAGCGCAGCCTGCACCTGAAGCGGTGCTGCATGACAACCGTGAACTGCTTGGGCCGCTGATGCTGTGCTTCCAGTCGCTGCATGAATGCGGGATGGGCGTGATTGCCGATGGTCCGCTGCTGGACTGCTTGCGTCGTGCAGTCACGTTCGGTCTGTTCCTTGTGCGGCTGGATGTCCGTCAGGATTCCAGTCGTCACTGTGCGGCCATGACTGAAATCACTGATTACCTGGGCCTGGGGCGCTATGAAGAGTGGGACGAGCAGACACGCATCGACTTCTTGCTGCGTGAGCTGAATAACCGCCGTCCGCTGTTGCCGGGTTATTTCAAGCCTGCTGCCGATACCGCAGAGGTACTGGCGACCTGCCGAGAAGTCGCCGCTGCGCCCGCAGCTTCACTGGGTTCCTACGTTATCTCCATGGCCGGGGCTGCATCCGACGTACTCGCCGTGCAACTGTTGCTCAAGGAGTCTGGCCTGCAGCGGCCGATGCGCGTCGTGCCGTTGTTCGAAACGCTGGCGGATCTGGACAACGCCGGCCCGGTGATCGAAACGTTGCTGGGGCTGCCTGGCTACCGCGCCCGCTTGCACGGGCCTCAAGAGGTCATGATCGGCTACTCCGACTCGGCCAAGGATGCCGGCACCACGGCTGCAGCCTGGGCTCAGTACCGGGCTCAGGAAACACTGGTGCAGATCTGCCGCGAGCAGCAGGTCGAATTGCTGCTGTTTCACGGCCGCGGCGGGACAGTGGGTCGCGGTGGTGGTCCAGCGCACGCCGCAATTCTGTCGCAGCCGCCAGGATCAGTTTCGGGGCGCTTCCGAACCACCGAGCAGGGCGAAATGATTCGCTTCAAGTTCGGCCTGCCGGAAATCGCCGAGCAGAACCTCAATCTCTATCTGGCTGCAGTCCTGGAGGCGACATTGCTGCCGCCCCCGCCTCCGGAGCCTGCCTGGCGCACGATGATGGATCAGTTGGCCAGCGACGGCGTAAGTGCCTACCGTGCGGTGGTCAGAGAACATCCCGAGTTCGTCGAATATTTCCGTCAGGCCACGCCAGAACAGGAACTGGGTCGATTGCCGCTGGGCAGTCGTCCCGCGAAACGCCGTGAGGGCGGGGTTGAAAGCCTGCGCGCGATCCCGTGGATCTTCGCCTGGACGCAGACACGCCTGATGCTGCCCGCGTGGTTGGGCTGGGAGGCAGCGCTCACCAGGGCGCTGGAACGCGGAGAGGGTGATCTGTTGGCTGAGATGCGCGAGCGCTGGCCGTTTTTCAGAACCCGGATCGACATGCTGGAAATGGTCCTGGCCAAAGCGGACACCGATATCGCTCGGCTCTACGACGAGCGTCTGGTGAGCCCTGAGCTGCAACATTTGGGCGCACATTTGCGCGACCTATTGTCGCAGGCGTGCAACGTTGTGCTGGGGCTGACGGGGCAGACTCAACTGTTGGCGCACAGTCCCGAAACGCTGGAGTTCATCAGCTTGCGCAACACCTACCTGGACCCCTTGCACCTGCTTCAGGCTGAACTGCTTTCACGCTCTCGCCACCGCGAGGCGCAGCTGGGCAGCCCTCTGGAACTGGCGCTGCTGGTCTCTGTGGCGGGTATAGCCGCAGGTCTTCGCAATACAGGTTGACGGGGATGCGGCTGCGCGGTTGGCAGCCCGTTTTGATTTCCACGCAGCGAGTAAGGGCTTTACAGGCTAACCTGCCATCCAGGTTGCAGCAGGTCACACCAGTCTTTGACCAGGGCGTACAGGGCGGTGCGCCTTGGTTACTGCGACTTTCGGCGGCTTGTGCGGCTACGGTCTGCTGTGTATCTTGATCAACCTTTTGGCCTATTGGCCTGATTTATTTTTTAGATTGGCCGACGAGGCGAATCCGATGATTTTCATATAAAAATTTTAGGAGCATGACGATGCGCGTGATTCTGCTGGGAGCTCCCGGGGCCGGTAAAGGTACTCAGGCAAAATTCATCACTGAAAAGTTTGGCATCCCGCAAGTTTCGACAGGCGACATGCTGCGCGCGGCAGTCAAGGCGGGCACCGAGCTGGGCTTGAAAGCAAAAAGCGTCATGGATTCCGGAGGTCTGGTGTCAGATGACCTGATCATTGGTCTGATCAAGGACCGTCTGGCCGAACCGGATTGTGCGAATGGCGTACTGTTCGACGGCTTCCCACGGACTATTCCTCAGGCAGAAGCACTGCTGAAGGCCGGTCTGGAAATCGATCACGTGGTTGAAATCGCGGTCGACGACGAAGAAATCGTCAAGCGCATGTCTGGCCGTCGTGTTCACGAAGGTTCGGGCCGCACCTACCACGTCATCTTCAATCCGCCAAAAGTCGAAGGCGTCGATGATGTCACTGGCGAGCCATTGTTGCAGCGCAAGGATGACGTCGAAGAAACCGTGCGCCATCGTCTGTCGGTCTACCATTCGCAGACCAAGCCTCTGGTTGAGTTCTACAGCAAGCTGAGCGCGCAGCACGGCAAGCCCAAGTGCAGCCATATTCCGGGTGTCGGCTCGGTTGAAGACATCACTGCGAAGGTGCTCGAAGCACTCAAGTGATGCACGAAGCATCGTCAACAATGGCCCGCTTGCGGGCCATTTGTCATTTATACTGCGCCCCTTTTCCATAACGACGGACTCACCGATGACCACCTTGCTGGCCCTGGACACCGCCACTGAAGCCTGCTCGGTCGCTTTGCTGCATGACGGCAAAGTGCTGAGCCATTACGAGGTGATCCCGCGCCTGCATGCCCAGCGTCTGCTGCCCATGATCAAGGACCTGTTGGCGGAGGCGGGTATTGCCCGTTCGGCCATCGACGCGATTGCCTTCGGCCGCGGGCCGGGCGCATTTACCGGTGTACGTATCGCGATCGGTGTGGTTCAGGGGCTGGCCTTTGCGCTGGAGCGTCCAGTGCTGCCTACCTCCAATCTTGCAGTGCTGGCGCAGCGTGCTTATCGCGAGCATGGCGTTTCCCAGGTAGCTTCCGCCATTGATGCTCGGATGGATGAGGTGTACTGGGGCTGTTATCGCGAATCTGCCGGCGAAATGCTTTTGCAGGGCAGCGAAGCGGTCATGGCGCCAGAGCTTGCAGCATTGCCGAAAGGGACGGCAGGTGAATGGTTTGGTGCGGGCACAGGCTGGGGTTATGCAGAGCGCATCCCTGTGGCATTGACCGGGCACGACGCAAGTATGTTGCCGCATGCGCAGGACTTGCTCACGCTGGCGACGTTTGCCTGGAATCGTGGCGAAGCTGTTCCTGCAGACGGTGCGCAACCTGTGTATCTGCGCGATCAGGTTGCAACTCCCAAAGCGCGTTAGATGTTGCCCACATATACCTGTGTGCCGGGCTGGGACGAGCTCAATGGCCCGGCCCAGACACCTGTGCTGCACTAACCTGTGCAGATCGTGTATCAAATCGCCATCTACCGTTTATCGTTTTAAGACATTGTGTGTGACTTGTGCTCAAACAATTTGCAATATGTGTGGTCTAGTTATCGTTACCTAATTTGCCAGCAACCGGACTGTAACGTTAAATAGCCACTACAGAAGCCGAGTAACAATAATGCGCATAGACGGACCTTCACCACGCTCCTACCCCATCAAGCGAAAGCCGCAAAAGCGTCCTTCGGTTGTTGAAGGTACCTTCGAGGAAGTCGAGAATGACGCAGATCTTTCTGCGCTGCCTTCTCCTGCGCAAGCGTCGCGCCGTGAGGCGGATGAGCGTCCCATTGGCAGCACCGCCAACGTACCGGCCCGTCCGCAAGACATCATATTCCCTCGCTCCATGAGCACCCGTGTTGCCCACGCCCTGGCCAGCTATCTGACCACGGCCAGTTTTGTGGACTGGGACCTTGAAGTGTCGGGGCTCGATCTGCACGTTTGACAGTGTCCGCCCTGCCTTACTACCTCGGGTGTCCGTCATGGAGCGAGAACGCCTGGCGTCAGTCACTCTATCCAGAAGATGCCCGCTCCACGGACTTCCTGAATCTTTATGCTCAGGTATTCAACGTCGTCGAAGGCAATACCACGTTTTATGCCCGTCCCGCAGTCTCTACTGTGCAGCGCTGGGCAGAAGTCATGCCTGCCGACTTTCGTTTCACTGCCAAGTTTCCTCGCGACATCAGCCACGATGGCGACTTACGCCAGCAAGTAGGCGCTGCCGAAACTTTCATTCGATTATTGGCCCCGCTGGGCAATCGTGTTTCGCCTTACTGGTTACAGTTGTCGGCCAACTTTACGCCGCAGCGCCTCGCCGAATTGATCGGGTTTATTGACGAGTTGAACGTGCCCCTTGCAGTTGAGGTACGCAACATGGCGTTCTTCATGAAAGGCGATGAAGAGCGCATGCTCAATCGTCTGCTGTTGGACCGTGGCATCGAGCGGGTTTGCCTGGATTCGCGAGCGCTGTTCAGTTGTGTCTCCAGTGACCCTGCGGTCCTGCATGCCCAGTCGAAGAAGCCCAAGTTGCCGCCGCGTCCGGCGGCCTTGACCGATTTTCCTCAGGTACGCTTCATTGGTCGGCCTGAGCTTGAGGCCAACGATCCATTTCTGGTCCAGTGGGTCGAAAAAGTCGCTGTCTGGATCGAAGAGGGCCGCACGCCTTACGTCTTCCTGCATACGCCGGACAACATCAAGGCGCCGGAACTCGCTCGACGCTTTCACGAGCAGTTGTGTGTGCGTTTGCCAGGCTTGCCGCCATTACCTGAACTGGATCGTGGTCCACAAGTGGAGCAGTTGGGCTTGCTCTGAGGTCGATAGGTGTGTGCTTATAGAAAGCCCCCCTTGGAGAGCACGCACATGGACTCACAACAACTTCTCAGAGCGCAGACGTTCAAGGCGTTGCACGAACGTGATGGTGCCTTTGTCATCCCTAATCCGTGGGATGCCGGATCAGCGAAGCTGCTGGCCTCGATGGGCTTCGAGGCGCTGGCGACCACCAGTGCCGGGCTTGCGTTTACACTCGGGCGTGCCGATGCACAAGGGGCGCTCAGCCGCGATGAAACATTGGCCAATGTCGCCGCGATCGTAGCCGCTACGCCCTTGCCCGTGGCGGCTGATCTGGAAAACTGTTTTGCCGACAGCCCGCAAGGTTGTGCGCAAACGCTGCTTGCAGCTGCCGCGACCGGCATCGTTGGTGGCTCCATCGAGGACGCCACGGGGCAGGCCGATAACCCCATCTATGACTTCGAACTGGCTGTGGAGCGTGTGCGTGCGTCTGCTGCTGCAGTACGCAGTCTGCCGTTCCCGTTCATGCTGACCGCTCGCGCCGAAAACCTGCTGCACGGGCGACTGGACTTCGCTGACACTCTGCGCAGGCTGCAAGCTTATGCGGACGCCGGGGCTGACGTGCTGTATGCGCCGGGCTTGCGCACCCGCGAAGAAATCATCGCCGTGGTAAGCGCCGTAGCCCCCAAGCCGGTGAATGTACTGATGGGACTGGGCGGCGTGACGCTTTCGGTCGCAGACCTGAGTGAGTGTGGCGTCAAGCGCATCAGTGTCGGTTCTTCACTGGCGCGCGCAGCGCTGGGTGGTCTGCATCGGGCCGCCGAGGAAATCTGTAATTACGGCACCTTCAACTATGCGGGTCAGGCGTTGCCCTTCGATTCACTCAACGATCTGTTCAAGGGTTAGGGATGCGAGTGTTTCTGCTACTGATTGTGCTGTGTGCAGGCGCAGTAACGGCGGTCTGGCGCGGCTGGGTAGAGATCCCTGCGCAATGGAATCCGTGGGCACCGCTGGATGTCAGGGCCGAGCCCAATCTGCTGACGCCTTACAAGCTGGCGCGGCTGCGGGATGATCCTGCGTTGTGCGATCAGGTGCTGGATGACTCGGGTCTGCGCTTCAGTCGTCAGGCCGACAGCGATCCTTCCGCCAAATGTCCGCTTGAGAATACATTGCGCGTACTGGGCGGCGACGTGGCGCTGAGCAGCAGCTTTCTGGCGAGTTGTCCGTTGGCCGTGGCGTATGTGTTGTTCGATATCCATACCTTGCAGCCTGCCGCTCAGTCCGTTTTTGGCCAGCGGGTTGCGCGAGTCGACCACTTGGGCAGCTTTGCCTGCCGAAATGTCTATAACCGCGCCAACAGCCGGCTGAGCCAACACGCCACGGCCAACGCGCTCGACATTGCTGGCTTTCGTCTGGCCGATGGTCAGCGCATCAATTTGCTCAAGGACTGGGACGACGCTGGAGACAAGGGACGATTTTTGCGGCTGGTGCGTGATGGCGCGTGCAAAAACTTCAGCACCGTACTGGGACCAGAGTACAACGCGGCGCATCGCAATCATTTTCACATGGACATGGGGCGCTGGCAGGTGTGCCGATAACACTGAGTGCGAGAGCTGCAGGCAAGTCCTGACTCAAAAGAGAGAGTGCGATGAAGTATTTGAAGGGCTGTTTGGATCAGGCGGCCATGCGCAGGTTTTGCAGGATCAACGGTCGAGCCCAGACGTTTTCATAATCGAACTGGCGCTGTTGGGTGGCCACGGTTTGCGCATCCAGAGGCAGCGCAGGCTTGTCGGCCAGCTCCCATTCCAGTTCGGCAATCGGCAAGTGCAATGGACGTGGTTGCGGAGCCGGGCCCGGCTCAGCGCCGTCGCTGTAAGTGTGCATCACGGTAGGGCGGACCCAGTGACTTTCGAATTCCAGGCCGCGTTGCTGCTCGATCATCTCGGCAATGCTGAACGGTTCGGCAGGCGGCGGTAACAGGTCGAGTTCAAATTCGGCGATCGGCAGGAACAGCGGCTCTGGTGGTTTGACCTCAGTGTCGCTGACAGGGCAATCACGTTGCTCGACAATCTTGCTCAGGGTTTTTGCACCGGCTACAGGTTCGCCGGTTTCAACATCGACTTCAACGCTGGTCGGATGAACCGGGAGCGGTGCGCTTTCACTGACCTGCTCTGCCATCACCCGGGCAAACGCATCCGACCACAGCTGGGTCACACCACCGAGTGTGCGGCTGTTGCGGACGCTAAAGTCGCCTGAGTGCGACAAATAGCCAATGGATGATTGAACAATCTCTGACATAGCGATCAGTACTGACGTTGGGTCTGGCAAAATGCCGGATACTTGGTTATCGGCAGATTTTGCCGATCATTAACAATTTTTGAGTGTGTGGACGTAATGATCGAGCAGCAAGCAGGCAGTCGCATCCGGGTCGAAGCCCTGGCAGTCGGTGGACAGGAACAGGCGGCGCAGTGGGCGCAGCGTCTCGGGTTGCCGCTGCAGGACGATGAGGCTGATTTTGCGCTGCAGGTGACCGACAGCGGCTTGCAGTTACAGCAGTTGAGTGAAGATGCTCCCGGTGCAGTGCGGGTCGACTTTGCCGAGGGTGCCGTGGCCCATCGTCGCCTGTTCGGCGGCGGTACCGGTCAGATGATCGCCAAGGCAGTTGGCATACAGCCCGGAGTGCGTCCCAGCGTTCTGGACGCCACGGCGGGGCTGGGCAAGGATGCGTTCGTGCTGGCAAGTCTGGGGTGCTCGATGAGCCTTATCGAACGCCAGCCGATCATTGCCGCTCTTCTGGAAGACGGCCTGGCTCGCGGCCGTGATGATCATGACGTGGCAGCAATCATTGCACGCATGCGCTTGCTGACCGGCAACTCCATCGAGCTTATTCGCGGCTGGCAGGACGAAGCGCCTCAGGTCATCTACCTTGACCCGATGTTCCCGCACCGGGAAAAAACCGCACTGGTCAAAAAGGAGATGCGTCTGTTCCGTCCGCTGGTTGGCGACGACATGGACGCACCCGCCTTGCTGGAGGCAGCGCTGGCGCTTGCATCGCACCGCGTGGTGGTCAAGCGTCCTCGCAAGGCTCCGTGCATCGAAGGCCCGAAACCGGGCTACGCGCTGGACGGCAAATCCAGCCGCTATGACGTTTATCCCAAGAAAGCCCTGAAGCCCAAGCCCATCGATTGAGCCAAGCCCTCGCGATACGTCGCCTGTCAGTCAGTTATCGGGCTGATAGGCGCGCATGAACAACGTCACCACTTCCTGCACATGTCGCTCTGCCGCGTTCGCGTCGTGCACTCCGGCACAGCCCACCAGCAGCCGAAAGTTTCGCAGGCCCTTGATCATGCTGAAGAAATGCTCTGCGGCGTGGGCCGGGTAATCGATCCGCAGGCCGCCTGATTTGTGGATATCAGTCAGCACGCTTTCCATTTCGCTGATCAGCCGTTGCGGACCTGCCTCGAAGAAGATTTTTGAAAGCGCAGGGTCCTGGGTGCCAAGGGTGACCATCAAACGGTGCAAGTCCAGCGATTCCGGGCTGTTGACCAGCCACTGAAAGGCGCGTCCGATATTCAGCAGTGTGGTCTGGGCGGTGGCGCCTTCCGCCAGACGAAACAGTATTGAAGGCATCTGTTCTTCGCAGCGTGCGATCACTGCGGCGGAAAACAGCGTCTCTTTGTCGTTGAAGTGGCTATACACCGTGAGCTTGGAAACACCTGCCTCGCTGGCAATCGTGTCCATACTGGTGTTGGCGTAGCCGTTGCTCAAGAACAGGTTTTTTGCCGAGTCCAGAATGGCTTTGCGCTTTTCGAGGTCTTTTGGACGTCCGGGGCCGTTGGTCAAGGGAGTCTCAGGCATAAGGGCTTAATAATGTACTGGTGAGTTTGATATTTTTAAATATACTCGCCAGTACAAATATTCCAAGCCTGTTTTCATGAAGGTTCACATCATGTTTCGCGACGCCCTGTCCCTCGCCGTGCCGTTGTGCCTGATTTCCGTCCTGACCGCCTGCGGTCAGGACGTCACGGCCCCTGTGGTCATTCGCCCTGTCATGGTCGTGCAGCCGCTGCCAGCGTCTCAGTCGATGGACAGCTATCCTGGCGAGGTGCGCGCCCGTTATGAGCCAGATCTGGCATTTCGTATCTCGGGCAAGGTGAGCAAGCGGCTTGTCGAAGAGGGTCAGCGGGTCAAGGCAAACCAGCCCTTGGCTGAGCTGGACGCCCAGGACGTGCGGCTGCAACTGGAAGCTTCCCGCGCTCAGGTCGCGGCAGCCGACGCCAATCTGCAACTGGTGCGCTCCGAGCGTGATCGTTACAAAACCCTGCTTGATCGGCAGATGGTCAGTCGCTCGCAATACGACAATGCCGAAAACCTCTATCGCGCAGGCGAGGCCCGGGTCAAGCAGATCAAGGCAGAGCTGACGGTGGCCGACAACCAGACCGGTTACACGGTATTGCGGGCGTCCCAGGACGGCGTGATCGCCAAACGCCTGATCGAGGTGGGCCAAGTGGTGTCAGCCGGGCAAACTGCATTCACTCTGGCCACTGACGGCGAGCGTGAGGTGCTGATCAGCCTGCCTGAGCAGAACTTTGCGCGTTTCAAGACCGGTCAGGCGGTCTCGGTCGAACTGTGGACGTCGCGCGATCAGCGTTTTCCGGGGCGTATCCGTGAGTTGTCTCCGTCTGCCGATCCGCGATCACGCACCTTTGCTGCTCGGGTTTCGTTCGCCAGTGGGCAGATCCCAGCCGACCTGGGGCAGAGCGCCAGGGTGTTCATCTCCTCGGACCTCGCGGTGCCGTTGGCCGTGCCGCTCTCTGCATTAACGGCAGAAAACGGAGCGACGTTTGTCTGGCGGGTCAGCCCTGACAGCACGGTGACTCGCGTACCAGTGACCGTAGGGCCTTATGGTCAGGAGTCAGTGCCGGTGCTTCAGGGGCTGAAAGAGACTGACTGGGTCGTGGCGGCGGGCGGCTATGTGCTGCGCGAGGGCGAACCTGTTCGTCCAGTGGACCGCAGCAATCGTGCCGTGAAACTGGCCGCCAAGGAGTAAACCATGCGTTTCAATCTTTCCGAATGGGCGCTGCGTCATCGCCAGGTCGTCCTGTATCTGATGATCGTGCTGGCCATAGTGGGCGCGGTTTCTTACACCAAGCTTGGGCAAAGCGAAGATCCGCCGTTCACCTTCAAGGCGATGATCATTCGGACCATCTGGCCGGGGGCGAGCGCTGAGGAAGTGGCTCGACAAGTCACCGATCGCATTGAAAAGAAACTCATGGAAACCGGCGAATACGAGCGCATCAGTTCATTCTCCCGACCAGGCGAATCGACCGTCACGTTCGTTGCGCGGGATTCCATCTTCTCGGCTTATCTGCCTGAACTCTGGTACCAGATCCGCAAGAAGATCGGTGACATCCGTCAGGATCTGCCGCCGGGTATTCAAGGCCCGTTTTTCAACGATGAATTCGGCACCACCTTCGGCAACATTTATGCCCTGACTGGCAAAGGCTTCGATTACGCGGTGCTCAAGGATTACGCCGACCGTATTCAGGTTCAGCTGCAGCGGGTCAAGGACGTCGGCAAGGTCGAACTGATCGGTCTGCAGGACGAAAAGATCTGGATCGAGCTGTCGAACGTCAAGCTGGCGACCCTCGGGCTGCCGTTGCAGGACGTGCAGCAGGCACTTGAGGCACAGAACGCCGTATCATCCGCCAGCTTCTTCGAAACGCCCAGTGAGCGCATTCAGTTGCGCGTCAGCGGCCGCTTTCAGAGCGTGGACGAAATCCGCAACTTCCCGATTCGGGTCGGTGATCGCACGTTGCGTATCAGTGACCTGGCGGACGTGCATCGGGGTTTCAACGATCCGCCCGCGCCACGCATGCGCTTCATGGACGAAGACGCCATCGGTCTTGCAGTGGCAATGAAAAGCGGCGGCGACATCCTGGTACTCGGACGCGCGCTTGAGGCGGAGTTTGCCCGCCTGCAAAAGAACCTGCCTGCCGGCATGCAGTTGCGCAAGGTTTCGGATCAGCCCGCTGCGGTGAAAACCGGCGTTGGCGAGTTCATTCAGGTATTGGCCGAAGCGCTGATCATCGTGTTGCTGGTGAGTTTCTTCTCGCTTGGGTTGCGCACCGGGCTGGTGGTCGCACTGGCCATTCCGCTGGTGCTGGCCATGACCTTTGCCACCATGTACTACCTGGGCATCGGCTTGCACAAGATCTCGCTGGGTGCGTTGGTGCTGGCGTTGGGCTTGTTGGTGGACGACGCGATCATTGCCGTCGAGATGATGGCGATCAAGATGGAGCAGGGATACGACCGCCTCAAGGCTGCCAGTTTTGCCTGGACCAGCACGGCGTTCCCCATGCTCACCGGTACCCTGATCACCGCAGCCGGTTTCCTGCCGATAGCCACGGCGCAGTCGAGTACCGGTGAATACACGCGCTCGATCTTTCAAGTGGTGACGATTGCCCTGATCGCCTCGTGGATAGCGGCGGTGATGTTCGTTCCTTATCTGGGCGATCGCCTGTTACCTGACCTCGCCAAAAAGCATGCGGCCAAACACGGCTCTCACGCTCCCGATCCTTACGCCACACCCTTCTACAAGCGCGTGCGTGCCCTGGTGGGCTGGTGTGTTCGGCGGCGCAAGACCGTCATCGTGGCGACCGTGGGACTTTTTGTATTGTCGGTGGTGATGTTCAAGTTCGTGCCGCAGCAGTTCTTCCCGGCGTCGGGGCGTCTTGAACTGATGATTGATCTGAAACTGGCGGAAGGTTCGTCACTGACCAACACCGCGGAGCAGGTCAAGCGTCTGGAGCAGATGCTCAAGGGGCATGAGGGCATCGACAACTACGTGGCGTATGTCGGCACCGGTTCGCCGCGTTATTACCTGCCGCTGGATCAGCAATTGCCAGCACCGAGCTTTGCGCAATTTGTAGTACTGACACGCAGTATCGAAGAGCGTGAGGCACTGCGCACCTGGTTGATCAGTCATCTCAATGAGCAATTCCCGACGCTGCGTTCACGGGTGACGCGTCTGGAAAACGGCCCGCCTGTGGGTTATCCGGTCCAGTTTCGGGTGACGGGTGAGCACATTGAGGTTGTCCGAGAGCTGGCGCGCAAGGTCCGTGAAAAGGTGCGTGAAAATCCGCATGTGTCCAATGTCCATCTGGATTGGGAAGAGCCAAGCAAGGTCGTACACCTGAACATTGATCAGGACCGCGCGCGGGCCCTGGGGGTGACCACGGCAGACCTTTCGGCTTTCCTGCGTAATTCACTGACCGGTTCAACCGTCAGCCAGTATCGGGAAGACGATGAGCTGGTCGACATCATGCTGCGGGGCACTCGCAACGAGCGCGAGCAACTCCAGGCGCTGTCCAGCCTGGCGGTGCCGACGCAAAACGGCACCAGCGTTGCGCTCTCTCAAGTCGCGACGCTGGACTACGGCTTTGAAGAAGGTGTGATCTGGCACCGCAATCGCCTGCCAAGCGTGACGGTGCGTGCTGACATCTATGGCAAGGAGCAGCCGGCGACGCTGGTGAGCCAGATCATGCCGACCCTGGCGTCGGTGCGTGCCGAGCTGCCGGACGGTTATCTGCTTGAAGTCGGCGGTACGGTTGAGGACTCGGCACGCGGCCAGAACTCGGTGAATGCCGGCATGCCTTTATTCCTGGTAGTGGTGCTGACCTTGCTGATGATTCAGCTGCGCAGTTTCTCGCGGATGTTGATGGTGTTCATCACCGCGCCGCTTGGCCTGATCGGCGTGACGCTGTTTCTGCTGATCTTCAATCAGCCATTTGGCTTCGTGGCAATGCTGGGCACCATTGCGCTGTCGGGAATGATCATGCGCAACTCGGTCATCCTGGTGGATCAGATCGAGCAGGATATCGCCGGGGGGCTGAGCCAATGGGAGGCCATTATCGAGGCGACCGTGCGACGTTTCCGGCCAATCGTGTTGACGGCCCTGGCCGCGGTGCTCGCCATGATTCCGCTGTCGCGCAGCCTGTTCTTTGGCCCGATGGCGGTGGCGATCATGGGTGGGCTGATCGTTGCCACTGCGCTGACCCTGTTGTTCCTGCCTGCGTTGTATGCGGCCTGGTTCAGGGTCAAGAAGGTCGAGGCTTGAGCTGAGGCGTGCACCCGGCACGCCGCCTGCGCCTGGTTGATGTTCGTGCCCTGTTCGGGCACGAACATCAACGTCAGGTTTTACAGCGCGCCGAACACTTTCTTCGCAAGGCCGGTCGCTGCCGCTGCCGGGTTGGCGCGGATGCTTTCTTCCTGCTTGGCGATCATTTCAAACAGGCCGTTGAGCGCCTGTTCGGTCACGTAGCTTTCGAGGTTGGCGCTTTTGCTGTCGAGTGCGCCCAGTGCGGCTGCCTTGCCGGCAAAGGCGTTGTACTTCTGCGCAAGGCCCACCTGATCGGTCGCTTTCTTGACGATAGGCAAAAACTTGGCCCGGATCTGTTCCCGGCTGCTGCTGTTCAGGTATTGAGTCGCTGAGTCTTTGCCGCCGCTGAGGATTGCCTTGGCGTCGGTGACGCTCATTTTCTTCACGGCGTCCACCAGCAGTGCCTGTGCCTGAGGTACAGCGGCCTCGGCAGCCTGGTTCATGCTGGTTTCCAGTTGATCGACCTGAGTGCCCATGCCGAGCATTTTCATCTTCTTGGCGACCTGGCCCAGCTTGCCCGGCAGCTCGATACGTACTTCTTCATTCTTGCTGAAACCACCTGGCACGCCCAATTGCTTGACCGCAACTTGTGCGCCCTGAGTCAGGGCATCCTTGAGCCCGCCAGTCGCGTCCGACTGCGACAGGTCGCCCAGCGACAGGGCGAACGCGTTGGCCGACAACAGCAGGCCTGCGCACAGACCAACAAAGGTAAAAGTAGGGCGAAGCATGGCAGCATCCTTTTGAATAATTCTGGAGGGCAGCGCGCAGGAGAACTTTTGCGCTGCCTGAGGCAAGAGGGTATCAGGGAAGCGACCGTGCAGGGTTCAATCTGACGCGTAGCGGTTGAGGATCGGTGCCGTCGAGTTTGACGCCGTGTTGTCCGGTGCTGATGAACAGCAGTTTTCCGTCCGCTTCGATGCGGGCGCTGACCGCGTAGCGATGGCCCGGCTGTAGTTGTTCACGGTGATATTCGAGCCGGAACGGCAGGGGGACCTGACCGTTTATGGGGCCGCTCTGGTGTGCCAGTTGCGGAGCTGCGGTATCTGCCAATGACACGTCCTGGAGACTGACAGTCAGGATTGCGGAAGGAGGCAGCGCGATGCGTTGCACGTAGAACACTTCACCCACGACAGTGGCTTTGGGCGTGCTTATACCCGCACACGCTGCGAGCAGTAAGGTGGCAAGGAGCAGAGTGAGTCGTTTCATGGGGATCTCCGTATCGACCACCCAGGAGGTACCCCGATGTGGTCGGCAGGAATGTAGCGTATTCAGCTGGTGGGTTCTGCTTCGGTTACATTTTCGTTCTGATGCAAAGCCACTTGCCGGATCGACAGCCTGATCTCGGCGGGCAGTACGCGTTTGGCTGCGCCCTCGGCCAGTTCGCCCAGCAACGGGTGGTAGCTCAATTTTCCAGCCGCATCCTTGCGCAATACGCCAAGGTCCAGCAGCGTCTGGATGAAATGCCGGAACAGGCTTTTGTCGAAGAACTCAGGGGCGTTCAGACCGTGCAGAATCGACAAGCGTTGCGCCATTACCGTACACAGGTCTTCCAGCTCTTGCGCACTGAGGGTGTTCTGGCCGCTGTTGAGCAGCAAGGCGATGACCATGTAAAACCGTTGCAGGGTCTGGGCAATGGCCCGTGACAACAGGGTCAGCATTACGAACTCGCGTGAGCTTGGCTCCGAACGGGTGTAAACCTCATCCTTCACGCTCAGCAGCCCCTGTTCGACGAATGCGCCAAGCCACTGGTCAACCACAGCGTCCAGCTCGTCCAGAGACCAGCGAATGAACAGTTCCGATTGCAGGTAAGGGTAAAGCGCACGGGTGTAACGCAGAATCAACTCGCGGCTCATGCGCGACGAGCTCTGGAAGAAGCTCGCCAGCAGTGAGGGCAGTGCAAAGATGTGCAGGACGTTGTTGCGGTAATACGTCATCAACACCGCGTTCTGCTCGTTCAGGTACAAGATCCTGCCCAGTGCGTCTTTCTGTTCGGCCAGCAGATCCATGCCTTTGACGTGCTCGATCAGTGCGCGACCATCGCCTTCCGGCAACGTGGTGTGGGGCGAGTAGGGGACTGCGCGCAACAGCGTCAGGTACAGATCAAGCACGCGCTCCATGGCCTGATCGTCCAGCGCCAGCCGGTGCGTCGACAGCAAGGCAACGGCCACCAGATTCATCGGGTTGACCGCGGCGGCTTCGTTGAGACGCTGTGCGACGCGCTCGCCCAGCCGGTGGGTGGTTCCACTGAGCCAGTCAGGCTTGAACTGTGGCGCCAGTTCCTGAGCGCGCCAATCGGGTTGCTCGCCATCCAGAAATTCGGCGAGTCTGATCGGCTCGCCGAAATTCACCGACACCTGTCCGAAGCGCTGTTTCAATGCACCAATGACCTTGAAAATATCGAAAATGGACTCTTTCTTCTTGGTCGCACCGCGCAGCTCGCCCAGATAGGTACGGCCTTCGAGCACGCGCTCATAACCGATGTAAACCGGGATGAAGACGATCGGCATTCGCGAATTGCGCAGAAAGCTGCGCAGAGTGATGGCCAGCATTCCGGTCTTGGGCTGCAGCATGCGGCCGGTACGCGAGCGACCGCCTTCGACGAAATATTCGACCGGGAAGCCCTTGGTAAACAGGGTGTGCAGGTATTCGTTGAACACCGCCGTGTAGAGCGGATTGCCTTTGAATGTGCGCCGCATGAAAAACGCGCCGCCACGTCTCAACAGGCTGCCGATGACCGGCATGTTGAGGTTGATGCCTGCCGCAATGTGCGGTGGCGTCAGGCCGTTGCGAAACAGCAGATAGGAAAGCAACAGGTAGTCGATATGACTGCGGTGGCAGGGGACGTATATCACCTCGTGCCCCGGCGCGACCTCTTGCACGCCCTCGATGTGACTGACTTTGATACCGTCGTAGATCTTGTTCCAGAACCAGCTCAGTACCACTTCCAGGAAGCGGATGGCCGAATAGGTGTAGTCCGAGGCGATCTCGTTGCCGTAATGCAGCGCACGCTCGCGGGCCTTGTCAAGTGGGATCTTTTCGCGCTCGGCTTCTTCCTCGATAGCCTGCTTGACCAGCGGCTCGTCCAGCAGACCTTTGACCAGATTGCGCCGGTGCGACACATCAGGCCCGATGACCGCGCTTTTCAGGTTGCGAAAATGCACCCGCAGCAGGCGCTGGGTCATGCGCAGGGTCAGTTCGTAACCCTTGTTTTCGTCAACCAGCTCGCGCACGTGGATGGGCGCCGAGAACTGCACCCGGGTCTTGCGGCCCAGAATCAGAATGCTCACCAAACGACGCAAGCGTCCGGTGACCGCCCAACTGTCGGCAAACAGCAGCTTCCAGGCACTGGATTCACGATCCGGTGATTGTCCCCAGAAAACGCTGACAGGAATGATCTGCGCGTCTTCGGTCGGGTTCTGGCTGACCGCCGCTACCAGGCGCTCAAGCGTTGGCGGCGCGCCACGTTTGTCCTGCCGGCCCAGCCAGTCAGGCCCGGGTGTCAGGTAGAAAAATGCTGCTGGCTCCATCAGGTTGCCCACGGCGACCGACAGCACTGGTCGTGGCAGGCCGGCTTTGCGGCATTCGGTGTCGATGACGGCCAGATCGCTGATCGACGGCGACTGCAAGGCATAGAACACCGGGCGGCTGCGGTCCAGATTGAGCGTGAAAGATGATTGATTGATGGTCTCCGAGCGAACCCAGAGATACAGCAAGCGGCGCAGGGTGCCGAACACAAGACGACGGAACGGGGAGCGGGTCATACGGCTTCTGCTGAATGAAGGAGGGGCGGCTGCCCGAGATGGGCGCCAGTGTGACGTATCTCGAGACGATCAGCAAAAGGACAACGTTCGACTTCGCTGTCCACTTTACAGACAGGTTATGTGGGAGTTTGCGGGACGAAGCGTATTGCCGGTGGGCAACGGAGCAATGCGACCCGTTACCGCGCGTTCTGCCTTCATGCAATCAGTTGCTGCGGACATGTCGGGTCCGCAACAAACGTGGATCGGACGCTCAGGATGTGCGCCAGGTAATTTCTTCTTCACCGTCGGCACTGATGCGCATCCAGCGGTCGGCGGTTTCGTCGCTTTCCTCTTCGACCCAGGTACCTGGCGCGCAACGTACTTCAACGTTCAAGGCGGCGAAAGCCGCGCGAGCGCAGGCAATGTCGTCTTCCCAGGGCGTCTGGTCGCTTTCGAGATACAGGCTGTTCCATTTGCCCACTGCCTTGGGCAGCCAGGTGACGGGCACGCTGCCAGCCTTGCACTTCCAGGTCTGGCCGCGCTGGACCCAGTCGCTGCATTCGCCGAGCGCGGCACTGAGCCATTGGGAAATGGCCTTGTGGTCTACGTCGTCGTCTTTCAGGTAAATCTCGATATCGGGTTGGCGCATGGGTGCCTCATTTGAATGCTTACTGCAGCACGAAATAATCGTAGCGCATGGAAACGGTGACCTTGAACGGTCCTGGTTGTTCGATGACGGCAGCCCGGCGCTCGGCACTGGCACGCCAACCGTGAGGTGTCATGGCCAGCAGATCGGCGCGCGACTGACCGTCAATCAGCTTTAGCGTATAGCGCAGGGTTTCGCTGTGTTGCAGTTGCATGCCTTCAGGCACCAGTGCCAGATGTTTGTCATCAGCATAGTCGCGCACTTCGTCATACAGCCGTTGACGCAGCTCCATCAAATGCTCGTTGGTCGGCCCGACCCGCATCAGCCCACCACCCGGCGTCAGCAGGCGTTTGGCTTCCAGCCAGTCCAGCGGGCTGAACACGCTGGCCAGGAACTGACAGCTGGCGTCCGGCAACGGCACGCGGGCCATGCTGGCGACCATCCACGTCAGCTTCGGGTCACGACGGCAGGCCCGCTTGACGGCCTCGCGGGAGATGTCCAGTGCATAGCCATCCGACGTTGGCAACGCTTGGGCGATCTGCGCAGTGTAATAACCCTCGCCACAGCCGATGTCCAGCCAGTGCGCGGGTGCGCGCTCGGCAGCCAGCTCGGCCAGCCGCTGGGCGACGGGCGCGTAATGGCCTGCGTTCAGAAAGTCTCGTCGGGCCTCGACCATGGCCTGGTTGTCACCGGGGTCGCGGCTGTTCTTGTGCTGAACGGGCAGCAGGTTCAGGTAACCCTGACGTGCACGGTCGAAACGGTGGTTCGCCGGGCAGACCACACCGTTTTCAGCCGCGCTGAGCGGTGCTGAGCAGATCGGACAGGTCAGCATCAGGCGAGCAACTTGACCAGGGTCTGATAGTAGATCTCGGTCAGGACATCCAGATCGCTGGCCAGAATACGTTCATTGACCTGATGAATCGTTGCATTGACCGGGCCGAGCTCTACCACTTGGGTGCCCAGGGTCGCGATAAAGCGACCGTCCGAGGTTCCGCCGCTGGTCGAGGCCAGTGTGTCGCGTCCGGTGATCTGTTTGATGCTGGCCGAAACCGCGTCCAGCAAGGCACCGGGCTCGGTGAGAAACGGCAGGCCTGAGAGCGCCCATTCGACGTGCCAGTCCAGCTCATGCTTGTCCAGAATGGCCGCGACGCGCTGCTGCAAGCCTTCAACCGTCGACTCGGTAGAGAACCGGAAGTTGAACACCGCAACCAGATCGCCTGGGATGACGTTGGTGGCACCGGTTCCAGAATTGAGGTTGGAGATCTGAAAGCTGGTCGGCGGGAAGAAATCGTTACCGTGATCCCAGTGCTCTGCGGCGAGCTCGGCCAGCGCTGGCGCCGCGAGGTGGATCGGATTTTTCGCCAGATGCGGATAGGCCACGTGGCCTTGTTTGCCGCGTACCGTCAGTGTTGCACCCAGCGAGCCACGACGACCATTCTTGACCACGTCACCCACCAGCGTGGTGCTCGAAGGCTCGCCGACGATGCACCAGTCAAGACGTTCGTTGCGCGCCGCAAGACGCTCGACGACCGCTTTGGTGCCATGATGCGCCGGGCCTTCTTCATCGCTGGTGATGAGGAAAGCCACCGAGCCTCTGTGGTTCGGGTGATCGCCGACAAAGCGCTCGGCTGCGACCAGCATTGCCGCCAGACTGCCTTTCATGTCAGCCGCACCGCGTCCGCATAGCATGCCCTGCTCGTCGATCAATGCATCGAACGGGTCGTTTTGCCAGGCGTGCAGCGGGCCGGTCGGCACCACATCGGTGTGACCGGCGAAGCACAGCACAGGGCCCTCGGTGGTGCCATGGGTGGCCCAGAAATTGTCCACGTCTTCGATACGCATCGGCTCCAGCTTGAAACCGGCATCGCCCAGGCGCTTCATCATCACTGCCTGGCAATCGGCATCGACTGGCGTGACAGAAGGTCGACGAATCAGATCGCAGGCGAGTTGGAGGGTAGGCGAAAGGCCAGCTGGGGCAGTCATGTACAGAACTCCGGTAGCAAGACGTTGGGCGCGAAAAGGCGGTTATCTTAAAGCAAAACGCTGACGTTAACGTCTGGATATGACGATCAACGGCCTGATGAGCAGTTTCTGACGGGGCGTCGGCATGGATTGATGCCTCGACGCGCAACTCACCCTATAATGCGCGCCGGTTTTTGGGGTATTGATCATGAGTGCAGAAGATCCACGTTTCGCCGGTATTGCCCGTTTGTACGGCATCGAGGGCCTGGCCCGTCTGCGCGCAGCGCATGTGGCGGTGGTCGGGATCGGCGGCGTGGGTTCCTGGGCGGCAGAGGCCATGGCGCGCAGCGGTGTGGGCGAGATTTCGCTGTTTGACATGGACGACGTCTGCGTCAGCAACAGCAACCGCCAGTTGCACGCGTTGGACATTACCGTCGGGCGGCCGAAGGTCGAGGTAATGGCCGAGCGTATCAGGGCGATCAACCCGGACTGCGTCGTGCATGCGGTGGCGGATTTCGTGACTCGCGACACCATGGCCGAGTGCATCACCCCGGAGCTTGATTTCGTCATCGACTGCATCGACAGCGTGAATGCCAAGGCTGCGCTTATCTCTTGGTGCAAGCGGCGCAAGATTCAGATGGTGACCACGGGCGGCGCGGGCGGTCAGATCGACCCGACGCTGATCCAGATCTCTGACCTGAACCGCACCTTCAACGACCCGCTGGCTTCCAAAGTGCGCTCGACCCTGCGCCGCGATTACGGTTTTTCAAGAACGCCCAACCGCCACTACAGTGTGCCGTGTGTGTTTTCCAGCGAGCAACTTCGCTATCCCAAGCCGGACGGCAGCATTTGTCTGGAAAAGAAGTTTGTCGGCGAAGGCGTCAAGCTGGACTGCGCCGGTGGCTTTGGCGCAGTGATGATGGTAACTGCCACTTTCGGCATGGTGGCGGCCACCCGTGCTGTGGACAAGCTGGTCGCCGGTACACGGCGTCCTTCGGAGCGGATCAAGCCGCCGGTTGCGACAGCCGATCAGGCCTGAGTCAGTTGACGCATTTTTTGCAGCACGGCGTTGAGACCATTGCTGCGCGAGGATGAAAGCTGGCGGCCCAGCCCCAACTGGTTAAACCACTCAGGCAGGTCGATGCCCTGTAGTGCCTCGGCTGACAGGCCATTCACGCGAGCCAGCAGCAGCGCGACCAGCCCACGTATCAATCGCGCATCGCTGCTGGCGCGAAACTGCCACACGCCATTGCTGATTTCTCCGGTGAGCCAGACCTTGCTTTCGCAGCCGTGCACCAGATGCTCGTCCGACTTCTCGGACTCGCTGAAAGCCGAAAGCTGATCGCCCCATTGCATCAACAGGCGCGCACGCTGTTCCCAGCCTTTCAGTCCGCCGAATGCATCCAGCGCAATCTTCGCGGGTTCAGGCAAGCTCATCCGAGCAGCTCCAGTGACTGATCCAGTGCAGCGAAGAAGTTGATCAGGTCGTCTGAGTCGTTGTACAGCGCCAGGGAAGCCCTGATCGCGCCGGGCAAGCCGAGACTCTTGAGTAACGGCATTGCGCAGTGATGACCCGCGCGCACTGCAATTCCCTGCTCGGTCAACAGATGCGCCAGATCAGCGTTGTGCACGCCTTCAACAACGAAACTGACCAATGCCACGTCCGGTGATCCCAGCACTTGTATACCGTCACGCTGTTGCAAGCCTTCGAGCAATCGACGGTGCAACGCATGTTCATGTTCTGCGACGGCGTGCTGATCAAGACTGTCCAGGTAATCCAGAGTAGCCCCCAGGCCGATCACGCTGGCGATGGGTGGTGTGCCTGCTTCGAACCCCAGTGGCGCGGGACGAAACTTGGCGTGCTGGTAGTCAGCGGTCAGGACCATCTCGCCGCCATACTGCCAGTGAGTCAGGCATGGCAGTGCATCATTGCGGCCATACAACACCCCAAGGCCTTCAGGGCCGTACAGCTTGTGACTGGAGAACACGTAGAAATCGCAGCCCAGTGCCTGCACGTCGTGGCGACCGTGCACCACACCTTGCGAGCCGTCGACAACAGTCATCGCGCCCTGCGCCTTGGCCAGTGCCAGCAGGCGTTGCAGCGGTTGCCAGGTGCCAAGCACATTGGACAACTGACTGACCGCCAGCAAGCGCGTGCGGGGATTTATCAGTGTGGCGGCGGCTTCAATATCAATCACACCCTGGGCGTCGATCGGCAACACAACCAGTTTCAAATTGCGACGTTGCGCCAGTTGTTGCCACGGCAGCAGATTGGCATGGTGTTCCAACGCGCTGATGACGATTTCATCACCCGCAGTACACTCGTGCTCCAGCCCATAAGCCAGCAGGTTGAGGGCTGATGTCGCGCCGTGGGTGAAAATGATCTGTCCGCTGTCACCGGCGTTCAGCCAGTGGGCAGCCTTGAGGCGGCTGTCTTCGAACGCCTGTGTGGCATGGGCGCCGGGCAAATGCTGGGCGCGGTGCACGTTGGCGGCACCATTGGTGTAGTAATGAGAAAGGGCATCAACCAGTGCCTGAGGCTTTTGCGTGGTTGCGGCATTGTCCAGATAGGTCTGGCCTTGCCGTTGCAGGGCTGCGATGGCAGGAAAGTCAGCGCGCCATGGAGAGAAGAGGGGCATTGTTCATCCAGACTGTTCAGCGGGTCCGAAGTTATAGGCCTCGAACCCGCATACAGCATCAGTTATGAGCGTGCAGTGCTTCGTTCAGCTCGACGGCGGACTTGTGGGTCTTGCATTCCACCGCGCCGGTCTGGGAGTTACGACGGAACAGCAGGTCAGACTGGCCTGCCAGTTCGCGTGCCTTGACCACCTTGACGAGTTGGTCGTTGCTGTCCAGCAGGGCGACCTTGGTGCCTGCCGTGACGTAAAGACCGGACTCTACGGTATTGCGGTCGCCCAACGGAATGCCGATACCGGCATTGGCGCCTATCAGGCAGCCTTCACCAACCTTGATGATGATGTTGCCGCCACCAGACAGCGTACCCATGGTGGAGCAACCGCCGCCCAGATCCGAGCCCTTGCCGACGAATACGCCAGCCGATACTCGACCTTCGATCATGCCTGGGCCTTCGGTGCCGCCGTTGAAGTTGACGAAACCTTCATGCATGACGGTGGTGCCTTCACCGACGTAGGCGCCCAGGCGCACGCGCGCACTGTCAGCGATCCGTACGCCGCTTGGTACCACGTAGTCGGTCATTTTCGGGAATTTATCGACCGAGAAGACTTCCAGCAGCTCGCCTTTCAGACGGGCTTCCAGTTGACGCTCATTCAGCTCGGCGAGGTCGACTGCACCCTGGCTGGTCCAGGCAACGTTTGGCAACAGCGGGAAAATGCCAGCCAGATTCAGACCGTGCGGCTTGACCAGGCGATGCGACAGCAGGTGCAGCTTGAGGTAGGCCTCAGGGGTCGACGTCAGGGTCGCATCTTCGGCGAGCAGCGTTGCAACCAATGGCTTCTGGCTTTCTGCCAGACGGGTCAGCAGTGCGGCTTGAGTAGCATCGACAGCCTTGACTGCTTCAGCCAGCTTGTAAGCCTGATCGACGTTGAAGGTGATGGCCTGGTTGCCGTTGGTGTAACCCAGAACCGGCGCGATGGCAGCGACCAGTTCTGCCGACGGGTTGATCAATGGCTGGGCATAAAACACTTCCAGCCAGGCGCCTTGACGGTTTTGAGTGCCAACGCCGAAGGCCAGGCTGAACAGGGTAGTGGACATGTAAATACCTCTTAACTTTTCAAAGGGCTATCAGTGGCGCTATGGCTTACTGGAAAGCCGCTGCGTACAGGTCTGGTTTGAAGCCAATCAGGGTTTTGTCCCCCAGATCAAGCACGGGGCGCTTGATCATGGAGGGCTGTGCAAGCATCAGTTCAATGGCTTTCGCCTGATCGAGATCGGCCTTTTGTCCGTCGTCGAGCTTGCGGAACGTAGTACCGGCCCGGTTCAGCACCACTTGCCAGCCGTGCTCGTCGCACCACTGCGTCAAATGCTCCCGGTCGATACCCGCAGCCTTGTAGTCATGAAACTCGTAGCCCACGGTATGTTCGTCGAGCCAGGTACGAGCTTTTTTCATAGTGTCACAGGCTTTGATGCCGAATAAGGTGCAAGTCATTGTTTTACATGGGGTGACAGGTAGTGCCCGGTGCTCCCCAACGCCTCCCCCGGAAATTTAGCCGGTGATTATGCCACGTCAATGCCTTCTGCGCTTCGGCTGTACGGGTTCTTCTGGTGATGGTTAACATGGCTAATCATTCATGAAGAACATTTCACCCTGATGATCTTGAGCGCCAGCCCGGGTCGGGCAATGATTGCGGTTCTCCAAACGATGACCTTGGGTGCGTTATGTCTGAACAAGAGAAGAAGCGTCAGGATGCGCTTGTCCGGCAGCGTTATTACAGGGAACGTCAACGCGCAGAGGGTTTCAAGCAAAACACAATCTGGATACATGGCGAGGCGGAAGCTGAGGGGCGCATGGCTGCGCGAGAGGGTAAACCGCTCATGCCGATGCGCTCACACGATCCAGTGAGCTGGGCTGTAGGCTGGATAGCCGAAACTCTGAGGGCCAAAATGTAAGCATGTCTGATCAGGTGCGCGCCCTGTCGTTACCGCCAAGAGAACACGGCGCGCCCTGCGCCGGGGGCAGGTGTCGATACTTTTCGCGGGCGAATGCCTCGGATGTCTAGGATGTCGTGAATTTTGAGTTCTGGCGGTCCGGATAGATTGATCCCATGAACGCGATGTCTTTGGCGCTGAGCGTCTTGCCCGTATTGATCACCTCAAAATCACCCAGCGTCAGCCCGTCGGGAATGTCGAAGTGCATGATCGAGTCCCGATCGTAGGCCGAGTACCTGAAGTCTGCCGCTTCATACTGATCCAGAAAGTTTCGCGCGATGAGCTGCTCGTCATAGCCTGCCGACGTCAACAGTGCCCGCAGTACTGGCTCGTTCCACGGGATCCTTGCATCAGGATGCTGATGTTCATGCACGGCGCCCAGAGCGTGGCCAAACTCGTGCAGAACAATGCGCTCAAGCTCGCCCTTGGGGCGTAGGCCTGTCTCGTAAAGCTCGTGGAAGTTGAATTCCATCGTGGGCTTGTCCTGCGGTATCAGCAGCGCGTCGGTACCCAGTTCACTCCAGTTCAGCGTGGTGTTGAAGCCGATGCGGATATCGCTATGCCCGCTGGTGACAAACTCGAACTTCAGATTGATGTGCGGCAACCATTTACGGGCTGCATCGATAACCGGCTGGATGAGCGGCGCAGGTGGATTTTTCATAAAGCGTATTTTCAGCGTTCGTCCTCGTGCCCAGTATTTATTGAAGGCGACCAGTATGCGGGGTTCGCGGTTATTGTCGTCGGTGGTATAGGACGTCTCCGATTCATATGTCGGAGTGATGGCGGCATTGGCCGGGTTTTCGTGAATGGCTGTTTCGTAAGAGGCCTGGTAGTCCTGTGCATCCTTCATTGAGCACAGCATCGGCAGAGGTGGCAAGGTACGGGGTGTCGACATGTTGATAACCTTCGTATAAGTAAATTGCCGGATCGGGTCCAGGCAAATGAAGCACGAAGATAAAGAGGTGAGCGGGTGACCAGGTGTTAAGTAGTTATTGCGTTCGCGCAGTCCCGCCGCACATTGCGCGCGGCGGGATACAGGGCTCAGCGGCTGACGAAAGCGCGAATTCGCTCGGCAGCTTCGATGCATTCCGCCAGTGGCGCGACCAGTGCCAGGCGAACCCTGCCCGCGCCAGGGTTCACACCATCGACCTCGCGTGACAGGTACGAGCCCGGCACAACGGTAACGTGCTGATCAACGAACAGGTCGCGACAGAAGGCAGCATCATCGGTGCCTACGTTCGGCCAAAGGTAAAACCCGCCATCCGGGCGCTGCACATCCAGCACTGGAGCGAGGATGTCGAGCACGGCGTCGAACTTCTCCCGGTACAGGTCACGGTTGGCGAGTACATGGGCTTCATCGTTCCAGGCTGCAATGCTCGCCAATTGGGTTTGAACCGGCATGGCGCAGCCGTGGTAGGTACGGTACAGCAGGAACGCTTTCAGGATATCGGCGTCGCCCGCCACAAAACCCGAGCGCAGGCCTGGCAGGTTGGAACGCTTGGACAGGCTGTGGAATACCACGCAGCGTTTGAAATCCTTGCGGCCCAGCTCTACGCAGGCGCTCAGCAAGCCTGGAGGCGGCGTGCTCTCGTCGAAGTACAGCTCGCTGTAGCATTCGTCGGCAGCAATCACGAAGTCGTACTCGTCGGCCAGTGCGATGAGTTTTTTCAGGGTTTCTACAGGAATCAATGCGCCGGTCGGATTGCCGGGCGAGCACAGGAACAGTATCTGGCAGCGTTTCCAGATATCCGGCGTGACCGCATCGAAGTCCGGGTTGAAACCGTTGTCGCTCAAGCAGGGCAGGTAGTGGGGTTGTGCGCCAGCCAGAAAGGCCGCACCTTCATAGATCTGATAGAACGGGTTTGGGCTGATTACCAGGCCGTCATCGCTGCGATTGACTACAGTCTGCGTGAACGCAAACAGGGCTTCTCGGGTACCGTTGACGGGCAGCACGTTGCGCGCCGGATCAATCCAGCCTTCGGGTACGCCGAATCGACGATTGCACCAGCCGGTAATTGCTTCACGCAATGCCGGAATGCCCAGCGTGGTCGGGTACACCGCCATCTGATCCAGGTTGTCGGCCAGCGCTTTGGCCACAAACTCCGGTGAGCGATGCTTGGGCTCGCCAATCGACAGTGCAACCGGACGCTTTTCCGGGTTGGGCGTCACGCTGCCCAGCAAGGCGCGCAGCTTCTCGAACGGGTAGGGTTGAAGCAGTTGCATGGCGCTATTCATGGTGCTTGGTTCTCACTGATCTACGTCGAGTCGATTCGTTTGGCCAGGTCTTCATATGCTGATTCGCAAGTCGCCGCTGGATTGCGTGTTTACGCTCAGTTGCTTGACGATGGCTTCCTGCAGTTGGCTGCACAGTTGCGGGTCGGAGAGCGGTTGATTGTTGGCGTCGGTAATGAAGAAAACGTCTTCCACGCGCTCGCCCAGCGTTGCGATTTTGGCATTTTGCAGCGACAGGTCGAACTCCAGGAAAATCTTGCCGATACGCGCCAGCAGGCCTGGGCGATCCGGGGCCAGCAACTCCAGCACCGTCACCGGGCGCTGGGCATCGTTATGGATAGTGACCTGCGGAGCAAAGGCAAAGTGTTTGAGCTGACGCGGCACGCGCCGTTTGATGATGGTCGGATAATCGTCCGGATTGCGCAGCGCTTCGGTCAGGCCGTCGCGTATTTCCTGGGTACGCTCGCGGTTGTCTCCAATCGAGCCGCCTTCGTTGTCCAGTACGATGTAGGTGTCGAGTGTGAACCGGCTGCTGGAGGTGATAATGCGTGCGTCATGAATGTTGAGGTTCAACTGGTCCATGGCCGCCACGGTCACCGCAAAGAAATCATGTTGGTCGGGTGCGTAAATGAAGATTTGCGTACCGCCCTCGAACTCGCGCTGAGTGGTCTCCTTGATGAGCACCAGCGGGCCGCCGTCGGCTGGCTGTTGCAGGATCGCATCGCTGTGCCACGCCACATCGCCGGCGGTATGACGCAGGAAGTAATCGTCGCCCAGCGCTGACCAGAGCTGCTCGACATCGTCGGGGTCAGTGCCGTTGCGCACCAGGATATCCAGCGCTGCGATCTGTGTACGGCGAATCTGCTCTTCCCGATCGACCGGGTTTTCCAGACCGCGACGCAAGGCACGCTTGGTCTCGGTGTACAACTGGCGCAGCAGGCTGGCACGCCACGAGTTCCAAAGTGTCGGATTGGTCGCGTTGATGTCTGCGACGGTCAGCACATACAGGTAGTCAAGGTGCACCTCGTCGCCGACGAACTGCGCGAAGTCATGAATGACCTGTGGATCGGACAGGTCTTTGCGCTGCGCCGTGGTCGACATGACCAGGTGGTTGCTCACCAGCCAGACAATCAGCCGGGTGTCCCAGGCAGGCAACTGATGGCGCTCACCAAAGGCCTGAGCATCCACCGCGCCCAGTTCCGAGTGGTCACCACCACGGCCTTTGCCGATGTCGTGGTAAAGACCGGCCAGATAGATGAGTTCCGGTTTCGGCAGACGAGCCATGATCTTGCTGGCCAGCGGAAATTTCTCGGAAACCTCGGTGTACTGAAGCTTGCGCAGGTGTTTGATCAGGTTCAGCGTGTGCGCATCGACCGTATAGATGTGGAACAGGTCGTGTTGCATCTGGCCGACGATATGGCCGAACTCAGGCAGGTAAAGGCCCAGAATGCCGTAGCGGTTCATTCTGCGCAGATTGCGGTGAATGCCGACCTCGCACTTGAACAGCTCGATGAAGAGGCTGGTGTTGCGAATGTCGTTGCGAAAATCGTCGTTGATCAGGTGACGGTGTTCGCGCAGCAGGCGAATAGTATCGGCGCGGACCCCTTTTATTTCCGGGTGCTGAGCCATGAGCACGAAGATTTCGATCATGGCGAACGGGGTTCGCTTGAAGACGTTCGGGTTGGTCGCCTCAATGTAGCCATCGTGCAACTGAAAGCGCGAGTTGATCGGCTGCGGCGTGCCGCTGTCATCGTCCGAAAGAATGACTTCTTCGAAGTGCTGGATGATCAGGTCGCTCAGTTCGGCGATGCTCATGACCACGCGGTAGTACTGCTGCATAAAGCGCTCAATGGCCAGCTTCGCATCGCTGTCCTGGTAGCCCAGCAGCCCGGCGATACGGCTCTGATAGTCAAACAGCAAGCGGTCTTCGGAGCGCCTGGCCAGCATGTGCAGGGCATAGCGCACCTTCCACAGAAAATCCTGGGAGGAGGCCAGCAGGTTGTTTTCGCTTTCGAGCAAAAAGCCTTCACCGGCCAGTGCGTGCAGGTTCAGCGTGCCGTACTGGCGTCGGGCAACCCACAGAATGGTCTGGATATCACGCAGTCCGCCCGGCGAGCCCTTCACGTTCGGCTCCAGGTTGTACTCAGTGTCGTTGTACTTGTGGTGGCGCTTTATCTGCTCGGCACGTTTGGCGAGGAAAAAGTCCTTGCTCGGCCACATGTGTCGCGGGCTGGTGACTTCGAGCATGCGCTGGCGCAGGTGCTCGGGGCCGGCAACCGTTCGGCTTTCCATCAGGTTGGTAATCACCGTCAGGTCGGCCAGGCCCTCCTGGGCGCATTCGTCGACAGAGCGCACGCTTTGGCCGACTTCCAGGCCGATGTCCCACAGCAACGTCAGAAAACGCTCGATGGGTTCGCGGAAAATCTCATGGTCGGCACTGTCCAGCAGAATCAGCAGGTCAATGTCCGAGTAGGGATGCAGCTCGCCGCGTCCATAGCCGCCCACAGCCAGAAGCGCGATGTCAGCGTCTTCGCTCCAGTCGAACTGATCCCACGCCTGTTGCAGAATATTGTCCACGAACCAGGCGCGATCCTCGATCAGGCGACGAATATCGCGGCCCGAGCTGAAGCGCTCATCAAGTACTTCCCGCGCATTGCGGATGGCTTTCTTGAAAGCAGCGATCGGGCTGGCTTTCAAGGCCAGTTCGGCCTGGAACTGGCCACGGTCGAACAAATCAGGGTCTACCTGCGGCATGGAACAGCTTTCCTCATGTCGGGCTGTACAAATGTGCGGTCGAGCGTTCGCCTGGCTTTGTGGATCAGGGCGATGTGCGGGCGATCGTGTCGTCACTGCGCAGGGTGAAAATCTCGTAGCCGGTCGCCGTGACCAGAAGCGTGTGCTCCCATTGGGCCGAGAGCTTGCGGTCCTTGGTGATCGCCGTCCAGCCATCACCGAGAATTTTTGTTTCGGCGCGGCCCTGGTTGATCATTGGCTCAATGGTGAACGTCATCCCTTCCTTCAACTCGATACCGGTACCGGCCTCGCCGAAATGCATGATCTGCGGCTCTTCATGAAACACCTTGCCGATGCCATGGCCACAGAATTCGCGGACGACTGAGAAGCCGTTCTTCTCGGCGTGTTTCTGAATGATTGCGCCAATGTCGCCGAGCCTGGTGCCGGGACGTACGATCTCGATGGCTTTGTAGAGGCATTCCTGGGTGACCTGAGACAGCCGCTCCGCCCACACTGGAACGGTGCCGACGTGGAACATCTTGCTGGTGTCGCCGTGGTAGCCGTCCTTGATGACCGTTACATCGATGTTCAGTGTGTCGCCATTCTTGAGGGGCTTCTCTCCCGGAATGCCATGGCAGACCACCTGGTTGATCGAGGTGCAGATCGACTTGGGGAAGCCCTTGTAGTTCAGTGGGGCAGGGATCGCCTTCTGTTCGTTGACGATGTAGTCATGGCAGAGGCGGTCAAGCTCTTCGGTGGTTACGCCGGGCTTGACGTGCGGGCCGATCATTTCCAGAACGTCGGCAGCGAGGCGGCCGGCGATGCGCATCTTTTCGATGTCTTCCGGCGTCTTGAGGGTGATGGTCATACGTGATCTCTCGGCGTGTCTGGCACGCGGCTGGTGCGTAAAGGCGCAATTCTATCAGACCGTCACAGGGTGAGTGTCCATCGCTTCCTTTATATGCAATCGGCCTGTGTCGAAAAGCAAGTCGAAACAAGCACTTGATGGGAGTTCCGTTATCATTCCTTTTGTGATATAAAATGCGCCGCTTTCCAAGGTCCGTCCTGGAAGCTTGAACCCACACACGTGTCGACACGATGACCTGGGTGCCTTTGGCTCATGCCACTGGTTGGTCATTGGGATACGTGGAGGCCTAACCCGACTTATCAAGGAACTATCATGTCCCAAGTCAATATGCGCGATATGCTGAAGGCCGGTGTGCACTTCGGTCACCAAACCCGTTACTGGAACCCGAAAATGGGTAAGT